>Ga0070734_10004398_pt1 | contig 13463 bp, 12 predicted proteins | sample Coa_R1_8_FD_66444 | JGI IMG/M metagenome (GOLD analysis project Ga0070734, IMG submission 66444) | Surface soil microbial communities from Centralia Pennsylvania, which are recovering from an underground coalmine fire - Coalmine... | ecosystem: Environmental > Terrestrial > Soil > Unclassified ...
TTGACGAAGAGGATGTGCGCTCCATGGGGCGCCCAGCGTATGGCGTACGCGGCATGGATCTGGACAAGAACGATTACATCGTCGGCATGGCTGTGACACCGAAAGACGCGAAGAAGACAAACGGCAAAGACAAAGATGGCAAAGCCACGGAAGAGACGCTGCCCAGCCTGATCCTGAGTGTAACCGAGCAGGGATACGGTAAACGCACTCCCGTGGAGGAATACCGGTTGCAATCTCGCGGCGGCAAAGGCGTGATCAACGTGAAGACCACGGCGAAGAACGGGAACGTGGTGGGAATCATGCTCGTGGACGAATCGTCTGAAGCCATGCTGATCAGCCAGTTCGGCAAGATCATCCGCATTGATACCAAGACCATCCGCGAAGCCGGCCGATCAACGCAGGGCGTACGCCTGCTGCATCTGGAAGAGGGCGATCGCGTTGCGTCAGCAGTGGTGCTGCAAGAAAAAGCTGAAGAAGAGACGAACGGGACTCTGTTGCAGTAAGAGGATCAATCAGCAGGAATGAAAAGCTCCCTTTTATCGGGAGCTTTTTCTTTGGGATATGAACTGATCGAATTTGGTGCGAGGGAATTATTTCTTGTTCGCGGCTCTTTTCGCTTCCGGAGTACGTTTCAAAAACTCTTCAATTCCCGCACGAGAAACAAATGTCTTGCCCGCACTCACAATTTTTCTGATGCGGCCTCGCCTGATGAGATCGACAATCGCCAACCTGGGCAGGCCAGTTTCACGCGCAGCCTCAACGATATAAATCCATTTCGTGGGATCAAGTTTTTTTCTCTTGAGACGAACAGTTTTTATCCTGACGTGGCCCGTTCCGGCCATGCCTCTCGGTCGGCGCGCAAAGCCCATGACTTCAGTCCGCGAGACATAAACCCTTCCTTTGAACCGGCATGTGGTCAGGCGTCCCCGGTTTACCAGTTCCCAAATGGCCTGCCGGGACACACCTCGGGCGCGAGCAGCATCACCCTTAGACATCCATTTGTCAGTATTTAAGGTTTCGGGTTGTTCAGGTTCAGTGGCCATTGGGCAAAGGTCCTTCAGAGTGCACTCATGATACTCAGCAAGGAGGATAAATCAAAAACCAAGGGAGTAACGATCGCTGAGAACTTCTGCAGAGCGTGCTGAGCAACATGGAGTCCCTGTGCAGACCCCAACCAAAGTCTCTCGGCCTGTTATAATCCGCCCGTCTTTATGAAAACTCTGAAACTCTTCCTCTTTGCCCTTGTTCTGTCCTGCGTTTCTTTTGCTCAACAACCCACCCAGCCCGCGCAACCGCAGCACGTGGTGATTCATGCCGGCCACATGCTCGACGTGAAGGCCGGCAAGATGCTCGATAACGTGACTATCGTGATTGACGGCGACAAGATCACCAGCGTTTCAGGCGGCGGGTCTCAGTCAGGCAATCAGTCGGGCGAGCATGTAATCAACCTGCCCAATGCTACGCTTTTGCCCGGATTGATTGACGCCCACACGCATCTGACTTTCGATCCTAATTTTGGCTACCAGGAACTGGGTGTATCGATTCCTAAAGAAGCGCTCATCGGCGCCAAGAATGCGCGGATCACGCTGGAAGCCGGATTCACTACCGTTCGCAACGTAGGGGCAAGCGGCTATACTGATATCGCGCTGCGCGACGCCATCAATGAAGGCATGATACCGGGTCCGCGCATCATGGCGAGCGGTCCGGCGCTTTCTATTACTGGTGGACATTGCGACCAGAACCTGCTGCCGTATGAATGGCACGCCAAGTCCGATGGGGCGGCGGATGGCGTGGAAGGCGTGCAGCACAAAGTCCGCGAGATCATTAAATACGGCGCTGACGTGATCAAAGTTTGCGCCACCGGCGGAGTCCTTTCCAAGGGCGACGATCCGCGCGCGTCACAATACACGCTGGAAGAAATGAAGGCCATTGTTGCGGACGCGCATCGTTTGGGCCGCAAAGTGGCCGCGCACGCGCATGGCGCGCAGGGGATTGCGTGGGCATCTGAAGCTGGAGTGGATTCGATTGAGCACGGCTCATACATTGACGACGCTGGAATTGCACTGATGAAGAAGAATGGCACCTATCTTGTGCCAACGTTGTACCTTGCGGATTGGATGCGTGAAAACGCAGCCAGAATCGGCTTGCCAGCGATGTACGCCACGAAAATGAAAGATGTGACCGCAGTAAGCCGCCAGAACATCAAGAAGGCATTTAATGCCGGTGTAAAGATTGCATTCGGCACCGACGCCGCGGTCTACCCGCACGGTTTAAACGCGCATGAGTTTGCGGTGTATGTACAGATTGGAATGACGCCGCTTCAGGCCATCCAGACCGCAACTGTGAACGCCGCTGATCTGCTGGGATGGTCCAAGATCGGTTCCATTGAGAATGGAAACTTTGCCGACATCATTGCCGTAAACGGCGATCCGCTTAAAGACGTGACTCTGCTGCAAGATCCGGTGATGGTGATGAAGGGCGGCACGGTCTACAAGCAGAAATAGATTCGCCGAGCAAAAAATTGTCGGACCATAACATGTGCGCGCTTTTAAATCTCTGCGCTCACAGCCCGGCTTGCGGCAAGTCTAAATATTTTTAAATCGCAGGAGACCCCTCGTGAAGTTCATCCCGTTTTTTGCCGTGCTGCTGGCAGGTTTAGCCGTCCAGGCCCAGCACTCCAGCATGCTGGCTTCTGACAGCGCCAACAATGACAAGGTTTTTAATTCGCTCGCGGACCAATACTTCGATAAATACTATTTCAAATTCAATCCATCACAGGGAACGGCAGCAGGATTCCATCAGTATGACAGCCAGATGGAGGATTATTCCCGGGCATCGCTCGACCAGCAGATCGCCACACTAAAGAATTTCCAAAAAGTGATCGTCAAAATCGATCCGCTACAGCTTTCAGCCGCGACGCGGGTGGATCACACGCTGGTTTTGAATGATATCAATGCGCGTCTGCTCTCGTTGGAAAATCTCCGCCAGTGGGAAAAGAATCCTGACCTGTACTCTTCCGGCGTTACGAACTCCATCTTCTTGATCATGGCGCGCACCTTTGCGCCGCCGGCTGAACGATTGAAGTCCGTCATCGCACGGGAAAGGCTGGTCCCCGCCGTGTTGCAGGCAGCGCGCCAGAATCTGAAGAATCCTCCGCCGATTTATGTTGACGTGGCGCTGGAGCAGGTCCCCGGCCTGATTGGCTTTTTCCAGAAAGACGTTCCTGAAGCGTTTAAAGACGTAAAAGATCAGGCGCTACTGGCGGAGTTCCAGGCGGCCAACCAGAAAGTCATGGATGAGCTGAAGAGCTACGGCCAATGGATGGAAAAAGACCTTAAGCCGCAGGCGCATGGTGATTTTCGCATTGGCGCGGACAATTACAGCAAGAAGCTGCTGTATGACGAAGACGTTGATATTCCACTGGCTCGATTGCTCGAAATTGGCATGGCGAATCTGCGCCAGAACCAGCAGTCATTTAAAGAGACGGCGGCCAAGCTCGATCACAACAAAACTCCGCGAGAGATCCTGGCGGAATTGGAAAAAGATCATCCGGCGCCAGACAAGCTTTTACAAGCCTTCCGCGATACGCTGGGCGGATTAAAAGATTTTTTGGCCCAGCATCACATCGTCAAACTGCCCTCAGAAGTGCTGCCCATTGTTCAGGAGACGCCGCCCTTTGCGCGCGCTCTAACTTTCGCGTCAATGGACACGCCCGGACCGTTTGAGAAAGTTGCCAAAGAAGCCTTCTTCAACGTTACCTTGCCCGAGTCAAGCTGGACTCCGGAGCAGGTCCAGGAACACATGGCCGGCTTCAACCGTGGGACGATTATCTCCACAGCGGTGCACGAGGTTTATCCCGGACATTACACACAGTTCTTGTGGGTGCCGTACGCGCCATCGAAAGTGCGCAAGCTGCTGGGATGCAGTTCCAACGCCGAAGGCTGGGCCCACTACAGCGAACAGATGATGCTGGACGAAGGCTATGGCCGCACGCCGGGAGTGGATCAGGACCATGACACGGCTTTCCTGAAGCTGCGACTAGGCCAACTTCAGGATGCGCTTTTACGCAACGCGCGCTTCATTGTAGGAATACAGATGCATACGGGTGCAATGACTTTCGATCAGGGAGTGGAGTTCTTCGAAAAAGAAGGTTATCAATCGCACATGAACGCGTTGCGTGAAACCAAGCGCGGCACGTCTGATCCAACGTATCTTTATTACACTTTGGGCAAGCTGGAAATCCTGAAGCTGCGCGAGGATTATAAAAAGAAAATGGGCGCGGCTTTTTCTTTGGAAAAATTCCACAATGAGGTGCTGAAGCAAGGGTTTCCTCCCATCAAGCTGCTGCGGCAGATGATGATGGGCGACAATAGCCCCGTGCTGTGACCTGGAATGCACTTGGTGGGCGAACTTGAGAAAGCAGATGCTAGAATTTCTGCATCTCACCATGCGGTACTCAGGAATCAATAATGAAGATGAGAGTTCGCAAAGCCGTTTTTCCCGCTGCCGGTCTGGGCACGCGTTTTCTTCCCGCCACTAAGGCGCAGCCCAAAGAGATGCTGCCACTGGTGGATAAGCCCATCATCCAGTATGGAGTGGAAGAGGCCCTGGCCGCGGGCTGCGATCAGATCATCATCATTACCGGCCGCGGCAAAACCGCGATTGAAGACCACTTTGACGTCAGCTACGAATTGGAAAAGATGCTGGAAGAGCGCGGCAAGACAGAGCTGCTCTCCATTGTGCGCCAGATTTCAGACATGATCCACGTGGCTTATGTGCGGCAGAAAGAAGCCATGGGACTGGGCCACGCTGTTCTGATGGCACGCGAACTGGTTGGGAATGAGCCTTTCGCCGTGCTGCTGGCGGATGATGTAATCGATGCAAAAAAGCCCTGCCTGGGACAGATGATGGATGTGTTTGAAGAATCGCAATGCTCGATCATTGCCACGCAGGAAGTAAATGGTCCGGCTATTTCCTCTTACGGCGTGCTGGACGCGCAAAAAATTGAAGGCAAGTTTGACGGGCGCGCTTTCGACGTCCGCAGCATGGTGGAGAAACCCAAACAGGACGAAGCGCCTTCAAACCTGGCCATTATTGGGCGCTATATTCTTACGCCGACGATTTTTGAGACCCTGGAACGGACTCCTCTTGGCGCCGGTGGCGAACTGCAACTTACCGACGGACTGCGCGGGCTGCTCAGCGCGGGCGAAAAGATCTACGGATACACGTTTGAAGGCAAGCGCCACGATGCCGGTGATAAGCTGGGCTTTTTAAAGGCGACGGTCGAATTTGCGCTCAAGCGCCCTGATCTGGGGCCGGATTTCGCAGAGTATCTGCGCTCGTTAAAGATTGCATCGCCGGTTGAAGTAGCGTAGTTTCACCACGAACAAAATTCCGGCTCGATTAACTCTAGTCAGCCAACAGCATGGGAATCCCGTCTTTGATGGGATAGGTACGACCGCAGGCGGTACATTGCAGCGCGGATTCGTCTTCAGCCAGCTTCAGCGGCTTGCGGCATGACGGAATCGGGCAGGCCAGAGCGTCCAGAATCTGCTTGAGCATCATCTTTTTATTTTAGAGCACAATCCCATTCGCCCGCTCCGGGTGTACCTTTGCATTTTTTGTGGTTAAGATAATTATTCCCATGAATACTATGGCTGCCACCCTACTTGACGGTAATGAAATCGCCGCACAGATCAAGGCGGAAGTCGCCCAAGAAGTGCAAAAGCTGAGCGCCGCCGGCATTCGTCCGGGGCTCGCTGTAATCCTGGCGGGGCATAATCCGGCCTCAGAGATTTACGTGCGTAATAAGGTCAAATCCTGCCAGCAACTCGGCATGCTGAGTGAGAATCTGACTCCGCCGGATTCAGTAACCACGGCTGAACTGCTGCAGATGGTCAATGAGCTGAACAATCGTGACGAAATTGATGGAATCCTGGTACAGCTGCCTTTGCCGCCGCAGGTGGATTCCAAGAAAGTGCTACTGGCCGTCTCTCCGGAAAAAGATGTCGACGGATTTCATCCTGTGAACGTGGGCAATCTCTCAACACAGCGCCCGGGGCTGGTGCCTTGCACTCCGGCAGGCGTGATTGAGATTTTGCGCCGTAGCAATATTGCTATTGAAGGCCGCAATGCCGTGGTGATTGGACGAAGTGACATTGTCGGCAAACCGGTGGCCATGCTGCTGCTGAACAACAACGCAACCGTTACAGTCTGCCACTCCAAGACAAAAAATATTGCGCAGATTGCGCGGCAGGCGGACATTCTGGTGGCCGCCATCGGCAAGGCCGGTTTTGTGACGGAAGACTTCATCAAGCCAGGCGCCGCCGTGATCGACGTAGGCATCAACAAGATTACTGATCGCTCCGAGTTTGAAAAGTTTTTTGCTGGCGATCCGGCGCGAGAGAAATCGTTTGCCGAAAAAGGATCGACTCTAGTTGGCGATGTTGATCCCCATGTTGCTGCGGTGGCAGGCGCGATTACACCGGTGCCGGGCGGGGTTGGTCCGCTGACGATCGCCATGCTCATGGCGAATACAGTTAAGGCGTGCAAGATGCGTCGCGGGCCAGAGCGGCAGGCGCGGAGTTAACCGGTGTTGCGTGTCGGGCTTACCGGCGGCGTGGCGTGCGGCAAGTCTACTGTTGCCAAGATGTTCGCCGATCTGGGCGCGACCATCGTAGATGCGGACACCATCGCGCATGAACTCTACCGTCCTGGCCATGAAGTGCTGCAAGAACTGGTGAATCATTTCGGCCCGGAGATCTTAAAACCTAATGGCGAATTGGACCGTGCCAAGCTGGCCACGCTGGTGTTTGACTGCGGACGCGTTGAAGAGCTAAATAAAATTGTGCATCCCGCTGTGATCCGGCAGCAGGACCAGTGGATGCGATCGCTGGGTGAAAAAGATCCTAATGCCGTCGCCATTGTGGAAGCAGCCTTAATTCTCGAAGCTGGAGTCAAAGATCGCTTTGACCGGATCATGGTGGTGACGTGCAAGCCGGAGCAGAAGGTCAAACGTTTTGCTCAGCGCACAGGCATGAGCGAAGACACCGCACGAGCTGACGTTGAGCGACGCACCAAAGCGCAGATGCCCGACGAGGAAAAAGCCCGGCGCGCGGATTTTGTGATCGACAACTCCGGTTCCGTAGAGGAAACGCGGCATCAGGTGCAGCGGATTTATTCCGAACTAAAAGTCATGGCCAAGCGGCTCAGTTTTGACAGGTGATATATGAAGAACTTACGTCCAATCCTGCTCGCATTTTTATTAGTTCTTACTTTTTACTTTGTCACCACACGAATGAGCGGGCCTGAAGGCCCTTCCTGGGTGACGCGGCCCTCGCACGTTGAGCTTACCGAAGCCGCGGGCCCGTCTAATTACGACGCAGAAGAACAAAACAATATTGCGGTTTATAAAAAGGCGCTTCCCGCCGTCGTAAATATCACGTCCACAGCCGTGGCCTATGACTTCTTTTATGGCGCCGTGCCACAGCAGGGCATGGGATCAGGATTTGTCATCGACACGGAAGGCCATATTCTTACGAACTTCCACGTGGTGGAAGGGGCGCGCCAGCTCGAAGTCACAACCAGCGACAAGAAGAAATATAAGGCCCAGATCGTGGGCACTGACCCTGTGCATGATTTGGCGGTGATCCAGATTCCCACCAAGGACGTGCCGCAGTCGGAAATTGGCGACTCTAAAAGCCTGGTTGTGGGACAAAAGGTTTACGCCATTGGAAATCCATTTGGCCTGAGCGGCACCATGACGCGCGGCATTATCAGCTCCATTCGCTCCCTGAAAGGGCAACGCGGATTTATTGATGAAGCCATTCAGACGGACGCGGCCATTAATCCCGGAAATTCTGGCGGCCCACTTTTAAATGCCCGGGGCCAGGTGATCGGCATCAATACCATGATTTTGACGGGCGGAGTGGAACAGAGCGCCGGAATCGGCTTTGCCATCCCTATTAACACCGCTAAAGCCGTGCTGGACGATCTGGTGCACCTGGGACGAGTTCGCAGGCCGGAAATCGGCGTCCGAACCATTCCGATAGGGCCTGAGCTGGCCAATCAGTTGGGACTGGCGGCTGACTCGGGATTGTTGATTGTTGACGTGGTGCCGGGGAGCGCCGCCGATCACGCCGGCCTGCGGGCGGGAACGGAACGGGCCTATCTGGGCAATTTTCCCATTATGATTGGTGGCGATTTGCTGGTGGCTATTGAAGACCAGCCGCTCGCAGATCAACAGGACCTTTCCCACATAATGCAGAAGCATCGGTCAGGCGATACGGTGACGGTTACAATTTACCGCGGAAAGAAACGCATGGACATTAGGGTGGTCCTGGGCGAAGCGCGTGGAGTCGCCTAGCAGAACAAAGCCTCATTTGCCTCAAAAAAGCTGAAATTTAGCCTGATTAAGCAATTAGTTCTCTTTCATTCCGGCGCAAGAAGGGCTAAGCTGTACCGCAACAAAACTCTAGCAGAGTTATTTTTGGAAGGAGATGAGGGGTATGGCATTTTGTGCAAAGTGTGGGGCTCAACTCAATGCGGGTTCGGGCTTTTGTGCGGCATGCGGAACAGCGATTTCAGGTCAAAACGTAACGACAACATCCGGGGCTGCGGCGGCGCCGGCGCAATCATCGGCGGGCGCGCCGAGCGCGGGGATGACGAATAACGTGGCAGCTTGCCTGGCCTATCTCGTAGGGTGGGTTACGGGCCTGATTTTTCTTGTGATTGAGCCCTACAAGAATGATAAATTCGTGCGCTTCCATGCGTTCCAATCGATATTTCTGAGTATTGCCGTGTTCGCCATTTGGATTGGCGTTGTGATTCTATCGACCATTGTCGGGTTCATCACCCGCGGACTTGGTTTTTTCCTGATGGGCCCTTTGATGATGATCATTTGGCTGGGCGTAATAGTGGCGGTGGTTATCTGCATGATCAAGGCATACGGCAATCAGCAATTCAAACTGCCGATTATCGGTGATATGGCGGCAAAGCAAGCAGGTTTGTAGCCCGCTTCGCCTTCGCTCAAAGCGCGTAACGTAAAATAGGGATTTCCGGCAGATTCTTCGTTGAGAATCGTCGCCTGAAATCCCTTGCTTTTTTGGAGTGTTCACCAAATGAAGTATTGCCGCTTCGCATCTCCTGATGGACCACAGTTTGGGCTGATTGAAACTGTGGCTGGCATTGACCAAATCACCCAAGCGACGACTGGCGGCGTGCTGCCTGATTTTTCCAAGGCGAAGAAGGTCTCCCCTCAACCACTAGCTTCGGCCAAGCTGCTTTATCCCGCGGAGCCATCAAAGATCGTCTGCGTAGGCCGGAATTACAGTGAGCATGCGAAAGAACTGGGAAATGAAGTTCCCTCAGAGCCGCTGATTTTTTTCAAGCCGCCAAGTTCGCTAATTTCGCCGGGCGAAAAAATCGTGCGGCCCCAGCGTTTTTCCCAACGGGTGGAGTTTGAGGGTGAATTGACGGCGGTGATCGGCAAAAAGTGCCGCAATCTGGGCCCAAACGATGACGTTCGCCCTTATATTTTTGGCTACACCGCCGCCAATGACGTAACTGCACGTGATTTGCAAAAAAAAGATCCGCAGTGGACCCGGGCCAAGGGCTTTGACACATTTTGTCCCGTCGGGCCAGTTGTGACCGATGAGATTGATCCCTGGAAGGGCGTCCGCGTGGAAAGCCGCGTGAATGGCGAGGTAAAGCAGTCTGAGAGTACTCTGGCCTTTATTTTTCCGGTGGACGTTGTGCTGCGCTTCATTTCTAGAGTGATGACTTTGCTGCCGGGCGATCTGATTTTGACCGGCACCCCAGCGGGTGTTGGGCCGCTGGTGGCTGGGGATGAAGTAAGCGTCTCAGTTGAGGGCATTGGCACCCTGAGCAATTCGGTGGTCGATGGCGATTGAGAGCCGCGTGTTGGCTTAGGTCGCGCACTGCGGCTTATATTTCTGAATTGCTTGCGACACAAACTAAGGTTACCTTGTGATTTCCTGCCGGGCGGGCGATTCTGGTAGGGCTATATTTACCAGAAATCGTTCAAGACCTGAGGTTCAGGAATAAGTGTTCCTTCGGATTTTCTGTGAGCCGAAGTTGAATTAAACTCATCTACAGAATGTGCCGACGTCCTGATGTTTGAGGACGTTATATGTATGAACGAACTTCGTCTATATTCTCTGATTGCGATTGCCGGCGCCGGCTTGCTGTTTGGCGCGAATGCGTGGGCCCGCAGCCGGCGTAAGAGCCCTGACCAGAAAGAGCGCGAGCGCCGCATGCGCATCAGCGAGATGGGCCGTATCACCGATGGTACCGTGATCGACGTAAATGAAATGCAGATGAACGGTTCCGGTGAACTGCAGCTCTTGATTTATCACTATGACGTGGCTGGCGTCAGTTATGAGGCTTCGCAGGATGTAAGCAGCCTGCGCCACATGGTGGACCTGCATTCCTGCCGCGCCGGATTGATGACTTCAATCAAGTACGATCCGGGCAATCCCGGCAATTCCATTGTGATCTCAGAAAACTGGACCGGCTTGCGCAACTAGATCGCAGCGACAACAACCTTCCCTAAAACCTTGCTTTTATCGCAAACCGAACTGCCGCTACTACATTGATACCTATCAATATAGTTTTACTTCGCAGCCAGCGCTTCTACGATACGGTCAAAGTCTTCCAGCGATCCATACTTCAGGATGATCTTGCCTTTGCCCTTGCGATCATGAATTTCAACCTTGACGCCCAAAGAGCTCTCAAGGCTGCGTTGAGCTTCACGAACATTGGGATCAATCGGGACCGTCGGCTTTTCCTGCTTTTGTTCCGCCCCCTGCGGTTTCAGCAGCCTGGCTACGAGTTCTTCCGTTTGCCGAACGGACAGCTGCTTTTCGATGATCTCGCGTGCGGCCCGCTCAAGGTGTTCCGGAAATCCGGCCAAGGCCAGCAAAACCTTGCCGTGACCAAGGCTAAGGGCGCCCGCTTCCAAGGCGTTCTGCACATCTTCCGGCAGCTTCAGCAGTCGGATGAAGTTGGCGATGCTGGCTCGATCTTTTCCAGTTCGGCTGGCAATCTGTTCCTGGGTCAAGCTGAATTCGCGACTCAGGCGTTCAAAGGCCCGCGCCTGCTCCATGGGATTCAGGTCTTCGCGCTGAAGGTTTTCAATAATCGTGATCTCCATGGCTTGTTCGTTGGAGATCTGCCGGACCACCGCGGGGATCGTCGCCTTGCCAGCCCGTCTTGATGCGTGCCAGCGTCGCTCGCCTGCGACCAGCTGGAATCTTCCATTCGTTATCGGCCGCAATACCACTGGCTGGACGACCCCGCTTGCCCGGATAGATTCAGCCAGTTCCTCAAGGGCAGCTTCATTGATCCGCCGACGAGTCTGGTAAGGATTGGGATCGATGCTATCGATGGGGATTTCCTGCGCAGATGCGGCGGCTTGCGCCGGCATGGCTATTGGCGAAATCGTGGGTCGGCTGGGTAGTAAAGAATCCAGGCCGCGTCCCAGGGCTTTGCGCTTGTCATTGATCATGATTCATTTACTCGCTTAAGTTCATTGCCGTTTCCGAAATCTTCGGCTTGATCGGCTGAGGTTGCATTTGCGGCTTGTTCTGCGATTGTTGTCGGAGCCTCGACTGCCACAGGATTCATTCTGCGGTGCATAATTTCTTTGGCCAGGCGTATGTAACTCTCAGCGCCGCGGGAGCGCACATCGTAAAGCAGCGCCGGTTTGCCATAACTGGGCGCCTCAGCCAGCCGGATATTGCGTGGAATAATGGTTTCCAGCAGCTTGTCGCCGAAATGTCGCTTCAGTTCCTGCGTTACCTGCTGGGCCAGGTTCGTGCGATCGTCATACATCGTGAGAACCACGCCTTCAATCGCCAGCCCGGGATTAAAGCTTTCGCGGAGCCGCTCAATGGTATCCAGCAGCTCACTCACGCCTTCCAAGGCAAAGTATTCCGCTTGCATGGGAACAAGCACGGAATCAGCCGCTACTAACGCGTTCAGAGTAAGGAGATCCAGCGCCGGCGGGCAGTCTAGGACAATGAAGTCAAATTTACCCCTAATGGGTTCCAGAGCATTGCGCAGGCGGAATTCCCTATTTTCTGCCCCGACCAGTTCAATATTGGCCCCTATAAGGTTTTTGTGAGATGGAATGAGGCTCAAGCCTTCCAATTCCGTTGCGATAACGGCTTCGCCAGCCGAAGCCTCTGCGGCAAGCAAGTGATAAGTGCTGATCCGCTCAGGGTCGCGGGTAAAGCCCAGACCGCCCGTAGAATTGGCTTGGGGGTCACAATCAACCAGCAGAGAACGAACCTCTGCCGCAGCGAAAGACGCTGCCAGATTGATGGCGGTGGTGGTCTTTCCCACTCCGCCTTTCTGGTTCGCAACCGCGATTACTATTCCCATGATTGTTTATATGAATCGAACCAAAGCGCGATCCTCATGAAATGTAGATGAGTGCCCAAGGAAGTGCAACGCCGCAAAATGGTGCATTTGTTCCACGTGGAACATCGCGCACACCTTATGAAAGGATTGTTCCACGTGGAACAAATGTTTACCTAAACGGATCATAGTTAGATGTTATCCACTTGAGCCACCATTTAGGCTTTTTATCAGGGGCGAAAGCTGCGGATCTACTGGGTGGAATCGCGATTTTGTACCACTTTACCAATATGGTTCTAGGTACCGGACTCTTAGACGCAATTTGGTACTTTTCCAGATTGCATGTTTACCACAATGGTTCCCGCAGATTTACTTCCCACTTTACAATATAAAACGTTGCCTTTTTAGCATTACGCCGGATGAAACAGTCATGCACCCACCACATCACTCCACTTTTAATGATTTGGTCCCAACCAGCAATTGCCGCGAAGTGCCGCAGGGAACCTGAACCGCGTTGGCCCAATTTACATCAGAGCTCAATCTCCTGGCCTGCTCTGCCTGACCCGATCCGATCATTAGCGCGATCCGGCCACCCGCTTTGGTCAGCCGCTCTGCCATTGGCAAAACGTGGTCGAACTTCTCAACCGCACGCAGCATGACCAAATCAGCGGTGTCGGGATAATTCTCTGCGCGATCGCCAAAAACTTTTACGTTCTTGAGTCCGAGCGCGTGGATCAATTCTTTCAGAAAGGTCCCTTTCTTCTGCTGCGACTCAATCAATGTCACCTGAACTTCAGGGGCGAGCATGGCAAAGGGAACGCCAGGAAAACCAGCGCCAGACCCCAAGTCGATCGCGGTCTGTGGCTGCTGCTGGTCAAGCAGGTATTTGGCAACGAACAGAGACTCGCCGAAATGGCGTTGCACAATTTCACTGGGCTCGCGTATGGCGGTGAGGTTGATGCGCGCATTCCACTTGAGCAATAGATCGATATATGTCGATATAGCGCGGAGCCGCGATTCATCGAGCTCAATGAAGGGTTCCAGCAAATGCGCAATGGCGGCGGTTTCCACGCATCCCATCG
>Ga0070734_10004400_pt1 | contig 13460 bp, 7 predicted proteins | sample Coa_R1_8_FD_66444 | JGI IMG/M metagenome (GOLD analysis project Ga0070734, IMG submission 66444) | Surface soil microbial communities from Centralia Pennsylvania, which are recovering from an underground coalmine fire - Coalmine... | ecosystem: Environmental > Terrestrial > Soil > Unclassified ...
GCACACTGGCGATTCAGTATTTGCGCGATACCACTCTCAGCGTCGAGGACATCGCCGCGGCGCTTGGCTTCAGTGACGCGAAGGCATTCTCGCGAGCCTTTAGGCGGTGGGTCCAAAAGTCGCCAATGGACTATCGATCGAGCTTCCACGTCGCTCGGAAAAGGCCAGCAAAAATATAAAACTGGCCGCGAATCGCCTTGTCGCATCGGCGCAAATGACCGATTGTTGGCGAATCCCTGTTCGCAGAAAAGAGGCTAGGAATTGGGACGGCACCTCGATCGCTTACGCGCAGCGTTGCACAATAGGCTTCTCAACATCGAGCGCGACGCTGCAAATCTTCAAATCACCAGCTCTGGCACGCTCACAGAAACCATCCGCGCGATTCATGAGCAACTGACGCACCTCCAACAGCGAATCGCGCAGAACCGTGAGCGAACCCGACACGCGGAGGTGGAAGTGCTGCGCTGGATCGAGCGGCGCAGCATGGAACCGCAGCTGGGCGGGGCATCTCAGGCTTCTGATCTCGCCGTGATGCAGAAGAGGCTTCTCGAAGCCGAGCGCTACGCCACCGCAACCCTTGACCTGGTGCTCGCTTCCATCGACGATGCTGAATATGCTGCCGTAGATGCGCTGTGCGCCGATCAGGAACTGGCAAATGCGGCCTCGCGCGGATCAGGCACGCAGACGCCATGATGGCATCCCTGCGACCAGGCAGCGCTCGCGATCGCTTTCGCGATGAAGAACCCAAGGCCGAGGCCCTTACGGCGCTCTCCATGGTGGCGCCCAGTTGTGCTGTGACGCACGGCTCGTCCCAGTGTGGCGCACCTGCACCGCGGAGCCCAACGTGCCGGTTCAGCCGACCGGTTCGAAACCGCCGGCACGTGCGCGCGCCTTGGGCGCCAGGCGCTGCACATGCGTCCCTTAGGCAAGCACGGTGCGCATGAAATGAGACCCGCAGCACCGTCACAGGGCGGCGGGCAAGATACGGTGGCAGGAACTACGGCACCGCAGCGAGCCGATTCGCACGGTCTGCCAATGGGCTTCCGGGATTGCCATTCGAGCTGCCGTGTCAGTCGAAAAACCACTCATCAATGCCCGTTCCTGGTGGGAATCCGATACTCAGGAAGCCAGCGGCAGCTTACCGAGCATCCTGGTCGTCGACGATGATGCGCATTTCATCGACTTGCAGCTGCGCATGCTGCGGAGCATGGGCTATGCGCGGCTGACCAGTGCCAATGGCGCAAGAGAAGCCCTGCTGCAGATCGAGCATGATCCGGATGCCGCCGATGTGACAATCTGTGATCTGAACATGCCGGGCATGGATGGCCTGGAGTTCCTGAGGCTGCTGAATGCCAGCCCCTATCGCGGTTCAGTGATTCTGCTGAGCGGCGCAAGCCAGCGTGTCATGCACTCGATCCAGAAGCTGCTTGGTCAGGGCCCCCTGCGCGTGCTCGGGGCGCTTTCCAAGCCCGCCTCGCGTGCAGCGCTGCAGCAGAGCCTGCAGGCCTGGCGGCTCAAAGAATTTGCGCAGCCGGTGGTAGTGCGGCCGCGCCTGTCGGACGACGAGGTCGCGAAAGCATTGCGCGCGCAGCAACTGGTGCTGGCTTATCAACCGCAGGTGAGTTTGCGAGGCGGCGAGCTGGTCGCGCTCGAGGCACTGGTGCGCTGTCAGCATCCCGAGCGCGGGCTGCTCTACCCGGACCAATTCCTTCCCGCTGCCGAGCGCCTGGGGCTCATCGATGCAGTCACCGATTGGGTCGTCACGACGGCTGCCAGACAACTGAGGGCGTGGCGCGTCCAGGGCCTCGCGGTGGGCATGGCGGTCAATATCTCGCAGGAGAACCTGAATGCGCCGGACTTCTGGAGCCGCATGACCGCGATGGTGCAGAGATGCGGGGTCGCCTCGAGCCAGTTCACTTTCGAGCTCACGGAAGGCCGAGTCGCCGCTCCCTCCGAGGCCGCCCTGGAAAATCTGATTCGACTGCAGTTGCAAGGCTTTTCGCTGGCAATCGATGATTTTGGAACCGGCCAGTCCTCGCTGTCTCAGCTGCGCGATATTCCGTTCACGCAGCTGAAGATCGATCGCGGCTTCGTCCGCGGAGCGCTGCACGACCCGATCATTCGGCCTATTCTGGAGGGTAGTCTCGCAATCGCACGGCGGATGCGGCTGAGCTCCGTCGCGGAAGGGGTTGAGACGCCGAGCGACTGGGAGGCGCTGTGCGAGCTCGAGTGCGACGTTGCCCAGGGATTTCTCATCGGCAGACCGATGTACGCCGAGCAGCTCGTGACCTGGCTGCCCGTCTGGCACGAGATCAGGGATCTGATCCTGCCGGCTGCAAGTTAGCACAGCGCGCGCCGATGGGCACGGAACCTTCCCGGTCGCGTGTGGAGAAGAACGCCCCCGCTGAGCGGGGGCCGGCGTCGGCACGTGTTCTCATTGCCTCCGACAGTAGCGCCGATGCGCAACAGGTACTGGAACTGCTCTCGGAGCACTTTGCGCAGGTCAGTGTTTCGGTGGAAGAGCGCGCTCTGGTGCGCGACTTCGAGGCCTTCCAGCCGGATGTGCTGGTGCTGGCGTTCGACACGCTGGAAAAGGCGCAGCAGTACTGCCTGGGACTCTATCGATTGGGACAGCCGCTGCACGCGCGGCCGCATCGACTGATCTTGCTGTGTCGTCGCGAGGAACTCGCTGCCGCATTCGATCTTTGCAAGAAACAGTATTTCGACGACTACGTGCTCTACTGGCCGTACGCCAGCGACGGCCAGCGATTGCCCATGTGTGTCTGGGTGGCCGCCCGAGAGGTGCTGGCGACCCGCAGCCAACTCGTGCAGCGCTCCTCCCTGCTGTCACAGGCGCAGCGCCTGACGGAGGTGGAGGATGCCTTGAATCGTGAATTCGATACTTGCGATAGGAACGTCGCCGCGGCGCATCGCTCTCTCGAGCAGCTCGAACAGCAGCTCGCGGGTGCGGCCGACGCCTTCTCGCAACGCCTGCTTCCCGACGCGCGTGCAGGCTCCTTTGAAACCGTCTTGACGCGCGAAATCCGTCGCCTAAAAGACGAGCAGGCTAGCCAGACACGTCTGGCAGGCTCACGCGGCCTTGGTCTGCTGACCGAGTGGGCGAGCCATGCCAAGACGCAGATCAGGCCGGCGCTGGCGGATGCGCGCCAGGCGGCCGAGCGACTGCAGCCCCGGCTGCTGCTGATGGTGGTAGACGACGACGAATTTACCCGCGACATCATCTCGCGGGCGGTCGACACGAAGCGCTATGAGGTGCTCGGCGTAGCCGATGGGGCAGAGGCGCTGCGTGCCCTGGGAAGGGTATCCCCCGATATCATTTTGATGGATATACAGCTCCCGGGTATGGATGGCCTGCATCTGACACGCTGTCTGAAGAGCACAGAGCAGCTGGCACACATTCCGATCATCATGCTGACCGGGGATGCCCGTCACGGCACGGTCGCGGAGAGTGTGCAGGCGGGCGCCATGGACTTCCTAGCTAAGCCATTCTCGCGCGAAGCACTGATGACCAAGCTGCAGAAAGCCTGTCCTAGTAGTCAGCGCTCAGACGCTAGCACTGCTGTCACCCGGGACAGCGCCAGCTGGTGAATCGAGAAAAGCCTGCACGGCGTCGAACTCCGCCTCGAAGAGAGTTTGCAGCTGCGCCAGCCGCTCCATCTTGCCGCCCTTTGCGGCCTCTTCAATCTCGGCGCACAGCTCACCCAGCTGGCGGGCTCCAATGGAGCGGGCGCTGGATTTGAATTTGTGAGCCACCTCTGCGGCCCCGACCGCCGCACCGGCGCGGATCATTTGCAGCAGTTGTCCGCGCAGCATCGCGGCGCTGCGACGGAAGGACTTGACCACCGCCTCGATATCCACCGGGTCGTCACCAATCAGTGCGCGCAGAACACTCAGGTCGACGGCCGGAACGGCCGCCGGCGGGCGGCCGGTTCTCGCGGGAGCCGGGCTCAACGTCCGGGATAACCACCTCTCCAGTGATGCCTTGAGCGCCGGCATTCGGACCGGTTTGACAAGATAGTCGTCCAGACCGGCCGCCCTGAAGCGCGCATCCCTTTCGGGTAGCGCGTTGGCGGTCAGCGCGATGATCGGGATATGGCGCTCAGGAACTTCCTCTGCCCGAATTGCCGTCGCCAGGGCGACGCCATCCATATTCGGCATACGTATGTCGGTGAGGATCAGATCGAAATGGCCGCTTCGCCAACACTGCAGCGCTTCCTGGCCGTCGGACGCGACCGTCGCCGAGGCGCCCAGACTTTGCAGCTGCCGCACGATGACCTCCTGATTGGTCTCGTTATCCTCCGCTACCAGAATCCGCAGATCGCTTGGCGCGGGGGTTGGTACGAACGCTTGCCCCGAGGAATGCCCGCCTTGTTTGGGCGGCACCGCGGCGCGTGCCTTGTCCTCCTGCTCGGGCCTGTCGACGCTCGCTCGGCCGGCGGCGATCGCGACAGCGCGAATGAAGTTACTGCGGCTCAGGACATCCAGATCGACGCAGACGCGGCCGGCGGTGTCGATGCGAGGCTGCCGACGCCGGCCGCGACCCAGCAGTACCACCCCTCGCTGCCGCTCGGCCCCGGAGCCAAGAGCGGTGTGCACGGCATCCGCCTCGGCTTGCTCCGGCAGCACGACCCAAACCGGCGGTACTGCGGTGTTGCGCGGGGAACTAGCGTGCGCGAGATCCGCAGACTGCGCGACACTCGCTCCGGCATGGGATAGGTAGTCGAGCAGATCCTGAGCGGTCGGTTGCTCGCTCCCGACAATTTCGCAGTGCAGCCCACGCAGCGGCGCAGCCACGGCGCTCAGTGCACCGTTGTCGGTGGTGGGGAATTCTAACAGGATGGTAAAGGTGGCCCCTTTCTGAACGACGCTTTCCGCGCTGATCGTTCCGCCCATGAGCCTCACGAGCATCTGGGTGATGGCCAGCCCGAGGCCGGTACCTCCGAAGCGTCGCGTGGTGGACGCGTCCGCCTGCACGAATGGGGCGAAGATCCGAGCGAGCGTGCCCTGATCCATCCCGATGCCATTGTCGGCAATGCAAAACCGCACCACCACCGACGTATCGCGTCGCTCCTTAAGCTCGGCACGCACCTTGACCTGTGCCGCTCTGGACAGACCGCTGGAGAATTTGATCGCGTTGCCGATCAGGTTCGTCAATATCTGCCGCAGACGCAGGGCATCACCGAGAAGCAATTCGGGAATCCGCGGGTCCACGAACAGGACGAGCCCGTGCAGTCGATTTGCCACTGTTGGATCGAGCAGCGCGCAGACCTTCTCGATCACCTCCTCGACGCACATCGGCGCGTGCTCGATGCGTAATTTGCCTGCCTCGATCTTCGAGAAATCGAGAATATCGTCGATGATTCTGAGCAGCGATTCCGCCGAATCGTGGATGCGCTCGACCATCTCCCGCTGATTGGGCTCGAGGGCGCTCGGCAGCAGCAGGTCGATCAGTCCGATCACGCCGTTCATGGGTGTGCGGATCTCGTGACTCATCGTAGCGAGGAAGGTGGATTTGGCTCGAGCCGCCTGCTCCGCGTCCTCACGGGCGGCATTAAGCTCCGTGGTGCGCTCTGCGACGCGTGTCTCAAGCTCGGCGTTCAGGCTGCGCAGCGCATCCTGGTCACGTTTGCGCTCAGTGATGTCGCGCTCGATGGCGACGAAATACGCCTGGCCCGAGCGCTCCTCGATCACGGGTACGATGTCAATCTCGATCCAGAACGGCTCGCCGCTTTTCTTGTAATTGACGATGACCGCGCTCACCGGCTCAGATCGCTCCAGCGCGACACGGATGCGGTCCAGCTCAGGCCGATCGGTGGCGGGCCCCTGAAAGACCCGCGGCGAGACGCCGATGACCTCAGCGGGCGAATAGCCTGTCACCCGCAGTAGTGCATCGTTGACAAAGCGGATGCGCGGGCCGGGTTCATCGAGTGGCGCGGCATCGGTGATGACCACCATATCGTTTAGGTTTGCGACGCATGCCTCCAGCAAACGCAGCCGCTGATGCTCGGCGCGCTCCAGCGTGATGTCGCGCATCTGCACCGCCAGGCCATCCTCCGAGGGATAGGCACTGATGCGATACCAACGTTCCGCATCCAGCAGGGGCGCCTGAGTGAATTGCGCTCGGCCCCCAATCATCGCGTCGCGCAGGCAGCGCTCCACTTCGCTTCCCCGGAGCGCCGCACACTCCCCCCATAGGGGGCGTCCGAGAATATCTTGGCGCTGCCGGCCCAGCATGCGTTCGGCCTCGCCGTTGATGTAGGTAAAGCGCCAGTCGCGATCCACCGCGATGAACCCCAGGGTGAGGCTCTCCAGCGTACTCGTCAGGCGCGCCGCGAGCCGACGCGCCTCCGCCTCGGCCTGCTTGCGATCGGAGAGATCCTGGAAGGCGCCCTGGATCGTGTGTATTTCACCGCGGGCATCCGGGACGGCCTCGCCGATCGCACGGACCCAGCGTCGCTCGCCTCGCGCGGTCACGATCTCGAGCTCCAGATCGAAGGGGGTCCCATGGTCGATGCAGGCGGCCACCGCCTGGCGGATGGTTTCGCGCCACTCGGGCGCGTAATACGCGATCGCTTCCTGCAAAGCAGGCGAGGTTCCCGGCGGCACTTCGTGGATGGCGCAGACCTCGTCCGACCAGGTCACGTTGGGCTGTGAAAGCTCCAAGGACCAAGCGCCGATGCGGCCGAGCCGACTGGCAATGCGCAGCTGCGCCTGGCTTCGTTGCAATGCTTCCTGGGCGTGCCTGCGCTCCGTGACATCCTGGCACGTGCCCACGGCGCGTACGGCCTCGCTGGCGGGGTCCTTATCGACCTGCCACCTGAGTTCCACGAACTTGACGCGATTGCCGGGTAACAGTAGCCGGTGATCGAGGCTGCCGCGCGAGCCATTGGCGAACGATTCATCGAAGACCTGGCGGACCAGCGCACGGTCTTCGGGGTGGACGAGCGCGAGGATGTTGTCCCAGGTGGGCTCGAAGTGCCTGGGATCCGTCTCGAATATGCGATGCGTCTCGTCGGTCCAGTCACTGCGTCGCGCGTGGCGGTCGAATGACCAACTGCCGATTTGGGCGGCGGCCTGGGCAACGAGCAGGCGCGAGCGCTCAGCGCGCAGCTCGCGTTCGCTGCGCAGCAGTTCGAGTTGCGCCTTGCGTAGAAGAAAGGACTGCCCTGCCGGACTGATGACGGCGTCGACTTCGCCCGCAGTCAGCGTTTCGAGTTGCTGATCGATCTCCTGCAGTTGACGGCCGAGGCCGTAGACCGACAGCTCGTCGTCAGGATCGGGCGGCGGCGATTCGCTCATGAACGCTCGGCGGGGCGCACCCCCAGTCTTGCCAGCACCGCGAGCCAATCCGTGAGGCTGCCGACGATGCGCAGCTCCGGTGGGGGCGCAAGCTTCACCAGGGTCGGCGTCATGAACACCCTGTCGGCGAGCGCCCTGCCGGGATGCTCCAGCAGATCGACGACCTCGATGCGATGCCGATCGCCCAGATGGCACCGACACAGCTCCGTGAGGTTGCCCAGCGCAAGTACTGAGCTGGGTGCACTGCCGGTGATATACAGACGAAACGCAAATGCCGCTGCTGGCGGCGCCTCAGACCCTTTGATCCTTCTTGAGCTCATCGGCTCCCCGTCGATTCATCGCCTCTCTTTGAGCAGCGGCCGCGGCATCGCGTCGTGCGCTTGCCGCGTGTTTCATGAATTCGAGCTCGGCGCGCTTTGCTTCGAGCTGACTGTGCAGCGCATGGATATGTGCGTCCAGCTGGGCCTCCTCTGCCTGCATCTTGAGCTGCTTCAAGCGCTCCGCCTGCTCCGTTTCCTGCCTCAGCGCCTCCGCGGCTCGCTCACGTTCCCAGCGCATGGTGCCGAGCAGTACCTCACCACCGATTGCATAAGGGTCCGTCAGTGTAACGCCGCGCCTGCTGAGTAGCAGCTCGCGCACCTGGTTCGAGTGTGCGGTACCTCGCGATTTAATGATCGAGAGGCAGCGGTTACGCTCGCCATTGCGGGCGACGTAACTGAGATGAATCCAGGAGTCCGCGATAGTTGAGATGTGCAGGGGGGTGCCTTCGCTCTCAACGGCGCCGACATCCAGCAGGCTCGTGCAGAACAGGGTGATATTTTGGGACTTCGCCCAGTGCAGCAGCCGCCGCGCAACGCTGTTGACGCGGCCCTCGTCATTCACGTTCGCCAGCGCCGAGAGCGGATCGATGATCAGGCAGCGTGCCGCGTGCTCACGTGCCAGCGACTGGATCTGCAGCAGATGGGTCTCGGCGCTGCCGACCAGCGCGCGTTGGTAGCTCATCCGCAGCAGACCCGCCCGCCGTCGTCCCCCGAGGTGACGGCGCAGGCGGATGCCCACCGATTCCAGATTGCGGACGACCTCGGCGGCCTCCGAATCGAAGCTGATGTAGACGGTCGGATCGCCCCGCTCACAGGCAGCCTCGGCAAATGCGCCGCCGAGCGTGGTCTTGGCAGTGCCGGGTGCGCCCGTGGCCAGAATCGCCGCGCCTCGAAAGAAGCCTCCCCCGAGCATGGTGTCCAGGCGCGGAACGCCGCTCGAAACCCGTTCGCTACTCGCCAGGCGCGCCGGGACGCGCGATTCCTCAACTCCGGCGACCTCCAGCCCCCCCGCGCCGATGAGATACGGGGCGGCATTTTCCTGAAAAGCCGAGCCTCGAAATTTGCGCACGCGGAGAGTGCGTTGCGAGACACCCTCGATCACAGCATGCTCCAGACTCACGACGCAGTCGGCCATGAATTGCAGCAGCTCCGCTCTTTGCGCAGTCGGCTCGCTGACGCCATTCTTCGCCGTCAGTAGCGTGGTGAGCCCGCGCGCCGACGCCCATTCGTGCAGGCGGTACAACTCACGGCGCTCGGCCAGTGGATCGGCAAGGGAACTGAGGACTTGATCGACCCCGTCGAAGATGACCCGCCGGGCCCTGATCTGCCGGATCTTGGTATCGAGCGCGGCGAGCAGGCCGCCCAGATCAAATCCTCCCGACTGCACCAGATCGACACTGGGCTGTGCATCCAAGTAAAACAGCTGCTTGCGCGTCAGGCTCGGCACGAACCAGGTAAAGCCGGCAGCGTTCGCCTGTATGCGGGCAGACGTTTCTTCGAAGGCAACGAAGATCGCCGGCTCGCGCAACTCTCGGGCAGCGTGCGCGACGCTCTGCAGGGCGAGCACCGTCTTGCCCACTCCCGCGCCGCCTTCAAGCAGCGTCACCCGACCGGCGGGAAAGCCTCCCTGGGTCAAGGTGTCGAGCCCGTGAATGCCGGTGGGTGCCTTGGGATGCGTCGTCGCTGGCCGGATCGGCTGCCTGGCCATGCTCAGTCGCTCATCATCTAAACTTGACTCCTGACCTTCGCTGTCGGCCGCACTGTACTACAGCGCACCGCTCCGCGTTGAGGAACCGCCGAGCTGCGGCCAAGGGCTCGTGCTACCTCATCAGTACCGACGCTAGTACGACCGAGAGGTCGAATTGCCATTGGAGAGCTCGCGCAAGGCGCAAGGTACAGGGATCGACGAGTTACCGAACAGGATTGGACGAGACGGGGTTGCAGCGTCCGCGGTCAGGACAGTCCAGGACGCCGAACGCGCCAGGTCCCACCGTAAGGCTCGCGCCGTCTGAGAAGTGCACCGTGCGCTTGCCGCCACGGGCATTGTACGACACGTACGTCCGATGCTCGCCGTCGCGAAAGACCGCATAAAGCGGCGTGTCGGCGCTAACGGTCCGGTCGACGCGACCGACGTGCTGGAGCATCGAGATCCAAAGGGCGACGTTCGAGCGGGAGTTCCCGGCTTCCGGCTCAACCGAGGGCGCCAGAGCCTGCCATTGGCGCTTGGCGTCCAAGGGGTCGATGAGTGCGCGGTACATCACGACGAGGTCCGACCACATCTTCCAATGGGTCCCGCCGCGAGCCGCGAGCATAGCGTTGTAGCTGCGCGCCACGAAATCCGGATAACGGCCCAGATACAGCGATCCACCGTGAAACGGCAGCCAGTTGATTCCGTACAGCGCTTCGGGCTCGGCGGAGAAGTAGGTTGAGTAGGAGCCCTTCCCACCCCAGATCGTCGGCACAACGGGATGCGGATAATCGGGGGGATGATTCTGGCGATCCACGTCGAACCAGTACGCCTCGACGGCCGCGAGCTCGCTCGCATACAGATAGATTCCGGTGTCACGCAATGCGCGGTCGCCGCGGATCTCGCCGAGCAGCACGAGTGCCGTCCATGCTGCGAGCGCCTCGGACGACGACTCCTGGTTATTGCCGTCGCCTGAGACTCCATCGCCCGACGCCCATGAATGACCTGCGTAGGGATCGAAGTTGCGGAGGAATGGGAAGGACGGGTCGTCTCGCCGAGAGTTCGCGATGTCGCGTACGAGGAGATCCACGAAAGGCCCGTAAGCGTCGGGGCCGAGCCACCTCGGATCGCTCCGCCCAAGCTCCGCCGCCGCGCGCAGAAAGTAGCCATATTGGAAATGATGATCGTTGAGCGCAGACGCCGAGCCATTGCTCGACGGGTATCCGATCAGCGTTCCCCAGCGCGGATCGTAATAGAAAGTGCCGCCCGTCGACGGATCCGCGGGATCGTAGCGGGCGTCGAACCAGGCTTCGAGGCGCGTGCGCAGTCGCTTTTCAAGTGTGGCGGCCTCTGCGTCGAGTCCGAGCTCCCGAGCCAGTGCGTGCAGCTCCGCGATGCGTCCGAGCTCCTTGCCGGCCCAGTAGACATCGCGCGGATCAGAGTCGACGGCCGCATCACGCCGCACCAAGGCGCGCAGCGCCTCGACATCGGTGCCTGGAACGAGCGGGAGAGCGGGCAGCACACCCGGGAAGGGATGTTCCAGCTCGAAAGCATCGCCTTCGCGCAGCGACATGCGGCCGCGCACGGTCGTGTAATAGCCGAGCTCGGGAAGCGTGGCCGCGTCGACGAGCGCGGCGCGCTGGTGCGGATAGAGTGCGAAGAGAGTGGTCGGGCGCGTGCCCTGCTCCCCTGCAAGGCTGTACGAGAAACGAACGCGCACGCGGGATCGCGCCTCGTCCACCGTCCATGCAACCGTCGTATCCTCGACGGGACTCCGCGCGGCGCGAGTGAACCGCTCGACCGCTTCCTCGCGCTGCCCGTCCGGGAGCACTGCGAGCGCGAAACGACCCGACCCGCCGAGCCAGTTGCGCAGCTCCGCGCTGCCGATCCCGGACCACCGCGAACTCGTCGGCCCGACGAGCAGATAGCAGCGACGGTCCCGGCACACGCCCAGCACGCCACTGGCTTGGTAAAACACCTCGGGCGGCGATGGGAAATGCACGATCGGATCTCCGCCGTGGAAGGAGGCGAACACAATCGGCGAGCCATGACCGTAGCTCACTTCCATCGAGGCGCCGCCCTTTTCGAAGCGCGCACGCACAAACCAATCGCTCCATCCGACGAGACGCGCAGCATCGAAACGCGCCACAGCACTGTGCTCGAGAATCAGGTCAGTCGGCGGATCGAAGTCCATCCAGCCGCAGATACAGGCTTCGTTCGCGCGTATATCCGGCCCCGGGTAGCGCACCTGTAGTCCTTCAGCGCGCGCTGCGACGGCCAGCGGATGAGGGTATTGGCGCTCAGAGAATGGGAGCGCAACCAGCGAGGACCACCAGCGATTCGTCGGAAAGGGCGGACGGAGCCCTGCGGCGATGAAGGCGGGGGCCGGAGGCAATGGCTCGCCAAGCGGGGGGTTGGCCGCCAGCGACCCACGCGGAAGCCGGAAAGCGGAGTCCGAGTGGCCGAAGGTGTGCATTGCGGCGACGCTCGCCGTGAGCACGGCAATGAGCGTGAGCCACCCGGCACGCGACATTCAGCGCCCTTCTACACCATTAGATATGCCAGTTTGCTCGGAAGCGATCTTCTCCTGCTCGTCGGTCCCCGGCTCGGGCAGCACCCCTGGGGGCTTGCGCACCTCCGTCGGGTCCTCTACGAATGCGATATGGGGCTCGGTCGCGAACTTATCCGCAGGCTCGAGCCATCGCCCCAGCAGGCTACGCCTCCCGACGTTGATTGACGTAAGTACCTTCTCCCCCAACTCGACGCCAGCGTTGTCGCCCTCGAGCTGGATCAGCACGTTCCATGCCTGATCGCGCACCTCCTGGCCCGCGAGCGGAGTCGTCCACACCACAAAACCTCTTAGCGCACGGCCGTCGCCTGCGCGGGAGTCGACCGCTTGACCGACCTTGATCCGGCGCAAGGCACTCTCCTCCACGCGAACCTTCAACACCAGGCGGCTCGCATCCTCGACCACACCTACCGGGGTGTTCGCGCTCACGGCAATGTACGGCGCTAGCGATTCCCCATCGAGCGTTCCTCGGATAGGCGCGCGGATCACCGTCTCGCCCTGGTGGCGCTCGGCGGAGCGAACGGCGATCTCTGCCGCAGTAATTTCGCTCGCGACACTGGCGCGCTGCGCCTCAAGGCGCTCCGACTCGTTTGCAAGGAGCCGCCGGCTTTCCTCGGCGCCGCGCACGCGCTCGCTCTGCTCCGCGGGGGAGCCCAACTGACTCCGAGCGCTTCCCGAAACCGCGCGAAAGCTATGCGCGAGCTCCATAGTCTCGCGCTCGAGCTCGATGCAAGGCTCCCGCAGCGCCACGGGCGCGAGGAGGCCGCGCGCCGCAAGCCCGTGCTTCATGAGGATCTCTTCCATCGACTGGTCAGCGAGGTCGTAGGCGAAACGCAGGTCCTCGAGTTCGAACCTAAACTGTCTGCCAGCCTCAATGCCCGCGACTTTAGTGAGCTGGTCAGCAACCGCGGCGGCGCTTTCGGAATAGCGTGCCATTGCGTCGCGCACTTCCCGATACAGGTCCTCGCCCTTGAATTCGTCTTCCGCACGGGCGCTGCGATAGAGCTCGGCACGCACCTGACTCGTGAAACCGCGGACTCCTTCGAGCGTCGCATCCGCCACTGGATCGAGCGCGGCGATTCGGGAGTCATCGATGCGCTGCGCCGCGGCTGCTCCTTCCCCGGCGACTCTCGCGACTGCATCGGCGCCCTCGCGCTGGATCGCGTTCTCACGCAGCTGCAGCTCGACGTCAGCGAGCTTCTGGCGCTCGCGTTCCAGCGCGAGCCGCGCTGCCTCCAGCGCGTCGCGCTGCTCGTCGAAGTCGAGGAGCGCGATGACCTCACCCTCCTCGACGACGTCACCGCTGGTGCGTTTCACTTCGCGCACCACACCGGGCGCTTCGGAGTACACCCGCGCCCAGCGTTGCGGGGCGATGCGACCGCTCGCTTCCACATGATCGCGCCACGGAATCGCGAGAGTCGCGGCGGCTGCAATCGCGATCGCGGCGGCGGTGAGTCCGTACTGTCGTCGGCGCGCGCGCAGTGCCTCCTCATCGAACTGGGCTTCGTTGAGCTCGTTCTGGTCGGCGTCCGGTTCTGCTCTAGGATCCTGCTCTGTCATTACG
>Ga0070734_10004401_pt1 | contig 13455 bp, 9 predicted proteins | sample Coa_R1_8_FD_66444 | JGI IMG/M metagenome (GOLD analysis project Ga0070734, IMG submission 66444) | Surface soil microbial communities from Centralia Pennsylvania, which are recovering from an underground coalmine fire - Coalmine... | ecosystem: Environmental > Terrestrial > Soil > Unclassified ...
CCCGCGCGCCAAATGGCTCATCGCGGAGGGTGCCGACGCGCAGTTCCTGGATCGCAGCATCCCGGTCAAGAAGGCCTATGACGATGCCCTTGTCGCCATTTACCAGAATGGCGAGCGCCTGATGCCCGGTAACGGATATCCGATGCGCCTTCTGGTGCCGGGCTATCAAGGCAACATGAATGTCAAGTTCCTCCGCCGCATCAAGGCGATCGATCAGCCGGCTTACACGTTCTTCGAAACCAAGAACTATTCGCAGATCCTGCCGGGCGGCAAGACGTGGCGGTTCCACTTCCTGATGGAGGTGAAGAGCTTCATCACGCATCCCTCATTCGGCCAAACACTGAAGGAGCCGGGCTACTACACCATCTCGGGCGTCGCCTATTCTGGCACGGGCCGCATCGCCAAGGTCCTGGTGTCGGCGGACGGCGGCAAGAGCTGGGGCGAGGCGGCGCTGCAGGAGCCGGTCCTCGACAAGGCATTCACGCGGTTCCAGATGCCCTGGCGCTGGGATGGCCAGCCCGCGATCCTGCAAAGCCGCGCCTGGGACGAGGCCGGCAACGTGCAGCCACTGCGCGCGGAATTCGTGGCGGCGCGGGGCGAGACCAAGCAGCCGCTCGCCACCCCGCTCGCGTTCCCGAACCAGCACTACAACAGCATCACCAGCTGGGGCGTCGACAGCAAAGGGGAGATCAAGCATGTCTATGCGTAAATCGCTGTTCGCCCTTGCAACGGCGCTTGTGTTCAACGTCGGCGCGGTTGGTGCGCAGAGCCCCGGCGGCTCGCCGAATCTCGGCAAGCCCATATCGGAGCAGGACATCAAGGCGTGGGATATTTCCGTGCTGCCTGACGGCACTAACCTGCCGCCCGGCAGCGGAACGTCCGCCCAAGGCGCAAAAATCTACGCCGAGAAGTGCGTGTCCTGCCACGCCGAGGGCGGCAAAGGTGGCGGCGCTCCGGGCGCCGGCCCGCTGGTGGGCGGCGCGCCGCTCACCAACGGCATCGAGACGCCGAAGACGATCGCCAACTACTACGCTTACGCCACCACGGTGTTCGACTACATCCGCCGGGCGATGCCATACAACGCGCCGCGCTCTCTCTCGGACAATGAGGTCTACGCACTCACCGCCTACATTCTCGCTCTCAACAAGCTCATCGGCGAGAACGACGTGATGGACGCGGAGACCCTGCCGCAGGTGAAGATGCCGAACCGGGACAACTTCATCTTGCCGTATCCGGATCGGATTTAGCGGCCCGGCATCCGAGACCGACACCATGGTTGTCATCGCCCGGCTTGACCAGGCGATCCAGTAACCACCGCGATTTGACCAGGGATAGCATGGATTCGCACGCAATTCGGGGGTTACTGGATGCCCCGCTTTCGCGGGGCATGACACTTCGCAGATGCCTGAGAGCCGCAGTCCTTTCGATCCCCATTGCCATCAACGCCAACAACAGCTTCTCGCAGACGCAGGAACACGCCGGCGCTTCCTACGGCCGGTGGGGCTTCGACGACTCCGGAATCGATCGCGGCGTGAATCCAGGCGACAGCTTCTTCGATTTCGCCAATGGCGCGTGGGACGCCCGCACCGCCATCCCGGCCGACAAGTCGCGGTACGGCATGTCCGATGCACTCACCGATAAGACGCAGCAACGGGTGCGCGCCATCATCGAGGAGGCGGCCGGGTCGGATGCCGCTCTCGACACCGACATTGGCAAGATTGGTGCACTCTACCGTGCGTTCATGGATGAAGAACGCATTGGGGGCCTCGACCTCGCCCCGATTGCAGGCGACCTCGCGGACATTCGCAATGCAAAGAGCAAAACCGACATCGCGATTCTGATGGGGCGCTCCAAAGCCGGTTTCGGCGCAAGCTTGTTCAATGTCGCGGTGGACGAGGACGAGAAGGAGCCGACCCGCAACACGCTGCATGCGTCGCAAGCGGGCTTGGGCCTGCCGGATCGCGACTACTACTTGCGGGACACTTTCCGGGACAAGAAGGCGAAATACCGCGACTACATCGCGCGCCTGCTCGACATGGTCGGCTGGCCTGAGGCACAACAATGTGCCGACGAAATCCTCGCGTTCGAAACGAAAATTGCAGAGGCAAGCTGGAGCCGCGCCGAGAGCCGCGACCGGGACAAGACCTACAATCCGCTGGCAATTGCGGAACTCGATGCCCTCGCACCAGGCTTTCCCTGGAGCGCCTGGCTCATGGCCGCGGACGTGGGCGAGGCCCGCCTCATCGTGGTGCGCCAGAAGAGCGCGTTTCCCAAGTTCGCGAAGATCTTCGCCGATACGCCTCTCGCGACGCTGCAGGCCTGGCAGGCATTCCGCGTCATCGACCAGACGGCCCCCTTCCTCTCAGCGCGATTTGTTACGGCCCGATTTGAATTCCGCGGCAAGGCGCTGGTCGGCCAGGCCGAAGAGCAGCCGCGCTGGCGGCGCGCCACCCAACTGGTCGGCAGTTCGCTTGGCGAAGTCGTCGGCAGGGAATACGTGGCCCGCCACTTCCCGCCGGACTCCAAGGTCCGGATGGAGCAAATGGTGGCGCAGTTGAAAGGCGCCCTGCGCGGCCGGATCGAAAGCCTTTCCTGGATGACGCCAGAAACCAAGGCCAAGGCGCTCGAAAAGCTCGATCTCTTCCATGTCAAGATCGGCTATCCGGACAAATGGCGCGACTACACGGCGCTGAAGATCGACCCCGCGGATCTCATCGGCGACGTCCGCCGCGCGACCGCGTTCCGATGGGCCTACGCGACCGCAAAGCTCGATAAGCCGGTTGACCCGCAGGAATGGTACACGACGCCCCAGGTGGTGAATGCGTACTACTCGTCGACGCGGAACGAAATCGTATTCCCGGCCGGCATCCTGCAGCCGCCGTTCTTTGACCCGAACGCCGATATGGCCATCAACTATGGCGGCATCGGCGGCGTGATCGGCCACGAGATGACGCACGGCTTCGATGATCAGGGCCGCAAGTCCGACGGCCACGGCGTGCTGAGTGACTGGTGGCAGCCGGCCGATGCAGCCAAATTCAAGGCGGAGGCCGCGAAATATGGCGCCCAATACGACGCATATTCGGTGGCCCCGGGCGTGAACGTGAAAGGCGCCCAGACCATGGGCGAAAACATCGCTGATCTCGGGGGCATCCTGCTTGCGCTTGACGCCTATCGGGCCTCGCTGCACGGCGAGCCCGCCCCGGTGCTCGACGGCTATACGGGCGATCAGCGCGTCTTTCTCGGCTGGGCGCAGGTTTGGCGCACCAAATCCCGCCCGGACGCACTCAAGCAGCAGGCAACCTCTGACAGCCACGCTCCGGCGCGGTTTCGGGTCGACGGTCCGCTGCGCAACGTGGACGCTTGGTACGATGCCTTCGGGGTGAAGCCGGGCGACAAGCTTTTTCTCAGGCCTGAAGACCGCGCCCGTATCTGGTGAACCGCTCCCGGCCTTCCGACGGGAGGCAAGAGGAGCCGATTGTCGTTTGGGAGGAACACGCCAATGTTGAAGCTCGCATCCACCGTCCGTCGCGGGATCGCGCCCCGATTCATGTCCAGCGCGGCAACATTATGCATAAGCGGCGCACTTTGGGCAGCAGCGTCCAGCGCCAGCGCGCAGACGCCGGCAAACGGCAAGATTCCCAATCTGGCGTCCGTGGAGTTTGCCTGGCTGGCAGCGGGCGTCCATTGGTTCGACCCACCCGCTGGAATGGGCCGCGGACCGATCCGGCAGGATCCCGCCTATCCGTTCCACGGCAACCTGGACGGTCCCGGACAGGTAACGCCCGATATCGGCAACGTCAAAGATCCGGTTCTCAAGCCATGGGCGGCAAAGCAGATGCAGGAGTCGAACGAGGAGGTCCTGACAGGCAAGCGCGGGCTTCCGTTCGCGGCGCAGTCCGCGTGTTACCCGGGCGGCGTTCCGGGCCAATTGCTGACTCCGGCGGAGCCGTTCTATTTCATCCAGAGGCCGGACGAGGTGTGGATGATCTGGCAACGCGACCACATGGTGCGCCGCATTTACCTGACCGACAAGCATTCCGAAGTCGTGAAGCCGTCATGGTTCGGCGAGTCGATCGGGCACTACGAAAACGACGGCACCTTGGTGGTCGATACGATCGGGCTATCGGCCCACATGAGCTTCCTCGACTGGTATCGCACACCGCACACCGAAAAAGAGCACGTGATCGAGCGTTTCCGGCTCATCAACAATGGCAACGGGCTGGAAGCCGTGGTGACGGTCGAAGACCCCGACACCTTCAACGAACCGCTCCACATGATCCAGCGCTGGCGCAAGGTGCCGAACCTGATGCGGGAAACAGTCTGTGCCGAGAACAACGGCGATCATTTCGGAAAGAACCTGTTTCCGATTCCTCAGGCCGATAAGCCGGACTTTTGATGCTGGCCTTTATCGAGAACAAGTCACCGAAGAGAGCATGTCATCGCCCGCGAAAGCGGGCGATCCAGTAACCCCCGTGTAGTTTAATCAGGTGCGGCCGGTGGATACTGGATGCCCCGCGTTCGCGGGGCATGACACGTGGTGGCAAAGGGTGCGATGGACCTACTGCGTCCGCGCATGCAGCAGCAGCTTCTGCACACGCCAGTTAGCAGTTTCGGCAGCATAGATCTCGTTTTCCGACGGACACGCGAGCGCGTGTGCGCCCGAGAATTGTTTGAGGTTGCGCCCCGAGCGGCCGATCACGCCGAGCACCTTGCCCTCAAGCGTAAGCTTGAAGATGCGCCCCGGAAAAGTGGATTCGCCAAGGAACAGCACCTGGTTGGGGCCGGGCGTAATGCACAACGAATTGGGCGCCCCGATCACCTGGGTGAGGCGATCGCCGGTCGGCGTGTTGCCATACACTGCCTTCGTGCCCGGAACCGGCGGGACATCGACCGAGAACATGCGCAGGAACTTGCCATCCGTATCGAACACCTGGACGCGGTGGTTGGAGCGGTCGCCCACATAGACATTGTCGTTGCGATCGATCGCGATGGCGTGAACGGTGCGGAACTGCCCCGGTCCGGTGCCCGGCTCGCCCCATGACTTCACCCAGTCGCCGTCCTTGCTGTATTTGGCGACGCGCGAATTGATGTAGCCGTCACTTATGTAGATGTTGCCCTGAGAATCCCAGGCGACATCGGTGGGCTGGCGGAACAGGCCGTCGACCGGCGGCCGCGGCGGATTGACATGCTCCCACGGCTTGGTGTCCTCGTCGGCGGATTCCTTGCGGCGGCCGAACACCCACATCACGCGACCGGCCGGATTGAATTTGACGATCATGTCCGAGCCCTTGTCGATAGCCCAGATATTGTCGTCCTTGTCGATCCGCACGCTGTGCGCAAACGACCAGGCATAAAGGCCCTTGCCGATCTCGCGTACGAATTCGCCGTTGGCATCGAATTCGAGGAGTTGCGCAGCGGCCGGCGCATAGGCCGAGCCGGTCGCGCTGTTCGAGCGGGTGAACACGAACATGTGGCCCTTTGAATTCACCGCCACGCCCGGCACTTCGCCGAAATTCATCCCCTGCGGCAGCCTCGGAAAATCCGGCACCGAGTCGAAGGCGATTTCGGGCGCGGTCTGCTGGGCAAGCGCCGGCCCCGCCAGCAGCGCAAGACATGCAATCATGAATGCTTTCATCGGGTCCTCCCTTGACGGCCGCGAGCCTCTGCGATCGCGGTTTTTGCCGCGATTGTTGTACCGCCAGGCACCGATGACGTCCACCACCGACGGCCGAGCCTCTTCAAGGATGAAGCTGCGATGTGGCTTCTCGCCCCGCGCCCCCGCGCTCGCGCCAGAAGATGTAAAGCCCGGCCGTGATGATGATTGCGGCGCCCGCGAGTGTGAGGAAATCCGGGACATCGCCGAACACTGCGTAGCCGAACACGATCGCCCACACAATCATTGTGTACTGGTAGGGCACGACCACGCTGGCCGGCGCCAATTTCAGCGAGCGGTTGACGCAGGCCAAGGCAACGATTGAAAGCACGCCGAACAGCGACAGCAGCAGAAAATCGCGCACCGACGGCGTGACCCACCCGAACGGCGCCAACGCGGCGCCGAACAGCAGTGTGGCGCCGATCTGCCCCGAGATCAGAACCATCTCCGATGTTTGCCGAAGCATCCGAGTCGTGATCATGAGGACCGCGAAGAAAACGCTGCCACCCAACGCGATAAGCGCCGGAAGCGTGAAACTCGCCGCGGAGGGACGCAACGCCAGCACGACGCCGACAAAGCCCACTGCCACGGCGCTCCAGCGGCGCCAGCCCACGGTCTCACCGAGCAGGAGAACCGATAGCGCGGTGACATAAATCGGGCCCGCGAGATAAAACGTGACGGCATCGGCGAGCGGCAGATAAGACACCGCCCAGAAAAACATCGCCACTTCGAGAGCTGATAGCACAATGCGCACAATCTGCAGCGCAGGTCGCGGCGCGGCGGTGAAAGTCGTGACCCTGGTGTTTCGGAGGAATGGTGAAAGCACGATAAGTGCCGCAATGCTCCGTATCAGCAAAAGCTCGCCAACCGAGTAGTCCAACAGAAGCCATTTGCCGAGGGCATCATTGACAGAGAAGATGGCGATGCCGGCCACCATCCACCCGATCCCGGCGAGCGGACCCGTGGGGCTCGCCCGCGGAACACTTTGTACGATGGGTTGAGCTCTCGCGAAACCCAACAGCGGACTCTCCTCACGGCGCGGTCGATGATCGGTTTTGCTTCGCTCAACCCATTCTGCGAACGCTTCGAACTCCGTTCATTTGCGTCCCGCCAACTGCCTCCCCTTCTCCAATGCCGCAAAGCTGCGCACCGGCGCCGCCATCAGGAATGTGTAGCCTTCGCTGAGGACGCGCTCGACGTTTGTCGCGTCCACGTGCGGGTGGCCGACCGGAACCTTGTGCTCACGGCAGGTCTTGACGATGTGAGCCATCGCGTCGAGCACCTGCGGATGCTCGTACTGGCGCGGAAAGCCGAGTTCCTGGGAGAGGTCGCCCTCGCCGATCAGTATAAGGCCGATGCCGGGCACCTTCTTCAAAATGTCGGAGAGGTTCGCAATCCCCTGGGTATCCTCGATCATCAGCATGACCAGGATTTCGCCTTTGGGGTCGAGCGGCCACACGTCGGCCTTCGCATAGTATTCCGGCTGGGTGAGCCCCCAGTAGCGCACCGCCGCCGTCGGACCATCGCCGCGGATGCCCGCGGGCTCGTAGAGCGGCGCAGTTCTCAACCGCGGATAGCGGCAGGCCGCGACTGCATTACGGGCCTGGTCGACCGTCGAAATATGCGGCCACAGCACACCGTAGACGCCGAGATCGAGAGCCTGTTTGGCGAGCCATTGGTTGTATTCGCCGCCGTTCGGGGGAATCCGCACCATCGGGGTGACGGCCGGCGCGAGCGTGGCGCCCTGCACGATCTGGCGGCGGTTGAGCATGTACTGCATGGCGTCACGCAGCGCCCGCGCGTCCCAGAAATTGTGCTCCATCTCGTAGACCACGCCGTCGAACTTCGACGTGCTCATCGCAATCGCGGTCTCGACTTCGGCCTGGGCGAAAGACGTGAAGGCAGGTTTGCCCTCCTCCCAGGCGCGGATCACGTTGTTCAGGCGCGGCAGCTCGGCCATTTATCTCTCCCGGCACGCAAGACATTTTGAATTGGCGGCAGAACATAGGGAGCAACCGGCGCCCGGCGCAATCAGAATTTCAATATCCCGCCGCTGCCGCAGGACTAGAGGGGCCACACGCCACCGCGCCGACTTGCGGCGCGCGCCTACCCGGCACTTCCCCGCAAGCCGGGGAGGAAGGAGAGGCTCCCAATTCCGCAACCACAATCCCGTTTGACAATCGCATTACCCTCCCTACCATCCGCGCGACGACTGCCTGCAGGCTATATCTTCGACCATCAGAGAGGCGCCATGATCATCGACTGCCACGGCCACTACACGACCGAGCCGCAAAAATTGCACGACTTCCGCAAGAACCAGATTGCCGCCATCAAAGATCCCACGCAGAAGCCGTCGCGGGCCGCCCTCAACATCAGCGATGACGAACTGCGCGCAAGCGTCGAAGGGGCCCAGCTCAAATTCCAGCGCGAGCGCGGCACCAACCTGACGATCTTCTCGCCGCGCGCATCTGGCATGTCGCACCACATCGGCGACGAGCGCGTGAGTCTCGAGTGGTCGCAGGTGTCGAACGAGTTGATCTATCGACTTACCACGCTTTATCCCAACAACTTCATTGGCGTATGCCAATTGCCGCAATCGCCCGGAGTCAATCCGAAGAACTGTGTCGGTGAACTCGAACGTTGCGTCAACGAATTCGGCTTTGTGGGCTGCAACCTCAATCCGGATCCGTCAGGCGGACATTGGGACGCGCCGCCCATGGGTGACCGCTTCTGGTATCCACTCTATGAGAAGATGGTGGAGCTCGATGTACCGGCCATGATCCATGTCTCCGCTTCATGCAATCCGGCGTTCCATACGACCGGGGCGCACTACATCAACGGCGACACCACCGCGTTCATGCAACTCATTACGTCGGACCTATTCAAAGACTTCCCGACGCTGAAATTCATCATCCCGCATGGCGGTGGCGCGGTGCCGTATCACTGGGGACGCTATCGCGGCCTCGCCCAGGACATGAAGCGGCCGCCGCTCGAAGAGCACTTGCTCAACAACGTGTTTTTCGACACCTGCGTGTATCACCTGCCGGGCATCGAACTGCTCACTAAGGTGATCCCAGCCGACAACATCCTGTTCGCATCCGAAATGGTCGGCGCCGTAAAGGGTATCGATCCGCGCACCGGTCACCATTATGACGACACCAAGCGCTACATCGACCAGGTGACGTGGCTGAGCGCCGAGGACAAGCACAAGATCTTCGAGGGCAATGCCCGAAAAGTATATAGCCGCCTCAACAATCGGCTTCCCGCGAAGGCCACGTAGCGCGGAGAAGAACGTAGCGTTGCGACTCTGCCGGTTTCGTTCGAACCATCCGGTGTCATACCCCGCGAAAGCGGGTATCAAGTAATTCCCTGGACGTCGTGCTGAACTGAGTCGTACCAAAACGCGGGCAGCTATGCCGCTCTGTCATGAATTATAGATTCTTTGACGCCTTTGTCGGTCAGCAGCTTCTCGAAATACGCAATAGTCTGAACAAGGCCTTCCTTCAGCGGCGTGCGCGGCGCCCACGACAGCAACTCGCGCGCACGCGCGATATCCGGCTTGCGCTGCCGCGGATCGTCCTCCGGCAACGGCTTGTGGACGATACGAGACCGTGATCCGGTCATCTCGATGATCTGCGTTGCAAGCTCCAGGATTGTAAACTCGGTCGGATTTCCGATATTCACCGGACCCGTCACGAAGTCCCCTGTTGCCATCAATCGGACCAGGCCGTCGATCAGGTCATCGACATAACAGAATGAACGCGTCTGAGAGCCGTTGCCGTAGATCGTGATGTCCTCGCCGAGCAAGGCCTGAACGATGAAGTTCGACACCACCCGGCCATCGTTCGGATGCATGCGCGGCCCGTAGGTGTTGAAGATGCGCGCCACCTTGATGCGCAATCTGTGCTGTCGCCAGTAATCGAAGAACAGCGTCTCGGCGCAGCGTTTGCCCTCATCGTAACAGGAGCGCGAACCGATCGGATTGACGTGCCCCCAATAGTCCTCAGTTTGCGGGTGTATACGGGGATCGCCGTAGACTTCCGACGTCGACGCCTGCAGAATCTTGGCCTTCACGCGTTTGGCGAGCCCGAGCATATTGATGGCGCCGTGCACGCTCGTCTTGGTGGTCTGCACCGGGTCGCGCTGGTAATGGATCGGAGAGGCCGGGCACGCGAGATTGTAGATCTCATCCACTTCGACGTAGAGCGGAAATGTCACGTCGTGACGCACCACTTCGAAATGCCTGTGCGCGAGCAAGTGCTCGATATTGGTGCGTGACCCGGTGAAATAATTATCGACGCAGATGACATTCGCGCCTCCTGCCAGTAGCCGCTCGCAGAGATGCGACCCCAGGAATCCCGAGCCGCCGGTCACTAATATACGTTGTTGCAGGTGCATGAAAATTAACCTGTGTTTGATTTGAGCCGACGATGAGATATCCGGGCAAACGCCTGACGCGAAAACACACGCTGCAACCTTCACCAACAAATCCGCGGCCGCACTGGCGACGGCAGTTGCCCGCGCCGCAACCGCTAGGCCACTGCACGCCGCCCGATAACCGATACCGGCTCGGATTGGGATTCCCGCCACAGCCTCAGGTCCGGGCCAACCGGATACACGCTGTGACGCTCTGCAAGCTTCGCCTCATAGAGCCCGCGATATGCTTCGTCGCTCAGTGCTTCCATGTTCTCGAGGTCGAGATCGAGGCCGATCTCGTGGTAGACATCGAGATTGCGCAGATCGGGAACCGGCAACGCCCCGCGAATCAAGTCGCTCCACATTTCTCGATAAAGATCCTCTAGATGCCGCACAAACCGCGGTGTATCGAAGAAGAAGCAGGAATCGCGGCCAGCAGCGAGCTTCGCCTTGAAGGCTTGCAGTTTCCCGCGATCGCTTCCGAGTTCGACCGCGCGTTCGACGTAGCTCTCGGGTGTTGAACATACGAGTTCGTCAAGACCCGCTGTGCGAACGAAGCTCGCGCAAACCCGCGATGCAAAGCTGCGCCCCAGCAGTGTCAGGACCGGCACATTCATCCACAGCGCGTCAGCGGCGGTCGTGTGCGCCCCATACGGCAGCGTGTCCAGGAAAAGGTCACCCAGTGGATAGCGCGCGAGATGGTCCGGGTTCGCCATCTTTTCGGCGAATACGATTCGCTCGCCTGCAATGCCGTGAGCGGCGGCGGCCTCGCGAAGGCGCTCGTTGGCATCACTCGTACCGCTCAAAAGCCACAATACGCTATCGGGAACGTGGCCGAGGATCTCCATCCAGCGCTTAAAAGCCTGCGGGGTGATCTTCTGCATGCCGTTCAGGCAGCAGTACACCACGGCATCCTCGGGCAGGCCCGCCTCCTCGCGCGACATACGGCGTTCCGAAATGACTCGCTTGCGATCGACCGGCTGATAGCAGGGGAGTCGCATGACCTTTTCGGAGAAATAAATCTCGTGGTCATGAGGGATGATATGCGAATCCGCGATAATGTAATGGTGATAGGGCGTACCCATCGAACCGGGAAAACCGAACCAATTCACTGCGATTGGCGCTGGCCGCCGCGCGAATACGGCGGTGCGGGCGTCCCTGGTGTAGCCGTTGAGATCGACAAGGATGTCGATGCCGTCCGCCGCAATTCTTGCCGCGGCCTGATCGTCAGAAAGGCCGTTGATGTCGACCCAGCAATCGACCGCTTTCATGATTCGCTGCTGCGCCGCATCGGTGCGGTTGATTCCACAATAATAGGCAAAGACCTTGAAGTTCTCGCGATCATGGGTCTCCGTGACATCCGTCATGGCAAAACCGACGGCGTGCTCGCGCAGATCGGACGAGACGTAGCCGATCCGCAGTTTGTGGGGGCTGCGCCGGCGTTCGGCCGGCTCGGAGCGACTTCGCAGGGGCTTCGGCATACCGACCGTAGTCTTTGCATACCGGTACGCTGTTGCGAGCTGGAACATCGGATCGTCGGCAAGACATGCGAGGGAAAGAGACGAAATTCCCGCCAGCAGATCCTTGCGACTGACGCGCTCCCAGCCAGCGATCACCGGCCATTTGCATTGCCGCTGGCGTAGCGAAATCCAATGAATGATCGCCTTGGAGTGATTTGGATTGATGTCGAGGCTTTGCTTGAGCGCATCCTCGGCCGCGGCATCCTGGTAGCCGTTTTCGAGGACGCGTCCGATCTGGTGCAAAGCCGTAACCTTGTGGGTCACGGTTTCTCCATTGACCGATGGCAAATGATTGACGAGGTCAAGCCATTTGGCGACGGCCCTGCCAGCCTGGCCGGAATCCTCCAACATACGACCGAGATTTATATATGATGGATAAAAATCTGGTTTTACGCGGATGCCTTCCCGGTAGGCATTGATGGCGCCTGCGCGATCCCCAATTGTACCAAGCGTAACTCCATAGTTGAAATACACCGCATGGAGCAGACCGTCGTCGGAATTGTGGGCGATCCAGGTCTTATATAGCTCGGCAGCTAATTGGTTTTGATCGAGCGAACTCAGCGCTGCGGCTCGATTGAATAAATCGATGACGGATAGCTGGCGGGCGACGGCATGATTGGCGGCGTCGGCAAAAAGCTCGGCGGGCGTTTTTGATCCTAAATCGCGAAGCATGGCGCTGGTATCCTGTAGACGTTGAAGCCGCAAACCGAAAAGTTCAGCCATCTCCCGTCGGGAGATCGCCGCAGGCACGCCCTACGCTACGCTTTACGATTTACTGGGAAGCATGTCGGCGCGATCCGCCCAAGGGGTGGGACGGGTTTACCGAAACGCGCAACCGGCTGTGACCGGCCATCGGCGGATTGCGCTTGCGCTAATCCGCCCTAACGCGACTACATGAGCAACGCACTGACGCTCGATCACTCAAGCAGGGTTATCAATGCGCTTACAACAGCGATCGACATTGCCTCGACCTGCGTAGTTGTGAACGCATTTCCTTGCGTAGTCGTTAACGCGTTGATCTCATTCGTGGTGAGGCCGGTGATCGCCGTCGTGGTCAGCGACGGGATGCCGGTCGTGTCTGTCAGAGCGCTGAAGTTGGTGGTCGACATTCCGGCAATTTGCGCACTGGTAAGCGCCCCTACCTGGGTCGAGGTGAACGCGCTGATTTCAGTCGTGCTCAAAGCATTAAGCCCCGCCACGTTCAATGCCACGATCTGAGCCGCGTTCAGGTTCGAGACCTGCGTGGTACTCAGGTGCTGGATCGCCGCCGTATTCATGTTCCCTATCTGCGTCGTCGTCAGCATCGTGACATCAAGCGCATCGAGATTCGCCTGAGAAATTCCGTTGAGTTGCGCGGCCGACAGGGCATTCACTTGCGTGGTGACCAGCGCTCCCACCTGGGTCGTGGTCAGGTTGCTCAACGCCGTCGTGCTTAGGCCCCCCACCTGCGTGGTAGTCAGCCGGGTCGCATCAAACGCGTCGATATTGGTGGCCGAAAGTCCGCTGAGCTGGGTCGCGGTCAGCACGTTCACCTGGGCGGTGGTCAAGTTGCCGATTTGGGTCGTGGTCAGATTGTTTAATGCCGTCGTGCTCAGGCTCCCGATCTGGGTGGTGGTCAGCTGGGTCAGGTCGAGCGCATTGATGTTGGTGGACGACAGCCCGGTCAGCTGCGTCGAGGTCAGCGCATTGATCTGCGTCGTTACCAGCGCGCCGATCTCGGTCGTCGTCAGGTTGTTGAGCACCGTCGTGGTCAGGCTGCCCACCTGCGTCGTCGTCAATGCTCCTTCCTGGGTCGTGCTCAGGCCCTGCAGCTCGGTCGAGTTCAACGCCCCGATCTGGCTCGAACTCAGCCGCGCCACCTGCGCG
>Ga0070734_10004402_pt1 | contig 13439 bp, 13 predicted proteins | sample Coa_R1_8_FD_66444 | JGI IMG/M metagenome (GOLD analysis project Ga0070734, IMG submission 66444) | Surface soil microbial communities from Centralia Pennsylvania, which are recovering from an underground coalmine fire - Coalmine... | ecosystem: Environmental > Terrestrial > Soil > Unclassified ...
CGCGGTTCATCGCCCCCCCGCAGGCGGGGAACAATGCGACGAGGCAGACCACCCAACCTCGACCGACGGAAGACATCGGACCCCGAAACAGCAAAGCGCGTACCGCCACAATCGGCCGCCAGCGTGGGCCGGTGACCGAAATCGGTAACGTTTGTGTGGCCGCCGCCAGACGGCGCCGCTACCTGCCGAACAGGGCCCGCGGCGCGGAAAGGGTTCGCGCGTCAGGCGAACCGGCGGAGGGTCGCGTCCAGCCGCGCCTCGGTGCTGGCGATGAAGTTTCCTTGCAGGTACCGGCGCCCGAGCGAGACGCCGCCGACGATGAGCGCGACCGTGTGGGGCTCGAGGCGCAGGGACGGCGCGTCGCCGTCGTGCAGGACGGCCAAGGTCCCCGCTTCGACCCCGGTGCGCTCGAGCGCGCCGGAGCCGGTGGCGAGGAACACCGCGCGCGCCCCCCGCGCCGGCTCGAGCGGGATCTCCGCCGCGGCGTCGGCGGTGCGCACCTCCGCGACCTGGATCGGAGAGCAGGTCCGGATCGGCGAGCGAATCCCCCGCATCTCGCCCACGAGGACGCGCAGGGTCGCGCCGCCGACGGTGAGCTCGCCGAGCTCGTCGGGGCGCGCCAGCTGGAAGGTCGGCGGGCTCGTCTCGAGCGGCTCCGGCAGGGCGACCCACGCCTGGATCCCGTGCCCCACACCGCCGCGGGCGCGCCACGCGTCCGGCGTCCGCTCGGAGTGGACGATCCCCGACCCGGCGTGCATCCACGCCACGGCGCCCGCCTCGACGACCACCCGGTTGCCGAGGTCGTCGGCATGAAGTGACGCGCCCGAGAAGAGGTACGTGAGCGTCGCCAGGTGCGCGTGCGCGTGCTCGGCGATCTCGACCCCCTCGCCGGGGGCCAGCCGCGCCGGACCGAAGTGGTCGAACAGCACGAACGGCCCGACCATCGGGCGCTCGCGCGCCGGCAACAGGCGGCGGATCGGCCGGCCCGCCTCGTAGACCTCGTGCCCGCGGAGCCGATGCGCGAACGGGTCACCAGACATTCCGGGGGACGGTAGCACGACCACCTTTGCGGTCTCGCCGACGCTCAGCCGCTGTTGATCAGGAAGGTGGCCGTCTGCTCGAGGAACGCCCGCAGCGACTGCTCGGCCTCCGCCGGGAACGCCACTTCGGCCAGCGCGCGGCCCATCAATTCGATCCACCGATCGCGCGCCGCCTGGTCGACCTGGAAGGGAGCGTGCCTGGCGCGCAGCCGGGGATGGCCGCGCTGCTCGAGGTAGCGGGGCGAGCCGCCCAGCCGGTAGATCAGGAAGTCGCGCAGCCGCCGCTCGGCGCCTTCACGATCGCGCGCCGGGTACATCGGACCGAGGATCTCGTCCTCGTAGACCTGGCGGTAGAAGGCGGCGGTCAGGCGAGCGATGCCCTCCTCGCCGACCACCGAGACGAGCTGGCCTTCGTTCATGGCCTGGGTTTACACCCCGTGGGCGCCCGGAAGGCCGGGAAAGGTGGGGACTGAAAGGAGATCTTTCAGCCGGCGGCCGCGTTACCGGATCGAAGCGGGGGCGTATGGTATCCGGCACCCGCCGTGGGTGCCCTCAAAGGAGAATGACCATGACGATGATCCGCGCCTGTTTCTTGTTTCTGGCCGTCCTGCTTCCTGCCTCCTGGACCGTCGCCCGGGCCGACGACAAACCGGCCGACTCGAGCGGCGACATGAAGAAGAGCAAGAAGAAGTCGAAGAAGAGCGACAGCGGCGACATGGGGGACATGAAGAAGGGGGACATGAAAAAGGGGGACATGGACAAGAAGTAGGCCCGGAGCGCCGCCGTCCTCGCCGGCGGCGCTGCCCCTCCTCGAGCCGCCATGGCCACCACGAAACGCCACCACCTGGTCGTCCGCATCACGCACTGGGTGAACGCGATCGCGCTGACGATCATGATCGGCAGCGGCCTGCGCATCTTCAACTCGTACCCGGCGTTTGCGCGCAAGGGGGAGTCGTTCTGTTGCTACCCCTTCGAGGGGAAGAAGATCCCCGAGTGGCTCACGTTCGGCGGCTGGCTGGCCGGGGCCCGGCACTGGCACTTCGCCGCCATGTGGCTGCTGGTGGCCAACGGGCTCGTCTATCTCGGCTTCATCTACCTCCACGGCGAGTGGCGCGATCTGGTGCCCCGGCGAGGCGTCGTCCGTGACGCGTGGGAGATGGTCAAGTTCTACCTGGCGCTGCGCCGGAACCACCCGCACCAGGGGAAGCACAACGCACTTCAGCGGACGGCCTACTTCGCGATGCCCTGGGTCGCGGCTGCCGCCGTCATCTCCGGTCTGGCGATCTGGAAGCCGGTGCAGCTGGCGCCGCTGACTCATCTCCTGGGGGGGTTCGTCTGGGCGCGCTACTTCCACTTCCTGGCGATGCTGATGCTGGTGGTCCTGATCGCCGGGCACGTCTTCATGGTCTTCACCGTCGATCCCTACGCGCTCCGCGCGATCGTGACGGGCGGCTACGACGACGCACGCGCGCCGGAGCTGCGCAACGCCCGGCCGTTCGTGAACTTGCTGGCGCGCCCGCGCGTCGAGACGTCCCCCCCGCCGCCGGCCCCGGAGCCCGCCGCCGGGACGCAGCCGACCGACGCACAGCCCCCGGAGCCCTCGCCGCCCGGGCCACCGGAGGAATCATGAGCAAGCTCTGGCGCCCCGGACACGCCGCCGAACGGCTGGGGGTCGATCGCCGCCTCTTCCTGCGGGCCGGGCTGGCCGTGGGCGGCGGCGCGCTCGCGACGGTCGCGCTCGCTGGCTGCAACTCCGAGGGGCCCAGGAGCGCCCGGGGGCTCCTGGCCGCCGCCGAACGCTGGAACGAGAAGGTCGAGCGCGCCCTGTTCCGGCATCGCGCGATGAACGTCGCGCCGACCGGGGCCGCCCCCGCCGGCGCGAAGTTCCCTTCCTACTTCATCGCCGACGAGGTGCCGGTCTGGGACGAGAAGGCACGAGGAACCTGGCGCCTGGAGATCGCCGGGCTGGTCCAGCGCCCGGTCCGGCTCACCCTCGGCGAGCTGATGAACCTGCCGCGGACCGAGCTGCGCCTCGAACATTTCTGCGTCGAGGGATGGTCGGCCGTCTCCGTCCGGACGGGCGTGCAGCTGGCCGAGCTGGCGCGCCGGGCGGGCCTGCTGCCCGAGGCGCGCTACGTCGATTTCCAGTCGTTCGACGACGGATACCACGAGAGCTGGGACCTCGACAGCGCGCTGCACCCGCAGACATTGATCGTCTACGGCCAGGACGGGCGTGTGCTCGAGCCCGCCTTCGGCGCGCCCGCCCGCGTCTACGCGCCGGTCAAGCTCGGGTACAAGAACACCAAGTACCTGACGCGCATTGCGTTCCTGCCCGAGAGGAACGGCGGCTACTGGAGCGATCAAGGCTACGAGTGGTACGGCGGCGTCTGACCGCCGGGCTGCCCGCGCCGGCGCGGCCGGAATCTCAACGGTGCCCGCCGCCGTGAAAGCCGCCGCCGAAGCCGCCACCGTGAAAGCCGCCGCCCCACCCGCCGTGGGCGCCGAACCCGCCACCCGGATGGCCGTAGGGAACGCCCGGCGCCGCGTGAAAGCCGCCACCGTATCCGCGTCCGTAGTATCCGCCGTACCTCGGCGCGTAGGCGCGACCCCAGGCCGGGTGCCCATACGCGCCGTGCCAGCCGTAGCCGTACCTGGCTCCGGGGTAGTAGTAGTGGCCGCCGTAGGCGTAGCGGCCGTACCACGGGTAATGGTAGTGCCCGTAGACGCCGAAGTACGGCGTCGCGCCCCAGCCCCAGAGCCACGGCGCCGCCAGCCAGGTCCAACCGTAGGCTGCCCCGTAAACGTACTCGTACGGATACCCGCTCTGGTAGGCGGGCTCGTACGTGTACTGCGATCCGTAGGGCATCCAGACCCAGCCGTATTGCTGGGTGTAGACCCACTGCCCGTCCGCCGAGGCCGGCGCGGTCGCGCCTTGCGCCTGGGGCACGGCCTCGGGCGAAGCCTGCTGGACCTGGGGTTGAGGCGGAGCCGGCGGCTGGGCGGGCGGCGCGGGCGGCGCCTGCTCGGGTGCCGGCGTCGCTGGCTGTGCCGTCGCCGCCGGCGGCGGCGATTGCGCATCGGCGGCGGGGGCGGGCTGGGCAACGCCTTCCTGGGCGCGCGCGTACCCGGCACCAAACAACAAGCTCGAGGCGGCAACCAAGGAGAGGAACTTCATGTCGCTCCTTTCGACCGCTCGACCACGCGGCGGTCGGCAAATCATCGACGGCCCTCGACGCCGTCGATCGTACCACCCACGCCGAAATGGCGCTGCCCGGATCGACCGCCTGTCGAGGTACGGACCGCCCGCGCAGCTCAGGTCAGGGTGCGACGATCAGGAGCGACGCCGTCATCGCGTCCATGCCGCCGCGGCTGTCGCGCAGGGTGACGGCCAGTTGTACCGGGCCAGGTTGACCGGGTGCGGTCCAGGTCGCCGCCGCCGAAAGGACGGTCGGGTCGGACGTCTCCACCGCGGCGCGATCGAGATCTCCGCCGGTGACGAACCACGACGCCGTGAGGGTCTCCTGCGCCTCGACGACGCTGGCCGACGCGCGGTCGAAGAGAGCGAACGACTCCGCGGTGCCGGCGGGCCAGGAGACCGCGATCTGCACGTCGGTGCCGGCCGCGACGGCGGCGGCATCGATCTCGGCGCCGTTCGCCGTCATCGTCAGACCAGCGATCATCGGGTTGACGTTGGCCACGTAGGCCGCCTGGAACGCGCGCGCGGCGGCCAGCGACGCCTGGGGCAAGTCGCAGATCACCCGTTCGAGGCCCACGGCGAGCGACCGCGACAGCGCGATCGCGATCGGTTGATAGTAGCCGCCCGTGGCGTCCGGATCTGCGGGGCGGGCCGAGGGCTGCCCCGGCGCGGGTTGGGGCGGGTCCGGCCCGAACACAGCGCAGGCATCGGTGGGGACCGTCAGCGACACCGGGCTGCCGGTGGCGTCGGGCGCGGCTGGCGCGAGGCACCCGGGAGCGACCACGTTGGCTTCGGCGGGAGGCTTGGGCGTGCTGCAGAAGGCCCAGGTCGTCGGGCGCGTGTCGACGGGGCCGGCCGGATCGAGGGCCACCACCTCGAAGGTCACGGCCGTTCCAGGCCGAACCTCGGGAGACGACGCCTCGAGACCGATGATCTGGGGCTGCGTGACCAGCCACGGACGATCGTCGAGCGTGGGGCTGCAGCTGGCGGCCAGCGCGACCGAGAGCAGCGCGACCAGACGCCAAGGTCGCGACGTCCGCCTCATGACTCGAGCCTCAACCCGACCAGGACCAGGAGCGGCGGTCCGGTGAGGTAGCCGGACGACGCGTAGTCGCGCGCGTAGACGATCTCCTCGGGATTGCGGTGGTCGGTGACGTTCTGAAGGTCCAGGTAGACGCGCGCGTTCACGCGGCCCGCCAGCAACACGCGGTCGATGCGCGCGTCGAGCTGGAAGAAGGCGGGCAGGCGGGCGCTGTTCTGCGGCCCGAAGATCGGCTGGACCACGCCGTCGCGGATGTCGAGGAAGCTGCCGACGACGGGCGTGCGCGGCATGCCGGTCGCGTAGCGGGCCCGGGCGCCGAAGATCCAGCGACCGTGCTGGTGGCTGGCGATCGCCGTGAAGACGTGGGTCTGATCGAAGTCGAACAGCCGGGTCGATCCGCCGTCGGTCCAGCGTTCGCTTCGGCTGACAGTGTAGGCGAGCCAGCCGAGCGTCCCGTTCGCCAGCCGGCGCCGCGCGAGCACCGTGGCACCGTAGGTCCGCCCATGGCCCTCCGGGACCAGCGCCGCGGCGAGAGCGGGCGTGTCCAGCGGCGACCGCACGGCGAGATCGTCCAGGTGACGATAGAAGGCGGTGCCGTCGAGGTCGAAGAGCTCCCCCACGGTCTTCCGGATCGACAGCGCCGCCTGCGCCGAGCGCTCGGGGCCGAGGGACGGCGAGCCGAAGACCGCGCTCAGGTCGGCCGGGTCGACGGGCTGATGATAGATGCCGCCCGCGGCCGTCAGGGAGAGCGTCGGTGACGCCTGGTACGTGACGGCCAGCCGGGGATCGAGCGCCCAGGCCAGGTGGGCGTAGCCGACCACCGGGGTCCCGCCCACGGGTGGCAGCGACCGGTCGCCGTCGGTGGGGAACGCGTCCGCGCGCAGCCCGGGCGCGAAGATCCAGCGCCTGGCCGTGAACGTGCCCGTCAGGTAGGCGCCGACGTCGCCGACGTCGGCGGCCCAGGAGTCGGCGTTCACGTCGTCGCCTGGCGGCTGGCCGAACACGGTCAGGTCGCCCTCTCGCGGCGGGACGGTCAGGCTGCCGGTCCGCCGGAGGTCCGAGGTCGTCACCAGGCCGTCGAGGCCCATCGCCAGCCCGACCGAAGCGAGCAGGCGCGCGCGATACCGCGCCCGCCACCCCACCTCCAGGGCGTTCGCGTCGAGCGCGCTCGGCGCTGGTCCGAAGTCGTCGGTGAGCCCGCTGGCGTCGCCGCCGACGAAGAGCAGCGCCGACAGGTTGTCCCCGGCCCCGCGCTCCGAGTAGGCGAGGCCGGCGCGCCACCAGCGCGCGCGCTCGTCCTGAACCCTGTCGGGCAGCCCCAGGACCGGCTGGCCCAGGTTGCGCTGGACGTGATCCGTCGAGAACAGGAACGTCGCCCTGAGGACGCTCCCCGGGGCGACGTCCAGCTCGGCGATCAGCTGCGCGTCGGCGTAGCCGGGGATCGGGAACAGCGCCGTCGCGCTGGCCGGAACGAAGCGGCCATAGGTCTCGTCCAGCAGGCTGGCGCGGCCGGCCGCCGCCACCCGCAGGTGCTTCCCGACGGAGGTTGCCACCGACGCGGAGGCGTCGAGGAAGCTCGCCTCGAGAGAGAGGTGCGTCCCGGTGTCGGCGAGCGGCAGCCCGTCGACGCGCACCAGCCCTCCCGCGGCCCGACCGTACTCCGCGCCGTAGGCACCGGGGACGACGTCGATCCGCCCGACCAGATCGGCGCCCACCGTCGAGCGAAAGCCGCCGAAGTGGTACAGCGCCGGGATCTGGATGTCGTCGAAGAAGACCCGGGACTCGGACGGGGTGGCGCCCCAGAGGACCAGGCCGGTCGCCCCGGGCGCCGGACGCGCCACGCCGGGCAGATCCTGGGCGGCGACCGATGGATCGTCGCCGGTTCCCGGCAGGCGCTCCGCCTCGTCGGCGCCCAGGGCGGAGCTGACCGGTTGCGGCGGCCCGCCGGAGGCGCGAACGACGGTCGCGTGCGCCGGGGCCGCCGCCGTCGGCTCCTCCTGCGCGCGCACCGCCGCCGACGACAGGATGATCGCGGCGACCACCAGGGCGGAGCCCCGCACCGGCTCACGGCGACGGGACATCGAAGGTCAAGGCCAGCACGCCGCTGCCGGGGCCCTTGGAGAATCGGGTGTCGCTGGAGAGGCTCTCGCCCTGGCTGGCGGCGATCACCGCGCCGGCCAGCAGCATCTGCACGTTCCACCGCGCCGCCGGCGTCCCGCAGAGCGAGGCGGTGTCGACGCGGACCAGGTAGGTCCCCGGCGGCGGCGGCGCTTGCCAGATCACGTTCTCTTCGCGCCGCCCGTCGATCACGCAGTTGGCGTTCGAGTCGAAGTCGAGGATCCCGCCCGATTGCCAGGCCGAGGCGTCGACCACCGTCCCCGGCGGCGGCATCTGGTACGAGTTGATGTTGTCGGCCCAGATCTCGATCCCGTCGGGAATGACCACGTGCAGATCGAGGTCGGACTCGGTGTCCCAGCGAAGGCTGACGACCAGGGTGCCGCTCGGGGGCGGGGGCGGCGCGCTGACGAGCGGGACGGTGGACGGCGCTCCGAACCGCCCCTGCGCGTCGACGGCGCGCGCGACCAGCGTCAGGTTCCCGAGCGGCAGCTCCGGCGAGAAGGAGAGCGTCGCCGCGAAGGTCGGCTGGTCGGGCGCGTCCAGCGAAGGAGGTCCGGCGACGACGTTCCAGTAGCCACGATCGCCGCGAAGCCCGAGCGAGACGGCCGTCGCGGTCGTGTCGAGCGAACCCGACAGCGGCTTCTCGATCTCGCCGGGCTGGACCGCGGTGAGGCTGTTGAACAGGGTGATCACGGCCGGCCCGCCCGGCGGCGTCGCGGCCTCGAGGTCGCCGCCGACGAACTGCGCGTTCGCCACCTGCATCTCCGCCTCCAGCCCCGTGTCGGCGCGCACCGCCCGACAGCCGGCCAGGCCGGCCAGCGCCACGAGGACCACCCTCGCCGTCTGCCCGGTCACCATGCGATCTGCCCCCGCACGGTGAAGGTGTCACTCCCCAGCGTCGTCGGCACGCCGGAGGCGGTGAGCCCGAGCGGATTGGTGACGTGCTGGTATTCGGCCGTCACGCGGTCGAGCGCGTTCCAGCACCAGGCGGCCGTCCCGGTCCAGGTCGTGAAGCTGGCGCTGACGGGAACGACCGAGGCGCCCTGCACCTCGAACGCGTCGGCGTCGGGGTCGTAGTAGTCGAAGCGTCCCCCTATGGCGTAGTGAGGTCCGAGCTGCTGGATGACGCCGACCACCCACCCGCGCTCGCGGAGGTTCCGGCCGCTGGCGACCGGATCGGCGGGCACGACGCCGCGATCGAGGTTGCTGGCCCACATCACCTCCGCGAAGACGCCGAGAGGCCCGAGCCGCGGCATCGCGACGGTGACCTCCGCGTCGGCGCCCAGCGCGAGCCTCGCGAAGTTCTCCGACGGCGTCGCCGGCGACCCGGGGATGACCTGGATCTCGCTCAGCTCGACGATCCCGTCCTGATTCTGGTCCCGCCAGACGAGGACGTCCTTCGTCGCCGGCGTCCCCGCGTGAAAGCCCACGCCGGAGAGGCCGGAGAGGCCCGCCGAGAACACGACGCGCCGCCGGCGCCCCGTGACGCCGATGCGACCGACGACGTCCTTGGCCCGGTTCGGGTCCTGGACGGGAAACGTCCGGTCGGCCAGCGGATCGCCGTTCATCAGCGCCAGCTGGACGTTGATGAAACGCCACCCACCCCGCAGGCGCACGCCCAGGTCGAACACGCCCGGAAACAGCGCGCGGCTCACCGTGCTTCGCTCGAGGAAGAACCGGTCCTGGTCGCGCTCGAGCACCTCGTAGCCCCAGGGCGTGCGCAGCAGGCCCATCGAGGCGTCGCCCCACGGGCGGCCCGTGTCATCCCGCGCCCGGGCGCGCACCGTCACCTCGGCGTCGATGAGGCCCGCCGAGGCCCCGTTGACGGTGTTGAAGTCGACCTCCAGCGCGCCCGCCATGCGGCCGTGATCGATGTCGAGGTGGATCCGCGCCCGCCGGATCAGGTAGCGGGTCTGGTTGAGGGGCGCCCCGGTCGACGGATCCACCTGGTCCTCGGACGCCTGGCTGTAGAGGACGCCGTCCGCCTGGATGTATCCGGAGAGGCGCAGCGCGAGCCACGGCGATTGAGCGGCGGGCGCCGCCGTGACGATGGTGGGCGGGACCGGCGCCGCGGCTCCGACGGTGAGAGGCTCGATCGATGGATCGGTCGCCGCCCGCGCCGGAGGCGCGAGGGCCGCCGCCACCGCCACGGCCGCCGCGAGCTGGCGGGTCAAGGAAGGGGCGGCAGCGTCCCGCCGTTGTTGATCTCCGCCTGGGGCTCCGGCAGCATCGCCGCGACCGAGCGGCCGATACAGGGGTCGTTCGGGATGTCGGCGTCGGTGGCCGGCGCCGCGCAGTCGGCGATCGAGGTCCGGCCGTTCGCCGCCTCGCAGAACCCGTGGCTGCACGTCAGGCCCGACGCGCACGGCGCGCTGGCCGAGCAGGCGACGCAGCTCGGCGGCGCGGTGCCGACCTTGCTCTCGTAGTAGCAGCCGCAAGGCTCGTCGGACTGGAAGGAGGAGAGCGGCCCGCCCTCCGTGTTCCTCTGCACCGTCATGGCGCAGATGGGGACCAGACCCTTGCTCGCCACCAACCCCAGCGGGTCGAGCCCGGCCGCCGCCGCGGACGGCGCGCCGGTGAAGACGTCGATGACCCGAGCGGCGCGCGCGTCGGTCACGCCGCCGCCGGAATCGACCGTCGTCAGGTAGAAGACGTGCGACCAGCCGAGATAATGCCCGTCGCGCACGTTGCGCTTGTCGAACGCCGTCGCCTTCGTATCCGGGAGGTAGCCACCGGTCTGGCCGTATCCCTGGAGCGACAGCGACCGCAGCGCCGCCCGGTTGGTGGCCGAGTCGTAGATCTCCGCGCCCAGGATCCCGATCGTCTTGTCCGGGGAGGTCGAGGCCGCCACCATCGACGCGACGCTGGTCGACTGATCGATCGGGTTTCCCTTCCACTTGGCGGCCGGCACGCCGATGATCGCGCCCAGGCTGACCTGGGTCCCCTTGGTGGGCGGGCGGACGAAATAGAACGTCTCGTCGATCCAGGGCGTCACGCCGCCGGCGGCGCCGAAGCCGAACACCATGTAGGCCTCCTCGGCGCTGATCGCCTGGGCCGTGCTGGCGGTGGGGACGATGAACACGAACGACTGGACCGGCCCCTTGAACGCCCCCACCGTCGCCGGCGGCGTGGCCGTCGTACAGCTCTGGGGGAAGACGATGGGGATGCCCAGCTGCACGGGCGCCCCCGCGCTGTCGGGCGAACAGGTCGGCACCGTGCCGCTCGACGGATCCCAGGTCGGATCGGACGGGATGTACGAGAGGTTCTGCTTCAGCGGCGTCCCGTTGTAGACGGCGTCGATGATCGTGCAGGAGCCGGTCGCCTGCCAGACCAGGGTGACCGGGTTGCTGGGGTCCTGTCGCAGGGCCTTGCCGAGCGCCTTCAGGATCGGCACCTGCGTGTCCCCGGACATGACGTAGAGCGGGTTCGTCAGCGACGAGCAGGCCGTCGTTCCGCCGCCGTCCGCCGAGCCGCCGTCCCCTTTCGCGTCGCTCGACGCATCGGCGGGCGATCCGCCGTCGGGCGCGGCGTCTCCGCGCGCGTCGGAGGTGGCGGCGTCGGTCTTGGGCTTCGAGCTGCTGCTCCCGCATCCGACCAGGACGGCCGCCGCGATGAGCAGGGCGGACGTCGAGATCGTGCGGAAGCGGGCGTCGTCGGTGCGGTCGGGTCGGGTCATCGGTTCTCCATCAAGGTCGGCCAGTTGGGGCTGCTCGTGTCGGCGATCAATTTTCCGGCGTCGCGGACCACGTGCCCGCCGAGGCTCTCCATCTCGCGGCGGAACATCCGGCTCGCCAGCGTGTCGAGGAGCCGGGTGACGCGGCCGTCGTCGGCGAGCTCCTTGCTGAGCACGAGGTCGAAGCGCTCCTCGGTGAGCGGAATGAAGTCGAGGCCCAGGGGCCTGGCCACCGCCGCGATGGCCAGGCCCGCGTCGGCGACGCCCAGGGCCACCAGCCGCGCGACCTCGCCGTGACCGCCGGCCATCAATGGCTCGCGCGCGGCCAGCGACGCCGGCAGCCCTTTGTCGCGCAGCAGCCGCTCGACCAGCTGCTGCGCCGCCGAGCCCGGCTGGCGCCGGATGAACGTGACGTCCTTTCGGGCCAGGTCCCGCACGCCGCGAATTCGCCGCGGATTGCCCGGCGCGACGACCAGGCCCGCCTCCCACCGCGCCAGGTTGAAGACCAGCATGGCCCGGCCGGGGAGCCGCTGCGCGATGAACGGAACGTTGAACTCCCGCGCCTGCTCGTCGTAGAGGTGCGCGCCGGCGACGTGGACTTGCCCCCGCGCCAGCAGGTCGAGCGCGGCCGTGCTCGACCGATCGAGCCACAGCACCCGATCGCCCGCCCTCCCCGCGCTGGCGCGCGCGGCGAGCACGCCGAACGCCGGCGCGCACCCGGCGCAGAGCAGCGTGGCCCGCGCCGACGACTCGTCGCCGAGCAGGACGACCCGCCCGGCGTCGCCGGCGGCGCGCTTCGACTCCTGCAACAGTCCACCGGCCGCCGTCCCGTACGACGACGCGTCCGGCGCCGACAGACGATGCGCGACCCACCGGCCGTCGATGCTGGCCAGCGCGACGCGCGACGTTCCGGCTGGCTGCTTCACCGCCGAGGCCGGGGGCGGCGAATCAGCCGCGATCTCCGCGACCACCGGCGTCCGCTCGTCCTCGACCCAGAACAGCTCCTCGACCTTGCAGCCGAGCGCCTTCGCCAGCCGCAACGCGAGCGCCGCCGAGGGCACCCCACGTCCCGACTCGAGCGTGCTGAGCCGCTGCCGGCTGATACCCACCCGCGCCGCCAGCTCCTGCTGCCGCAACCCCGCCGCCCCTCGCCTTCGACCGACGCAGTTGCGGAACTTGTCCATGCCGTCTTGTCGCCTTTATGCGACAGGCCGTCAATACAACTTGTCACCGCTTTGCGGGAAAGCGACGCCGCTCGACCTCGCGTTGACCTACCGGAAACAACGCGAGGGTCACTTCACGCAGCGGTGCGCGATCTCCTCGGGGCTCCGAGCGGCGCGGAGGCACGCCGCCAGGTCGTCGCCGACCCGGACGCTGCGGCAGCGTCGGAGATCGTCGTCGAACCGGATTGCCAGCTCGGCCTTCCAGCGCGGAACCAGCGCCGGATCGTGAAAGCCCGACTCTTTCAGCTCGAGCTCGACGAGCCGGTCGAGGATGGCGCGACAGTCGGCGGCGGTCGCGGTGTGCCGTTGGCACCCGGTGACGGACGCCAGGCCCGCGAGCCCCGCGAGCCACCATGCCGCGATTCCCCGCCGCCGCTTCATCGATGGAAGTGAACCCGGATGGGCGGTGAGAGCGCGCCGACGGGTTCGCCGGCGGCGTCTCGGGCCGCCCCGAACCGCGTCACCAGCGCGCACTGGCGAGCGGCGGCGCCGAACCCGAAGCCCGGGTCCTCGAGCACGTCGACGCGGTCGGCCCGGCCGTCCGCGCCGACCGCCACCCGGATCACCACCGTCTCCTGGTCGACCTGACGCGCGTCCGCCTCGGCGGGCCAGGGGCAGCTCCAGCTCCCGGCATCGAGCGTCACCGGCCGCGCCCGGCTCCGCGCCGTCGTCCCGGCGCCGCCGGGGACGACGGGGCCGGTGACCGCCCTCTGGCTGGTCCCGCCGCTGGTGGTGGTTCCTCCCGCGTAGGTCGAGCCCGATCCCACCACGAACGCCGACCCGGTGAGGTCGACCGGAGACTCGGAGGTGGCGGCCAGCCTTCCCGCCTGCGCGGGCGCCGAGGCGGCGCGGCGGGCCGACGCGACGTGGACGCGCTGGCGGAACGCCGGATCGACGACGCGCGCCGCGGGGGGCTCGACGGACGGCGGCGGCGGTGGTGGCGTGAGGTCGACCGCTCGCTCGGCGGAGATGGCGTCGTGAACGCGCGCCGCCATCTCCGCGCAGATCGACGCGCCGGACCGTCCGAGGCGAGCGACCAGCAGGATCGCCAGCGCGTAGAGCGCGACGAGCGTCGCGCCGCCCGCGACCAGGCGTCGCCACCGTCCGCCGACCTCGCCGGCAAACACGAGGTCGACGATCCTCAGCT
>Ga0070734_10004403_pt1 | contig 13431 bp, 6 predicted proteins | sample Coa_R1_8_FD_66444 | JGI IMG/M metagenome (GOLD analysis project Ga0070734, IMG submission 66444) | Surface soil microbial communities from Centralia Pennsylvania, which are recovering from an underground coalmine fire - Coalmine... | ecosystem: Environmental > Terrestrial > Soil > Unclassified ...
CGCGCAAGTTTGGGATGAGCTCGAAACCTTCATCGGTCGGTTCATCACCGAGGCATAGATCTGCATGGTCAGCGCGCTCTTCTCGGCTATCCCGCCGCAGTTCATAACCTCCTCCACCTTGACGCCGTACGCCTCCAACCTTTCTATGATCATCAGCGCGCCGAAGGCGGTGGCTTCGATCAGCGCCCGGTACGCCTCGGCGGCGGTCGTGTGCAGAGTCTGGCCGACGATGAGGCCGGTCAGAAGAGGATCGACGAGCACCGTGCGGTTTCCGTTGTTCCAGTCCAGGGCTACGAGCCCGGAAGCGCCTGGGCGCAGATGGGCGGCCGCGTCCGAAAGTTCCGCGTGCGATTGGCTGGTGAACTCGGTGAACCAGGCGAAGAGATCGCCGACCGCGCTTTGGCCGGCCTCGATGCCGTAAAAGTCGGGGAGGATGGACCCCTCAACAATGCCGCAGACGCCCGGAATGTCCTTCAGCGGCTGGTCGAGCGGGTGAACCAGGCAGTCGCAGGTGCTGGTGCCGATGATCTTGACAATCGTTCCCGGCTTAACACCGGCTCCAACCGCTCCGAAGTGGGCGTCGAATGCGCCGACGGCGACCGGTGTGCCTTCCCTGAGCCCCGTCTTCTTGGCCCATTCGGCGCTGACGCCGCCGGCGCTCCGGTTGCTTGGAACTGCGGTGTCGTAGAGCCGGGAGCGAAGAGCCCCGAGACTGGGATCCAACCGGTCGAGGAACGCTTTCGAAGGCAAGCCTCCCCACTGGACCGAGTACATAGCCTTATGCCCGGCCGGGCACACGCCCCGAGCCGGCGTTCCTAGGTTGCCGGTTACCAGAGCGGGCACATAGTCCGCAAGTTCAACCCAGGAGTGCGCAGCGGAAAACACCTCCGGTGCTGCCCGGGCGCAGTGGAGGATCTTCGACCAAAACCACTCGCTACTGTACGTGCCGCCGCACTTTGCGAGATACGGTTCGCCGAGCTCCCTTGCCTTGGCGGTGATCTCCGCGGCTTCGGCATGCGAGGTGTGATCTTTCCACAGCCAAGCGTAGGAATCGACGTTGTCACTCCAATGCGAGTCGAGGGCCAGAGCGGTGCCGTCCGGAGCGACGGGCAGCGGCGTCGATCCGGTGGTGTCGACGCCGATTCCAACGACATCCTCAGGGTCGACGCCGCTTTCGCCGAGCACGCCCCGAACGCATGCCTCGAACCCGTCGCCGTAGTCCCCGGGATGTTGGCGTGCCAGGTTCGGATCGGCATCGTCGTAGAACACGCCTTCGTCGCCGCGCCGATAAGGCCAAACGCTTGTTTCCAGCGTCGCGCCATCGGCGACGTCGATCAGAACGCCGCGGACGCTGTTGGTTCCGTAATCAAGCCCAAGGGAGTATTTCGGCATCGAAGTGGCCGAATTATGAACCGCGAACAACGCGGGCCACCGGGTAAACAGGATTGCACCCCCGAGAAGGACCCTTGAGCGATCGACCAGCCCTGCGACTCTCCCGCCTGCTTCACGGCGCGGATTACTATCCGGAGCAGTGGCCGGCTGACGTTTGGGCCGAAGACCTCCGGCTCATGGACGAGGTGCGGATGAACAGCACCACCCTCGGAGTGTTCGCCTGGACGGAGCTGGAACGCGAAGAGGGGAAGTACCGATTCGACTGGCTCGATGACGTCTTTGAGCTTATTAATTCGAATGGCAAACGAATTATATTGGCGACGCCGAGCGCTGCTCCACCTGCCTGGATGTCCCGCGCCTACCCGGAGATTCTCCGAACTGGCCCAGACCGTGTCCGACGCCTTCACGGCAACCGCGTCAACTTCTGCTGGACGTCACCCGTTTACAGAGAGAAGGTTCGTTCGATAAACGAGCAACTCGCCAAGCGGTATGGGCATCACCCAGCATTGATGTTGTGGCATGTGAGCAACGAGTATGGGGGCGAGTGCTTTTGCGAACTCTGCGCGCAGGCGTTTAGGGAATGGCTTAAGGCGCGCTTCGAGGGGAATCTGGAGGCTATGAATCAGGCCCACTGGACCCGGTTTTGGAGCCACCGATACACCGACTGGTCGCAAATCGATATTCCTGGAAACCCCTACGGAGAGACCGCCAATCAGGGACTCAGCCTTGAGTTCAAGCGGTTCACGACGGATCAGATCGTCGCATTCTATCGGGCAGAGGTGGGTGCACTTCGCAAGCACAACGCCAGCGTTCCCGTAACAACCAACCTAATGGGCTTCTACGGGGGGCTGGACCCTTGGAAATTGGCTCCCTACCTCGACGTCGTAGGTTGGGACAGCTATCCGCAGTTCAGGGATCAGCCAATCGATGTCCGCGGCTGGGCCAAGGCGGCGCTCACGCATGACTTGACGCGCTCCCTCGGGGGCGGCAAGCCTTGGCTGCTTATGGAGTGCAGCCCGAGCAGCAGCAACTGGTACCCGGTCATGAACCTCAAGCCGCCGGGGATGCACCTCTTCGAAACGCTTCAGGCGGTAGCCCACGGCTCCGACTCGGTGCTGTACTTCCAGTGGCGCCAGTCCCGCGGCGGACAGGAGAAGTTTCACGGCGCCGTCGTTGCCACCGGTCAGGACAATACGAGCCGAGTGTTTAGCGACGTCTCCCAGACTGGCTCGGCCCTGGATTCTCTGAGCGCCGTCGCCGGAAGCACCACGACGTCCGACGTGGCGATCCTTTACGATTGGGATAATGCCTGGGCGATAGACGGCGCATGCGGTCCGGTTCAAGGCAATAAGCGCTACTTTGAGACGATTCTCGACCAGTATGTGCCATTTTGGGAGGCCGGAATTAGTGTCGACGTCATATCTCAGGAATGTGAGTTCGGGCAATATCGGCTTGTTCTTGCGCCGATGCTCTACTTGCTCAGGGATGGGACGGCGGAGCGGATGCGGCAATTCGTGGAGGGCGGCGGGGTGCTCCTTACAACCTACATGACTGCTTGGGCCGATGAACACGATCTAACCTTCGCCGGTGGAATCTTTTCGCCCCTCGCGGAACTCTTCGGAATTCGTGTCGAGGAACTCGATGCGCTGTATCCGGAACAGAAGCCCTGTGTGGTCCTTCCGCGCGGCAGCCACTTCGGGGTGGAGGGCGCGTTCGAGGTTCTCGGCTTCGCCGAGCGGATTCACGTTCTGGACGCGGAGGTGGTCGGCTCGTACGGCAAGTTCTGGTACGGCGAAGAGCCGGCGATCACGCGGCGATTCGTCGGGAAGGGCGAGGCGATCTACGTTGGCGCCCGCCTGGGTCACGATTTCAACGAGCCGTTCCTCAACTCGCTGGCAGCGTCGCTCAACTTGCGGCGCAACTACGACGCCCCCACCCCTGCCGGTGTCACGGTGCAGCGCCGGGTCGGAAGAGAGTCCGAGTTTCTGTTCCTGATGAACGCGGCGGATAAGCAGGCGCATCTCGCCCCGCCGGAGCGGCCGGCGGTCGAGATTCTGAGCGGAAAACCGGTTTCGCACGGCATCACGCTCCCGCCCTACGGCGTCGCCGTTCTGCGGTTGGAGTAGCCCCAAACGGGACAATTCGTCCGCCGTTTCGACCACATCGTCGCAATTGGAAAAACCTGGTAACACGGCTGGCTCAAGCTGATTTAAAATATCCGTGTGTTTGCCGGGAAGCCGGCGTGAGAGGGTCACATGCGTGGAGTTGGAATTCTTAACGTGCGCGTCCGAGTGGTTGCGGGCGCCTTTCTTCTGTTAGCGGCCGGCATAGCTCGCGCCGATTACGACGCCGCCGATCCGGGCTTTGACGCGCCATTTCTAACGAACTACTCGTACGATTCAGCGGATTTCGTGATCGCGGGCCACGACTATGCGGTTTCGAACCTGACCATGTACGACCTGAACGGGGAGGGGGCATTGCCAACGGATTCGCTCCACGACAGCCTCGTGACCACGACGTACGACTACTCCGGTTTGATCGACAGCCAGAGGATGAGCGGCACCGGAGGGATCACGATACGAGTGCACTACGATTCCGCCGGAAACTTCACCGACACGGTCGAAAGCATGACCATGGACGGCTCTGGCGACGGCCACACGATAAAGTTTCAATACGATTCGTCTACGCCTGAGAGCGAGACGGTGACCACGCTGGGGGGCGGCCAGTTCCAGGTTCATAGCTTCTTTGATGTCTTCACGGAGCTCAGCATCGACGGGGGCGGATTCGTAGCCCCGAGCAGTGGTTCGGCCAACGGTCACTTTGGCTTCACGCCCTCACCGACGCCGGAGCCCATAACGATCGGTTTGGCGCTCGCGGGTCTCGGAATGGCGGTCAAGCGCGTTAGACGGCGCACGTAGCGACGAGCCGGAATCAGAAAGGCAGCGTGGACGTGTACGTCCCCCGGGCGCCGTGCCCGCCGTACACCTGAAAATCGAGGTACTTGCCGAACGCCTCCCACAGCACGTTCCCGCAATGGCCCTGGGTAATCGCCACGTGGTGGGGGAAGTGGGCCAGCAGGACATCGCGGTAGAAGCGCTGGAGCCCGGGAATCCGGCACCACCCGTACGACCCAAACGTCACCGCCGGATTGTCCTCGAGCTTGCCTTCGGCAATCGCGACCTTCCACGAGCCATCTGGATCCTGGGTTGCGCGGGCGAGCGTGAGCGGGCCCGGCTTGCTCACAAATTCCACGGTGCCCTCAGAATCCTCGTAACGCGCCGCGCCGCTCCCGGCGATGATCTCCTGGACGCCGAGTTTGGGCTTGTGCTTGGCGAACGAGGCCGGGAACACGCCGCAGTGCCACACGTTTACGAGCTCGTCGTCGTCGTTGTGGAGGTTGTTCCAGTCGGCTAGCCCCGCCGGCGAGCCGGAGGCGAGCATACAGGCGTGCATGCTCAGGGTGCCAAGGATATCCGCCTCGCATGCGCTTGGCATGCCTTCGTCGCCGAACCGGCTCATCGTGGTGCAGCTACACACGCCGTAGTTGGCCTGAATGCTTGTCCAGCACTGGATAGCGAAGGCGTCGATGGCGTTTTCCTTGCCCCAGTGCCGAAGGAAGTTTTCCAGCTTCGCGCTTCGAAGGATGGACTCTCGCTTGACCCCGGATACATCGGCGTACTCTTCGATGCTCTGGGCGATCTTGACGACGTCCGCATCGTCGTCCGCCATCTTGTTGCAGGCGGAGAAGACCTCGCTCAGATCGAGAACCACTGTGGTCGGTCCGAGCCGTTGAAGCTGCTTTTCATCGAACCGGCAGGTCCAGAATGCCTCGGGCCGGGCGCCGATCTGCCCGTACCTGGCCCTTCGAACTCCGTTCACAACCCGGCAAACGCGAGCGAACCAGTCGAGATCGGACTTGAACTTGGCGTCGGAGGGAAAACCGATCGGGGTGCCGGCGACCGAATACTTCGCGCCGACCTGCCGCAGGCTCTCTCCGATCGATAAGAGCCCGCAAAAGGCATCGCGCCGCGGGGTTTTCATCGTCAGCGTTTCCTCTTCCTGACAGCCGAAGATCATGACGGGAACATCCAGCTTCGCCTGGCGGATTACCCAAGCCGCCGCTTGTTCGTCGCCAAAGTTCACCGCGCCGATGACGATGCCGTCCACATCGGCATCGCGGAAGAGCTTGGCGCACAACTCGGCCTCCGCCCGATTCTCGACGCATCCAACTTTCGTCTGCTCGGGTGTGGGCACCACGACCTCAAGCCCCATCGCTTCCATCGCGTCGATCGTCTGTTGCCGCATCTTGGCGGCGAGGTTGGCGGAGAAGAAGCCGCGGTTGGCGGGGACGAAGCCGAGCTTGGTTCGGAAGGCGAGCACGACCCATAATACATTCGCCATGCTTCGCGGCGTGTTAGGGCCTTTTGCCATCGCCTTGACCACCTGTCTAGCGCACGCGGATCGGCCCCGCCTGGGAATTCAAACCGGAGGGGATGACCACTTGAAGGCGTGCTTGAGCCCGAACGGCAAGTGGCTATTCACGGGGGCGGCCAACGCCAACGTCGCACGGCTTTACGATGTCCCGACGGGCCGCTTGATTCGGTCCTTCACCGGCCACTCGAGCACGATCGACGACGTCGCCGTCAGCCCCGACTCCCGGCTTGGAGCTACAGAGGGGGACGACCGAACGATACGGATTTGGGATCTCCACACGGGCAAGGAGCTTGTCAAGATCGAGTCGAAGTGGTTCTTCGACGGCCGGTGCCTTGCGTGGTCGCCGGACGGCAAGTACGTTTGCAGCTCGGCTAGGCACCTCGTGAACGATCCGAACGGCGGGCATCACGACGCACACAGCACGAGTGTTTGGAGCGCCAAGAGCGGCGCGCTTTTCGCGAGCTTCGACGGAGGAACCTGGGGCCTCCGCCCCTGCATCAGTCCTGACGGGAAGTACATCTATTTCGAATCGGATTCTAACTACCGAGAACCCAAGATCGCCAAGGTCTCACTCGCGACTCGGGCTGTCGCCGCTACGTTCGCAGCACCCGTTTCCCCGTGGAGCATGGCCCTATCCGGCAGCGGCGCCAAGCTATTCGTCGCCGGCGAGGAGACCGTGGAGGTTTACGACGCGGAGCAGGGAAGCCATCTGCGAACCATCAACGGGCATGGCCGCGCCCTCTTCGCCGTCGGGGAAGCGGCGTGGTGCGAAAGCCCGGAGAAGAGCACGGTGACCGTCACGAACTTGTCCACCGGTGTGCAAATCGGGACGTTTCCACGGAATTCGGACGCCTGGGAATGGAGTGTTTCCGGTGACGGACGGGTGGTCTCATTCTGCGGCGACGACTCCGTCTCGCTCTTCGACACGGCCTCGCGCAGAAAGATCTGCGAGACGCGTGGCCTCACAACCCCCGTGACCGCGCTCGGGGCGCCGTCGCCCGACCTGCTTGCGACGAGCAGCGATGACGGCGGTTTGCCGATATGGTCGCTTCGCGAGGGTTCGCCCGAGTTGGTGCTCCGAGGGAAGCCCGACGAGTTCATGACGCTTGCGGTGAACCGAGCGCGCGGGCTCATAGCGACCGGGGGCCACTCGAAGGAAGTGACCGCTTGGCGCTTGTCGGATGGGGGCCAGGCGTGGAAGCTTTCGCTCGAGAGCGACGGAAGCTTCGATCTCAACTTCAGCCCCGACGGAGCGTGGCTGGCGGTATCGGCCAAGCGCTATCTGTTCTCGAAGAACTCGGAGGAAAGCGCGGTGGTGGTGTACGACGTACAAAGTCGCAAACCCATCGCCCGGTTCAAGGCGCCCAGTGTCGGCTTTTGCCGCTTCTCCCCGGACGCGAAGTACCTAGCGTTCATGGATGGCCACACAGTGCGGCTTGTGGAAACACGGAGCTGGACTGAGGTTCGGGAGCTCGACCTGAAGGGGTATGCCATCTGCATCGCCTTCACGCCCGACGGGCAGGAGCTTTGGGCCACGAACGAAAAGGGGGCGATCGAACGCCTTTCGACAACCTCGCGCACCCAACTCGCCGAGTTTCACCTCGCCAATTCCGAGCTCCTATGGCTCGCGTTCTCGCCAGACGGATCGCGATTTGTAACCTGCGAGGACTCCGGGCAGCCAAAGGTTTACGATGCGAAGACGGGCGAGGCGAAGCTGACGCTCGGGGCGGCGCCCGCGTTGGTGTTGCCGACCATGTTCACCGAGGATGGCAAGTTCGTCGTTGGCGGGCTCATCGACGGGACGTCACGGATTTGGGATGCCCGCACCGGAAGGATCGTTGCCACGTTTGTCTCCTTCAAGGATGGGACCTGGGCGGTGGTCGACCCCGACGGGCGGTATGACGCGAGCAACGGCGGGGACGTCGATGGACTGTTCTGGCTGCTTGGCGAACATCCGATCGCCCTTTCTCAGCTCAAAAGCTACTTCTACGATCCGCATCTCTTGGCCAAGGTGATGGGTCTCGGGCACGGGACGCCGCGAGCAGTGCCCAACTTAGACGGCGTCGGGATCTTTCCCGACATCGAAGTCAGCCTCGATCCCAAGACCAAATTGGTGACGGTTACCGAGAGCGACCAGGGGGGTGGAATCGGAAAGACCGAGATTTCACTTAACGGGGTCAAGATCGGCACGCGGGCGGCGCCTCCCGCCGGCACCACAAAGTTCAGCTTCCGGATCGACACGGCGGGTGCGAATGTGGCCTCCCGGCTGTTGCCAGAGGAGAGCGCGGCAGACCCCAACATCAACCGGCTCGAAGCCACGCCCTATAACTTTGCCGCCAGCTTGCGAGGCCGGCCGGCCGGCGTCGACCTCAAAGGGGTGAGTTCAGGTCCGCCGTACAACCTCTATGCGTTGGTCGTCGGTTCGAACTATGCCGGAACCAAGCGCAATCTGCGTTTCCCGGAGTCGGACGCCACGTCGTTCGCGTCCGGGCTGGAGCTTGCCGCATGGGAGTTGCTGGGAAAGTTCAGGGTCCACGTCACGCGAATCGTTACCGGGACGGACCGTGCCCCAACCAAGTCAAACCTGAAGGCGGCGATGGCGCAGATCGCCCAGAGCGCGAAGCCGGCGGATATCGTTGTCGTTTATTTGGCCGGCCATGGCGTGGCTCGCGCCAACGGCAAGGAGGGCTACTACTATCTCACTGCGGAGGCAGGCAATTCCGATCCCGAAGCCGACCCGCTCGCCGATCGATACACCCTCTCCAGCGCCGAATTAGCGAACTGGCTCCAGCAGGATGTGAAGGCGGCCAAGCGGGCGATCATCATCGATACCTGCGCCGCGGGGGCGGCCGCAACCGACCTGACCGAGCCGCGAGAGGTGAGCGCCGATCTTGAGCGTGCGTGGGAACAGCTCAAGGACAATGCCGGGCTGTTTGTCCTCGCCGGGTGCGCTCCGGATCGGGTGAGCTATGAAGCGACCAACGTCAAGCACGGGCTCTTGACCTACAGCCTGCTCGAAGCCATCGACCAAGCTCGGCCGGCGGCGCTTGCCAGCCACGGCTACCTCGATGTCGACCAGTGGTTCGACTACGCCCAAGTACGCGTTCGAGAATTGATGAACGAACTCGCCCTTCTCGGCGTTCAGAAGCCCGAGAAACACGCGCAGGCGAACTCGGGTAACTACCCGGTCGGACTCGTCAACAACAATGTGGTCGGCAAGCTGGGTTTGCCGTTGCCGGGGCCCGTGTTGATCCTCGACACCTTCCGGACGGCCGACAACCTGGATCCGTTAGGCCTGGAGGACACGATCGAAGGAGCCCTCCTGTCCGGCCCATCGAGTCGTGGCTCAAACGCGGCGACGTATTGGCCGTCGATCAGGCGTCACCCGAAAGCCCTCCAACTCAACGGGAGCTACAAGTTTGACGGGGATCGAGTGACAGTGACAGTCCGGCTCATGCATTTCGTTGGACCGAAGCTGCGCGCTGAGCCGTTCGACACCTTCGAGGTGATAGGATCACGGTCCAAAGTGCCGGAACTGGTCGCTTCGATCCTGGATGCCGCGAACCAACGAATCCCGCAAGATTGGGAGCGTCTCAACCACTCCCCTTCACAGTAAGCTTGGCAGCGCATGATGACGGTAGCCGAGTTGCGGCAGGAGGTGTTGTACGCCAACAAAATGCTTCCGGCGGCCGGGCTCGTCACGATGCATTCCGGGAACGCCAGCGGCTATGACGCCCGCTCCAACACGCTGCTCATCAAACCGAGCGGAGTCGACTACGATCGACTGACCGCTGAAGCCCTCGTGATGGTGGACGTCCTGACCGGAACCGTCGTCGGCGGATCACGACTTCGACCCAGTGTGGACCTGCCCCACCACCTGTACCTCTACCGCAAGTTCCCCGAACTCGGCGGAATCGTGCACACGCACAGCAACTACGCGACGGCATTCGCGGCGGTGGGTAAGCCGATCCCACTCGTGCTCACCGCCATTGCCGACGAGTTCGGTGGCGAGATCCCGTGCACGCCGTATGTGGATAACGAGGGCGAGAACATCGGCGAAGCAATCGTCAAGCACCGGACGAACGCACCCGCGATCCTGCTTGGCAATCACGGCGTCTTCACCTGGGGAGCAAACCCACGGGCCGCGCTGAAGGCGGCGATTATGACCGAGGACGTAGCCAAGACGATTTGGCTGGCGCAGCAGATCGGGACACCGAAGCCGATCTCGGCCGAAGAAGCGGTGAAGTGGCACGACCGCTACCAAAACCGGTACGGTCAGCGGTAGCCATGATTAACGCCATCGCGCTGGCAGCCTGCATGCAGGCGCCCTTCTACCTTCACGACGGGGATCGCGTGACCTGGTACGGCGACAGCATCACCGAGGACGGCCGGTATGGCGCGTTCGTGGAGATGTTCGTGCGCACCAGGTTTCCGAAGCTCAACGTCCGCTTCACCAACTGTGGGTGGGGCGGCGACAAGGTAACCGGCGGTGGCGGCGGCAACGCGCAGGACCGGATCGACAAGGATTTCAGGCCTTCGAATCCAACCGTCGTCACCATCATGCTCGGCATGAACGATGGGAACTATGCGCCCTTCTCCGCGGAGACCGACTCGGCGTTCGCGAGCGGCTACGACAAGCTGATCCAGCTCATGCAGGGGGTCGCGCCTAAGGCCCGATACACGCTGATTCTGAGCTCGCCGTTCGACGACTTTGCGCACCAGCCGAAGAATTACAACGAGGTGCTTCTGAAAATGGGCGCCCACGTGAAGGACTTGGCTTCAAAGTATAGGTTTGATTACATAGACTTTAATGATCCGCTTGCAAAGGCGCTGACGCAGGCGGCAAAGGACAACCCGCAGCTCGCGGTGCGGATCCTGCCCGACGCGGTTCATCCGCAGGAGGCGGGCCACCTGCTCATGGCAGCGACCCTGCTCAAGTCGTGGAACGCGCCGAGCCTGGTCTCCGAGGTGACGATCGACGCGAAAACCGGCGACGTCAAGCGCAGCGAAGGCACGAAGGTCACGAAGACTGGCCAGTGGGAGTGGAAGCAGACTGACGCAGTGCTGCCGATGCCGATCAACTTCGGCGACCCGGCGGTTGGCCTGATCGCCGATCCGGCGGGAGTTCTCGATGCGCTCGACGACGAGATGCTTATGATGCCCGGCTTGCCCACCGGGACGTATTCGATCACGATCGACGGGCAAGAGGCGGGGCGGGCCAGTGCCGACGACCTTGGCAAGGGGATCAACCTTTCCAAGATGAAGACCCCGATGATGGCGCAAGCGCTTGCAGTGGGCAGCTACGTGCTGCAGAAGGTCCAAATCAACATGCAGGAGTGGCGCCAGTTTCGCCGGCAGTTGGACTGGGCGCCCAGCGCAGCCGCCGCCAGCAAGGCGATGCAGGCGGTCGAGGAGGACCTCACCAAGAAGGCCCAGTCCTCCGCGACCCCAACAACGCACACTTTCGTGGTTGCGAAGGTGCCCTAACCCTAGAGCTTTATCGGCTTGGCGGAACGAAGCACGACCGGGCCGATCAAACCGCTCTCTTGAAGCGGCGAGTTCTTGTCATAGAAGCGCCAAGTTGCAAACGTATAGCGCTTCGTCTTGGGTTTTGGCTTGCCCTCGACCAACCACTTTGGCAGCGTTTTGATCTCGCCGCCCGGCCGATAGTCGGCCTCAGGCGGCTGCTGCTCGTCCCCGATTAGCCGGTTCGGCCATAAGTTCGTCACTTCGACCTCCAGGGTGTTCCTGCCGGCTTTGGCCACTCCGGTGACGTCGAGTCGGAAAGGCGCCTTCCAGAGTACGCCGTAGTCGTGACCGTTCAGCTTGACTCGGGCGAAGTTCTTGACCCTGCCAAGGTCCAGGTTAAGCACGCGGCCGGAGCCGGCCATGGCTGCAGGAAGGTCGACCGTCGTGCGGTACGTCGCGGTCCCGGAGAAGTATCTAATTCCAGGATCGTGACTGTCGGGCCAGGAGATCAGCTTTCCGAATACCGCGCGGGAGGGGGCTCCCCAGTTGGGTGGGAATGCGACTTCCCAGGCGTGGATTGCCGACACAACGTCGGCCGGCTTGGTTCGGATCGTTCGCTCCGGCTGGTCACCGCCGTCGAGCACGGAGGTGAAGGTGCCCCCGCTCCACGAGACGAGGCGAGGGCCGGGGAGGAGGTCGTAGCCGGGGGGCGCCCATTCTTGGAGGTTGGGCTCAAAACTCAGCACCCCGTTCTCCTCGATCGCGGCATTCATCTCCTTGCCGTTGTAGGAGTACTGGACGCGAAGCCGTTTGACATGATTGACCGCCGGATCGCCGAAGAGTGAATTGCTCGCCGGCACCGACCGGTGTCCTTTGGCCACGTACTCGGCGACTGTCTGGGTGACGTCTGCCCCGGTGGAGGAGCCATCGACCGGCTCGTACCACGCGCCCGTGATCCGCACCGTCGGCAAACTTCGGGGAGCCTCACCGGGCCTTACGAGTCGCCGCAGATGAGGAGCATCCGAAGGATGTCGAAAGACCACGAATACCGACCCAGCCGGATCGAACGAGAGCTGCACGAACGTCTGGCCCCCCGTGGAGGTCCAGATCGGAGCCGCCTCGATCCTTCCCGTGTCGGGGTGCCATAGCTCGGGAGCGCGCCCGGCTGAACGGAAACCGACCGTCACGTTCGCTGGGCGATAAGCCTGGTTGGATAGGAAGTAGGCGTCCTCGGAACCGAGCGTACGATGGATGTACTGGATTCCGGCATCGCGGTCGCCGCCTTCGACGATGCAATCCTGGGGGAGGCCCATGTTGGTGAAAACCTGGTCGAGCGACACCCCGTCGACGACGCGTCCCTTGCCGAACCGATGGCTGTGAACGGCCTTGCCGTCGCAGTCGCCCCACACTTCTGCAGCGAGGTCATGGACCTTGGCATCGCAGCTCGGGAAATCCTCGAGGCTGGGGGAGGCAACCGGCTTTCGGCCGATGACGGTAGCGCCGGCCTTCACCAGCGCCGCGACCTTGCGCAGAATCCGGGGCGACATCTTATCCGTCTCCGGCAGCACCAGCACGTGGTAGCGCATTCCGCTCGGCAGCACGATCCAGCCGTTCTTGACCGAGGTCCGTTCGAGCAATGTTTCCGTGTCGCAGCCGTCGTAGTCGTAGCCGGCTGGGATCTGGGGCCGCAGATTGGGCCGGAAAGGCAGATCGTTTGGCTCGTTCTCGCCGATAAAGTAGAGCGCGTCAGCAGAAAAATGGCCGCTTTGGAGCACAGCCTGGCACCGGGAGATGTATTCGATCCATGCCTTGGCCTGCTTCCACCAGGTGATCGTGCGCTCAAAGTTGAGCCCCCAGGGACCCATGGTCATGCCCGGCTCGACGCCGAGCCAGGGCTGATGGGCGTACCGGTGGAACACATAGCGGTTGATGCCGTTGCAGAACATCCGGTCGCCGAGGGCCTTGATCGAGTAAGGGTCCTCCTTGTACTTGGCCACGCTCAGGTCTGAAGTAAACGACTCGGCAGCAACAACCGGCCGGCCATAGATATGTGCGGATGAAGCCGCCAGCTTCGTCGTCTCTTCCGCCATGCCGTTTGGCGGCCAGAACTCGGCCATCGGGATGTCGGCGTCGGCG
>Ga0070734_10004407_pt1 | contig 13426 bp, 11 predicted proteins | sample Coa_R1_8_FD_66444 | JGI IMG/M metagenome (GOLD analysis project Ga0070734, IMG submission 66444) | Surface soil microbial communities from Centralia Pennsylvania, which are recovering from an underground coalmine fire - Coalmine... | ecosystem: Environmental > Terrestrial > Soil > Unclassified ...
GTGCGGCAAATTCCGCCGACGTATTCGGGATCCGCTTCGAGAACGACTACGCGCTGGCCTTGCTTGGCCAGCTGGTACGCCGCCGTGAGACCCGCCGGCCCAGCGCCAATGACGATGGCCTTGACCGGCTCGGGCACCAGCCTATTGCAGGCCCTGAGCCCGCATGCGTCGGGCCTCCGCCTGGACCACCACCAGGCACATCAGCATCCCCAGGGGATGCGCTCCCGCGTCGACAAGAGGATGTGGCTTGAGCGAACGCAAGGAGTCTATATTTTCGTCAGTAATGGTGGCGAGAGCCGTCGTCTCCGAGGGGCTTAGTTTGTATTTCGCGGCCACCGCGGCGGGCTCTCGGAGAAACTCGAAACGCAGATTCTGATCGTGGCGCAGGTCGAAGAGAACCTTGTTCAGCGGGTAGGAAGATGACTTGGGCGCCTTGTAAAACTCGAATCCGCCCTGTGTGAAGGTGTAGGCGGGAGGAATTTCGCTGGTCGCGGGACCCTGACGTTTGTTGGGAATGAATCGCATCACGGCGTGACCGTGGTGCCAGGTCGGCTGATAGGTGATCAGTTCGCCGGGGTAGTTCTGGCCCATGGCCTCGAAAGCGCCAAACAAGAAATACCACGGGAGCATTTCTGTATTGCCAACCTCGTCCAGTTGTTCGCTGGAGAGTTTGAGCAGCGGCTCGAAGTTGCCCCGCTCCATTTGCGCGATGGCCCAGTAATCGAAATCGTAAGCGGGCTGCGGGTACTTCCACGTGCCGGGATAATGCGACAGACCGCCGCTGGCGACAATGGCGACACGTTCCGGCCTCTCCATCGCGATCTCCGCGATCGCCTTGCCCAAAGCCGCGCAACGCTGCGGCGAAGGCAGCGGCGGCAGATAGGTGTTCACGAAAATGGGCACCACAGGAATCTTGCGGCCCTCGATCACCCATTCATACACAGCAGCGAAGGAGTGCCCGAGCACGGCATCTTGCGAATACGCCATGTCGAAGCCGCGGTTCACCAGCTTCTCGAGGAGGTGGTCGGCAAACGGGAGATGGACGGGCAGATCCCAGTTCCGGTTCGCGAAGTGAGCGTGGCTATATTCGCCCGCGACCACAGCAAACGTTGGCACCGAGGACAAGAAAAAGGTTTCCAGGTGATCGCTGCCGATGACGACGATGAGATCCGGCTTGGCTTCTTCGATGTCTTTGCCAAGCATTCGCATCGCGGCGATGTCGGCGTCGAGCTGTTCCGGAATCTCTGTCGGGGGCCGTACAAATAACTGCGGCGCATGCACGGTGGCGACAGCGGCTACGATCTTTCCCATAATTGCTCCTAACCTCTCCTATTCATCCACCCATTCTACGCCCAGCTCTTTCAGCTTGGACCTCAAACCGTAGAAATCGAGCCCTACTTCGCCGCCGCGCAGCTTCTCGCGAGCCTTTTCTTCTTTCGCGATGCGCGCCTGGCTGGCCTTCAAAACTTCCTTGGCATCCTGGCGAGGAACCACGACGACGCCGTCCATGTCGCCGATAATCACGTCGCCTGGATTGACCGCCGCTCCCGCGCAGACTACGGGAATATTCACCGATCCGGGAGATGCCTTTACCGTTCCTTGCGCATGGATGGCTTTCGCCCACACTGGGAAATCCATGGCGGTGAGCTCGGATACGTCGCGGCACCCCGCGTCGATGATCAGCCCCAAAACTCCATGCGCGACCAGAGATGTGGCCAGCAATTCGCCGAACATGCCGTCGGTGGAGTCGGAGGTGCACGTCACAACCAGCACGTCACCCGGCTTGCAGACTTCGACTGCCGCGTGAATCATGATGTTGTCGCCGGCCTGGCAACTGACCGTGACAGCCGGCCCCGCGACCTTGGCGGAAGGGTAAATCGGGCGCAGGTAAGGCTTCATCAGGCCGGTGCGGCCCTGCGCTTCGTGCACTGTGGCGACGCCCAATTCGCCCAGTACTTTGACGGAATCCGCATCCGGGCGCGGGATGCTACGAACGATCTTATGTTTCATGAGATTTCGGGCAAACTGTCAGTCTAGCACTCCGCAACCCTGTTAATTTAGGAGGAAATGTCCACGCGTGTACGGGTCAGAGAGCTTGCGGCGGAGTATATCGCTAAGGGCGATCCGACGGGTTGGTTTGAGCAGCTCTATCGCGAGGCGGCGGAGGGATCTAGCGTGGTTCCGTGGGCGGATCTGCGGCCCAATCCCAACCTGGTCGAATTCCTATCGCGGCATCCGATTCCCGCGGCCGGAAAGACCGCACTCAAGATCGGATGCGGCCTGGGTGACGACGCTGCGGAGCTCGCGGAACGGGGATTCGAGACGACCGCATTCGACATTTCGGCGTCGGCCATTCGGGCCTGCAACCAAAGGTTCCCAGGCCGCGTCAGGTTTGTTGTAGCCGATGTATTGCATCCACCGGCGGAGTGGACCGGCTACTTCGATTTCGTATTAGAGAGTTACACCCTGCAAGTCCTGCCACCCCTTCCCCGCCGTGAAGCCCTCCGGAATGTTGCCAGCCTGGTGAAAGAAGGCGGTCATTTGCTCTTGATTGCCAGAGGCCGGGAGGAAGGCGATCCCGAGGGAGAAATGCCGTGGCCGTTGAAACGCATCGAGATCGAAAATGTATCTACGTTGCGCACGCTCTCGTTTGAGGATTATTTTGATACGGAGTCGCCGCCCGTGCGGCGGTTCCGGGTTCTCTACGAGAAACGTAGTAGAGTCTAAGATGATAGAGGCAGCATGAAGCGACTGATACTGACGGCCTTGATCGCCTGCGGCGCCTGCGCCGGGGCGGACGTGGGGGTTCCGGCGGCGCTCGAAGCTGGCTATCGTCAGATGTACAACCTGCAATTCGACGAGGCACATCGGACGTTTCAAGCGTGGGAAACTGCGCATCCAGCGGATCCCCTCGGCCCGGTATCGGATGCGGCTGCATATCTGTTCGGCGAGTTTGACCGTCTGCATATCCTGCAATCGGAGTTTTTCGCGGAAAACCAGGCCTTCCTGAACATGCATAAGGTCACGCCGGATCCTCAGGTCAAGCACGAATTCGACGTCGCTCTCGATCGCGCGAAAGGGCTGGAGGCTTCCGCGACACAAACCGGTTCAAGCGATCCGGACGTGCTGTTTGCCACGGTGATGACTCACGGGCTCGCCTCCGATTATCTTGGTTTGGTTGAAAAACGCTATCTGGCGGCGCTGAGTGAGACTAAGCTGGCTCGAGCGACGGCGGAACGCTTGCTCGCTGCACAGCCTGCCTACTACGACGCTTATCTGGCCATCGGAGTGGAAAATTACATGCTGAGCCTGAAGCCTGCTCCGGTGCGCTGGCTCTTGCGAGTAGGTGGCGCGGAAACCGACAAACAGGTAGGCATCGACAAGGCGCATCTCACAGCCGAGAAGGGGCACTATCTTCTGCCCTTCGCGCGCCTCTTGCTGGCTGTAGCCGCTTTGCGGGACAAGAACATCGGTCAGGCCCGTGAAGAACTTTCCTGGCTGGCAGCGCAGTTTCCAGCCAACCATCTGTTCCGCGATGAGCTCGCGAAGGTCAAATAAAACGCTGCCCCCTACTATCCAATGAGAATCGCCGGCGCAGCGAGCGCACTCCCGCCGCATTACTATCCACAATCCGAATTGCTTCAGGCCTTCAAGCTGTATTGGGGCAGTCGCCTGGAAAATCCTCGCATGCTCGATCTTTTGTGGTCGCACGCGGGCGTCGACGGAAGGTACCTGGTGCGGCCGATGGAAACATATCTGGAGCTCGACACCTGGGGGAAGGCCAACGACCTGTGGATTGAGACGGCGCTGGAATTAGGCTCGACCGCGATTTGCCGCGCGCTCGCCAAGGCGGGCGCTTCCTTGAGCGACATCGGCGCGATGTTCTTCGTATCCGTCACAGGAATTTGCAGTCCCTCCATTGACGCGCGCTTGATCAACCGCATGGGCCTGCCTCTGAACATGAAGCGCATCCCCATTTTTGGGCTGGGTTGCGTCGCGGGAGCCGCGGGCATCGCCCGGGCAGCCGATTATGTGCGGGCGTTTCCGGATCAGATTGCGGTTCTGCTCTCCGTGGAGTTGTGCTCTCTTACACTGCAACGCGACGATTTGTCGATTGCGAACCAAATCTCGGCCGCGCTCTTTGGCGACGGGGCTGGAGCTGTCGTGCTTGCCGGGGATCGAGTCAACGCGACGGGGCCCAGAATCGTGGACACGTGTTCGACTTTCTACCCTTCGACAGAAGACGTAATGGGATGGGCAATTTCAGAGAAAGGCTTCCGCATTGTGCTTTCTCCCGAAGTTCCGAACGTCATTCGGGAGCATCTGGGGCATGATGTGGATGCTTTCCTGGCAGGCCACGGGCTGACTCGCGCCGATATTGGTTGTTGGGTCCTGCATACGGGCGGTCCGAAAGTCTTGGAAGCCACGCAGGAGGCCCTGGGTATCCCTCAGTCTGCGATCGCGGCTTCTTGGGACATGCTGCGCAAGACGGGAAATTTGTCTTCCGCTTCCGTATTGCTGGTTCTCGAAGAGATTATGGCTCATCGGCGCCCGGCGGAAGGGACGTGGAGCATTCTGGCGGCGATGGGTCCCGGATTCTGCTCTGAAGTCGTGCTCATGCAGTGGTAGCCGCCGCGAAACGGCCCGCGCGGAACGCGTGTCTATGTTGCAGAGGTCATGCGCTACCTACCTGCCGCCGCGCTTGTCTGGCTGACATGCGCGCCACTGATGGCCCAGGAGCCCGAGGCTCAAGAAGATACGCGCGATCGTATCTACTATCCAGGCGACACGGAGAGCGCAAAACCCTTGACCACGAAGCTGGTTCGAAACATCTTTCTGGATCAGAAGGAAATCTGGACCGGCCCGTTCCACATGCACAAGCGAGACAGCAAATGGTGGATCGGATTTGGGGCAGTCACCGCTGCTTTGATCGCCACCGATCACAAGAGCTCCATGCTGCTCGAAAACAGCCCTACGCAGGTGGCTTGGGGTAACGGCGTTTCGAATATTGGCGCGTCCTATACGCTTATCCCCATCGTGGCCGGTTTTTACACCACTGGGGTCCTGGCGCACAATGCGCAAGCGCGGGAAGTGGGCGTCTTAGGAACCGAAGCGTTGCTCGATAGTTTGATTGTCGTCGAGGCGCTAAAACCGATTGGCGGACGAGTACGCCCGGATTCGACGACAGGAGAACGGGGCCAATTCTTTGATGGCGGCGATTCGTTTCCCTCAGGCCACTCCATCGAATCATGGGCGCTGGCATCTTTGATCGCCCACGAATACAAGCGCCGCGGAGGCAAATTCGTGCCTTACGTGGCGTATGGGCTCGCCAGCCTGGTAAGCGTCGCCCGTTTCGGCGCGCAGAGGCATTATGCATCGGACATCGTCGCCGGGGGAGCCATGGGGTGGTTCATCGGCCGCTATGTCTACCAAACGCATGAAGACCACGCCGGCCATCAGCACTCCTGGTTGCACCCGCAGGTTGTACCCAGCGTGGACCCGGCGAGTCAGTCCTACACGGTGTCGCTCCGGCTAGGCCTCTAGAGTTTGGATCGATCCCGCAGTTCATCGGTGGCGCGTTTGACGATTTTATCGCCTGCCTGAAGCTGTCCGATCACCTCGACCAAGTCACCGTCGGCTGGACCCTTTTTGACATCCACCCACTCCGCGTGGCCATCGCGGTCGCGGATGACAAAGGTCCGTTCCGACGTCGTTACGACGCTCGATGGCGGCACAAGAAGAGCGGGACGCGTGCGGCGGATGGGCCACTTGACTGTCGGGTACATACCTGGCGCGAGCGATCCGTCACGATTCATCACATCCAATTCAACCGCCATGGTGCGCGTTTTGGGATCGAGCGAGTGCGAGCTGCGAGCCACGATTCCAGAGTAAGTTCGTCCAGGAAACGCAGGCACGTGGAATGAAACCGTGGCGCCGAGCGTGATCGTGCCGGAGTCCTCTTCCGGAACAGCCACCACCAGCCTCAGCCGGGACATCTGTTGGAGCATCAAGAGTGGCATGTCGGCCCCTGGTCCGACCAAGGCGCCGGGATGAACCAAGCGATCCGTGATGACTCCATCGAAGGGCGCGGCGATCTTCAAATAGGACTGAATCTCCGTCAACGCACGCAGGTTTTCTTCCGCGGCCTGGCCGGCTTGGCGGCGCGATTGAACGAGCGCCTGAGCCGCTTCGACCTGCTGCTCGGTCTGCACAAGTTCGTTCCCGGCGATCGCGCCCGGCGTCTCCGAGGCCTGCTTCAGCCGCTCGTAGGTGCTTCGCGCGGCCGCGAGTTGGGCCTCCGCCTGAAGGCGGTCGGATTCGATCGACTGTATCTTGGCTTGCGCTTCGAGGATGTGCGACTCCATTTCGGGCGCGCTGAGTTCCACCAGGATGTCGCCCTGCTTCACGTTCGACCCGCGATCCACGGCAACCTTTTCGACGTAGCCTTGCACCTTCGCGTGTAAGGCAACGCTCAAGAACGGCGCAAACTCGCCGGGAAGATCGGCGGAGCGGGAGACGGGCTTCGAAATCACAGAGACGAATTCGATCTGCTGCGCCCATGCCAGGGACACGGCGGCGGCGAGAGCAAGCAGGAGAGAAGGGAATCTAGACGGGCTCATAATATCGGCTCGTTCGGTCGTTCGGATTCAGAGAGGCGGAAGCGGTGGAAGCGCGGGATTGGAAAATCGCATAAATAGAGGGCAGGATGGTCAAGGTTGCGAAGGTCGATACAATCAGCCCTCCGATGACGGCGCGGCCCAGCGGCGCGGCCTGGCCGGAACCGATCGCCATGGGAATCATGCCGAGCGTCATCGCGGCCGCAGTCATTAGAATCGCGCGCAAACGGCTTCCCGCGCCTTCTCGCGCCGCTTCGAGAAGCGAACTACCTTCATGCCGGAAACGCTCAGAGAATGTGACCAGCAGAATGGAATTCGCCACGGCGATTCCAATCGCCATGATCGCGCCCATAAAGGACTGCACGTTCAGGGTAGTCCCGGTGAGCAGCAACGCGAGCAAGACCCCGCAAAGCGTAGCAGGGATCGTAAGAATGATGGACAGGGCCAGGCGCAGCGATTGAAAATTGGCCGCCAGCAGCAAGAAGATCACGAGCACGGCGAGCAGCAGCCCGGTTCTTAATCCCGAGATGGTCTGCTCGAGCGCCGGGATCTGCCCGCGATAGGTGACAGTGACGCCTCGAGGCGGCGCACCCGCCTTGGCGACGGCTTCTTCCAGCCTCGGCGCAGCCTCTCCCAGCGTGATGTCATGGAGATTCGCGGTCAGGCTGATGACGCGCTGGCCGTTATTCCGCTCGATCAGTCCTGGCATCGTCCCGGCCTTCAGAACCGCCATGTCGTCGAGATGCGTATCGCCCCGGCCATCCTGCATCACCGGAATCCCGCCCAGTTCCTCCACGCCTTGCATGCGGTTCTGAGGCAATTCCACTTGGATCTGGAAGGCGTTGCCTGAGTTTGGATCCCTCCAGTAGTTCGGCTGGGTAAACCGTGATGAGGAGGTGGCTGGGACAACGGAACGAACCACATCCGCCATGGTCAATCCAAACTGTCCCGCACGTTCGCGGTCGATATTGATATCGAGCGTCGGATAGTTGACGTCCTGAGCAAACTGCAGATCGCGCAAGAACGGGAGTCCGCTCATATGCGCTTGAATTTTCTGCGCATACGCGTAGTCGTCTCGCAAACTTCCTCCAAGGACGGCTACCTCAACCGGAGTAGGCGATCCGAAGCTCATCACCTGGCTTACGATATCTCCCGCTTCGAAGGAGATTTGTGTACCTGGCAGTTCCTTCTCCAGACAGCGGCGCAATCGCTCTCGCAGTCCTTCCCCGCGCGCAGCTTGCGGCGTCAAGGCAACCTGAAGAATCGCCTCCTGCGGCCCGCTGGTGAACAGATGAATCAGGTCCACCGGATAACTCGATGGCACGACACCAACGAAGTCGCTCGTAATCTCGACATTCTCCGGCCCGGTTTCCTGGCGAATCGCGTTCAGCGCACGCAGCACTACCCGTTCGGTCTCTTCCACGCGGGTTCCCGATGGCGCTCTGAGACGGATGCGAAGCAAGGCCGCGTTGGCGTCCGGAAAAATCTCCGTCCCCAGCCTGGGCAGGAGAAAATAGACGCCCGCAACGGCCAAGACCAGATAGACAGCAGTCAACGGCCAACGTAAGCGCAGAATGAACGCGAGATAGCCGTCGTAGACCGAGCGAAGCCAATCAAAGAATCCCTTTCGAGCTTCTGCCGGCTCTCTTAACAGCCACGTCGAAAACACCGGAACCAGACTGCTGGAGAGCAGGTAGGAAGCGATCATCGCGAATCCCACGGCGAGCGAAAGCGGCACGAAGAGCTGGCGGCTGACGCCAGCCATGAAGAACGAGGGGATAAACACGGCCAGAACGCACAACATCGAAAGCAGACGGGCCAGGGCGGTGCGGCTGCATGCTTCCACCACGGCGTGCGCCCGCGAAACTCCGGGACGCATCTGGGTGTGAATATTCTCGATCTCTACTGTTGCCTCATCGACCAGCACACCGACCGCTAGCGCCAAACCGCCGAGAGTCATGATGTTGATGGTCTGACCGGCTGCCCACAGGAAGATCACGGCGCTCAGCAGCGCGAAAGGAATGTTCATGACCACGATGAGTGCGCTGCGCCAGTCACGCAGGAAGATCAAGACCATCAGACCAGTGAGCGCGGCTCCGAGCAACCCCTCCTCGGCCAACGTGCGAATGGAGTTGGTGACATAGGGCGATTGATCGAACTCCAGCCTGACGTCCACGTCCTCAGGCACCACTTTCTTGAAGCTGGGAATCGCCGCTTTCACGGCGTTGATCACAGCCAGGGTGGACGCGTCGGCTCGCTTGGTGACGGGAATATAAACGGTACGCTTTCCGTTCACGTGGGCGTAGGCGGTGACCAGATCGGTGCCGTTCTCGATGGTTCCGATGTCCCGCAGATAGATCGACGTTCCCGCTTTGGGCCGGATGGGGGTTTGGAGCAGAGCGGTCAGGTCGCCACCAAGGGCAGCGTTCGTGCGCGCGATCCGATTGATGGTGCCGGTCCACATGTTGCCAGAAGGCATCACCAGGCTGGCTTTGCTAACGGCCGAGATGGCCTCATCCGGCGAGATTTGATACTGGTGCAGCTTGTCGGGATCGAGCGTGATCACAATGGTTCGCTGGTTTCCGCCAAAAGGAGGCGGCGCGGAGACTCCGGGCAAAGTCGCGAACAACGGACGTACACGATTCAGCGCATAGTCCTGCAACTCCCCCTGCGTGTGCGTCGAACTATCGAAGATCAACTGGCCTACCGCGACACTTCCGGCGTCGAAGCGGGTGATAAACGGCGGCACGGTTCCGGGAGGCATGAACGCGCGGGCCCGGTTGACGTAGCCGACCGTCTCCGCCATGGCCTGATTCATGTCGGTGCCTTCGTGGAACAACAGCTTCATTAAAGCTGCGCCTTGAATGCTCTTGCTTTCGACTCGATTGATTCCGGTGATATAGAGGAAGTGATACTCGTAGTAATAAGTGATGTAACCTTCCATCTGTTCCGGATCCATGCCTCCGTAGGGCTGCGCGACATAGATCGCGGGATCTCCGACTTGGGGGAAGATATCGACCGGCATCCGCCGGAGTGCCAGAATCGCGCACAGGGCGATCGCGACCAGCGCCACCACGATCGTGATCGGACGGCTGAGGGAGGCTAAGACGATTCTCACGGGCCAGCCTCCTGGATGAAAGGATCCAGATCTCCGGCAGCGGTGGCCAATCCCGAGAGGGCTCGCCAAACGGCCAAGCGGGCGAGTCCGTCATCGATCTCCGCTTGCGTGAGTAATCGCTGGGCCTCGGCCACTTGATCGATGGTTCCGAGGCCGGACTGGTAGCGCGCCGAAGCTTGCATGGTCGCGTCGCGCGCGGCGGACACTTGAACGGGTGTATTTTCGGCGACTGCTCTTGCGCCGCGCAGTTGCGCGAGCGCCACATTCCATCGCGCTTTCAACTCCGTCACCACTTGCTCGGTTCTCGCCGTCTGCGCGCGAATCGCCGCCGACTGCGCGGATTCTTTCGCCCTCAGGGATGCATAATCCATGATGGGAAACGTGACAGTAAAGCCGAACGCGAAGTTCTGTACTGTGGGCGCCAAGCCGTTGAGCCAATCCAGCCGCTCGCCATTCAGCTCCGCTCCGGTGCCACGGGCGTTCGCCGACGCTTGCAGTGAGAACCGCGGGAAATAGGATCTTTCGAGCGCCCTGAGCTGGGCTCGCGCCTGCTCTACGGTTGCGTTTTGCTCCACCACGGCGGGATTCGCGTTGAAATCGGCTGCGGCGGGAGATTGCGTCCGCGGTAATTGCAAGAGGCGTGGAGCAGAAACGGCGATCTGGTCCGGTGGCGCTCCCACAAATTGAGCCAGCGTTGCAGTGGCCACTTCCACGGCTTGACGCGATTGAATCAATTGGGTTCGCGCGGCCGCCAGTTCCGCCTGCGCTCGCGAAAAATCGGCGCCGGGTCGCAACTGCGCGTTGGTTAGGGCTTGGGTCGTACGCACCGTTGTTTCGGCACGATCGACTCCGGCCTGCGCGGCACGCACGATCTCCTGCGCCGCGGCCAAGGTTAAGTAAGAGTCGACGGTAGCGGAGGTAACTTCGAATTGCGTGCGTTTCACCGCTGCGCCGGCCTGCGTTCTCGACGCCTCCGCCGTCGAGACGTTCGCTTTACGCAGGCCGAAATCGAAGGGCTCCCAACTCGCCAAAGCGCCCGTTGCGCTGCCCCACACTGTTCCCGTGTTGTTTGTCCCCAACACCGGCCCGGAGATGGACGGAATGACGTTTTGCGGAAGCATCAATCCGAAGACGTTATTCCGCGTAGCCCGATCTACCTGCGCCAAGGCATCGACGCGGGGCAGGTAAGCGGTCCGCGCCAGGTTGATTCCCGCCGCGGCGGCGTTCAGCTGCTCCTGCGAAACCCGGATGGAGGGATAGGTTTTGGACGCCGCTTCCACCGCCTGTGCCAGCGTCATTGGAGTCAGTTGGGGGCCCGGTTGGGGCGCGGGCTGGGCGAGGAGGCAACCCGCCATCAGAAATGCAGCGCAGATTCTCGAGGGATGGGGCACTCTTAGTCACCCTCTACAAGTTCTTCAAAGAGCTCATGGACCTTGCTCTTGGCCGCGTTCAAGGCTTTCCGGCCAAGCGGCGTGGCGTGGTACACGGTGCGCCGCGACTTACCATTACGCTGCTCGGAAGAACGGAGGAATCCTTTTTTCTCCAGCCTCCGAAGCAGCGGGTACAACGTACCTGGACTGATGCGATATCCATGCCGGGCGAGTTCCTCGATCATCCCCAGGCCGAAGATGGGCTCTTCGGTCGCGTGATGCAAAACGTGCAGGCGAATCAGGCCGGAGTAGAGGTCCTGGTCTTCGGTTATCGCTTTCGAATCGATTTTCGATGCTGTCATTCGATTACGAGTCTCGAATATGTCATGAATGACCGTGCTTGTCAATGCCGGCCGAAACATCAAGTATTCATTTCAATTTCATCCAACGGAAAAAATCGGCACGTACGCTGGTTGCCCAAGGAGGTATTACATTGCTCAATCAACGTATCGTTGCAGCAATCGCTTTCGCCATACCTGTACTCATGGCGCCGCAGGCGCGTTCCCAACCCAGTCCCATCAACCGTCACGTTTTGCTCATCAGCATCGACGGCATGCACGCAGTCGATTACCTGAACTGCGTGAACGGCGGGTACTGTCCTAATTTGGCCGCGCTCGGGAAGACAGGCGTGAACTACACGAGAACCACCACATCGCAGCCGTCGGATTCCTTTCCGGGGTTGATGGCTTTGGTGACCGGAGGCACACCCAAGACCGTGGGAGCGTTCTATGACGTCGCCTACGATCGAATCCTAGCGCCCCCGCAGAAAACGACCGGCAATGGACTGGCCGGCGGCACCTGCACACAAGGAAAGGCGAATGGCACGACCACTGAGTTTGAGGAGGGCGTTGAGCTGGATCAAACCAAACTCAACGGAGGCGGCCCCTACAGCTTGACGGACGGCGGCATCAAAGCCATCGATCCAACGCGCCTGCCTCGCGATCCCTTCAATGGATGCAATCCGGTTTATCCATGGAATTTTATCCGCACCAATACGATTTACGGCGTAGCTCACGCCGCCGGTTTATATACCGCGTGGTCCGACAAGCATGCTGTCTATGCGGCGGTCGGAGGACCGACCGGCAGCTCCGCTCAACCTAATGTGGACGATTACTATTCCCCGGAAGTCAACTCCAACGCAATCGCTATTCCCGGACTTAAGACGGCGGACGGGCTTTCCTGCTCCGTTGGAAATCCCGCGACTCCTCCCGACAACAACGGAGGCGATTGGACCACCAGCTTCCAGAACATCCGGTGCTACGACCAGCTCAAGGTCAACGCGATTCTCAATGAGATCCAGGGCAAGAGCCACCTTGGCGGCAAGGGTCAAGTGCCCAATCTTTTCGGCATGAATTTTCAGGCGGTCAGTGTTGGCCAGAAGCTGATTGAAAATGGCGTGAAAGGCGGCTACACCGATGCTGCCGGAACGCCCACCGCGGACATGAAGACTGAGATCATGTTCGTCGATGCGGCCATAGGCCAGATGGTGGAGCAACTGCAGGACGAGGGTTTGCTTGCGACCACGGCGATCATCATTACCGCCAAGCACGGCCAGTCGCCGATCGATACTCATCGATTCATGGAAATCAAGTCGACCTCACCCGCGAATTTGCTGGCGGCCGCGAACCTGCTGCCCGCTTCGGAATCACCCCTGACGCCGGGTGGCATCGGACCCACGGAGGATGACATTTCCCAGCTGTGGCTAGTCCCGGGCGCGAACGTTTTATCGGCAGTCGCGATCCTGGAGAACAATGCCGCTGCGGCGGGAATCGGCCAGATCTTCTATGGGCCGTCGCTAGAGACCATGTTCAACGCGCCAGGATTGCCGCCAAACGGGGACTCTCGCACGCCCGACATCATCGTTCAACCGAACGTGGGCGTGGTCTACTCAGGAAGTTCGTCAAAGCAATCAGAACACGGAGGCTTCGCGCATGACGATACCAACGTGATGTTGCTGGTTTCGAATCCTGCCTTCCATGCGTGCACGGTGACGAGCTTGGTTGAAACAAAGCAAATCGCTCCCACCATCCTTCAGGCCCTTGGTCTCAATCCTCAGAGCCTGGATGCTGTGCAGCAGGAGGGCACACCGATTCTGCCGGGTTGCAACTAGCTGAATTTCGAGTCGGACTTGGGGCGGGTTGCCGGAAACGGTAACTCGCCCATTTTTTTTGGTGGTGCTGGAGGTGGGGGTCGAACCCACATGACCAGTGAAGGTCGCGGGATTTTGAGTCCCGTGCGTCTGCCAGTTCCGCCACTCCAGC
>Ga0070734_10004408_pt1 | contig 13426 bp, 7 predicted proteins | sample Coa_R1_8_FD_66444 | JGI IMG/M metagenome (GOLD analysis project Ga0070734, IMG submission 66444) | Surface soil microbial communities from Centralia Pennsylvania, which are recovering from an underground coalmine fire - Coalmine... | ecosystem: Environmental > Terrestrial > Soil > Unclassified ...
CGTTGCGGTGCCGGTGACCGTGAAAGACCTACCCGAAACGGTTCCGGCTTACGGCATCGTGGCGGGAGGGGACCTGGAGGTGAACGTCGAAAAAGAGGATGCACCGCAGGTAATTCCGGGCCAGAAAGCCATGGCCCTGGTGGGTGCCGGCCAGAACACTGTAGAATGCCGCGTGGTGAACATCCTGCCCGACGCCAACCTGGCCACGGGCATGGCCATTGCCTGGCTGAGACCCCTGGCCAAGACGGTTCTGCCGGGAGGCGACTTCGTTTCGGCCCAGATCATCCTGAGGGTCAAGCGCCGCGTGCCCACCGCACCGGAGCAGGCGGTTTTCATCAGGGATGGGAAAACCCTTGTCATCGTCAAACGGGAGGAAAAAGGGGATAAGGGTCTCGAGCTCCATTATGAACCGACAACAGTAGTAACGGGCATCGTTTCAGGCAACGACGTTGAAATCCTCTCCGGCCTAGAACCCAAGGACGAGGTGATCCTACAGGGCGGTATCGGCTACCTTTATCCCGATTTCCAATCCCAGGCGGGGGATTGACCATGTTCCATCGCTTCTTTTCTTATGTCTTCAAGTCCTCCGCCATGGTTTGGTTGCTGACGGTTTTTTTCCTGGTGCTGGGCGGGCTTATGTACCGGGAGATGACGGTGGATCTTTTCCCCCCTCTGAATTTCCCGACCCTGAACATCATCACGGAGATTCCCAGTTTTTCTTCCCTGGAAATGGAGCGGCAGGTCACCCTGCCCATTGAAAGCGCGGTGGGGGGCGTGCTGGGCGTGACGAGGGTCCGCTCTACCTCGGCCACCGGCATCGCCGAGATCACCGTGGATTTCCGTTGGGGGCAGGACATGCTAGCCGCCCGCCAGCTCATCCAGGAGGCCCTGGCCAGCATCCAAGCCCAGCTTCCCCCGCAGGCCCAGCCTTCCATCGAAACCCTCAGCGCCACCCTTTCCATGGTCGAGGGTTACAGCTTCCAGGGGGGCGGCGACCTGGTGAAGCTCCGGGACTTGGCTGTTTATGGATTGCAACCCCGGCTCCAGCGAATCCCCGGCGTCTATAAGGTCATCGTTATGGGCGGAAAGGTGCTTGAATACGCGGTGCGCGTCAATCCCTTCCGCATGATCCAATACGACATCACCCTGGACAACATGAGGGACGCCCTTATACAAAACAACGTTCTGTCCAACCCGGGCGTGGTGAATCATGGGGACCAGGAATTGGTACTGCATACCAACGCCCAGTTTGAGAACGCCGACCAGATCGCCAACGTGGTCTTGGCAGTCAAGAATGGAACGCCGGTGAGGCTCAAGGACGTTGCCGCCGTCACCCAGACTTACCAGTACGAAAGGGGCGACAGTTCCTGCGATGGATCGCCAGCGGTCCTTATCAACATCTACAAGCAGCCCAACTACGACACGGGGTCGGTGGCGGACGCGGTAGCGGCCCAGATGAAGGATTTCCAGGTCGGCCTTCCGGAAGGCTACCGCCTGCAAAACTACTACGACCAGGCCCAATTGGTCAGGGATTCGATTGGCAGTGTCACCGAAAGTGTCTGGGTGGGCGGCTTGTTCGTGATCCTGGTCATCGCCTTCTTCCTGTGGCATATCCGGTCTACTTTGGTTGCGGCGGTCAGTATCCCTGTTTCGGTGGCCCTCACCCTCTCTTGTATGCGGGTCTTCAACATCGGAATCAATGTCATGTCCTTAGGGGGCCTGGCCATCGGCACTAGTATCATCGTGGACAATACCATCGTAGTTCTTGAGAACATCTTCCGATGGCTGGCCACCCCTCACTTGAGGGGGAAAAAAAGCGTGGGAGAAGTAGTTTTTGAGGCCACTCGGGAGGTTATCCGCCCCGTGGTGGTTTCCACGCTCACCAACATCGCAATCTTCGCACCCATGGTATTGGTGGAGGGTTTCGCGGGACGGCTTTTCGAACCCGTCAGCGTGACGGTGACCCTGGCCCTCCTGGCGTCCCTTTTGGTGGCGGTGACCGTGGTGCCTTTGCTGGTGGACCGCTGGCTGGGGGGAAAACTGAAGGGGCACGGCAAGGGGCAGGGCTTCCTGGCAGGATATGAAAGGCCCCTTCGGTTCGCCCTGCACCACCCCAAGGCGATTCTCCTGGCCGCAGTAGGCCTGGTGGCTGCGGCTATCCTTGTCTATCCACGGTTAAGCCAGGACTTCCTTCCCGACCTGGACGAAGGCGCCGTCCTCGTCAGCGTGACCATGCCGCCAGGTACTTCTCTTGTCGAATCAAAGAGGCTCAGCTCCAAAGTCGAGAACTGGCTTCTTTCGGTTCCCGGGGTGGTCACCGTGGCGCGGCGAACGGGCCACGCGGCCGGGGCCGAGGACACGGATAACTTGAACCACAGCGACGTCATCATGAAACTTCTTCCCAAAAACAAACGACCTATGGACCTGGACGATTTCCTGGACCGACTCCAGGAATTGACCGGCAAACTGGCCGGGGCTCATTTTGACTATCTCATGCCCCTCAAGGACAAGATCGGCGACGCCTTGGGCGGGGTTCCGGCGGACCTAGGAATCGATTTTTACGGGGAAGACACCGCAAAACTCCATGACTACACTTCCCAACTGTTGGAAAAAATGAAATCCATCAAGGGCTTGGCCAACATCAAGCCGCCGTCGGACCTGCCGGTGCCTTCACTGGAAATCAAAATGGACCGCAAAAAGGCCGGCGACCTTGGAATCTCCGAATCGTCCCTGAACGATGTCCTGCAGGCCTACTCCAACACCGGCCTGACGGTCACCAGCATCCGGCAGCTCCAGAAGGAGATCGATGTGAACCTTTATTTCGGGGTCCCGGGCCACGATTTGGATTGGGAGGAGGCTTCGGGCCTTCCCTTGCGCAACGTGACGGGCTCCACCGTGCCTCTGGAGGAGGTTGCTGGCCTGGAATACGGGCAGGTTCCCAGCGAGATCAACCACGACCACATGGCCCGGAAGCTGACCGTGTCCACTGACATCCAGGGCCGCAACGCCCAGGACGTGGCGGGGGAAATCCAGAAGGCCATCCTGGACCTGAACCTAGCGCCGGGTTATTCCTGGGGTTTTTCGGGCAAGTATGCCACCGGCCAAAGCGCCATCCGCAATATGTTGGGCGTGTTGGCCTTGGCTGTTTTCATCGTTGCCTTCATCCTTTGGGTGGAGTTTAAATCCCCCGTCGAGGTCGCGTTGATCCTGCTGACCGTTCCCCTGGCGGTGGTGGGTGCGATCTTCAGCTTGCTGCTGTTCCACCAGAGCGTGAATGTCTCTTCCATGATCGGAATGGTGCTCTTGGTGGGGATCGTGGTAAGGAACGGCATCATCCTTCTCGACTACATGAATGTCCAATTGAGGGAAGGAAAAACGGTTGAGACGGCCATCGAAACCGCCGCCCTCAGGAGGGTTCGGCCCATCCTCATGACCGCTTCGGTCATGGTATTGGGGCTTTTGCCCCTGGCCACGGGTTGGGGAACGGGCTCGGAGCTTTTGCATCCCCTGGCCATCGCGGTGATTGGAGGCATCCTTACCTCCACGGCTTTGACCTTGGTGGTGCTGCCGGCCGCCATCAAATTGATGGGCCCCTTTATCCGCAAACGTTAATCCTTTTTTACTTTCCCGGTCCTTTTTGTCCCCTTTCCTCCGTAACAAGATGGGCCTGGCTTTCGTCTAAACTCCAGCGGTAAGATTTAATCATCCCATTCTTGGGGAAAAGACGATGAAGAAAAAACCCGGCTTTTTAATCCTGTTGTTCCTGTCCGCCTTCTTTCCCCTGGCCTGTTCTTATTCCAATGCCCCTTATGGGCCGGGTTACGGCACCCCTTCCCATCCGCCTTCCACCCCCGTGGCCAATCCCACTTATGCCGTGCCCACGCCGCCTTATAAGACCTCCTGGGGCACCGCCGGAGGGCCCAATGCCCTGGCCTTTGGCATGGGAACAACCCTTTTCGTGGCCGAAGGGGACGGCTCGGTGGCCATGGTGGAGGTTTTCGATTCCTCCAATCCTTCCGCGCCCCTTTCCCAGTGGACCTCCTACGGATCCCAGCCTTTCAGCTGGCCGGGAGGGATTGCGGCCAATACCGTCAGCGGCAACGTTTATGTGAGCGACAACGCCAATAATGCGGTTTATGAATTCACTTCGGCGGGGGCAACGGTGGCTTCCTGGACGGGTTACGGCGGCCAGCCCTTCAACGCCCCGGAAGGCCTCGGCTTGGATGCCGCAGGAAACATTTATCTGGCCGATACAGGCAATAACGAAATAGATGAATTCAGCCCCAGCGGCAGCCCCCTCCACCAATGGAACGCGGGTGGGGGCGTGAATTTCTTGCAGCCCAGCGCAGTTTCCCTGGATGCCTCGGGCAACGTTTACGTGGCGGATGCGGGCAATGAAAGGGTTTTGAAATTTTCATCCGGGGGGGTGACTTTCTTGAACTCCTGGACCACCGTCAATTATGCGGACGTGTTCGGAATCGCAGTGGACGGCAGCGGCAACGTCTATGCCGCCGATTACGGCGATGGGACCCCTTCTAACGGCAACGGCTTGATGGAGGAATATAATCCGGCCGGGAAAGTCATGGCGGTCTGGGGTAGTGCGGCGGGCACCCAAGCCTTCGGCCCCGACAATGTGGCCCTATCGGGCGCCGATATTTTCGCAGCCGATTGGAACAACAACCTCATCCAAGTCTTCGGGCCCTGACAAAATTTTTACCACGAAGGTCACCAAACCCACCAAGAAAGACTCAAAAAAAGAATGTATCCGCCTGATTTTAAGCGTCTTGTTTTCTCGTTTTTCTTGGTGTCCTTGGTGAGCTTGGTGGTCCAACCAGTTTTTGTTTTTGGTGTTTTGTTTAAAGCCCTTGAGGTTATAATCCTTCCCATGACCCCCAAAGCTTCCTTGGCCCAAAAAGCCCTTCTTTTTTTTCTCGTCCTCAACCTGGCGGGTTTTGCCTGTCCCCTGTTCATTCCCAAGGCCCACGCCCTTTACTGGGAGGATGAGAGCGACGAGAATAACAATCCCGACGAGGTCAAGCGCCGGCCCGACCATTTCAGCCTTTTCGACTGGGTGGGGGACCTGGACAAGGACGCCAAGAAGAAAACCTACCAGCAAATGGACAACCATGACCGCGGCCCCGACGTCAACAACGGGACGCGGACCGTCGAATTGGTGGCTTCGGGCGTCGTGGGGCTGGGCCTGGGGCTTTTCCTGGCCAATGAGTTCAGCAGTTCCAACAGCAACGTTTCCTCCAATATGTTCATCGGCGGGGCGGTGGGGTTGGGAGTCGGCATCGGCGTGGGGGCCCTGATCATGCCCGGGGACTACAACGTGGACCAGGTGACCCAGGCGGATTTTCTCAAGCAAAGGGAAGCCTTCCTGCAGGACCCGGTGAGGCTCCAGGTCGCCAAGGCTTTTACGCCTTCCCAAGTGGCCTTTTCGCTCCAATTTTAAGTTCCTCCTCACAATGAATTCCGACGACCCCAGTTTTGAAATTTTTTTCGCCTCGTTTTGCTTTCCAATCCCGTTCTGAGAGGTTGCCTTGGCCAGCTATATCCGCGTGAAACTTAAACCTAAGGAAGAGGACCGGCTTTTGGCCGGCCACCCCTGGGTCTACTCCAATGAGATCGACAAGTTCCCCAAAAGCCTCTCGCCCGGTGCGCTCGTGGAGGTGGTCACCTCCAAGGGCCAGCCCGTGGGGCGCGGCGTGGCCAGCCCTTCCTCGAAGATCCTGGTGCGCCTGCTGACCCGGGGTTTCGAGCGGGAAGTGGATGATTCCCTTATCTTCGGCCGCGTCAAGGAAGCCCTTCGGATCCGTGAGGGATTGAAAGACAAGTACCGGACCGACGGCCTGCGCCTTTTGTTCGGCGAAGGGGACGGGCTGCCCGGCGTCATCGCCGACGCCTTTGGGGAGGGCCAGGCGGTCCTTTCCTGCTTCAGCGCCGGCCTCAAACCCTTCTTCCCCGTGGTCGTGAAGGCCCTGCAAGAGGGCGGTTACCGCCATGTCTACGAAAAGAGCGTGGGCGAAGTTTGCCAAAAGGAAGGAATGGCCGAATTCCAGGGTTGGCTCACGGAACCCGGGACCCTTCCCATGGTTTTCAACGAGGGCAAGGCCAAGTTCCGGTCTGCGCCGGACCAGGGACAGAAGACGGGCTTCTACCTGGACTTCCGGGAGGGACGCCGCCGGGTTTCGGAGCTGGGCCGGGGCAAGGCCCTCCTGGACGCCTTTTGTTATACGGGGGCCGCTTCCATCCAGGCCGTTCTGGACGGAGCAAAAGAGGTCCTGGCCATGGATTCCTCCCAAGGCGCCCTCGATGAAGCTTTGGAGAACGCCCGGTTGAACGGGGTGGAAGGGAAGATCCACTTCGAGAAGGGCGACAGTTTCCACGCCTTCAAGGGACTCAAAAAAGGCGGCCGCATGTTCGACGGCATCCTGCTGGACCCGCCGCCCCTGGCCAAGAGCGTCCACGACCTGCCGGCGGGCCGCACGGCCCTCAAAAGGATGCTGGGCCATTCCCTGGACATGCTCAACCCCGGCGGTTTCCTGGTGGTGGCCACCTGCTCCCACCATTTTCCCTGGGGCGTACTGGAAGGCCTCACAAGGGAGGCGGTGGAGGAATCGGGCCGCTCCTTCCGGCTTGTGGAACGCCTCACCCAACCCCAGGACCATCCCATCAACGTCTCGATACCCGAGACCGAATACCTAAGGGTTTTGGTTTTGAGCGAAGTTTCTTATTAGTCCTTCGACGGCTAAAATGATCTAGAACCAAGGAGAAAACGAAGCCATGAAAATTTTGGTAACGGGTGCGGCGGGGTTCATCGGTTCCCGCGTGGTGGCCAGGCTACTGGCCGAGGGCCATGAGGTCATGGGCGTGGACAGCTTTGACATCTACTATTCCCGCAGCCAAAAAGAGAAAAACCTCATGCCGGTCCTGCTCCACCCCAAGTTCAAGCTGGTGGAGGACAACCTGGCGGAGATGGCCCTGGTCAAGGTGGTCAAGGGAACCGAAGCCATCGTGCACCTGGCCGCCCAACCGGGGGTCCGGGGTTCCTGGGGGTCTTCCTTCCACCGCTACGTCACCAACAACATCCAGGTCACCCAGAAGCTGTTGGAGGAATCCAAGGCCAACAAACTCAAGCGCTTTGTTTACGCTTCCTCCTCCTCGGTTTACGGGGATATCGCCCCGCCCGAAGGCCAGGACGTGGCCGTCCTGAACGAGGAAACGGCGTGCAAGCCCCGCAGCCCCTACGGGGTCACCAAGCTGGCCGCGGAAAGCCTGGTGCAGCTCTACCACCAGGAATACAAGATGCCGACCGTCTCCCTGAGGTTCTTCTCGGTTTACGGGCCGGGCCAAAGGCCCGACATGGCCTTCAACCGGTTCTGCCACAGCATCCTGCACGACGCGGCCCTGACCATCTATGGCGACGGCAAGCAGGTTCGCGACTTCACTTATGTGGACGACGTGGTGGAGGTGGTTGCCGCCTCCGTCACCTCCGATGCGGCAGTGGGGGAAGTGGTCAACCTGGGCGGGGGATCGCCCTGCACCTTGATGGAAGCCATCACGATGCTGGAAGAAATCAGCGGAAAGACCTGCGCCAAGACCTTCCTGGAGCGCCAGAAGGGCGACGTCTTCTCCACCCGGGCCGACATCACCAAGCTCGAGCGCATCTTCGGGGCCAAGCCCAAAACCGCCTTGAGGGACGGCCTGGTGAAGCAATGGGAATGGATGCAGAAGTTCGTCCATGCCGAGGACGAAGAGCAGGCCATCAAGGCCCAGGTCCAGCCCATCACGGGCGTGGACGAAGCGGTGCTGGCCGAGGCCAAGGCGGATGAAAAGGCCACCCGGAAGGCCGCCCGCAAGGCGGAAAAGGCAACCAAGACCAAAACCACTGAAAGCAACAACTGAAATTAGCCACAGATTCATGGGATGAATGGGATGGCTAGAATCAAAGGCGAAAAGTCCTAAGGTTTCGATGTTATCTCATGTATCCCATGCATCTGTGGCAAAATGGTTTTGAGGTATTTGTCCATGGCCCAGCGCGTCAAGGTCGCCCATATCATCACCCGCCTGGAACTGGGCGGCGCCCAGCAGAACACCCTCTATTGCTGCGAACACCATGACCGCAAAAAATATGACGTAATCCTTATTACGGGCGTTGGCGGCTACCTGGACGAACAAGCCAGGAAGATTCCCGGTTGTAAAACCTATTTTCTCCCCGAACTCAAACACCCCATCCGACCTTGGTGGGACTGGAAGGCCCTGGGGCGCCTGACCCAGATCCTCAGGGATGAAAAGGTGGACCTGGTCCACACCCACAGTTCCAAGGCCGGCATCCTGGGCCGTTGGGCGGCGAAAAAAGCGGGGGTGCCCCGCGTCCTCCACACGGTCCATGGTTGGGGTTTCCACCCTGGCCAGTTTTTCCCGATCCGTTGGGCTTACCAGGCGCTGGAGCGCTGGGCCGCCCGTTTTACGGATGTGCTCATCACCGTCAGCGATGAAAACCTGCTGGCGGGCTTGGCGGCGGGGATCGGCCGGCCGGAGCAATACCGAATCATCCACAGCGGCATCGATCCCCGACAATACCGCCTGTCGTTTTTGCAGGCCCGCCGCGCCCGGACGAAACTGCAAACCAAGGGCCTGCCCTGCGTCCTGGTGCTTGCCAATTTCAAACAACAGAAATCCCCCCTGGACGTCATTGAGGTGGCGGATGCCCTGCGAAGCAAGGTGCCTTACGCCCTTTTCCTTTGGGCGGGGGACGGCCCCTTGTTCGGAGAGGTGGAGCGGCAGATCAAGGCCCGCGGCTTGGAGAGGCATTTCATCCTGCTGGGTTGGCGCGAGGACATCGCCCAACTGCTGGCGGCCTGCGACGCCCTTCTTTTGACTTCCATTCATGAGGGCCTTCCCCGGGTGGTCCTCCAGGCCATGGCGGCGGAAAAGCCGGTGGTGGCCACGGCAGTCTCGGGTACGCCCGAGGCGGTCAAACACGGGGTGACCGGGTTCCTGCACCAACCCCATAACACGGCGGCCATGGCGGAAAGCCTCGCCAAGATCCTCACCGAACCCAAGTTGGGGAAGAAAATGGGGAAGGCGGGTCGGGAACTTCTCAAAGGTTCGTTTCTTATCGATGAAATGCTCCGCCAGATCGAGAAGACTTACGAAAAAGCCTTAGTTAAACCTTCAAAAGACCGGTAAAAAATCCGTCTGGATTTTTCGGAAGCGAGAAGGGAAGCGGTAGAATAACGGGGCATCCTCAAAATCCCCTTAAAGGCCCTTCCTTGAAAAAGCGTCACGTTTCGGCGGTCGTCTCCATTCTTTTCCTGGCGGTCGCGGGTCTCCATGCCCAAAACGCCGTGACTGTCACTACCAACTCGGGGGACGAAAGCGTGGGCTCCCTTGGTTGGGCCGTCACCACCTTGAACGCCGCCGGGGATGGCTCCATCACATTTAACGCCCCGGGCAATTCCATCACCTTGACCCAGCCCTTGGCCGTGTTCACCACCAATGTCACCCTCCAGGGACCTGGCAACACCCTGATCGGCCAGGACAACAGCCAATCCCAATTCCTCTTCCAACAGGGCCTCAACCAGCAGGAAAACCTCACTTTTCAAAACAACGGAGCCTACGTCACGGGATTTGATGTGGCCGTCACCGCCTCCAATTGGACCATGGGGACCTACAACGTCACTACCCTCAATGGAACCAACGCCAGCACGATCACTGCATCGGGCGGTGTCAATGTCAACGGTGCCAACGGCGGCAATGCCTCTGTGGCGGTGGGAACCTGGCTTACAGGTATATCCAATAATATCCGTGGCGGGATCGGTGGCGGCGTCACCGACGTCAATGGGTCAAATGATATGGGGGGGGCGGGTGGCACGGCTTCGGTTATCGGGTCTTCGGTCGTTTTGGACGGTTTCAATGAATTCCAAGTGGTTGGCGGTCATGGCGGCGGCGTTACGGATTTAGGGACGGGTGCCAATACCGGGGGTAACGGCGGATCGGCTTTGGTTTCTTTGGGCTCCCTCTTTGTCACGACTGGCGGCGATGTCGGGGTCGCGGGGGGGACGGGTGGAGGCGGTGTTACCGGCGGAAACGGCGGCGGGGCCGACCTCATGGCGGCTTCGGTCAGCTTATACCAGCAACTCTCCGTCCAGGGTGGGACAGGCGCTACCGGAGTGACAGTGGGGGGCAACGGCGGCAATGGGTTCGTTTCCATAGGGTCTTATTTCGGGGCGACCGGCTCCAATTTCCAGCTCAACGGGGGTAACGGGGGTGGCGGCAACTCGGGCTCGGGAGGCGCGGGCGGCAGTGCCTTCATGACAGGGGGAAATGCGGTCCTCACCGTGGTGGGCCCCAACACAACTTCCTTCGGGGTAACGGGCGGTATCGGCGGAGCGGGAACTTCGGGTGGCGATGGGGGAAGCGCGGGCGTTTCCCTCGGAGGCCTCAACATCGGTTCGGGTATCGTCTTCAAACTTTTGGGTGGAAGCGGCGGCCAAGCAAATGATGGCGCCGCGCCGGGCAATGGGGGCAATGGCGGCAATACTTCCATGACATTGGGGAATTTTTCCATCGGCGTTTCCACCAACTTAAACTTATCCGGCGGGAGCGGAGGCGCAGGGGGGGCTTGCACCCTCGCTGGAGGCCAGGGAGGCAATGGCGGGGCTGGCGGTGCGCTGGCTGTGACTTTCGGAATTCTCAATTTGGGTTCAGGATCAAATCTCAACCTGATTGGCGGCGCGGGCGGGACTGGGGGCGGGGTTTCTTCGGGCGGGACGGGTGGTGCGGGCGGAAGTGGGGGAAACGTCTCGTTATCCATCGGTGCCGTAACCATGGCATCCGGCAATAACCTTTTTGTCCAAGGCGGATCTGGGGGAAGCGGGGCAATTGCGGCCACCAGCGGTCCCGACGGGGCCGCAGGACAGGCCTCCGCTTCCATCGGGGACCTGGAAGGGACCGGTACGGTGGCCATGGCCGGCAACGCGGTACTTCAAGTGGGACAAGGCAATTATTCCGGGAGCCTGAACGGCTCCGAGATTTTTGAAAAGACAGGGTCGGGAGCCCTGACCCTGTCGGGCGCGAACAACTATTCGGGCGGAACCTCAGTGGCAGGCGGAACCTTGTACGTGGATACTTCCGGCTCCCTCGGCACCCAGGGGGTGTTGGTGGGCTCCGGGGCCCTTTTGGATTACATCCATTCCTCCACCGCCACCAACGTGGTCACGGTGACGGGCGGCACCTTGATGTTCCAGGACAGTTCTTCCGCCGCTTTGGCCACGGTCCTGCTCCAGAGCGGAGCCGCGGCTTATTTCACGGGGTCGGCCACGGGCGGCATCGCGGCCTTCGCCGATTCGGCGGGGACAACCTTGGACATCAGCGGGTCTACTACCGGCGTGACCATCGGTTCCCTCGCAGGCGCCGGCCTTGTCACGATAGGGGCCAACAACCTAGGCGTGGGCACCAATAGCGCCTCCACAACTTTTTCAGGCACCATTACCGGAACAGGATCTTTCATTAAAGTCGGAGGCGGGACTCTGGCCCTGTCGGGCGTAGACTCCTACTCGGGCGGAACCAATATCACTGCCGGCGCCCTGGCAGTGGGTAATAACCTGGCCTTGGGCACGGGGTCGGTGGCGGTCAACGGCGGAACCCTCTCCGCGGCCGGAGCACCCCTTACTTTCCAAATTGGCGGCAATTACCTGCAAGGCCCCGGTGGGACCCTTCAAATGGGCCTGGGCGGGGCCGGGGCTTCTTCCCAGGACCGTATCAACGTCACGAGTTTGGGAACGGCCAGCCTGAACGGCACTTTGAACTTAACTTCTTATGGGACCCTCAGCGCCTTGCCGGTTGGCGGCACTCTTACACTCCTCACCGCATCCTCGGTTTCGGGCACGTTCCAGCAAGTGGAGGAAAATTACAGCGGCATCCGGCTTCTTCCCCTCTACCTGCCGGCGGCGCTGGAACTGGAATCCATCCTGCCCTCTTTCCAGGCTTTGGGAACAACCCCCAACCAAAGGGCCTTGGGAACGGATTTAGACGCACTGGTCTTCAATCCCCAAATGAACGGGCTCATGTCCTCCATCGGGGTGCTGTCGAATGCCGACATGCAGGCGGCTTACGCCCAATTGTCACCGGAGGATTTCACCGCCCTTTACCAGTCGGCTTTCGAAGGGGCCCAGGCCCGCGCGGCCTTGGTGGACCAGAGACTCTCCCAGCTGATGACCGACGTGGACAGCACGGCCTGGCTGCCGGGATTCTCCAGCACCGGCACGCCCTGGTTCGCGGCCAATCTCCCGGCCGCAAAGGAAGCGGCCATGGCGCCCCAAAAGGCCGGCCCCTGGGGCGGTTTTATTTCCGGCAATGGCGGGTTCTTTAACGTCTCCGCCGATTCCAATGCGGCGGGCTACAAGGTAACGACTTTCGGTTTGACCGGGGCCGGTGCGGATGTCCGCCTTTCCCGGGAAGCGGTGGCCGGGCTTTTGGTGGGCTATGGGCACACGGACGTGACCCTGGGCACGGGCGGCACGCTCTCAGCCGACGGGGGCCAAGCGGGACTTTACGGGCTGTTTTACTCCGACGGCTTTTATGCAACCGCCCTGGCCGAAGGCGGGCTCAACAACTACACCACCCAGAGACAGGGCTATGGCGGCATTGCCAAGGGTTCCACCCAGGGCATGCAGTATGACGGGGCCGCGGAGCTGGGTTACCAGTTCAAGTCGGGACAGGTGAAGATCGGCCCCATGGCTTCAGCCCAATACAGCTCGGTCAGCCTGAATCGTTTCACCGAACAGGGATCCCAGGCGCCTTTGACCGTTCCCGCCCAAACCGCCGATTCACTGATGAGCCGTTTGGGAATCCGGGCCCAAAGCCAATGGTCTTTGGGCAGGGGTTCTTCCTTGAACCCCTCCCTTCAATTGGCTTGGGAACATGAAACCAATTTTAGCGGCGGCAACTTCCAGGCCGGGTTCGGGACGGGAGACAGCTTTACGGTTGCGGGGCCGCAAATCGGCCAGGATGGAATAATGGCCGGGGCAGGGGTGGAAATCAGCTGGGCGAAGAGCTTAACCTTGGCCCTGAATTACCAAGGCGAATTCGGGCGGACGAACCTGAACTCCAACCAATTCGGCGCGGGGATGAGGATCGGTTTTTAGCAGTATTTGAAAAAAACAAAGGGGCTGAAATCCCATGAATGTGAAACAAGTATTCCGTGTCTCCGTCCGGTCGGTTGTTTTCTTCCTCGCCTTGCTCCCGCTTCCCCTGTGCGCCCAAAACGCCGTGACGGTCCTTTACAGCACTCCGGACCTGAGCAACGGTTCCTTCGCCTGGGCGGTCACCACCTTGAACGCCTCGGGCGCGGCCGGGGCCATTACCTTCGCCAATCCCACCGGCCCCCAGCTTACGGTGACGGTTCCAGCCATTACCC
>Ga0070734_10004410_pt1 | contig 13419 bp, 9 predicted proteins | sample Coa_R1_8_FD_66444 | JGI IMG/M metagenome (GOLD analysis project Ga0070734, IMG submission 66444) | Surface soil microbial communities from Centralia Pennsylvania, which are recovering from an underground coalmine fire - Coalmine... | ecosystem: Environmental > Terrestrial > Soil > Unclassified ...
GTCAGGCAGCCGAGATTGCCCATGACCATGCCGAAGCAGTGATATAACGGCACCGGGATGCACACCCGCGATCCCGGCTCGATGCCCGTCGCCTGCCCTACGAAGAAGCCGTTATTGATCAGATTGCGGTGCGACAGGGTGGCGCCTTTCGGCAGACCGGTGGTGCCGTTGGTGAATTGAATGTTGACCGGCGCCCGCGGGTCGATGGCGGCGCTGACCTTCTCCAGCCGGTCTCTTGCCTCCTCGTCCGCCTGCTCGGACACGGCCGCGAACGGGATGCAACCCGCGTGCTCTCGGCCCCCGATGGTGATGACGTAGTTCAAGGCCGGCAGCCTGGCACTGGTGAGCATGTGACGTCCGTGGCCCAGTTCGGGGACAAGCGTGTTCAGCATGGCCAGGTAGTCACTCGACTTGAAGCGAGCCGCGGTGATCAGCGCCCGGCATCCGACCGCGCGGAGAGCATGTTCGAGCTCGCTGATCCGGTAGGCTGGATTGATGTTGACCAGAATCAGGCCCGCCTTGGCCGTGGCGAATTGAGCGATGACCCACTCGGCGCAGTTGGGAGCCCAGATTCCGACGCGGTCACCCGGCTCCAGCCCCAGGGACAGCAGCCCCGCCCCGAACGCGTCGGCTCGCGCCTTCAGCTCCGCATAGCTCCAGCGAACCTGTTGATGGGGCACGACGAGAGCCTCCCGCGCGCCGTCGCGCGCCGCCACGGCGTCGAGGTACGCCCCGATCGGCTGCTCGATGAGGGGAGCCGCTGTGTCGCCCCGCACGTAACTGTCACATTCCATGGCGTCCCCCGCACACATCGCGAGACCTTTACTTCCCCTCGAACACCATATCGGGGGGCTCCACCTCCGCGTCGAACGCCTTAGCCGTGTTCGCGAAGCCCCGTTGCGCGTCGGGGCCGTCGAACAGCTCCATCGCCACGTCGAGCATCACCGCATCCGCGCCGGCGACACCGCCGCTGGACCACGACTTCAGCAACGTCCGCGTCGCCGCATACGACCGTGTAGGCCCCGAGGCAAGCCGCTTCACCAGCGCGTCCGCCTCGGCATCCAACTGAGCCTCCGCTACGACGTGTGTCGCGATACCTAGCGCCCCCGCCTGCACCCCCGGAATCGCCTCACCCAGCATCGCGAAACGCGATGCACGCGATCGTCCGACTCGCTCGGCGAGCCGCTGCAGGGCACCGGCGATAGGAAGCATCGCGGTGGTGACCTCGACGCAGCGGAAAACCGCATCCTCGGCGGCAACGATGAAATCGCACGACAACGCCAACTCGAACCCGCCGCCGAACGCGAGACCCCGTACCACCGCCACGGTAGGAACCCGCAGCCCTTCTAGGGCTCGATAAGAAGAGTTCACTTCGGCCACGAAGGTGCGAAACCAGTTCACGTCCTTGCCGGGCCACTCCCGAACCTCTCCCCCCAGGCTGAAGTTCGGTCCTTCCGCACGTACCACGAGGACCCGGATGTTGCTTTCTCCCGCTTCGCGCACCGCATTCCGGAGTGCCGCGCAAAACTTCAGGTCCAGCCTGTTGAAGGGAGGGTTCGCCAGCACGATGCTGCCGACCGGTCCCCGGCGTTCGAAACGGATGCTACTCATGTGCAGATCCCTCCTGAGGCTTGTGATGGTTGTCGCCGGTGCTGGCGATCCGATACGGCAACGAGCTACGGAATGAGAGGCAGCAGCAGGTGCGAAGGCCGCTCCGCGTCGTGATAAATCCGGTGCGTGACCGTCTGGCTGCTGCAGACGTGGTATGGGATGTACTCGACGTTGGTCATCGCGCCGGTGCCTGTCGGCAAGTCCAGGCTGGTGATGTCGAGGCAGATCCGATGACCAGCCTTGAACTGGTTAGCCGTCGCCAGGATCTCGATCCGGTATTCGAGCACCTCGCCCGGGCGCACGGGATCGATCGAGCCTCGCGTGAGCTTGTGGAACGGTTTCCACGGCTTCGATCTTTGCTCGTCGATGGCGCGGTACGATGCTTTGAGCCAGCCGCGGGTCAGTTCCCGTTCGGGGAGCGTAGCCGGAACGTCGCGTTCGCCCTCTCGCGCGGTGCGAACGGACACATCCGGCCCCACGTCTTTCAGAATGACGATCCAGTTGGTGTCGGTCTGATCGATCGACGAATACAGCGTCAAAGCGATGGGTCCTGCGATGGTCACGTCCTGAGGGAGCGGCTCGGTCAAGTAGCGCAGCCGCTCGATCTTCGTCGTCCTGGTCGGCGGCATCTGGGTGAACACATCCGGTTCACGCGCCGACGCTCCCAGCTCGGCGCGCGCAGACGGCGCTTCGGTCGTCAGCCTCTCCCACGATGAAAGGTAGTACTTCATCCAGCGGGTCTCGGGAAGCGGCCAGTCCTTGCCGGTCCGCCACTCATTGGCGCCCATGAGCCAGTACCGCACGGGCGGCTCCTCCATAATCCCGTTGTTCTTGCCCTTCAGCCAGTAGTCGTACCAGCGCAGAATCTCGTCATGAAGTTGATGAAACGGCCGGTCCAGATGCGCGGGCCCCGTGAAGAGAAGCTTTTTCGGCTGATCGACATTGCGGAAATAGTTCTGCGCACCCTGCCAGTGCAGCTTGTAGGTGTACGCGTAGGCGCCCGACCCCGTGTAGAACGGAATCTTGATCTTTCTGAACGTTTCCTCCGCCCGCTCGAGCACTCCATCCGGCTCCCAGGGCTGGGTCATCATGAGATACATGACGAAGGTGCGCTGGCCCTTCTGGGTGAGAATGTTGTAGAGGTTTATGTACTGCTTGAGGTCAGGGTTCTGCATCGCCTCACGCCACAGGGACTCCTGCTCGGCGGGGAGCTCGCCCGGAACGTCGCGCGGCTCGTGCACCGTGCTGAACACGTCCAGCAGATAGGGAAAGGCGTGAATGACCCCGCCAGGATTGAAGTCCCTGAAGCCGAACATGCCGCCGTAGGCGCTGCAGGCGTCATAGGGGAAGATCGCCTTCAACGCCGGGTGCCCCTGGGCGGCAGCCCGCCATTGCTCGCCGGCGTAGCCGGAGATGCCAACCATCCCGACCTTTCCGTTCGACCACGGCTGCTGCGTGATCCATTCGATCGTGTCGTAGTGGTCCGTATCCTCGTGGCCATAGTGGCCCTCCGATTTGGCGGAGCCGCGCGGCTGCGCGATCACATGGACGTAGCCGTTGGCGATGAAACGACGCGTATCGCCCGCCTCGATGGGGCCGAACCACAGCGGTGCGTGTGCCGGCTGGGGCGGCAGCGCGTCGGCGATGTCCGGCCCCTGGATGTCCTTGTTGTGGAGCGCGCAAGCGTAAAGCACCGGGTACTTTCCCGGCGGATCCGGACGGTAGACATCGACGGCCAGACGGGTTCCATCGCGCATTTTCACGACGAGGTCGCGCTCTTCGATCACGGTCTGTCTCCCTCCAGTCGGTTGTCCCGCCAGCGGATGATGTGAAGCGGTCACCCCGGCTACCATCCTTTACGCGTGGCCAGTTTAATGATGGCTTCGGCTGACGCAAGGGGAAAGCGTTTCCGCAGATAGAACGGTCCTTTACGTTTTTGCGGAGTTGTTCGACGGATCCTGACCCCCTAAGTTACCGGGCAGTGTTGACTGGTCGTATCCATCCTCGGGGGTTGTCATGATCAAGTTTTCGGAAAGAACGCAAGGCGCCGTTTCTCTTGCAGGTCGCATCCTGCTGGCCGCCGTGTTCATCCTGAGCGGCATTGGCAAGCTGACCGCGCCGGCCGGCACCCAGGGATACATCGCCGCGGCCGGCTTGCCTCTTCCGCCCCTCGCTTACGTCGTCGCCGTGGTCATCGAAGTCGGCGCGGGCTCGCTGCTGCTCCTCGGTTATCGCGCCCGTCCCACCGCCCTGATCCTGTGTGTCTTCGCCCTCGCCACGGCCGCTGTCTTTCACCACGACCTGGCCAACCAGAGCCAGTTCGTTCACTTCTTCAAGAATCTCGCGATCGCGGGCGGGCTGCTGCAGATTGCAGCCTTCGGCCCAGGCGTTCTCAGTGCGGATGCACACCGATCGTCTAGCGCTGGACGACAACCGACGAGGCTCCAAGCGTGAGCTTCGACGCGAACGAGCCCGTCGCGGTCACGATGACCGGCGCGGTCGCCGACGTTGAGATCCGCCGGGCGCGCGAACACAATGCCATCGATATCGAGACGGCCCAGGCTCTCCTGCAGTGCTGCCGCGCGCTGCGCGACGGCGATTCCGCCAGGGCAGTCGTCCTTTCCGGCGCAGGCATGTCATTCGGCGTCGGCGGTGATCTCAACGAGCTCGCCTCGGATTCCACGAACGTCGCGCGCAAGCTGATCGGCATTCTCCATGAAGCGGTTTCCCTGCTCCTCGCCATTGATGCGCCGGTGATCGCCAAGCTCCGCGGCAGGGTTGCCGGAGGCAGCATGAGCCTCTCCCTTGCTTGCGACCTCGCCGTGGCCTCCAGCGACACGAAGTTCAATTTCGCCTACGCCAATGCCGGCACCACGGCGGACGTGGGCGGCTCCTGGCATCTGCCGTATATCGTCGGCCTGCGCAACGCGATGGAGATCGCACTCCTGAGCGAGACGATCGATGCCGATCGCGCCCGTGCGCTGGGGATCGTCAATCAGGTCGTTCCTGATGGGCAGCTCGACGCGGCAGTCGACGCGCTGGCCCATCGCCTTGCGCAGGGGCCGACGCGCGCATTTGGACGCATGAAGCGCCTGCTGAGGGGAGCGCTCAGCAGCCCGCTGGACACTCAGCTGGCAGCCGAAATGGGGTGCTTCGTCGAAAGTACCCGCACGGCAGACTTTGCCGAGGCGCTCGCGGCGTTTCTGTCGAAGCGAGCGCCGCGTTTTGCCGGCCGCTAGCCTCCCGTCGTTGCTTGTGCTGAAACGATCCTTTGAGGCTTTCGCCGGTTCGCTCCCTTGCGGTTTGCCGCCGACCTTAATACTGTGCGTTTGGCTAGTTTAGTACGGCAATTCTCGGAGACGACCCTGCGGCGCAGCCGCTTGGAGATGACAACATCATGAAGACCATCGACACAGACGTCCTTATCATTGGCGCCGGCCCCGCCGGCTTGACAGCCGCCGCGCTGCTCGCACGGCAGAAGGTGGCGACCATCGCCATCACGAAGTACAACGGAACGGCACATTCGCCTCGGGCGCACATCACCAACCAGCGTACGGTCGAGGTATTCCGCGACCTTGGAATCGAGGAGAAGCTGGCGGCCGTCGCGATGCCGCAGCATCTGATGGGCACGCAGGTCTATGCGACGAGCTTCGCGGGCAGGGAGATCGCCCGCATGATGGCGTGGGGCGCCGGGACCGACAGACGGGCGGACTACGAACTGGCGAGCCCCTCGAGCATGTGCAATGCGCCGCAGCATCTAATGGAGCCGCTGCTGCTGGATGCAGCGAAGGCGTTTGGAGCGGACGTGCGGCTGCGTACCGAACTGCTCCAGATCTCACAAGACGGAGATCATGTGCACGCGGTCGTTCGCGAGAACGCCACCGGGACCGAGTACCGCATCCGGTCGCGCTATGCCATCGGCTGTGACGGCGCCCGGAGTCTCGTCGGTGAACAGCTCGGATTCGAGTACAAGGGCCGGGCCGACATAGGCCGGTCGATCTCGGTGTGGCTGGAGGCGGACTTGACCCGCTACACCGCTTACCGCTCCGGCGCGCTGTTCGTCGTCTGCCTGCCCGGCCATGAGGCCTGGCTCAGCGTTTGGCCTTGCGTCAAGCCCTGGACGGAGTGGAATCCGCTTTTTCTGCAGCACGACTATCTGCCGGCGGATGCCAGCGAAGAGGCGATTCTGGAGCTCGTGCGGGAGTCGATCGGTGACCCGAGTATCGAAGTGAAGATAAAGAGCATCAGCCCGTGGCAGATCAACCATATCGTTGCCGCCGAGTACCGGAAAGGCCGTGTGTTCATCGCCGGTGATGCCGCCCACCGGCACCCTCCGAGCAACGGCCTCGGCAGCAACACCAGCATCCAGGACAGCTACAACCTCGCCTGGAAGCTGGCTTTGGTGCTGCAGGGCAAGGCAGGCGACGGCCTGCTGGATACGTACAACTCCGAACGCCAGCCGGTCGGCCAGCAAATCGTCGATCGCGCCATTCAGAGCCTCAATGACATGGCGCCGTTCGCCGAAGCGCTGCAGGTCGGTCCCGACCAGACGCGCGAGGAGGGATGGGCCAGCCTGGACAGCCTCTTCTCCGATACCGAAGGAGGCGCTGCCCGTCGCGACGCTCTACTGCGCTCGCTCGACCTGCAGCAGGGCCAGTTCAATGCGCTGGGCGTCGAGCTGGGCCAGCGTTACCAGTCCCGCGCCATCGTCAGCGACGGTACCCCGTTCCCGCCCTACACTCGCGACCCCGAGCTGTACTACCACCCCACCACCCACCCGGGCGCCTATTTGCCGCACGTCTGGCTGGAACGCGACCGCCGGCGTCTATCCACCATCGACCTGGCGGGAAAAGGCTCCTTCTCCGTGATCACCGGCATCGGCGGCGGCGCGTGGGTGCGCGCAGCCGAGGAGCTTTCCAGGGAGCTCGGCGTCCCCATCCGCGGCGCCCGTGTCGGCCTCCGCGAAGAGTACGACGATGTCCTCGGTGAGTGGACGCGCATCCGTGAGATCGGCGATCACTGGTGTCTGCTCGTCAGGCCGGACCGGTTCATCGCGTGGCGCTCCCACTCGGGCGTCTCCGATCCGCTGTCAGCTCTGAGAGCCGCGATGAGGCAGATCCTCCACTGAGGCCTGTCCGTCCTCATGGCTTCGATTCGATCCGCCCTAGACGTCCGCAGCGACGAGTTTCGGCAAAACTCCGAGCGTCTGCTCGAGCTGACCGCCGATCTGCGCGAGAAAACCGCCGCGGTATCCCGCGGCGGCAGTGCCGGTGCGCGGTTGAAGCACCAGGAACACGGCAAGCTCCTTGCGAGAGACCGCATCGACCGGCTGGTCGACCCGGGAAGCCCCCTGCTCGAGCTGTCGCCGCTTGCGGCGTACGGCATGTACGGCGGCGACGTGCCGTCCGCCGGTATCGTCACCTGCGTCGGCCGAGTTTGCCGGCGCGAATGCGTCATTGTCGCAAACGACGCGACCGTGAAGGGCGGAACGTATTACCCCATGACGGTCAAAAAGCATCTGCGAGCCCAGGAGATCGCGCAGCAGAACCGCCTGCCCTGCATCTATCTGGTCGACAGCGGCGGCGCGTTCCTGCCGGCACAAGACGACGTGTTCCCTGATCGCGACCATTTCGGACGCATTTTCTACAACCAGGCGATGCTGTCGGGTCAGCGGATCCCGCAGATCGCGGTCGTGATGGGTTCCTGTACCGCCGGCGGCGCCTACGTCCCGGCGATGTCGGACGAAACCGTCATTGTCAGGAACCAGGGCACGATTTTTCTGGGCGGGCCGCCGCTGGTCAAGGCGGCCACCGGCGAGGAAGTCAGCGCCGAGGAGCTCGGCGGCGGCGATGTGCACACCCGCATCTCCGGGGTGGCCGACCATCTGGCAGAAAACGATGCGCATGCACTGCACGTCGCGCGCGGCATCGTCGCCAATCTCAATCACGTCAAAACGCCGAACCTGGATGCGCAGCCGGCCATCGCGCCCCTGTACGATGCGCCGGAGCTCTACGGCGTCATTCCGGTCGATACGCGCAAGCCCTACGACGTGCGCGAGGTGATCGCCCGTATCGTCGACGCCTCAGCCTTCCAGGAGTTCAAGGCCCGATACGGGGCCACGCTCGTGACGGGCTTCGCCCGGATTCACGGCTACCCTGTCGGCATCGTCGCCAACAACGGCATCCTGTTTTCCGAATCGGCCCTCAAGGGCGCTCACTTCATCGAGCTGTGCGCACAGCGCGGCATTCCCCTGCTGTTTCTGCAGAACATCACGGGTTTCATGGTCGGCCGCAGATACGAGAACGAAGGTATCGCCCGCAACGGCGCGAAGCTGGTCACTGCCGTCGCCTGTGCGAGGGTCCCAAAATTCACCGTCGTCATCGGCGGAAGCTTTGGTGCGGGAAACTACGGGATGTGCGGACGCGCCTACTCGCCGCGCTTTCTCTGGATGTGGCCGAATGCGCGCATTTCCGTGATGGGCGGAGAGCAAGCGGCCTCGGTGCTCGCTACCGTACGCCGGGAAGCCCTGAAGGCAAACGGTGAGCACTGGTCACCGGAGCAGGAAGAGCAATTCAAAGAACCGATCCGCCAGCAGTACGAGACGCAAGGGCATCCCTACTACGCCACCGCCCGTCTCTGGGACGACGGCGTCATAGATCCCGCCCAGACGCGGCGCGTGCTAGGGCTGGCCATCGCGGCCACCCTCAACGCTCCGATCGAGAAGACCGAGTTCGGCGTCTTCCGCATGTGACGCAACGGGGCCCCGCGCTGCAGCCGATGTTCACCAAGATCCTCATTGCGAATCGAGGCGAAATCGCCTGCCGCGTCATCAAGACGGCGCATCGCCTCGGCGTTCGGACCGTGGCTGTATTCTCCGATGCCGATGCCGGGGCGCGGCACGTCCGTCTGGCCGACGAGGCCGTGCATATTGGCCCTCCTCCGGCACGCCAGAGCTACCTCGACATCGGCCGAATCATCGCCGCGGCGCTGCAGACCGGCGCCCAGGCCATTCACCCCGGCTATGGCTTTCTCTCGGAGAACGAGAATTTCGCCGCGGCCTGCAAGGAAAAGGGCATCGTCTTCGTCGGCCCTCCCGTTGAGGCGATTCGTGCGATGGGCAGCAAGAGCGCCGCGAAGCAGATCATGGAACGTGCCGGCGTGCCCCTGGTTCCGGGTTACCACGGCGATACGCAGGATGCCGGGTTCTTGAAGCAGGAGGCTGACCGAATCGGCTATCCAGTTCTCATCAAGGCCACCATGGGGGGCGGCGGCAAGGGAATGCGCGTCGTGCGCAGCGCGGATCATTTTTCCGAATCCCTGGAATCCTGCCGGCGGGAAGCGACGTCGAGCTTCGGCGACGATCGCGTTCTCATCGAGAGGTACGTTCTGCGGCCGAGGCATATCGAGATGCAGATCTTTGCCGACAACCATGGAAACTGTGTCCATCTGTTCGAACGCGACTGCTCCGTGCAGCGTCGCCGCCAGAAGGTGCTGGAGGAGGCCCCTGCGCCCGGGATGACGGACGCGCGCCGCCGGCAGATGGCGGAGGCGGCCGTCACCGCAGCACGGGCGGTGGGGTATTCCGGTGCCGGTACGGTGGAGTTCATCGCCGATCAGGACGGCCGTTTCTACTTCATGGAGATGAACACCCGTCTTCAGGTCGAGCATCCCGTCACGGAGATGATCACCGGGCTCGACCTGGTCGAATGGCAGTTGCGCGTCGCTAATGACGAGCCGCTGCCGCTTGCCCAGGACCAGGTATCGACTCGCGGCCATGCCGTGGAAGCGCGGGTGTACGCCGAAGACCCCGACAAGGGATTCCTCCCCTCGACCGGCGTGCTCGCTCACCTCGCCGCTCCCGCTCCATCGGAGCATGTGCGGGTCGACACGGGGGTCGAGCAGGGCGATCGGATCACGCCCTACTATGACCCGATGATCGCCAAGCTCATCGTGTGGGATGAGACGCGCGCGCTCGCGCTGCAGCGGATGCGCCAGGCGCTCGCGGCATACCGTGTCGTCGGGGTCACCAGCAACGTCGAGTTCCTCTTCCGGCTCGTGGCCTCGCCCGCGTTCGCCGAAGCCGATCTGGACACCGGGCTCATCGAGCGCGAGGCAGCATTCCTGTTTCCCCCTGCGACCCGGGCCGTGCCACCTGACGCGTATCTCGTTGCCGCGCTGGCGACCCTGCTGTACGAACAAAAAGCGGCCTCCGCCGCGGCCGCTCGTGATGCCGACCCTTGCTCGCCATGGCATTCCCCGGACGGGTGGCGGCTCAACTCGAACCTGCAGCGACGTCTCGTCTTCCACCACGGCGAGGACGAGTCGATCGTCGAGGTCCGCTACCAAGGCACCGATTACGAGCTCACGCTCGACGAGACTCAGACATCGGCCAGCGGCCAGCTCGGTCCAGACTCAACCATGCGTCTGCAGCTCGGCGGTCGTCAACTCGATGCCGCTGTAGTCATCGACGCCGACAGGCACCACGTGTTCCTCGAAGGCAGCCACTATCCGCTCGCCCGCGTCGACAATGTGTACGAAGGGCCCGACGGGCACAGCCTCGAGGGCCTTTTTGTGGCGCCGATGCCGGGGCGCGTGGTCGCGTTGCTCGTCACACCGGGCACCGCGGTTAAAAAGAGCGACCCTCTCCTCATTCTTGAAGCCATGAAAATGGAGCACACAGTGAGCGCACCCGCCGATGGCACGCTCAACGGCTACCGGTTCGCCGTCGGGGACCAGGTTCCGGAGGGAGCACAGCTGGTCGATTTCAACGAAAGCAAGTGATCGTGATTCCCAAATACAAGGAGGTCTGAACATGAGCAAACCCCGCATCGGCATCATCGTCTCCACCACCCGTACCGGCCGCTTCGCCGATAAGCCGCTCGCCTGGATCCACGCCCTCGCTTCCGCCCGGAGCGATTGGGAGGTCGAAGTGCTCGACCTGCGCGACTACCCCATGCCGTTCTTCGACGAAACGGTGCCCCCGGCGTGGGCGCCGCCGAAGAACGAGGTGGCACGGCGATGGGCCGCCAAGATCGCCGAGCTCGATGGGTTCATTTTTCTGACCGCGGAATACAACCACGGACTGCCGGCCGTCCTCAAGAATGCGCTGGACTATGCTTACAAGGAATTCAACCGCAAGCCTGCCGCCTGCGTTGGCTACGGCGGCGTGGGGGCGGCGCGCGCCATCGAGCACCTGCGCCTGGTCGGCATCGAGCTGCAGATCGTGCCGATGCGCCCCAGCGTACACATTGGCGGACCGGATTTCATCGGGATGCTCATGCACGGCAAAACCTTCGCCGACTCGCCGCACCTGGAGCCCGGCGCCCGCGCCATGCTGGACGAGCTGGCCTGGTGGTCGCGCGTTCTGAAGGAAGCGCGCGCGGCCACGGCGCCAGTTCAAGCCTAGCCACTCTTTCGGGGGTCCGATGGCAATTTCCGGCACAACACACCAGGGAAGACTGGCACTGGTAACGGGCGCCGCAAAAGGCATCGGCCAGGCGCTGGCGCTCGCGCCGATGGCGTCACCGCAAACGCGGTCCTGCCCGGACTGACGAATACAGCTGCGACCGCCGCGCAATCGGAAGAGCAAAAGCGGGCCACCTGGGAGCAGCAGGCGATCAAGCGACTCGGCCAGCCAGCGGACATAACCGGCGCCGTTCTGTTCCTGACGAGCGACGATGCGGCGTTCATCACCGGACAGGCGATTGTCGTAGACGGCGGCCAGTACCGCATCGGCTGACACAGAGCAGCCGTCAGTGCTCGATACGCCTCGACAACCTGCGGCGGTTCGAGTTCCGCAATCCTCCGCTCGATAGCTGCGCTAACCGCCGGCGGGAGAAACCATCGATGGAAAAGCCGACAAGAGGGTGGCTCGCAGCCGCATCGCCATGGAACTGACCGTCCCGCGAGGACGCTTTGCCGCTCTATACCTCTATACTATTGGCAGCGCCTGGTTCAGCGGGGAGATCAGATGAAAGCACGATGGTGCGGCCGGTTCACGGACTGCGCGGTCCTGCCGACCGCCTGTCTCAGCGTTTCCGAGGAGCGGGAAGCCTGGCGTGATCGCCGTTCGCTCCAACCGGAACTCATCGGCAAAAAGCGATAACGGGCGGAGGATCTCCGACCAAGGTCGGCTTAATGAGCAACGCGGGGGGCACGGCCCCATCGAGCAATTCGGGATCGCCGTCTGCCGCGTTCCGGCATCCGGTTTTTGTGGTGATCTGGACCGCGACGCTGGTCTCCAACGTTGGCAGCTGGATGTACAGCGCTGCATCGGGTTGGCTGATGACCAGCCTCGACCCGGACCCTCTGGTTGTTGCCTTGGTGCAAACTGCGAGCACGCTGCCGGTATTCCTGTTCGCACTGCCGGCGGGGGCGCTCGCGGACATTTTCGATAAGCGCAGGTTTTTGCTCGTGCTCGAAGCTCTGAACACGGCTTTATGTGCCGTCTACGCGGTGATGGTCGGTTTTCACTGGGTCACATCCTATAACTTGCTGCTCTTCACATTCCTCATCGGAGCGGCCGGCGCATTGGCGCTTCCGGCATGGCAATCGATTGTTCCGCAATTGGTGCCCAAGGAGGATTTGACCTCTGCTGTCGCCGCCAACAGCGTCGGCATCAATATCTCGCGGGCAATCGGCCCGGCACTAGGTGGCGTGGCGATCGCAGCGCTCGGCATCGTTTCGCCGTTCTGGATCAACGCGATCTCCAATCTCGCAGTGATCGGCGCGTTGTTGTGGTGGCGGCAGCAGAATTCATCCAATACGGTTCTTCCTTCAGAGCGCCTGGGCGGCGCCATCGAAGCGGGCCTGCGCTATGCGCGGCATAGTCCGCCGCTGCGCGCCACCCTGATCAGAGCAGCCGCCTTCTTTCTGTTTGCCAGCGCGTATTGGGCGCTGCTGCCGCTGCTGGCACGAACACAAATCGAAAGTGGACCCCAGATTTACGGACTGCTGCTGGGCGCCATCGGGGTGGGCGCGGTGGGCGGCGCCTTCATCATGCCCCGGCTGCGAGCAAAGTTAGGGGCAGACCTGCTTGTCGCGAGTGGGATGGTCGGCACCATCGTCACGCTGGTCTTGTACGCTCTGGCGCACAATGTGGGCATAGCCCTTATCGCCAGCCTGCTCGCGGGCGTTTCATGGATCGCGGTGCTCGCGACGCTGGCAGTATCGGCACAAGTTTCCCTGCCCGACTGGGTGCGCGGGCGGGGGCTTGCGCTGTACACCACGGTGTTCTTCGGTTGTCTGACTGCAGGCAGTGCCGGTTGGGGCGAAGTCGCTGCGGTTCTTGGACTGCCGACTGCGCACTTGCTCGCGGCGGTTGGGATGCTCGCCGCCATCCCTCTGACATGGGGCTGGAAGCTCCAATCTGGAACCAGCGTCGACCTGACGCCCTCCATGCACTGGCCGGCGCCGATCACTTCCTATCCGATCGAGCACGATCGGGGCCCCGTCATGGTCACAGTCGAGTACCGGATTCGTCCCCACGATCGCGAAGAGTTCCTGAAGGCCCTTGAGCAACTCGGACATCAGCGTCGCCGAGACGGCGCCTATCGCTGGGGCGTGTTCGAGGATGCTGCCGACGAGGGACGGATCGCGGAGGTCTTCTTTGTCGCATCCTGGACGGAGCATCTGCGCCAGCACGAGCGGGTCACAAACGCCGATCGGGTGCTGCAGGACTGCGTGGACCGATACCATTCAGGCAACGCACCCAAGGTCACGCATTTCATCGCTGCGAGTGCTTAGGACCTGAAGGGGAAACCCGGCATCCCGCCAGGCATCGAAGCCGCCGCTCAGAACACGGACATT
>Ga0070734_10004411_pt1 | contig 13419 bp, 12 predicted proteins | sample Coa_R1_8_FD_66444 | JGI IMG/M metagenome (GOLD analysis project Ga0070734, IMG submission 66444) | Surface soil microbial communities from Centralia Pennsylvania, which are recovering from an underground coalmine fire - Coalmine... | ecosystem: Environmental > Terrestrial > Soil > Unclassified ...
GGAACGCGGCGTCGCACGCGCGGCAGCTGTTCCTGCGCGACCGCCGTCCCGAGTTGTACGCGGCGTGGCTAAGCAAGTAGGCGATCGAGCTCGTCGGGATGCGCGGCGCGGGCGAGCGCGTCCTTGCGTTCCACGAGTTCGCCGCGCACGAGTGTCGCCAGCGACTCCTCCAGCGTGAACGATCCCTGCTTGCGCGTAATCGTGATCTCCTGGTGCAGGTGCTGCAGCGCGTTCTTGCGTACGTGCTGCCGCGCGCCGTAGCTGACCATCAGCATTTCCGCCGCAGGCACGAGTCCGCCGCCGGCCTTCGGCATCAGCGTCTGCGTCATCACGGCCGCGAGCGCCATCGACAGCTCCTGGCGGATCGTGTTCTGCCGCTCGAGCGGGAACGAGTCGGCGATCCGCGCGACGGTCGTCGCGACGTCGGTCGTATGCAGGCTCGAGAACACCAGATGCCCCGTCTCGCCCGCCGCCACCGCAATCTGCATCGTCTCCGGATCGCGCATCTCGCCGACGACGATGACGTCGGGCGCCTGGCGGAGGGCGGAGCGGAGCGCGGTGGGGAAGTCGGGCGCGTCGACGCCGATCTCGATCTGTTCGACGACCGATCGGTGATGCCGATGTTCGTACTCGATCGGATCCTCGATCGTGATGATGTGCTTCGCGTCGCGCCGGTTGATCTCGTCGACGAGCGCCGCGAGCGTTGTCGTCTTGCCCGAGCCGGTCGGGCCGCCGACGAGGACGAGTCCGCGCGGCAGCCGCGAGAGCAGCTCCACCGAGTCGGGCAACCCGAGGGTGTCGAGGCGCGGCACGATCGACGGCAGCCGGCGAATGGTGGCGGCGGCGCGTCCGCGCTCGCGATGCAGGTTGATGCGGAAGCGGCCGAGCGCCGGCTCGCGGAACGACGCATCGGCGATTCCCGCGGCGCGGAATGCGCGGCGCGCGTGCGGCGGCAGCGCGGGCAGGACCGCCTCGGCGATCTCTTCACTGTCGAGCGGTCCTTCGTCGAGCGCGTGAATCAGCGTGTGCACGCGAACCGACGGCGGCGCACCGGCGACGAGCAGCAGATCGCTCGCGCCGCGTTCCGACGCCCGCGCCAGCCACGCGCGAAGGCGCGCGGTGTGCGCGTCCTCGTCCGGCGTGCGACGGGCGCCGGCGTTGAGCTCGGTGACGAGCGCGTCGAGGTCGTTGTCGTCGGACGCCATGTCATTGAGACGGGGGCGGCGGGATGTGGGCTCGCGCGTCGCCCAGCGCGGAGACGACCTGCGAGGCGTTGTGGAGGTCGGCGAGATCGATGCGGCCCGACCGGCCACGCGCGGTGCGAATCACCGCCTCGCGTTCGCCGATGTCGATCGACACGATTTCGTTCCAGGCGGCTCGAAACCGGCGGCGGAGCGGTCCGCGCCTGATTTCGACGCCGGTGTCGGAGAGCTGGAGCATCCGGCGCCGCCGCCGGCGGGCGGTGATCCAACTCGTGCCGATCGCGGCGAAGACGGTCGCGAGGGCCGTCAGCATCTCCGGCGTGAACCAATGATGCGTGCGATGCCATCGCTCGCCGGCCTCGGTGAAGAGCATGGCAGCGGCCAGGAGCGTCACCCAGTCGATGCCGTGATGATGCGGCGGTTCGCCGACGTGTCGCAGATGCCGGACGATCGCCACGACGAGCGCCGTGCTCGTGACGAGTCCGGCGATCGCGAGCGCGAGCTCGAGTCCCTCGACGCCGCGCTGGAGCGCCTGCACGCCGGACATCGCCAGGCCATACGCCGGGATCGCGTGCTGCAGATGCTGAAGCGCGGTGACCTTCGCACGCCGCTTCGACTCGAACGGGATGGTGGTCGGTTCCGTCATCCCTTGACCAGCGGCTCGTTCAGGAAGCGTGACAGCGGCGCGACTTCCGTGAAGATGCCGAGCATCGTGCGGTAGAACGCCGGGCTCGTCGCGAACGCCGGCGGGAACTCGCGGCCGGCGATGAACTGCCGGTGGCGCAGGTACTCGCCCGCCTCGTGATCCTTCGGGTAGCCGCGGGGCACGCGCGCCAGCTTCTCGCCTTCGAGCGCGCCGACGCGGCGCCTGAACCCCGGCGATTCGACAATCGAGCGGAGCCGCCGCACGTTGCCGGCGATGTGCTCGCGGATCGCGACGAGCTGCGGCGTCTGCGGCGCGTACATGCCGCCGCCGATCCACACTTCCTCGCAGCCGATGTGAAAGTACAACCCCGCGCCTTCGTGCTTCGGCAGGCCGCGCGTCGGGAAGACCGCCGACGCGTGCGTTTTGTACGGCGTCTTGTCCGCGGAGAAGCGCGTGTCGCGGTAGATGCGGTACAGCGATGCCTTCGGGCTGGCGACGAGCTCCGGCGCGAACGCGAGGAAGTCCTGCGCCAGCCGCTCGATCGTCGCCATCATCGGCTGCCGGACGTGCGCTTCGTAATCGTCTTTGTGGGCGTTGAACCAGTCGCGCCGGTTGTTGCGCTTCAGCGCGCGCAGAAACTTCAGCGTGCGATCGGTGAAGCGGGGCGGCGACGAGACGCTCACGGCGCGAGAAACTCCCGGATCAAGCGGTTGACCTCCGCCGGCTTCTCGCGCACGACCCAGTGCGTCGCGTCGGGGATGCGGCGGATCGTGAGCGTCGGCACGTAGTCGCCGAGGCCATCGAGGTTCCCGGTCAGGAGCGCCGTGTCTTTCTCGCCCCAGATGACCAGCGTCGGCACGCGCACCATGATCGGTGCCTGGAGCGGCGCGGGCGGCGGATCGCCAGGCCGGGGCGGCCCGACTTGGGCCGCGCGGTAGTAGTTCAGGCCGCCGGTCAGCGCGCCGGGCTGCGACCAGGCCGCGAGGTAGGCGTCCTTGTCCTCGCCGCTGATGCCGAGCGCGTTCACGAGCGCCGCGTAGTTGTTCGCGGAGAGCGTGGCTTCGGCGGCGGGCGCGCGGAACATCAGCATGTACTGGCTCGCCTGCTGCTGCGCCGGGTTGTCGCGCAGCTCGCGCGCGAACACGGTCGGGTGCGGCGCGTTGATGATCACGAGCCGATCGAGCAGCGTCGGATGCATCGCCGCGAAGACCCACGCGACCGCGCCGCCCCAGTCGTGCGCCACGAGCGTGAACGTCGATCCGCCCGTCGTTTTCAGCAGCTCGGTGGCGAGCGCGTGGACGTCGGCGACGAGCGTCGTGATCGCGTACGCCGAGAGCTCCGTCGGCTTCGACGAGAGGTTGTAGCCGCGCATGTCCGGCGCGACCGCGGTGTGATCGCGGCCGAACTCGTCGAGCTGGTTCTTCCACTCGTACCAGAATTCGGGGAAGCCGTGGAGGAAGACGATCAGCGGGCCGTGCCCGCTCTTCGCGTAGTGCAGGCGGACGCCGTTGACGTCGGCGTACTCGTGCGTGATGGCGGGCACGCCCTGCATGCCCGCCATCATAGCCGCTGCGACGAGCGCCGCCGCAAGCGCGCGGATCACTACCGCGCCGCTCCGGCCTGCGCCTGCGCCATCCGCTCCTGCATCTGGCGCGTCAGGTGCGGCACGAGGCCAATCATGCGCTCGAGCGTCATGAGCTGCCCGCGGTGATGCATCTCATGCTCCTTCGGCGACAGCAGCATCTCGAAACGCGACTTGGTCGCCGGATCCGCGCCGGGCGGCATCGTGACGCGCTCTTCGAGGAACGCGTCGGACAGCCCCGCGAGGAACGACGCGAACGTGTCGCCTTCGCGCTTCAACAGCGCGACGATCTCGGCCTTGGTCCGCGGCTTCGCTTCCTCGGCCATCACTTTCTGAAACAGCTCGGGGAAGTTGACCGCCTTGAGGTCGGTCACCTTGTTGCTGTGGACGTAGTATTGAAAGCCGCTGCCGAGCGCGATGTGCGTCAGCGTCTGGCCGATCGACCGCGTATCGGGCGCGGCGCGGAAGTCGTACTTGTTCTCGGGAATTTCTTCCGCGATCTTGATCGTGTTGTTCCGCACCGTGCGGAACGCGGCGGCGAGTTCCTTGGCACCGTAGTACGTCATGTTCCCCTCCTGGGGTCTTGCGGCTTGGGGCTCGGGTCTGGACCAACCAGCCCCCAGCCCCTAGCCCCTCTTCTCAATACCAGCCGATGGGTTGCTCCGAGAGATTGATGTAAACCTGCTTGACGTTCAGATATTCCTCGACGCCCCACTTACCCAGCTCGCGGCCGATGCCGCTCTGCTTGTAGCCGCCCCACGGCGCCTCCACGTAGGTCGGCTGCATGTGGTTCACCCACACGATGCCGGCGCGCAGGCTCTTCACAGCGCGCATCGCGCGGAAGATGTCGCGTGTCCAGACGGCCGCGGCGAGGCCGAAGTACGTGTCGTTCGCGATCCGCAGCGCCTCGTCCTCGCCGTCGAACGGGATGACGCACGCGACGGGCCCGAAGATCTCCTCGCGCGCGATCCGCGCGGCGTTGTCGACGTCGTAGAAGATCGTCGGCTCGAGAAAGAAGCCGCGCTCCAGCCCTTCGACCGCGGCGACGCCGCCGCCGACCGCGACCTTCGCCTCACGCTTGCCGATCTCCTGATACTGCCTCACGCGGTCGAACTGCTCGCGGCTGACGATGGCGCCCATCTTCGTCTCGCGATCCAGCGGCGCGCCGACTCTGATGCGCTTCGCCTTCTCGGCGATCGCGTCGACGAACTTCCGGTAGATCGGCCGCTCGACGAGGATGCGGCTGCCAGCCGAACAGACCTCGCCCTGGTTGAAGAACACGCCGAAGAGCGCGCCCTCGACCGCGACCTCGAAGTCCGAGTCGGCGAAGAAGATGTTCGGCGACTTGCCGCCGAGCTCGAGCGAGATCTTCTTCAGCGTGTCGGCCGCGCTGCGCATGATCGTCTTGCCGACCTCGACGCTGCCGGTGAACGCGATCTTGTCGACGGCCGGATGCGCCACGATCGCGGCGCCCGTCCCTCCCGCGCCGGACACGATGTTTACCACGCCCGGCGGCAGTTCGGCGTCGGCGAAGCTCGACGCCAACGCGAGGATGCTGAGCGGCGTCTGCTCCGCTGGCTTCAAGACGGCCGTGCAGCCAGCGCAGATCGCCGGCGCGAGCTTCCACGCCGCCATCAGCAGCGGGTAATTCCACGGCACGATCTGCCCTGCGACGCCGATCGGCTCGCGCAGCGCCAGGCTCATCGCATTGTCGGGCACCGGGATGACATCGCCGTGAATCTTGGTCGCAAGGCCGCCGTAGTACTCGAAGCAGGTCGCGACATCGGCGACGTCGAACTCGGCTTCGACGATCGGCTTGCCGGTGTTGCGCGTTTCGAGCGCCGCGAGCTCGTCCGCGCGGTCGCGCACGATCTGCGCCAGCTTGAACAGGATCCGGCCGCGCTCCTGCGCCGTCGTCTCTTTCCACGGGCCGGCGTCGAATGCCGCGCGGGCGGCGCCGACCGCGTGGTCCACGTCTGCCGCGGAGCCATCGGGCGCACGCGCGATGACCGTGTCGGTCGACGGATCGATGACGTCCAGCGTCGCGCCGCCGCCGGATGCGACGAACTCGCCGTTGATGAAGTGAGAGTAGATGTCCAAACGGGTCACTATATCTCAGGGTGCCTGGGGTGCCTGGAGTGCGGCTACACTCGCGGCATGAAAATCCTCTGTTGCGTCGCCGCCGCCGCGCTCCTCGTTCAGGCCGACCCGAAGCTGAGCTTTTCGGTCGGCACGGCCACCGCCAGTCGCGGGCAGAAGGTGTACGGCGTCATCCATGTGCCAGCCGGTTCAGACGCCGGCTACGACATTCCGGTTGCGGTGGTCCACGGCGCGAAGCCCGGGCCGGTGCTGGCCGTCGTCTCCGGCGCGCACGGCACCGAGTACGCGTCGATCCTCGCGGTCGAGGATCTGATCGCGAGCGTCGATCCGGCTCACGTGTCGGGCACGCTCGTCCTCGTGCCGATCGTGAACGTCAACTCGTTCGACAAGATCACGCCGCACGTGAACCCGACCGACAACAAGAGCATGAACCGGTACTATCCGGGAACGCTCAGCGGCACGCAGACCGATCGCGCGTCGTTCGTGATCACGCGCGAGGTAATTGACAAGTGCGATCACCTGATCGATCTGCACGGCGGCGATCTCGACGAGAACCTTCGACCGTACAGCTACTGGACCGTCACCGGCAACAAGGCGCAGGACGAGTTCTCGAAGCAGATGGTGCTCGCGTTCGGGCTCGATCACATCATCATCGCCGCCGACCGGCCCAAGAATCCCAGCGAGTCGCGGTACCTCGAGAACACAGCGTCGGTCCGCGGCAAGGCGTCGTTCGCCGCCGAGGCGGGACGTTCGGGACCGCCGAGTCCGGCGGACGCGAAGCTGCTCGCCGACGGCGTCCGGCGCGTGATGGCGCAGCTCAAGATGACGGCCGACACGTTTCCGGCGCCGCCGAAGCCGACGTGGGTCGAAACGGTGACCGTCTCGGCGGAGCGCGATGGGATGTTCTGGCCCGCCGTCGATCGCGATGCCCGCGTGAAGAAAGGCGGCGCGATCGGATCGGTCACCGACTACCTCCACCGGCCGCTGCAGCAGATCACCTCTCCCGAGGACGGCATCGTCATGTTCGTCCGGGCGCTTCCGACGTTACACAAAGGCGATACGATTGCCAGCATCGGCGTGATCAAACCCGCGCCGTAGTGAAGCGTCTGGCGTATGATCGCGGTTTCCGCGAGGGAGACATGCCTGCAACCATGCCGAATGTTCTCGTGACCACCGACTGGGTCGCGCAGCACGCGACCGATGCCGGCGTCCGCGTCGTCGAAGTGGACGTCGACACCACGGCGTACGACCAGGGCCACGTGCCCGGCGCCGCCGCCTGGAGCTGGACGACCGAGTTGTGCGACACGCTCGTCCGCGACATCGTGCCGGCCGACAAGCTCGAGGCGCTGCTCGGCAAGACCGGCATCGACAACCAAACGACCATCGTCCTCTACGGCGACAACAACAACTGGTTCGCCTGCTGGGCGTTGTGGCAGCTGAAGATCTACGGCCACGACGATGTTCGCATCATGGACGGCGGGCGGAAGAAGTGGCTCGCCGAAGGACGCGACCTCAGCACCGACAAGTCGTTGTTTTCGGCGAAGAGTTACAAGACGAAGGCGCCCGATCTCTCGATCCGCGCGTTCCTGCCCGACGTGCAGCAGGCGATGAAGTCGCATTCCGCCTCGCTCGTCGACGTTCGCAGCCCGCAGGAATTCACCGGCGAGATCCTCGCCCCGCCCGGACTGCCGGAGACGTGCCAGCGCGGCGGTCACGTGCCGGGCGCGAAGAGCATTCCCTGGGGCAAGAACTGCAACGACGATGGGACGTTCAAGAGCTATGAAGAGCTGAAGAAGCTGTACGACGCGCAGGGTGTGACGAGCGACAAGCCGGTCATCGCGTACTGCCGCATCGGCGAGCGCTCGAGCCTCACGTGGTTCGCGCTGAAGTACCTCCTCGGTTTCAACAACGTTCGCAACTACGACGGGTCGTGGACCGAGTGGGGCAATCTCGTCGGCGCGCCCGTGGAGAAGTAGTCGACCCATGAAGCCCGAAGAGTATTCGCGGCGGCAGACCGAGATCGGCGGCTGGGCGGTGACGATCGAGATCTACAAACTCGGCGACACCTACCACTGCACGATCGCGAACGTGGATCCCGGCGCGCGGTTCGCGCGCGCCGACGGTCCGACGAAAGAGGCCGCCGAGTCGGCCGCCGTGGAGAAGGCGGCACGCTACCTGGCGCAGACGCGCAAATTTACGGTTTGATCGTCACTCCCGCGCTCGCCGCGATCATCTTCGTCGCGGGCGCCGTGGCCGGCGCGCTCGGCGCGCTGCTCGGGTTGGGCGGCGGCATCTTCCTCGTCCCGCTCCTGAACCTCGGTCTCGGGTTTCCGATCGGCATCGCCGCCGCGATCAGCCTCGCGACGGTCATCGCGACGTCGAGCGCCGTCACGGCGGGCAAAGCCGGCCAGCACCTGATGAACTTCCGCCTCGGCATGGTCCTCGAAGTGGCGACCGCGGCCGGCAGCGTGCTCGGTGGGATCACGGCGCAGTTCGTCAGCCAGGCGGTGCTGCAGCGGTTGTTCGCGGGCGTCACCGCCGTCGTGGCGATCGTCACGGTCGCGCGCTCGAATCGCCGCAACGTGATCACCGATCTGCTCGCCGATCCGGGACTCCTCGGCGGCCGGTTCTTCGATCACGAACACCAGCGCGACATCGTGTACCGCATCCGGAACCTGCCGCTCGCGCTCGGCGCGTCGTTCGTCGCCGGCAACGTGTCGTCGCTGCTCGGCATCGGCGGCGGCGTGATCAAAGTGCCGGTGCTGAACGCGTGGTGCGGCATGCCGCTGCGCGCGGCGGCCGCGACGAGCGCGTTCATGATCGGCGTCACGGCGACGGGCGGCGCGATCATCTACTACGGCAACGGTCAGCTGCCGCCGGTCGCGGCGGCGGCGGCGATTCTCGGCGTGCAGCTCGGGTCGCACACCGGCCTGCGGCTGTCGCCGAAGGTGCACGTGCGCCATCTGAAGCTGCTGCTCGCGGCGATCCTCGGCGTCGTTTCGACGCTGATGCTGGTGAAGGGGATGCGATGAAGCCGGGCGACTCGCAGCTCGAGGTGCTGATCGGCCGCACGCTGCGGATCGGCGTCGTCGCGAGCACGGTGTGCCTGGCCGTCGGCCTCGTGGTCGCGCTCGTGCAGCCGCACTCGTCGCCGTGGCTGCTCAACGCCGGCGTCCTGCTGCTCATTGCCACGCCCGCCGCGCGCGTGGTGCTCTCGATCGTGGAGTACGCGATCGCGCGCGACCGCGTCTTTCTCGTGTTGACGTCGATCGTGCTGCTCGAGCTCGTCGGCGGCGCGATCGCGGCGCTGGTGTTTCACAGAAAGATCTGACCCGGACAACGCAGAATTGCCGTGAACATCTCCATCGCCCGCGCCCGCTCGGCGCGCTCGACGATTGGGAACGTCTCCAGCACCCGCGCGAACTCTTCCTCCGTCAGCTGATACAGCCGCGCCACGAGCGCGTTCAGGCGCGCGAACGCCTCCGGGTCGGGCCGCCGCGACAGGGCGCGTGCCAGCGCGGCGACTTCAGACGCGCAGGCCGGCGCGGCGTCCCATGTCGGCACCGGCAACTGTTCGACGATCGCGGTCGTGACATGCGTCGTGACACGCAGGCGGACCAGGAAGTTGACGACCAGGCTGTTGAAGAGGCCGCACAGAAAATGCTGCGCGCGCGCGCCGAGCGGCGTCCGCAGGCAGAAGACCGTGTGCGTCGAGACGCATCGCGGCGGTAGCAGCGCGGCGATGAGCGTCACGCGGTTCGTGGCGCTTGCGACGTCGCGGTACGCGAGGCGCGGCCGTTCGCAGCGACCGTCGGGGAACGCGCGCCGAGCGTCGGCGGCGGAAACGGACGCCGTCGCCGCGCCAGCGTCGACGCGAAACGGCGACACGTGCTTGCCTTCGACCACCGGCCATCCGCGTCCGCGCGGCCGGAACAGCGCGCGATCGTCGGTCGCGTTCAGCTCGCGCCCAAAAGCCGCGTGCCAGCCTGACGCGCTGCCGAGCGGCGCGAACAGCGCCGCCGCGCGTTCGACGATCGCGAGATCGACCGCGCTGCGCACGTACGGCACCGCCAGCGATGGTCCCGACACGCGCTCGAGAAGCGCCGTCGAGAGTCGAAGCGGCGTGCGGCCGTCGCGCGAATCGTCCAGCGATTCAAGGGACGCAGAATCGTCGAGGCCGAAGGTGCAGGCGAGCTCTTGCGTCGTTCCGCCGCCGGTGGCGGTCAGGAGCACGAACCGCACGCTCCGGTGAATCGGGAAGACACCGCGGTGGTTGTCGATCGCGACGAGCGCGTCGACATCGCTACGCGTCGTCACGAGGCGGCGCAGCGGCGCGCTGCCGTGATCCGCCGCAAATCCCCATGGCAGGACGAGCCCGAGGCGGCCGCCCGCGCGCGTCAGCGCGACCGCGCGCTCGACGAACAACTGATAGCGGTTTGCGTGCCCGTGTCCCTGCGCTTCGTACGACCCGGCATCGCGCGTGAACCGCAGAAAGGCCGCGGCATCGGCGTGGACGATGTTCCAGGGTGGATTGCCGATGACGGCATCGAAACCCGGGTTGGGCAGGCGCGCGCCGTTCGCGTCGAAGAAGACCTCGGGACATTCGAGTTCCCAGTGAAAGAACCGCTGCGCGCGGGCCGCTTCCGCCGCTGCGGTCAGATACGCCTCCACGGTCCGACGCGGCAGCGACGCCGAGTCGTGCAGGAGCGCGTCGACGATCGCCGTGAACGCCGTCGCCGGCATGCGTGCCGAGAACCACGAGGCGCACCACGCGTCGGCAATCTGCTTCCATCGCGACAGCGCGCCCTCGCGCCCGCACGACGCTTCGTGCGCCTGCTCTTTCGCGCGGACCTGCGCGAGCGTGTCGTTCGGCATCGATTCGAGCGCGAACCGCACGGGCAGCGCGTCGCGCAGCGCGCCGAGCAGCGTCGGTTCGTCGAACAGCGTCGGCCCCTGCGCCGGCGATCGCTGCCGGCGCGGCGGCCGCCGCAACTGCCAGACCCAGACGCCGGCCAGGCTGTCGCCGGTCATCAAACGGTGATCGAGAAAGGTGAGCGGCCGATCGGCGGCGAGCGTCGCCAGCCACAGCGACAAGCGCGCCAGCTGCACCGCCATCGGGTTGACGTCGACGCCGTAGATGCAGCGTTCGGCCACGCGCCGCCGGAACCGCGCGCGCTCGGCCTCGTCGATCTCGTGCGCCTCGCGCGCACCGGCCGCGACGAGCGCCGCCTCGTACGCGTCGGCCAGGAACCGGCAGGCCGCGACCAGGAACGCGCCGCTGCCCATCGAGGGATCGACGATGCGCAGCCGCAGAATGGCGTCGGCGTCGCGTCCGCGCACGAGCGGCGCGAGCGTCCGCCGCACGAGGGCGTCCGCGACGGCCTGCGGCGTGTAGAACGTGCCGGTCGCTTTGCGAACGCCGGCGTGCGCGCGCAGTTCGACGCCGCTCGCGGTCGCGCGCGGCTCGTAGTCGAGCAGCGTTTCGTAGACGGCGCCGAGTTGTTCGACGCCAAGGTCGCCGTACGTGATCCGCTCGCGGCCGCCACGCGCACGGCTCGGACGCGTCGACAGCGCGAGCACCGCCCGCCTCGCTTTCGCGTCGTCGAGATCGCGCCGCTCCGCGAGCGGTGTCCGCGACGGCGCGAACAGGCGGCCGTTGAACGGCGTGACATGCAGATCGCCGGCGCGGCAGCCCGCGTGGGCGAGGCGCGTCATCGCGCGGACCGTGTCCCAGAGCCCCGGCGCCGCGCCGGGCCGCTCGGCCGCGGCGCGCAGCGCGTCGACGCTGTAGCTGTCGCGGTAGACCGGATGCCAGAGCGGCACGAGCGCCCGCGCTTCGGCGAACAGCAAGAAGAGGAGACGGTAGACGATCGTGAGCGCCTGCTCGAACGTGTCGCGCGTCACCGGCGCGCGGCGCCGCTGCGGACCGCGCAGCAAGGCGTCGAGCACGTCGGCCGATGCGCTCAGCACGCCGTCGCGCAGCGATCGGCAGACGCCGGATGCGTGCGCGTCGGCGGCGTCGACGAGCGCGCGCGTCGAGGCCGGCCCGCGCGCGCAGAGCGAATCCGACGACAGCGTGCGCCGCAGCGCGCCAAGGCTCGACGCCGTGCCGGCGAGATCGAGATCGAACTCGAGGTGACGGCGCGCATGCAGCCGCGTCGCGTCGACGAGGCGCAGCTGCGAGCCGTTGAAGAGGTGCGCCCACTCGACACCTCGCTCGCGCGCAGCGGTGACGCCGATCCGCCAGAAGGCGTCGAGCCGCGCGCCAAACGGCGCCACCACGAACGCAACGCCCCCGCCGGCGCCGGCAATCGTGGAGGCGATCGCGGCGCCGCGTGCGCGGACGTCGAACACGCCCGCGAAGCCGAGCGCCGCGATCAGCGGACGCGCGCTCGCATCGAGCAGCGCTCGCGTCGACGCGGCCGGGCCGCTCGACGCGGCGGCCTGGCGTACCGCGGCGGCGAGGTCCGCCGCCGGCGGCGTCTCGCCCTCGTCCAGCCGCGATTCGAGGAACGCCGTCGAAATCAACGGCCCGCCGACGCCTGCGATCATCGTCGTGGCCGCACGCGCAAGAGCAGTTCCGGCATGCCGAACGTGAGGGCGGCCGCGCCGCGCGCCGACTCGACACGCGCGGCGATCGCGGCGCGCCTCGTGTCCCGTTCCGACGAGGTGGCGAGCTGTTCGCGCGTGCGTCGCCGGACCGAGAACAACGACGGCTGTTGCAGCGGCGGCCTGACACGATCCTCTGCCTCGAGGATCGCGAGGTTGCGGCGAAGGCGTGTCGTCGCGAACGCGCCGGCGATGCGCTCCGCGTCGGCTCGCCACTGCCGCGCGGCATCCGACACCGCGGCAGCGACGTCGCCGTGATCTCTGCCGATCAGCACGGCGACGAGCCGCGCTTCCGAGCGCCGTCCGTCGCAATCGTCGGCCGTCACGCGCCACACATCCAGCGCGCGGCCGCCGAGCGCACGCGCGAGCGCCGTCCGCGCAGTCATGACGAGCGCTTCGGATCCAACTTCGAATGCCTCCACACGCGTGGCGTCCATTGCGACGCGCCGCTGGTTCGCGATGCGATCGACTTCAGCGCTCGACTCTTCGATCAGCGGCACGACGAACGTGGCGGACATTGTCGAAGACGCCGTCGATGGTTCGTGCGGCGTTCGCCGCAGAATGACGATCTCCGCCGCGGCGCGCTCGCCGCCGAGCGGATCCGGCGCGCCGATAGTCGCCTGCGCATCGAGCACGCGCTGCCGCAGGCGCGCCAGCAGCGCCATCTCGCCCGTCCCGCGTGCGACGAGATGAACGGCGTGGACCGGCCGCGTCTGGCCGATCCGATCGACGCGGCCGACGCGCTGCTCGAGCCGCATCGGATTCCAAGGGAGCTCGAGGTTGACGACGAAGCGGCAGGTGGCGTGGAGGTTCAGCCCCTCGCCGGCAGCATCGGTGGCGAGCAGTACCGCGCCCGCGGTCTGCGTGAACGTCTGGACGACGGCGCGGCGCTCGTCGCGGGTCATGCCGCCGTGCAGCACGAGCGTCGGGCGAGACAGGGCGCGTTGAAGGTGCCGCAGCGTGTCGCGATACTCGGTGAAGACGAGCACCGACTCTCGAGTCCGGCGCAGCAGACGCGCGAGCGCAGCGATTTTCGATTCGCGGCGGGACGCGCCGCGCGCGGCCGTCGCCAGCGCCGCAAGCAGCTGCCGATCGCGCCCGGTGTCGTCCAGGGCCAGCGCCGCCGCCCATGCCGGCGCTTCATCGTCCGGCGAGAGCTCGCCGGCGTCGAGCGGCAGCACGAGCTGCGCGGCGTCGGCGCTGCCGGCCGACGTTTCGAGCGTTGCAAGCCGGCGTTCCACCGAGTCGGCCAGCGCGGCCGCGCTCGACAACGCGCGCTT
>Ga0070734_10004412_pt1 | contig 13419 bp, 7 predicted proteins | sample Coa_R1_8_FD_66444 | JGI IMG/M metagenome (GOLD analysis project Ga0070734, IMG submission 66444) | Surface soil microbial communities from Centralia Pennsylvania, which are recovering from an underground coalmine fire - Coalmine... | ecosystem: Environmental > Terrestrial > Soil > Unclassified ...
TCGTCAGGAGAGCCCGTCCAGCGGAGGGTCGTCCCCTCCCAGGAGCACACCTCCGCTTTTTCGCGATGTCGCCCGGCAGGCCGGCATCCGCTTCGAGCATACCAACGGCGCGTCCGGCAAGTTCTACTATGTGGAAGAGACCGGGGCCGGGTGCGCCTGCTTCGACTACGACAACGACGGCTTTGTGGACATCCTGCTGGTCCAATCCGGCCCCCTGCCGCGTGTCCCCGGCGACACTTCGCCACGGGCGCACTGCGCCCTGTACCACAACAACCGGGACGGCACCTTCACCGACGTGACCGCCGACTCCGGCCTCGATAAGGACCTCGGCTACCTTCAGGGCGTGGCCGTCGGCGACTACGATAACGATGGCTACGATGACCTCTATCTCACGGGATATGGCGGCAACCACCTGCTCCACAACGAACACGGTACGGGCAAGTTTACCGATGTGACCGCCCGCGCCGGGGTCGGCGATCTGGATCATGGGCGGCGCTATGCCACCGGCGCGGCGTTCGGAGACTACGACAACGATGGCCTTCTGGACCTCTACGTCTGCCACTACGCCGTCTGGTCGCCCGAAACCAATGTGCCCTGCCACACTGCCCGCAATGTGCCGGAGTACTGCACCCCGGATGTGCTGGATGTCGACGTGCATCGCCTCTACCACAACAACGGGGATGGGACGTTTACCGATGTCACCGAGAGCAGCGGCATCGGGAAGCTGAAGGGGCACGGCCTCGGGGTCGTCTGGCTGGATTACGATGGGGACGGCAGAGAGGACCTCTTCGTCACCAACGACCTCAATATGACCTTCCTCTGGCACAACGACGGCCACGGGAAGTTCAGCAACCGTTCGGAGACGGCCGGGTGCGCCTACGACTTCGAGACGCACCACCTGGCCGGAATGGGCATCGGACTGGCCGACTACGACAATTCGGGCCGGGAGAGCCTCTTTGTCACCAACTTCTCCCAGCAGCCCAACACGCTGTTCAAAAACCTGGGTGAGGGCCTGTTTCAGGATGTCAGCATGCAGTCCAACCTCGCGCTGCCGCACATGAACTTTCTGGCGTTCGGCTGCGACTTCCTGGACTACGATGCCGATGGCTTCCGGGACCTGATTGTCGCCAACGGGCATGTGGTGCTGCATATCGCGGAATCTTCCGAAGGGGTCACCTATAAGGAGCGCAAGCAGCTCTTCCATAACGAGGGCAATGGCCGCTTCACGGAGATCACTACCAACCTGGGGGATCTGGGGACGCCGACCGTATCCCGAGGGCTGGCGACCGCCGACTTCAACAATAGCGGGCGTCCGGGCTTCCTCGTGAACAATCAGAACGGCCCGGCGCAGCTCTTTGTGAACCAGGATACTTCGCCCAACCACTCCATCAGCTTCAAAACCATCGGGACCAGAAGCAACCGAGACGGCTATCACGCCAGGATCACCGTGCATTGCGGCGAGAAGCGCTACTTCAGCGAGGTCCACAGCAGCACCAGCTACCTCTCGCATAGCGATTCGCGCGCCTGGTTCGGAATAGGCGCCGCCACCCAGGCCGACAGCGTCGAGATCCGCTGGCCCAGCGGTACGCGTGATCTCCTAACCCACCTGCCCTGCGACACCCTCTACACCGTCACCGAAGGCAAGGGCATCACCGGCCATCACCCCTTTCAAAAACCGATCCATTACCCCTAAATATCGAATCCCGCACTGGATAACCCTTCCGATCAAGAGAGGGAGCGATCTATCAGGCGCTCCGTTTCGGCCTTGATCTAATCTTCTTAGGATCTATCGGCGATAATCCTCTATGCACAGAACCCTGGGAAGATTTGCTATCCGGTATTCCCTGGAAACGTGTCTGATCTTGCTTCGAAAGATAAGGTGCAATATCGTAAGATCGAATTCCTATTCCATTGGAATATACTATTACAATAACACTGCCAGGACGAAAGAGTGTTCGCCATGAAATGGTTTACCAATAGAGATGCGGTGCATAAACTTGCATTCAGCTTTGGTCTCTGCCTCTTTCTTGCGCTGGCCGTAGGGTTGATCGCGATTGCCCAGATGGCGCGCATGAATCGGAGCGCCAATGAAATTGCAGTCAATTCACTGCCAGGCACGGTAACCATCGCCGAAAGCCTCAGCAATGTCAAGCAACTGCGTATTCTGGAGTGGAGACGGATTCTGACACCGGATAATGCCGAACGGTCTCAGGTCGATGCGCTTATGACATCGAGACAGGAGGCCGTGGAACGCAACCTTGCGGCTTATACTCGCTCGATGTCGCAAGGTGAGGATCGAAAGAACTATCAAGAACTGGTGGCGCGCTGGAAAGACTATCTTGAGGATCACAAAACCTTGATGGAACTTAATCGAGGAGGCGATCTCGTCAAACTTGCCAAATTCATGCAGGGCAAATCGAATGACGACTTCGACACCATCGATGGCATCCTGACCCATATGCTGGCCTGGAACAAAGCAAACGGCAAGGTTCTCGCGCAGGATACGATGCGGACTTATATCACATCGCGCCTGCTGGTGCTCATCCTGCTCCTCACCGCGGTCGGGATCGGGATCGGAACGGCCTATCGCGTCACCCGGTCCATCGCATCCCCTCTCGCCAGGATGGCGGAGGTCGTGGCATCGGTTGCCGGACGCGTGGCTGTCGGCGATGTCACGCAGACCATCGAGTATCATAGTCAGGACGAAGTGGGAAGGCTGGCCGAGAGCCTGCGCGCAATGCTCTCCTATCAAAAGGAGATGGCGGCTGTTGCCGAAGCGATTGCAGCGGGAGATCTGACCCAAAGCATCATCCCCAAGTCGGATAAAGACGTTCTGGGGAATACCTTCAATCGGATGATCCACAACCTGCGCCAGTTGGTAGATGCGCTGACCTCCAAGGGGGAGGCGCTTCAAGAGAGTGAGAGGCGATATCGTTCGGTCGTAGACCATGTCAAGGATGTCATCTTCACCACGGATGCAGCCAGACATTGGACCTTTCTCAACCCCGCCTGGACGGCCATAACCGGCTACAGCATCGAGGAGAGTCTGGGACAGCCGCTCCTAAATTTCGTGGAGGAAGAGGATCTCCCGCACAGTACTGCGCTGTTTGAGATGATGGTACAGCGTGAGAAGGAGTACAGCCGATACGAAGTGCGGTACCGCACCAAAGAAAAAGGGATTTGCTGGGTCGAAGCCCGGATACAGAGTACGATCGATGCCAGAGGAGAGATCGTGGGTTTCTTCGGCACGCTGTGCGACATCACCGAGCGTAAACAGGCGGAAGAGCAGTTGCAGCATATGGCCCTGCATGATGCGCTTACCGGTTTGCCCAACCGCCTGCTCTTCCATGATCGGCTGCGCGGCGCGCTTGCACGCGCGCAGCGCCTGTCAACGGGAGTAGCCGTCCTCTTTGTCGATCTGGATAATTTCAAAATAGTCAATGACAGTATGGGGCATGATGCGGGCGACATCCTGCTCAAGACCATCGCCTCCCGTTTACAGGCGTCCGCGCGCGCGGAAGACACCGTCGCCCGCCTGGGAGGAGACGAATTCACCCTGCTGTTGGAAGGCCTCTCCTCCGTCGAAGAGGCGACCCAGGTAGCCGAGCGGATCGTGTTCGCACTGCAGAAGTCTATTCCGCTGGGTGAGAGCCAGGTATTCGCTTCTGCAAGCATCGGGATCGCGTACTCTGCCGACAGCATTGATTCGGAGGACCTGCTCCGGGATGCCGATACCGCCATGTATCAGGCGAAAACCAATGGCAAAGCCGGCTATGTGCTCTTCGATCCCAGTATGAATGCCAGCGTTGTGGAACGCATCGAGATCGAAACGGGACTGCGTCTGGCTCTCGAACGCAACGAACTGCGGGTATATTACCAACCGTTGGTAGATCTCGAGACGGGAAAGCTGAACGGAGCGGAGGCGCTGGTACGCTGGGAACATCCGACACGAGGCGTTCTGCTGCCAGGCAAATTCATTCCGATTGCGGAGGAGACAGGGTTGGTCATCCCGCTGGGGTACTGGGTGCTGGAAGAGGCCTGTCGGCAGAGGCAGGCGTGGAAGGAGACCCATCCCGAATACGAGCCGTTTACGATCAGTGTGAATCTCTCCGGTAAGCAGTTGATGCGTGACGATGTGGTGGAGCGTGTGCAGGCGATCCTTGAAAAGACGGGAATATGCCCGGAAGATCTGAAATTGGAGATCACCGAAAGTGTGATGATGGCCGATGTTCAGGATACCGTCTCCAAACTCAGACTGCTCAAGACACTGGGCGTGCAACTGGCAATGGACGATTTTGGAACGGGCTACTCCTCCATGGCGAGCTTGAACCTCTTCCCACTGGATACGGTCAAGATCGATCGTTCGTTTATCTCCCGATTAGCGACGCAAGAAGACTCGCAATCGGTTATCGCGGCGATTGTGATGTTGTCGAAAGCATTGAACCTCAACATCACGGGAGAAGGGATCGAGACGGAAGACCAGGTGACGTATCTGCAAGGACTTGGCTGCCAGAACGGACAGGGATACTATTTTGCCAGGCCGCTGACTGCAGAAGGCATGGGTGAAAAATTAACCCATGGCCAACAGATGAATCTCAAAGCGAGATCCGAGTCGGACATGAAGATGATCCAGAGCCTGCTCGACGCCGCGTAAGGGGCGCGTCGAACTCCCGAGATAAGCCGAGTGTAGAATCAATTCACGCCCCTGTGTTCAGCAGGGGCGTGAATTCTGACGTTTCGCGTTGTTGGAAGCGGGACGTATCTACGGTTATTCCGGTGGGCTTGAAGCGCAGCGTGTAACCCGCAATGTCGGCATCGATCCGCCCTTTTGCGCCTCCCGCCAATACCCCTCCACCTCAACCGTCTTGCCTACCTGCTTCTCCAACTCCTGGGACAGCACATCTTGAGGCTGATTTGCGTTATGGCTTTTGTCTCTGTATGGGATAAGCTCGAAGGAGGGTTGCTGCGGCTCGACGTCGTCCAACCGTAGCGTCAGGCGGTTGTCCTGCTTGAGGATCTTTCCCGTAAGCGTGAGCCGCACATCCCCGGGCCGGGCGACATAGCCGATGCTCTCGACCGCGGCGAGGAGGCGTGCAGGAGAGATCCAGGTGTGCGGTTTGATCCGAACGTCCAGATAGATGGCGCCGCCGGCACTCAGGTGCGTTTTGACAACGCCATCCAGGCGTCGCAGGCAGGCATCCAGCCTGACGGCGCAGGCCGGTCAAGTGGCTTCGTTGACAACCAGCGCCATGTTCTTCACGTCCGCCGTCAATCGCGCAGCCGGCGCCAATAGAAAGAACGCTGCCAATAGAAGCGGATTTAGGTGTATTCGCATGAACCTCTCCCCTCGCTCACCGATCTCCTGGCCGGGAGTGCAGTCTCCATTATCGGCGGAATGCGCGCAATGAGGGAGACTTCCTCCACCCTACCTGCAAGGGCATAAAGGCCATGAGGGAAGGATAACCCTTTGTCCCATGTGTGCTACCCCGAAGCCTATACGAAATATACCTGTAAAATATACCTATTGCCCGTCACCTGCCCTGCCGACAATGAGTGCGGCCCGGCCCTGCTGCTGCCGCGGTCCGCATAGGACGGAGGCCCTGTCGCCATCGATCCCTCTAACAACCATACTTCCTATCCATCATACTACGGGTCTCGCTACAACCCATGCCTCAGCGAAGGCACATGCTATCGGCGGGCGAAAAGCTCCCTTTGCAGGATAGCAGGATCGGACTGCGAATCAAGGAGGAATCGATTTGAAACGGATTTTAGCATGGGCTGGACTGACGCTTCTGGGAGCGGCCATAACGGTCACAAGCCAGGCGCTTCCGGTCGGCGATGGGGGGCAGGAGCAAGCCGCTCAGGCCGAAACCGGCGTTACGTGCCCCAAATGCCATCATAAAAACAGTGCGGGCGCGCACTTCTGTGCACAGTGCGGGACCGTATTGCATGCCGATGCCTGCCCCCATTGCGGCGCCAGCATTGCGCCCGGGGATAAGTTTTGCAGCCAGTGCGGCTTCGAACTGGCGAAGGCCAAATCGGGAGATACCAGGGAGACGCCTGCGGACGACAAGAGCGACAAAAAACCGGAGGACGATGGAAAGGGCGGCAAAAAATCGGAGGGCGACGGCAAGGATCAGCCAGCCGCTTCGCCAGCTCCGGAGGTGATAGAAAACGGTGGAGCGCAGACCAAGATGCGGATCATCGCTTTCATGGATACCAGCTTCCATGCCACCAATGGGGTCTCCAATGTGGTCGGGGCGCCCACCGGCAAAAACTCCGCGTTCCAACTCGGAGAGTTCGACCTGTTTATGACCTCGCGCCTCTCCGATAAGATGAATGTGCTGGCGGAGACCGTGATCGCGCCGGATACCTCGGCCAACACCTACGGGATCGAGGTAGAGCGCCTGCTGCTGAACTACCGGGTCAATGACTACCTGAACCTGGGCTTTGGACGCTATCACACGCACGTGGGCTACTACAGCACCGCCTATCACCATGGCACCGTGCTGCAGACGGCGGCGACGCGGCCGTTCCTGTTCAAGTTCGAGGACGATGGCGGGCCGCTGCCCATCCATAATGTGGGCGTGGCCGCCGACGGAGCGCTCCCTTCGGGCAAACTCGGGTTGCGCTATGTCTTCGAGGTTGGCAATGGAAGAACCTCCAGCTCGCTGGACGCGAACCCGGTGCAGAATTTCAACACCGATACGAGCGATAAAGCGATCAACCTGGCGTTGATTGCGCACCCCGACAATGTGCCGGGCCTGGAGTATGGAGTATCGGCCTATCACGACCGTCTCGTACCCACGGGCGCTCCGTCGATCGATGAGTGGATCTACACGGGGCATGTGGTTTATCAAAACCCCAATTTTGAGTGGCTGAATGAGGCGGTCTTGATCCAGCATACCCCGAAGGGAACCGGCTCCTTCCTTACTCCCGGCTTCTATTCGCAGATCGCCAGGCAGTTCGGCCTGTGGCGACCTTATGTCCGATTCGAATACATCAACTCGCCGCTTGACGAGCCCTTCCGCCCGGACATCGGCCTGATGTACGGCCCGCACATTGGCGTCAAATACGATATCAACGCCTACGCCAACATGAAGTTCGAATTTGCGCATACCGCGCGCAATACCGGCTCGCCCATCGATGAGTGGTTCACAACACTCGGCTTCACATTCTAAGGTCCCGGCGGCAATCGTTATGCGCTCGATTTCGGGGGTATCCGAAATCGAGCGCAGAGGGGTGAGGAGGTTGCCGCAACGGGCTCTGGGGAAAATGACCATGAACCAAAAGAGCAAATGGATTCGAGAAGCCGTGCTGTTTCCAGCCATCCTCTATGGAATGCTGTCGATGACTGCAGTGTCCGGTGGGGAGAAGGGCAAAGGGCTTGCGGTAATCGTCAGCCCTAAAATCGGGTCGGCGGCGCTCAGCATGGGCGAACTGCGCAAGATCTTCCAGGGCGATAAGCCCTCCTGGCCCTCCGGCCAGAAGGTTACGGTGCTGATGCCGTCCGACCCCAAGGAACGGGATATCGTCCTCAAGAAGATTTACCAGATGACCGACGCACAGTACAAGCAGTACTGGATCGCCAAAGTGTTTCGTTCGGAGGCAAGCGGCGAACCGAAATCGGTGAGCGACAGCAGTGCGGGCGAGATTGTGAAGAGTTCGGTGGGCGCTATCGCCTGCGTGGATGCCGACAGCGTGCCCTCCGGCGTCAAGACCCTCAAGATCGACGGGAAAGCGCCTGGCGAATCCGGCTATCTGGTGCAGTAGATGGAAGAGATTGTCGCTGAGACGGTCGCTCTCTATCCCCCTTCTATGGCCTCTGCTCACAGATCAGGCGTGCTCGACCATGCCTTCCACCACTCCCGTACTTGACAACGATTTCAATTCCTGATATACTGCCTCGGTTCACCCTGGAGGCCGACACAACGCGATAGTCCCCATTCGCGTCCCGGTCCCTTTCCGCTGTGCTGCCCGCACCGGAAACGGTTTTGCCTCCCGGTACGATTATCCCTCCCTGCGGACAGCGCGGTCCTCCGCACGTTCCGCACAACGCAACCACAGGCACCATGACAACTCCATAAAGGTGACAACGCTACGTTTCCACTGCACGGTCCTTGCCGGGATGCAGGGCCGAGGAATCTGTGTGCCGTTACAACCACGATGTGGACGTGCGCATCCCAACGTCTGGCTTATCTTGATATTGCATGTCAAAGGAGAACCAAGACAATGGCTGGAACTTGGCAGGGGCTGGTGAATCAGCCTCCCTTCGAAGTGAGTTCGATGTTTTTGCTCAGCGATGGCAGAGTGATGGTTCAGGAAGAGGCGACCGCGCACTGGCACGCGCTGACACCCGATAGCAGCGGCAGCTATATCAACGGGACCTGGTCCCCCCTGAAGGACATGAGCTTCTGGAGGCGCTACTACGCTTCCGGAACGCTCAAGGATGGACGGTTTATCCTCATCGGCGGCGAGCAGAGCGGCGATGGCGGTGACTCGAACAAGGGAGAGATCTACGATCCCGTTTCGGATACCTGGACGCCCCTTCCGCCTCCCGGAACCTGGACGCAGGTGGGAGATGCCAGTTGCTGCATCCTCCCCGACGGCAGGCTGATGATCGGGGCTTTGCTCACTCCGGAGTGTATTATCTACGACCCGGTGACCAATAGCTGGTCTCCGGCGGCGAGCAAAGCCGTCCGGTCCAATGAGGAATCCTGGGTCCTGCTGCCCGACGATACCATCGTCACCATCCAGTGCTTCCCTCCTTACGAAACGGAGAAGTATATCATCTCCGCCGATATGTGGAAGAGTGAGGGCGCACTGCCGGTGCCCATCGTGGACCACGTGATGCATGAGATCGGGCCGGGCATGCTGCTGTACAACGGCCATGTCATCTACTTTGGGGCCGCCAAGGACAAGAACCATGCCCATACGGTCCTCTACACGCCGCCCGCCTTCCCGACCGGGACCGGCGTCTGGAAGGCCGGCCCACAAATCCCGATCGTCAACGGCCAGACGATGGTATGCAACGATAGTCCCGCCACCCTGCTGCCGAACGGCAAGGTACTGTTTGCCTCCGCTCCGTTCGAGAACAACGATTGGGGCAAGCCGATCCTCTTCTTCGAGTACGATCCCGCCAGCAACACCATCGCTCAGGCGCCGACGCCATCGAACAATGAGGTCCCGGCCCCGCCGTATCCCAAGGGGGCGCAACTGTACTGGAGCCGCCAGGTGCTGCTGCCGACCGGCCAGATGCTGTTCAGCCCCAGTTCGACGAACATCCAGTGCTATACGCCCGTCGGCGGCCCGCAGGAGGCGTGGCGGCCTACGATCTCGGCGGTCATTCCGCACTGCAATCCGCCCTACTGCCTGTTGAAGGGAACGCAACTCAATGGACTGTCCCAGGCGAACATGTACGGCGACGACTGCTGCCCGGCCACAAACTACCCGCTTGTCCGCCTGCGCAACACGGCGACCAACCGGATCTACTACTGCCGCACCTACGACTTCAGCACCATGGGCGTCGCCACCGGCGCATCGCTGCAGTCCGTGCGCTTTGACATATCGAAGCTTCCGTATGGGAATTACGACCTCTGCGTGGTGGCAAACGGCATCAGTTCTCACTGTGTGGACTTCTGCCACTGCCGCCCGCATGAGCACTGCTGCTGTGAGGGGCATGAAAAGCGGGAGTGCGGATGCTGCAAGGAATCCTGCTGCCATTCCTCATGCTGTTGCGGTGAGCAGAAGCCCGATCCCATCATCATCCGGCTTCAGGACGAGGTCCAGACCCTGCAGAATACCGTGCGCAGACTAACCTCTCAGACCCAGATCGAGGAAGGAGCGCGGCAGACAAAAGAAGTCACCAAGGAGTGACTACTCCCCAGCCGTAAACGGCGGGGCTTCTATCGGTCTTTGCCGAACGGTGTGTAATCCCACACCGATTTTGTCTATCAAAACAGCGGAGTTCTTGTCCCGATGGACAGAATAGCCGCATTTCGGACAAGCGTGCCACCGATCCGAGAGGGTCTTTCTCTCCTCCGGTGGGGGACGATAGTCACACCGAGCACAATCCTGAGACGTGTAGGCTGGATCCACTTCGTAGAACTCACGTCCGGCGCTTTCAGCCTTCGACTTGAGTAGCATGCGAAAGGAGGACCAGCCCGCGTCCAGGATGCTCTTGTTGAGACCCGCCTTGGCTGCATGACCGTTCGGCAGGTAGTTGCCCGTCTCTTGGTCCTGCTTCGGTGCCGGAGCCTTGCTCAGGTTCGAGACGTTGAGCTTTTCGACCGTGATGACACCGTACCGATCCACAATCATTCTGGCCTCTTGATGGTGGAAGTTGTGGCGTCGGTTGCGGATTCTCGCGCGGATCGTCGCGGTTTTCATTACCCCAGGGATAGGGCGATGGATCACGGCTTTGATATCGCCGATCTTGGAAAACCGAATGCTCTTCTCCCCCACGCGGAAAGTGGTGGACTGAGTGTAGGTGAGACTGTCGTAGCATCCTCTGCCTTTGGAGCGTGGAGGACCAGGACACTTTTCCACTACACTGTTGACTACTTTGAGACGACCCTGTTCTTTGCACAGCTTATAGTCATGCAGACGCTCGAAGTAGGCTTGATAGGCGAGATCGACACGTCGACAAACATTCTGAAGCACCAGAGAGTGAACACAGCAGAGTTCGGGATGGCTCTGTTTCCAGATCGGCAGAGCATTCTGTTGGTCCTGATTGGTGAGGGATGTGCCAAGGAGTTCGTAATCGTGCTTACGCCAGTGGAGACAGGAGTTATAGACCTCCCGACACGTATCCAGCATCTGTTGCAGGAGACTCTGCTGAGATGCGGATGGGTAGAGCCTGTATTGGTAGGTTCTTCGTGTCTCGATCATCCTCCTATTATACCAGACAAGCGTACTGTTTAGCAACAGGAGAGCGAGGAACTCCCGTTGCGATTTTGTATCCCACACAGCTAAAGCTGAGGCAATTAAAATCGCCTTTCGTTAAAACCGGCAAAGCAATTGGGATGCAACAGCCGGAGCACGCCTGCGCTCTGGCTGTTGTCGCTAACAAATCTTCGGCTGGAAAAGCAGGAGTCGCGGCATGGACGACGAATGAAGGGGCAGAATGGAACACATTGCCATAGCGTCCAGAGAGTAGGTTATAAGCACGATGTGACTTCAGGAAGCGTAACATCCTACTGGCTGAAACGAACGGAATTGCCCAAGATAGGGAAAACCATTGGGGAACTGAAACTAACATCCGATGGTCAGGCGTTCGCCACCGATTGGGATTCCTATATCCATTTCTATTCGTGGGATGATCAAAAAACAGATGATCGCAAACCCAGAATGGATTTCGTCTCCTGGTCGCTAAACCATCCAATAGAAGAACCGCATCATTGGACCCTCCACGGCCCGGTTGACACCTTCGTTTATGATATCAAGGTATCTCCAGATGGGAAGCATATAGTGTGGATACTGGAGAGCCACGGAAAGGATCCCTGGCAGGCTTTTCTGCATCGTTTTATTCCTCGGATTTCGGGCTCAGATCGGCATCGCTGGGAGATCTGGGTCAGTGACACCGATGGCAGCCATATGCGTCAAATAGGATATGAAGAGCTGCCGAATCCCGGCGACTATAGTTCTGTTCCTATGGATTTACAATGGTTGCCCGATGGCAAACACTTGAGTTTCCTCCATAAAGAAACACTCTACACATTGGGCCTCTGACAGTGTGCTGGATTATTTAGATCGAAGGCATTCCGGAGCGATGGCGCAACTCCCTGAATGGTCGTTCGCTCGTACAGCCGCTTCTGGACAGGCTGCTTGCCCTCCATGTCACACCTTGATTGAATTTTATCCGGATAGACATACTGTGTCGAGTATAATTTACTGGGACGCAAACCATGACGGTCAGGTGAGGCTTGGTCATAAATCCCTCTTTGACCTTCGATCCGGCGTTGAAACGCCGTTCTGAAATACGAAACCCGCCTTCGCGGGTTCCATAAGCCCCTCTCCCAGAATGGGGGAAATTCGCGTAACAAGCGAATTTGGGCTGCACCGTAGGTGCGACCTTTTCCCCCAGTTGGGGTGGGGGCCAGTCCGCGCAGGCGGACTTTGTGTTTCAGAACGGCGTTTCAACGCCGTGATAGGAATGATGACCAAGCATCAATTAGATAGCGTCGGCAAGGGACGCGAGAGGGAGCGACGATGACGGCGAAGCTGGCGGTTCAGATGTACACCGTGCGGGATTATACCAGGACGGCAGCGGATTTCGCGGAGAGCCTGCGCAAGATACGGGCCATGGGGTATCAGGCGGTGCAGTTGTCGGCGGTGGGCGCCATGAACGGAGAGACGCCGGAGGTCTCGGCGGCGGAGGCGCGGAAACTGCTGGACGATAATGGCCTGAGATGCATTGCGACCCATCGGAATTGGGACGACCTGGCGCAGCGCACCGAGGCGGAGACCGCGTTCCATAAGGCCCTGGGCTGTGACTTCACCGCGATTGGCGGCCTGCCGGGCAATTATGGGGCGCAGGGCGCGGCGGGCTATGTGCAGTTTGTGCGGGACGCGGCCCCGGTCATCTCGCAGTTAAAGGCGGCGGGCATCCGCTTCGGCTACCACAACCACGCGCACGAGTTCGAGCGGATCGGGCCGGGACGCAGAACGCTCTACGATATCTTTATCGAGGAGGGCGGGCCGGACTTCCTGCTGGAAATAGACGTCTATTGGGCCGTCCATGCCGGGGTCAACCCGGAGCGACTGTTCGCCCAGTGTGCAGGACGCGTGCCCGTGATCCATCTCAAGGACAAGGAAGTCGTACCGAAAGACGGGCCGGTGATGGCAGCTATCGGCGAGGGGAACCTGGATTGGGAGGGTATTCTACCCGCCTGCGAACGGGCGGGCGTGGAGTGGTACGCTATCGAGCAGGACGTCTGTCGCCGCGATCCGTTCGACTGCCTGCGGGCGAGCTATACGTTTCTGCACTCCCAGGGGTTGGATTGAAGGCGCTCTTCTGGCGCGAACGCCGCAAACCGCTCTGCTACCCAATACGCACCCTGAGAGACGCTTTCGGAAGGCGACGAAACTTGCCGCCGATTGACTCCGTACCTACAAAGGAGCCAACCCCAATGTTGCCATCGTGCGCCCGGCCATCAGGCCGAACCAGGCTTAATACCCACAGCATGCGGATCCTCCCCATGCCCCATCGGAATTTACGCCCGACCGCGCGGTCGGGCAAAGATCGAATACACACCAGATTGTGAACGGAGCAGACTATGATCAACTCTCCAGATCGTAAGGCGAACGAACGCACGGAGCGCGAGGCGAAGGCCAGGGCGGCCCGCCGGGCCGAAGAGGCCTCCATTGTCGCCGGGCTCAAAACCGTCCTGGACGCCGACGAACAACTGCTTGGCTTTG
>Ga0070734_10004413_pt1 | contig 13417 bp, 10 predicted proteins | sample Coa_R1_8_FD_66444 | JGI IMG/M metagenome (GOLD analysis project Ga0070734, IMG submission 66444) | Surface soil microbial communities from Centralia Pennsylvania, which are recovering from an underground coalmine fire - Coalmine... | ecosystem: Environmental > Terrestrial > Soil > Unclassified ...
CGTTGAAGTGCCAGTCGGGATACTCGACCGTGATCCCATCGCGATAGTCCTGCTGTCCGTCGGCATAGCGCGCCTTGACCCGCTCGATCACCGCCCCGGTATCGGCCACGGTGGAGTTGATCTCCCCGGAGACGTAGTACGGACCCAGGTCGGCGATCAGCCTGCTGAGCGTCGTGTTCCCCTCGGAGAGCATCTGCAGCACGGAGAGCAGCGGAATGTAGCCGTTGTCGGCATAGTAGTTCTCGCGGAAGTAGTAGTGCCCGGAGACCTCGCCGCCGAAGACGGCGTTCTCGGCCCGCATCCGCCGTTTGAGGTAGGAGTGTCCGACGCGCTCGGAGAGGGGCCGCCCTCCCAGCCGCGTCACCCAGTCCCGGACGGCCCAGGACGCCCGGATGTCATAGACGATGGCCGCGCCGGGGCTGCGCTGCAGGAAGTGGCGGGCCACCAGGGCGGTAATAAAGTCTCCGGGGATCGCGATCCCATTCTCGTCCACAAAGAAGACCCGGTCGGCGTCGCCGTCCCACGCCACCCCGATATCCGCCCCCTGCTCCCGGACCGCATGGGTCAATAGCTCGATATTCTCCGGCTCGAACGGGTTGGGGCCATGCACGGGGAACCGCCCGTCCGGATCGAAGCAGAGTTCGGTGACCTTGAGCTGCGGCAGGCGGGCGAACAGCGCGCGCGCCGGGATCCCGCCGACGCCGTTTCCCGCATCCGCCACCAGCGTGAAGGGCCGGATCGCCTCCGCCTCGATGAACTGCATCAGATAAGCCACATAGGCGCCGAGTATGTCTCTCCGGATCACCGTACCGGGTTGCTCTGCCTGCCGGAAGTTGCCGGAGACGACCAGATCGCGCAACTCCTCCATGCCCGAGCCCATCCCGACGACCTGCACGCCCGCCCGCACGAGCTTCATCCCATTCAGCTCTTTCGGGCTATGGGAGGCGGTGATCTCGACGGCGGGCAGGTTCAGGCTGCCGGAGGCGTAGTAGAGGGTATCCGTGGTGGCCTGTCCGATGTCCAGCACATCCACGCCCTGCCGGTTCATGCCTCGGGCCAGGGCGGCGGCCCACGCCGGACCAGAGAGGCGTGCATCGTAGCCGAGGACGACCGTCGGGGAGCCAAAAAAGTCGGCCAACCCGCGTCCGATGACCTCGACCTGCTCCGGCAGGAGAGGCGCTTGCAACGTATTCGCCGCGCCGACTTTGCCATAGTAAGCGCTCGTCTCATCCACCAGGTCAGGAACGAGGGCGCGAATATCGTAGGTACGAAAGACTTTGGGATCTACCGTGGCGCTAATCGCGTCGCCCTCCTTGGAAGGCTCTCGCCCGCATCCCGATGTTACCGGAACGCGCTGGGCAGGAGGCCGATTCTCTACGGGGAAATCTGTAGTACCGCAGGCAAGGTTCGAGAGGCATAAGGTGCCATCCTTCCTTACGCCTCCACTCTTTTTACAAAGCCGGGATCAGGGACTTTAGGCCGCTTCGGTGTATTCGCCGTCTTTTTGCGCCCGCATCTCTTTCAGAATGCTGCTGACTGCCAGGAAGAAGCAGATCACCGTCGGCGACATCTTGATGATCAGCCAGAGGACAGGGCCAAGCAGCGGAATAGGCAGCAGGTTCGGGACCCACCAGAGGTAGAGCAGCCAGAAGCCCCAGGCGCCAAATTTAAAAAAGTTCTTTGCGTTCTTGCCGCGACACCTATTGGAAAACCAGAACATCGCTGCCCCGGCGATACCGGGGCCAAGAAACGTCATCAACCACATCAACACTTCCATCCACGTCACTCCTTACCTTCTATCCGCCTCTTGCTCCGTCCCTTCCTGTTCCGTCTATGGCCCAGGCTAAAAGGAACCCTGCATCGGAGCATGGTCACGTTCCTGAGGATCATCCCTGTCAGAACGATCCGGAGTAGATCCGGCGCCGGCGGGAAATCTCCTTCCGGATCGAAAACACGAACACGCTTACGAGACTATACGAGTCAATTTGCGCTTCGGTGTCAATCGGAGTACGCCGGACCCGGTTTTGTTTCGGCGAGGCCGGATGCCGAGGCTAATGGCTGGGCGGCACAACGCCGATGGTCAGCAGGATATTGGCATAGATACGCTGCTCGCCCGTTGCAATGACCAGGCAGACGCTCGGCTCCCCAACCGCCGCATAGAAGGCGAAGCGCTCCACAGGTTGGATGGCGACCCCCGGCGGCAGCAGTTGCCGAAACTCCTGAAAAATCGGCGGTTCCGAGCCATCCGCCGTCTGCATGACATGCGCGGCCTCGATAGGGATCGCGGTCACCAATGCGCGCAGAGTATCCGTCGCATTGACCAGGCCGGGCGCGAGGTTCAAGTAGACGAGGTCCGCGTTCGGGCCCGCCGTCGTGGAGCACGGATAGTTGCCATCGGCGATAAGCACCTGTGAACCATGGCCCGCGCCCGCAAGCGCATTCAATATTTCGGGATGAAGCAGTGCATTCTTCAGCAAGGATGTCCTCCAGGGATAACGCTCCGGGCGCTTTCCCCGCCCGGTGGGAAACCTACCGTTTCCTCTCCCGCTCTCACCCTTCGCCATCCGGGGCGCAAATCCCTCCTGCTTCTGTGCGGAGTCACTGCGCTCAGGCAGGAATAAGCCAGGGCATGCATGAATATAGACCCCGTCGGGACGCAGGCACTGCCCGAGGCATGATGGAAAGAGATTGAGGTTATTTATGCCGGATTCCTGGGAATTCAATCAGCGCCCCTCCAGTGGCAGCGCAAATACACAGGTTCCTGTCCTCACCTACCTGCTCTGCAGCGTGTGCGTCCTGCTGACGCTGGCCAACCTCACTTCAGGCGATACCCCTAGCTCATTTTGGTATCAACTGGGACATTTCGCCGACCCGGATACCGACGCCATCTGGAGCGGGCGCTACTATCTGTTGTTCACCTCTATGTTTCTCCACGTCAACTACATCCACTTGATTTTCAATATGCTCTGGATGGCGCAGTTGGGCCGTGCTATGGAGACCACGCTCAATCCGGCGATATATTTTCTGTTCATTGTGGTGGCGGCGATCCTCAGTTCGGGGGCGGAACTTTGCTTCATGGGAGGTACCGGCATCGGGGCCTCCGGCGTAGTGTATGCCATGTTCGGGCTGATGTGGGCGGGCAGGGCACGGTTCCCGGAATGGCGCGCCTATGCCACACGCCAGAATCTCAACTTGTTCCTGGGATGGGGCGTACTCTGTATCATCACTACTATAACCCATATCATGAATGTGGGCAACTTTGCGCATGCCGGCGGCCTGGTGTTCGGTTTGGCCATCGGTTGGCTCTTCTTTGCACCGCGCCGTCAGCCGCTCTGGGCCATTCCTCTAGCGCTGCTCGTCGGCATCACCGTCCTCTCCGTGACCTGGCTGCCCTGGACCTCGGCCTGGAACTTCTGGAAAGGCAGCCGGGAGTTCACCCATGAGCGTTATCAATCGGCCATCACCTACTACCAGCGGTGCGTGAAATTCGATCCGGATAATTCGGCGGCCTGGCACAACATCGGTGCAGCCTGGCATAACATCTACATTCAACTGGATGAGAGCCGCGACCAGGATGCAATTCAGCGGGCGCAGGCGCAAGAGGCCATTGCTGAGGAGCGGGCGAAACAGATCGAACAGCGCGAGAGTAAACAGGAACAGGATGCTGCCAAGTCGGAGGAGGGAACGTCCATCTTGAAGGGCCTCGGGCCGTCGCCGGAAGCGCCCGGCTCCTCCGGCGACACCACTCAGTAGGCGGTCACGAGGTTCAAACGCCGAAGAGTTTCAAGCAGGCAGGATCAGGTGCAGGTCTCCGAACTCATGCCAGAGATACTCCGCCCGGAGCGCCTCCGCATACGCTCCTTCGAGATTGGGGCGCGGTACAAAGGCTTCGAGCATGGCGAGGTGGGTGGCGCGCGGCTCGTGCATGCCGGTCAGCAGGGCGTTGGCGGCGTACACGCCCCGCTCCGGCGTGATGATCAGCCGCGTCCAGCCCTCTCCCGCGTGGGTCACGCCATCCGTGCCGGTGACCGTCTCCAGCGCCCGCACCACCGTCGTGCCCACCGCAACGACGCGCTTGCCCGCCGCTCGCGTCGCATTGACCAGCCTCGCCGTCGTCTCCGGGACCCGGTAGTACTCCTCATAGGGCGGCTCATGATCCTCCAGGCTGGCGACCCCCGTGTGCAATAACAGCGGCGCAAACTGCACTCCCTGCGCCACCAGCCGGGTGATCAGTTCCGGCGTAAAGGCGCGCCCGGCGGAGGGCATCTCTGCGCTGCCCGGCTCCGTGGCGTAGACGGTCTGGTAGTAGGAGAGCGGCCACTGCTCCCGCACATAGCGGTAGCGGATCGGAGCGCCATGCCGCGCCAGGTAGGGCAGCAAAGGCTGAGGCAGGTTCAGCGTCGCTACCCAGAGGCGCACGTTGTTCGGCTCCGCCATGCCGCCATCCGGCAGATAGGGCGCATGCAGATATACCGTACCGCCCTCAGGCAGCCAGTAGGTCTGTCGCGCCTGAGCGCTGCGGAACGGCTCGGTCGCCCCATCGCTCAGGCGGCGCAGCTCTACGATCCAGCGGTCGTCCGGCAGGCGTGTGGAGAGATGCAGCTCCAGCATCTCTCCGTCGGCGCGGCGGGAGGGCAAGGCGGCGTTGAGGGTCCCACTCGTATTCAGGACCACCAGGTCGCCCGGTTCCAGGAAGTCGCCCAGGTCGCGGAACCGACGATGCAGGACGTCCGGGCGCTCCCGATACGAGACCATCAGGCGGACCTCATCGCGGGCCAGGCCGCGCGCTTCCGGCGGCTCTCCCGCCTCCCGCTCCGGCGGCAACGTAAAGTCCAGCCGCTCCCAGGCGGCGATTCCCAAATCCCCCATGGGGAGTGTCGCGGCGGACATGTCAGTCTCCTCCCGCCAGGGCGGGCGCGGAGTAGCGTCCGCTGGGATGGCTGCCCTCCAGCAGGGCGACAAAGCCGGGGGCGCTGGTTTCGGGGAGCGGGCGGTCGCTGATGTCCTCGCCCGGAAACGCCTCCTGGTGCATCTGGGTCCGCATGTCGCCGGGGTCCACCCAGTAGACGCGCCAGTCCGGGCGCTCCGCCGCCAGCACTGCCGACAACTGCTCCAGCGCGGCCTTGCTGGAGCCATAGCCGCCCCAGCCCTCATACGCCTCCACACCCGCGTCACTGGTGACATTGATGATCCGCGCGCCGGGCTTGAACTGCGCCTGCAGCGCCTGGATCAGTCCCAGGGGCGCCAGGGCATTGGTGCGATAGACCTGCTCCAAAACATCGAGCGGGTAGGCGAGCAGGTTCGGCTGCGGGCTGGGGCCGAGGATGCTCGCATTGTTGATGAGCGCGTCCAGGCCGCCCCATTTCGCCGCCGCCTGCGCCAGATGCGCCCGGTGCTGCGGGTCGGCTACATCGCCGGGGATCGCGATCACCTCCGTATGGGCGGAAAGTTCGGCGCGGGCGCCTTCCAGCGCCTCCCTGCCCCGTCCGTTGATAATCAGAAACCAGCCGTGCTGCGCCAGCAGGCGCGCCAACGCCAGCCCCAGCCCCCGCGATGCGCCGGTAATCAGTGCTATGTTTGCCATGGTCTTCTCCGTTTCTCAGAGTGAGTATGGAAACTCTTTTGGACGGCGTTTCAACGCCGTGGATAAGAATTACCGTACTCACTCTCAGGATGTGCGGATAGTCTACCAAACGGGAGGCATTCGGGACTTCGCACGGAAGGTGAGCGGGAGGCTGTCGTTTGGAGAGCCGAGCGCCTATCCGTTCGGATAGGGAATATGCGCGCAGGCCCTGGCCCGATGCTGTTGCCCGGCAACATTACGGGCCGAAAACGCGTAAAACAGAGGGAACCACGTCGGGACGCCATCTACCCCTGGTTGCCACTGCCGGAGCTTGCTGCCATCTTATCGAGGTTCTGAGCCGGCTCTGTCCTGAGCCGCAAGAATGGGAGATATTTATGCAACACCCTATCTCACCACGATCTTACCGCGCACCATCCTATCGCGTATGGCGGAAATATGCCGCTGCAATGCTCACCTTCGCCTTCCTGCTGCTACCCGACTGGGTAGGGAACCCGCTCGCCCAGGGGCAGAATCCCATCCATCCCGGCGATCCCATCAAGTACAATGAGCATATGGATGCGATGAACCTGGTGAAGGAGAGCGACGCCACCGAAACGACGGTCGGCAGCGGAGATTGGTCGGACCCGAAGATCTGGTCCGGGGGCCGGGTCCCCGGCGCGGAGGATCGGGTGGTCATCCTGGCGGCGCATACGGTGATCATAGATCGCCCGGAGCCTGCCCCCGTCTATACGCTCGGGGTCCAGGGAACTCTGCGCTTCCTGCCCACGGCGAACACGGAACTCCGGGTGGACACCCTGGTGGTAACGCCGAGCGGCAGGCTGGAGATGGGCACGCCGGATCAGCCCATCGCCGCCGATAAGATCGCCAGGCTACAATTCGTCTTACAGCGTCCCCTGCCGGAAGTGGACCCGAAGTGGGACCCGGAGCGCCTCTCCGGCGGGCTGATCTCCCATGGCGTGGTGACCCTATTCGGCGCGCAGAAGACCGGTTTCGTCCGCTCCGGAGGGGGCGGCGTGAGCGAGACCACGCTCATCCTGCGGGAGAAGCCCCTGCACTGGCAGGAGGGCGATACGCTCCTCATTCCGGGCGTCAATCCCAACCAGCCGGAAGATGAGATGCGCACGATTCGCTCCCTCTCTACGGATGGCCTGAAGGTCGTCCTCTCCTCGCCGTTGACGTACGCCCATCGTCCGCCCCGGAGCGACCTCTTTGTGGACGTGGCGAACCTGACGCGCAATGTGATCGTCGAGACGGACCCCGCGCATGCGGAGGACATCAATCGGCGCGGACATGTGATGTTCATGCACAATCCGCAGGTCCGGCTGGGCTATGTGCGTTTCGAGAACATCGGGCGCACGGATAAGGGGAAGATCACGGACGACCATATTGCGCGGGGGAGGGAAGTCGTGGTGAACCCGAACCCGCCGCTCAATCCGCGCGGGCGCTATGCCGTCCACTTCCATCGCACGGGCGCGGATTCCAGCTTGCCGCCGATCCTGGTGACCGGATGCGTGGTGCTCCATTCGCCCGGATGGGGCTATGTGAACCACGGCAGCTATGTGCAGTTCACCGATAACGTGGCTTACGACGTCAAGGGAGCCGCATTCGTTACGGAGCGCGGGGACGAACCCGGCTCCTTTGTGCACAATCTCTCCGTCCGAAACGACGGCATCTTTAAGCAGAACGGGCGCCTCCACATCGAGGGGGTGGACGATCCGCTCATCTTCGCCGATCACGATACCAAAATCACCGGCCCACGCAAGCTCATCAGCGATTTCGGCTATGGCGGCAACGGCTTCTGGCTGCAGGGAGGCGCGACGCTGCTGAAGGATAACAGCGTGTATGGCTTTGCGGACGGTGGGTTCATCGCCTACTGCGACGGCATCGCACCGGAATTGGAGCAGGAGGGTGGGCGTGGAGACCTGATCCCGGCGCGCAACCTCCTCTATGGCGATCCTCAGAGCAAGGAGAAGTGCCCCCTCTCGGAGATCTCCCTGCGCTGGTACCATAATACGGCCATCGGAGGCGGCGTTGCGGTCCATGTGTTACGCAGTCATCCCAACGATCCCAACCTGCCCCGCGAGCAGTGGAGCCGGATCTTCGGGTTTATCGGCTGGAATATCTCGCATTGGCTCCCCTTCAACAGCAATTTCTTCGATCTCCGCTACTCCAGCGACTTTATCGTGAGCGGCCTGATCGCCCTGGCCGGAGATTATGGCAAGGCGACCAACCTGAACGGAGGCGATACCGGGGGCCCGGAGAACATTCTCTATCAGCATTTCGACATCGAGGGGTTCGACCGGGTCCGGTTATTGAAGGGGCCCTGGTATCTCCTGGATGGGTATCTGGATAATAAGAGCGTGGAGGCCTCCACGCACTCCCGCTATGGAGTGATCCAGGATGTGCGGTTTGGGAACACGTATGGGCGTCAGAAGGTGTGCGATTTTACCATCGTCAAGGAGTGGGATCTCCTCGAAAATATGACGATTTTATGGAACCAGACGAAGGACGGCGTTCCGGTGCAGCAACAGCTCTATATGCGCGATCAGCAGCGGGATTCCGTATTCCATAGTGGCGGGTATCCGGCGGAGTACCAGGGGCTGACGAACCGGCAACTGCAGGCGCGTTTCGGCAAGGTGACCGGGGGCGCTCTGGCGCCGGAGGACGCCCGCCCGGTACCGGGGCTTCGCTTTATGGATGTGCTGGCAGGCCGTCCCGTCACGCCTGCCCCCTTCCTGACGCCGGTGGAGCGGTGAGGAGCTGTCGCCGCAAACGCTCCCGAAGGGGCGCTGTGTGGCCGTCCATTTCGAGGTCCGCTTTCAGGTCTCCTAAAATTGAGAAAGACAGGCGTCTGCAGATTGACTCTTCCCCCTCCTGCCGCTATAATACTTGTCTCTATACGTATGAGCACTTACCCCGGCCCTCTCCTTATGGAAGCGAGAGAGCGGACATTCGCCACAAAGGGGAGACAGGCGTGGAACGGATTGACCTCGTTGAAGCGGCCACAAGATACCAGATCAGCACGCACACGCTGCGGAACTACATCCGCGCGGGGAAGTTGACCCAATACGGCGTCGGCAAGGCAACTCAGCTCGCCTGCGATGAGCTTTCGGCTCTCTTCGCGCCCCGGCAGGCCACCACGGAGCAACGGATCTTCGCCATCTGCAACCACAAGGGCGGGGTGGGGAAGACCACGAGCGCGGCGGCGCTGGGCTGGTTCCTCTCTCGGCGCGCGCCCACGCTGATGATCGACGCCGACCCCCAGGGCCACCTCACCCAGGTCTATGGCTTCGACAGCGATCGACTGGAGCGCACCCTCTACGAAGTCATGGTCAAATCCCTGCCGATCCAGGACGCCATTCTGCCCGTCGTCCTCTCGGACCCGCCCGAAGAGTACGACCCGCAGTCGCTCTGTATCGTGGGCAGCAATCTGGAACTGGCCGAGACGACGCTGCAGGTGACCGGGCGCCCCTGGTGGGTGAAGCTGCTCCGCAATGCCCTGCGCCCCGTGCTGGAGACCTTCCAGTATGTGGTGATCGATTGTCCGCCCAGCCTGGACGCCCTGACGGTCAACGCCATCGCGGCGGCTACCGATATCATCGTCCCGGTGGACATGGGGGCTTTCAGCTTGCGGGGGACGGTGAAACTGCTGGAGAGCCTGCGCCATGTGAGCGAGGAGTTGCCCAACCCTCCCACGGTGCGGTTCCTGGCGACCCGCATCGAACCCAATCAGTTTACGGAGGATATTCTCGAGCAGTTGTGGCGCAACTACGAGGGCAGGGTCCTCAATACGGTGATCCGCAAGGCGGTGGATGTGGGACGGGCGCAGATGTATCGCAGCCCGCTGCCGCTCTTGTTTCCAAATAATATGAGCACGCACGACTATGCGGCGCTCACCAGGGAGCTTTTGAATGAATAGGAGAAAACTCGGTCCCCCCCCGGATTGGATCCGGTCGGAAGGCCCCGGTGAAGCGGGGTCGGGGGAGCCGGCAGATCCGCTGAAGGGCATCTTTTCGGCGTCCCGTTCGGCACGCCTGGGCGAGCAGGAGGAGGACAGCCTTCTCACTGCGTTTCGCGAGCGGCGCGAGGGCATTCCGGAGGCGCAGGTCCTCGCGGAGGTCAAGGCGCTGCTGACGGCGGAGCGCAAACGGGCGGAGCCGTTCTCCGAGGTCCATATCTCCCCGGCAGGCACGACCGATGTGGGAGACGTGCGCAATACACGCCTGGTGATCCTCGCGCCGAACCATGTCCACACGGGGGAAGTGCATACGAGCCTGGCGCTCAAAAAGGCGCAGGCGCTCCTGTCCAATTACGGCGTCGGCCGCCGCCGCTACCGGAACACACTGCTCTTTCTGGCGCCGGACGCCCTCAAAATGCAGGAATTGCTGGACGATATGTGCTCCCTGCTGGCCTGGCAGAGCCTCATCGAGACGCCGGGCATGCGGCTGGAGCCCCGCGCGGCGGAGCGCGCGCGGAACCACCTGCAGCGCTGCCTGGAACTCCGCGAGCGCAACCTGCGCGAGGCCTTCTCCTGGCTGCTCGTGCCCACCCAGAGCCAGCCGGACGCGCCGATGGAGTGGCGCGAGATCCGGCTCTCCTTCGGGGAGGGCGCCCTTGCGGAGGGCGCGTCCCGCGCGCTCATCGAGCAGGGCCTGCTCCGCACGGACGAGGGGCTTGCGGACGAACTGGGGCGGGTGCGGGCCTGGCTGCCCGACCCGATCAGCAACCCCGTCCATCTGGCGGAGGAGTTCGCCCGGCATCTCTATCTGCCCCGTATCCTGGATGAGCGCATTCTCTACAATGTCCTGAAGACGGTCCTGACGGCGGGGATGCCCGCCCGCACGAACACGCGTCGCCCCTTCACGGCGACGCTGCGCCTGGACCCGAGCGACCTGGCAGCCTCCGGCATTCTCGCGCCGGAACTGCTGGCCCCGTTGCTGGCCGTCGCCAATCCCGGCGACCTGAAGCTGACGCTCCACATCGAGGCGCTGGTCTCGGAAGCGCACCGGCGGCAATTGGAGAGCGCGCTGGCCGAGATGCAGAGCGGCGATAAAGCCGCTGTCCGATCCACGCCTCCCAAGCCCTGACGCGCTCCCGATAGGGTAGAAGGGAGAGAACGGCATGGTGACGGGGGATCGGATCGCGGCGTGGTTGCGCCGGCTGGTCCGGATACCGAGCGTGACGCCGGTGCAGGCCGGGCCACGCGCGGGCATTGTGGGCGAGGCGGAGATCGCCGCGCAGGTTGCCGGTTGGTTTACCGCATTCGGCGGCGTGGTGGTTACGGAGGAGGTCTTTCCAAACCGCCCGAACGTCTACGCGATCTGGCGGGGAACCTCCGAGGCGTGGGCCGCCGTGGATGTGCACATGGACACGGTCGGGGTCGAGCAGATGCTCGGCGACCCCTTCTGCGGCGAGATCGCGGAGGGCCGTGTGCATGGCCGGGGCGCGGCGGACACCAAGGCCACGCTCGGCGTGGCGCTGGCGCTGCTGGAAGAGATGCATCGGGCGGGGCGTGCCCCGAAGCTGAACCTGCTCATCGCCGCTACCGTGGATGAGGAGGGGACCTCCGGCGGCGCGCCCGCTTTTGCCGATTGGGTCCGCCGGCAGCCCTTCACGCTGGACCAACTCGCGGTCGCCGAGCCGACGGAGTGCGCGCCCGCCTATGCCCATAAGGGCGTGGTGCGCATCACCTTCGAGATCCAGGGCGTCGCGACCCACTCCTCGCAACCCCAATTGGGCAAGAACGCCATCTCTGCAGCGGCTCCCCTCATCGCCGCCCTCGATGTGGAGGCCCTGCGCCAGCAGGAGATGCCCCGGCGGAACGCGCTCGGCGCTCCCGCACTCTCGGTGACGGAGATCCAGGGCGGGCGGGGCATCAACGTCATTCCCGACCGCTGCTATCTTTCGCTGGACCGCCGGGTGGTGGACGGCGAAGATGCGACGGAAGTTCGCAGGGCGCTGCTGGAATTGGCGCAGGCCCACTGTCCCCTCCCCCTTCGCGCCGATGATCGGCGTCCCCGCAATGCCTTCCTGCAGCCGCCCGATGCGCCCTGGATCCGCCGGCTGGCCGAATGGTCCGGGCACCCGCCTGCCGTGGTTCCCTACTGCACCAATGCCTGGGCCTATGGGGGGCTGGCGCGAGAGTGCGTGGTGATCGGTCCCGGTTCCATCGATCAGGCGCACGGCAACGAGGAGTGGGTTGCGGTCTCCGAACTGGAACGGCTGGCGGAGGTCTTTGCGCGCTGGTGGGGCCTCGCGGAGTGAAAGCGTTGTGGGGATGCCGAGGAGAGGGCAAAGCGGGTTTCTTTCAGCGCCGTGTAACCCATTTTGTTATCCTACGTAGGATATAGAGAGCCATGACCGCCGCAACGCGACGGATTATGCGCTATACTAATCCATGTAGAACACCGATCTACGTAGAATGACATAGCCCCTGTCGGGCCGAGGGAGATAAAAGAATATGAGTTTAGTTCCCGGCGAGCTGAAAAACCAGGTAGTCCAATCTCAATGGTACCGAGCGCTCGCAAAGTATGAGAAGCCTGATGTCCGCAAAGCCATCGGCCAGCTCTTCAATACCTTCATTCCCTACATCGCCCTGTGGGTTGTGATGGTATGGATCATTCGACAGCATCTCTCCCTGTGGTTTCTCTGTCCCCTTGTGGCGCTGGCAGCCGGGCTGCTGGTGCGCGTCTTTATCTTTCAGCACGACTGCGGGCACGGCTCGTTTCTGGCCTCGCATAAGGCGAACCGCCTATTGGGTTATCTCTGTGGGGTGCTGACCTTCACCCCTTATGACGATTGGAAACATGAGCATGCCGCGCATCATGCCGCGGCGCAGGATCTCGACCGCCGTGGCATGGGCGACATCCCGACGATGACGGTGGAGGAGTATCGGAATGCGTCCCTGCTCAAACGTTGGTACTATCGCCTGTTTCGTCATCCCTTCTTTCTCTTTCTCGTAGGGCCTGCCATTCAGTTTGTGATCGTCCATCGCTTTCCGCATAGGCGGGCGGGCAAGCGGGAGCGGATGAGCGTCCTGATCACCAACCTGGCGCTCGTCTCTCAGGTCCTCATCGCCAGTTGGACCATCGGCCTGCGCACCTACCTGCTCATTCAGATGCCGATCATCGTGATCGCGGCGGCGATGGGAGTGTGGCTCTTCTATGTGCAGCATCAGTATGAGGACACCTACTGGGCGCCGCATGAGGATTGGGATCCCATCCGGGCGGCGCTGGAGGGCAGTTCGCACTACCGGCTGCCGAAGATATTGCAGTGGTTCTCCGGCAATATCGGCCTCCATCACATCCATCACCTTCGCCCCCGCATCCCTAACTACCACCTGCAGCAGTGCTACGATGAGATACCGGAGTTGCAGAAGGCCCGCTCTCTCACGCTCTGGGAGAGCCTCCGGTGTATGGGGCTGAACCTCTGGGATGAGCAGAACCGGCGGCTGGTGAGCTTTCGTGCGCTGCGAGCGCAACGCAAATAGGAAACATTCACCACAAAGAGTAATCCACAGATTAACGCAGATTACAAACATAAGACAAAAGATAGAAGATAGAACGAGTGATCCTTGAACGGGAAAGAGGAGTGGTTCTCTTCTGTTGCTTGTAATCTGTGTTCATCTGCGTTAATCTGTGGATTATTCATAGGGACAGGTGAGCCGGCGTGGTGTGATTAACGCATTCGGTGGGCCAATCTGCCGCGCCAAAATGGCGGTCGCGTGGTACGCGGCGTGGGGCGAGATTGGTGCTCCACCGAGACCGGCTCGGTTTCCTGCGGAAGCGAATGGGAACAGCTCTCTGGACGCGCCCACCAGGCGTGTGGATTGGT
>Ga0070734_10004415_pt1 | contig 13411 bp, 16 predicted proteins | sample Coa_R1_8_FD_66444 | JGI IMG/M metagenome (GOLD analysis project Ga0070734, IMG submission 66444) | Surface soil microbial communities from Centralia Pennsylvania, which are recovering from an underground coalmine fire - Coalmine... | ecosystem: Environmental > Terrestrial > Soil > Unclassified ...
CAACCGGTACTACACTCCACGGTTTCATGCCTCCGTCTTCACGCTTCCCGATTACTTGCTCGAAGCGAAAGCCCGCGAGGGTCGCGTGCTAACCGACGCCGAACCCTACGCTTGGACGGCCTAGAGAAACGAACAGGGGGGCAAGAGCCTTGGCTCTTGCCCCCGCCTGTGGGCGCCCTACTTCTTCGCAGCAGGGGGCGGTGTCGGCGTCGTAGGCGCCGCGCCGGCCGTGCCGCCCGGAGCGAGCGGAGTCGCGGCAGGCGGCGCCGCGCTCGCGGTCAGTTCGTCACCAAGCTTTGTCACGAATTCGTTCCAGGGATTCTGATCCTGTTTGATGAAGATCTTGATCTGGTCCTTCATGTCCCGCAGCTTCTTCGCGATGTCGCGGTTGACGTTGTTGCCTGCCTTCGCGCCCTTCTGTTGAGCTAACACCCGCCTAACGCTCTCGAGGAGCACCGGAGTTTGGGCGGTCGGCTTGGCGGCGACCTTCTTCATCACGTAGAACTTGTAGTAGGCCTGCCCTTGCTTGTCGATCGGCTGCCAGTCCGTCATCCGCCCCTCGTCGGTCTTCTCGAGGAGCGCCTTGATCGCGGGTGGGAACGAGTTAACGTTCGAATTCAATGGGCTGTACCTGAAGTCATACTTTTCGGCGTCCTTTTGCAGCGTGTACTGCTTGGCAACCGTCGCGAAGGGGGCTCCGCTCGTCAGCGCGCTGTCCGCGAGCTTGCGGTCACCCGGCTTGACTATCATGACCTGGGCGGTGCACTGGGGGGGATCCATGAATTCGCTCGGATGGCTCTTGATGTAATCCTGCGCATCCTGCGTCGTCTCGGTGACGCCCTTGACCTGCAGGTTGTAGCGCGCGAGCTCCAGCGCAAACTCATGCTTGAGATCTTCGACGCTCATCCCCTTGAGCATGCCGAGATCGATCAGCTTCGGCTGCTGGCTTCGCTGGCTTTCAAACTCTTCGGTAATCTGCTTATCCGTCGGGTAGACGCCCTTTTCTTTGGCGAGCTGTAGGGTCACATCGTTAACGATGAGGTCCTTGATCGCCTGAAATCCGATCGTATCGGACGGGATGACCGTGTTCTGCTGCGTTCGCGCTACCTGCGCGTACTGGACCAACGGCTTTCGCTGAAGGTAGGCGAAAAACTCTTTCTCGGTGATCGTGTCCTTTCCAACGGTCGCGACCGCGCTGCTCGAACCGCCAACGGCCCCGCTGCGATTGCAGCCCCCAGTAGCCAAAAGAAGTGCGACGCCGGCGCCGCAATAGATCGGAAATCTCAAGAAGGGAACCCCCATGGTGTCTGTGTATGGTACCTGTGGCTCGAAATCAGGCCCGAAGGCGGATCGAGTCCACAGCGTTTAACGGTTCGGCGTCGGAGTTAGTGCCGAATTTCGTCGTCAGACAGCAAGATCGAGGCCAAAGCTCGGAGGTTCCTCGGATTCGGAGCTCTGAGTGGTTGGCGCTTCGCCCTCTTCGACATGCAGTTCGAGCACGTCGTGGGGTTCGCGATCGGGTTTTTCATCGGCGTCATGCCGCTGCCTGCCGTCCTTGTTCGTATCGGCGATACGCAGATTTACTTGCGGATTCGGCGCCGCGATCGGTGCGATGGGATCGATCGATTCCATGGTTTCAACGGGTGCCCACCCCGCCCTCTTGCTTCATATAATTCCGCAACCGGGTCATGGCCTGCGTGTGAAGTTGGTACACGCGTGATTCACTGACCCCGAGCACCTTCCCGATCTCCTTAAACGTCAAGCCTTCGAAGTAATAGAGGGCCACAACGAGCCGCTCGCGCTCGGGTAGGCGATCAACCCCGGCCGCCAGGATTCGCCGGACTTCCCGGCCCTCGATCTCGCCGGCCGTATTCGAGGTTTCATCGACGATCAACTCGATGAAGTGGATGTGATCGTCGCTATCGGTCGTTCCCAGAATATCGTCGAGCGAGTAGACGTTGGTGCGCCCCATGCGCACCATCAGCTCACTTACCTCAGCCGTCGAGATCCCCATCGCCTCGGCGATCTCATGCTCGGTGGGGGGCTGGCCATACTTCGTTTCCAGCGCCATGATCGTCCGATCCAGCGCCTTCAGCTTTTCGCGAATCGAGCGGGGAACCCAGTCCTCATCCCGAAGCATTTCGAGGATTGCGCCCCGGATCAGCGCGATGGCATAGGTTTCGAACTTGACGTCGCGTGAGGGATCGAATTGGTCGACGCTCTTAATGAGCCCGATAACGCCGGCGCCGATGAGGTCTTCGCGATCGAGTCCGCCCGGCAAGCTGGTGACAAGTCTTCCCGCCGTGATCTTCACGAGATACGAGTAGTGGTTGATTAACTCGACCCGCGCGTCCGGGTGCTTGCTGACCTTGAAGTCTGTCCACGCACGCTTAACTTGTTCAGGCGAAAGCGCCATATTTCCCTCTATCCTATCCGGTATCTCACTCGAACGTTGGCGGTGAGCCGCCGGATGCCGCCCTCTGACCGGTCACAAAGGTGATCCGGGCAGTGGCCGCAAATACTCCTTGCCATACCGTGGCGGCGAGCCAACCGGCAAAAAACGCTACTGCGGCGCGCCAAATGCACGTAACCGGGTCGACGGAACATAGGATTCCCGCCACCAATGCAACCAGCGCCAGTATGGAACCAACCGCTTTTGCCATGCACTCTCTTGATATAGTGGCGGAACCTGTCACTTCCAACAGGTCAATCCTAAAAAATCGCATTAGGTTTTCGTGAGTGGAAACCTGACATGCCGCTTCAAAGAGTGAGGTGCAGACCGTCGAACGCCAGCTTCACGCCGGAGGGCAGCTCCGCTTCGGTCACGTCATGGTCAAAGTCGTGGGTCAGGTGGGTGAGGTACGTCATCTTCGGCCGAATGCGATCTCGGAACTCGAGCGCGGCCTCCAAGTTGAAGTGATTGGGGTGCGGCCGGTACCGCAGACCGTCGACCACGAGGACATCGAGATTCGCCAAGTGGGCCTCCGCCTCCGCCGGAACATGGGAAACGTCCGTGATGTAGGCCAGATCGTTGACGCGAAGCCCCAGCACCTTGGTCGCTCCGTGATCCACTACGAAGCTCACGAACGTGAGCCCACCCGCATCCAGCCGCTCGGGCATCGCATGAAGGTCGAACCGGGGAAACACCAGCCCCGGCGGAGCCGGAGTGAATGCATACGGAAAGATCCGCCGAATATCCGGCTGATGCTCGGGAAGTGCATAGATCGGCATCGGGCGACCGGTGAGCATGCAAAGCGATCGCAAGTCGTCCATCCCCATCACATGATCCGCGTGGGTGTGGGTGATGATGACCGTCTCGATCTCGTGGATTCCCTCTCGCGTAACTTGCAACCGCATTTCCGGAGTGCAGTCGACCAGGACGTTGCCGGTCGGGCCCTGGAATAGAATCGACGACCGGGTTCGATGGTTCTTCGGGTTGGCGAGGAATGAATCAGGGTAGCGATATCCCAACATCGGCACCCCGTTGCTCGTGCCGGAACCGAGGATGATCGCCTTGGCCATGGGCCGGGTTAAAGCTCGCCGGCGCGCCGCAGGACGTCGCCCGCGACGATAGCCGAGGGAATCTCGGCGTACTGAGCCAGCCGCTCGAGGCAGCGGGCGAAGTTCCGCTCGCCGAGTTCGTCCCACGTCTCCTGTCCGCGCCGAACCTCGGCAACCATCTCGACGGCGCCGGCATAGAAGCGGGCTCGGTTTTGCGGCAGCGACTTATTCACAATCGCCGCAAACTGTCGGCCCAGCTGGTCGTAGATCGACTCCCAGCTGGAGCGGGCGGTCATCTCCGCCCGCATCTTGTTCATGTTCAGCTCTTGGAGCCGGCGCGACTCGCCGTCACGGCGCTTCTGAGCTTCCCAGTCCGCTTGCCCGATGCCGTCGATAATCCTGACGGTGATCGACTTCCCGAGCTCTCGGCTGGCGAAGGTTTCGAGAATTCGCTTGGTGGTGACGACCTTGAGGTGTCCGGAGAGCTCCGCGTCCTCATGCGGTACGCCGATGACGAGCACGCCGTCTTCGAAGGCGACCGGCTTACTCGCGTTCAGGGCCGTCCAAACCCCGACGCCCGTGACTGCTTCGCGCAGCTTCGGTAGCAGGTCATTCCAGATCTCGGCTAGTTCGGGCATAGGGTCGCTCAGATTATAGAAGGTAGGAGCTCAGATTCCGGGGTCGTGCAGAGGTTCCGATTGCTTCACGATGGGGGCAAAGCTGGACAGCCAGCTGCCCTTAACAAGCGCGACGCCCCGCATCCCCTCGCCGCACTGGTTGAAGACGCCCCAGGAGGTGGACATCTCCTCGATGTGCCCATCCGGGAAGCGGAGCTGAACGAAGAGCTTCCCGCCCGGAGCGTCATATTCGAAGTTGCTGAAGATCATCTCTCCGACCGAGTTGATGGCAAAGCGGCTGGCGACCACGACGTCCGGAAGCTGTCGATCGGTTTGAACCTCGCTGCCGAAGCTGTACTTCAAGCCTGAGAAGAGTCCGGCCACCATCATGACGATCCCGCCGAGCGCGATCACCAGGAAGAAACCGGCGATCGCCATTCCGCCCGCCTCCTTCGTGTTCGCGAACTGGCCAAGCCCTTGGACGAGCATCAGCGCGAACAGGAAGCCGCCCACCAGGGTCACTCCGCAGCCGCCCATGAGCATACGGGTCACGAATTTTTCGCCGCGCGGGTTGATCAACGCTTGAGCCTCAGCGACCGATTTTACGTCAGCGAACGGGTTTGCAGGGCGGCGCCGGGAAGGATCACATCGGCAACGGCGTAGGAGCGGCGGATGTCCTGCAGCACCACCTTGGCCCGGTGCCCCACGTACTCTTCCGCGTCGATCAGCTCGACGAAGTAGCCGTTGTCGGTCCATCCGACGATCCGCGTCGCGTTCTCGAACGCCGATCGGCGCACGTTGCACTCCAGTACCTGAGCGCGGCGGAAGCCCATCTGCTCGGTGTCGAACTGCTCGATCGTGCCCGATGTGATCTCGTAATCCTCGTACTCCATGTCGAAGTTGGCCCGGATGTAGATGCCCCTGCGCATCTGGTGCTCCAACTCCTCGACGTTCTCGCCGTCCAGCCCAATGAGCGCCTCGACGACGGCCGGGTGGCATTCGACGAGGAAGGCGTTGCCCGGCGCCTGCTGGCGCCGCCACATGTCTCGCTCGACCCAAAGCGATACCGTCTCCTTCGAGGAGATTCGTCCCACCCCGAGGCACATCGGGCAAATTTCGGAGATCGACTCGGTAACCGACTCGCCGGTTCGCTTGCGGGTGATCTCGACCAGACCTAGGGATGAGATTCTTCCCACCCGAGTTCGGGCGCGGTCCCGGGCCAAGCCCTCTGTGAACTTGGTGAGCACCTTCTTGCGGTCGTCCGCCGACTCCATGTCGATGAAGTCGGTAACGATGATGCCCCCCATGTCGCGGAGGCGAAGTTGCCGCAAGACCTCCTCGCAGGCTTCGAGGTTCGCCTTGAGAATCGTGTCGTTGAGGTTGGTCGTCCCGACCTGCTTTCCGGTGTTGACGTCGATGGCGGTAAGCGCTTCCATCTCATCGATGATCAACGAGCCGCCCGATTTGAGGGCGACCTTGTGGCCCATGAGCCGCTCGAGTTCCTGCTCGATGCCGTAATTGTCGAAGATGGGCTCGTCCCGATCGTACAGGAATATCTTGTCTCGAAGGCTCGGCGCGACCTGGCTTGCGACGAGGTGGACCTTCTCAAACTCCTCGGGATCGTCGATCACCAGCCGGGTGATCTCGTCGCCGAACATGTCGCGGACCGTTCGGTAGAGCAGGGTCTGGTCCTTGTGGATGCAGGCCGGCGCCCGGCTTCGTTTCGCGTCCGCCATGACTCCGGCCCATTGGTGCTGGAGGAACGCGATGTCGGCCTTGAGCTCGGCCTCGGTTCGGCCCTCGCACTCGGTCCGGAGAATCAGGCCGAAGCCCTGGGGAACGATCCGGTCGCCTACCTTGCGCAAGCGCTCGCGCTCCGACCGGTCTTCGATCTTCCGGCTCACCCCGACGTTATTCGCGTCCGGCATGAGCACGACGTAGCGGCCCGGAAGCGATATGCGTGCGGTAACTCGGGCGCCCTTCAGGCCGCGCGAACCCTTGGTGACCTGGACCATGAGCTGCTGGCCGGGCCGGATCAGCTCCTTGATCTTGCGGCGCCGAAGCTCGCTCCGTTTGATTGAAGCAGGCGAGTTGTCCCCGACGTCATCGGGCAGGATGTCGCCGACATGGAGAAAAGCGTTCCGCTCCAGGCCGATGTCGATGAACGCGGCATCCATTCCCGGAAGCACGTTTTGGACGATGCCCTTGAAGATGGAGCCGACCACGCGCTCTTCGCGCTCGACGCGGTACTCCATCAGCTTGTCCTCCTCGAGCAGGACGATGCGAGTCTCCCGGTTGGAGACGTTGACAATGATTTCGATTTGGCCGAACTTGGCGGCAACGGGTTTTCGCGTGCGGCGGCGTGCGGTTGATTCGCGAGAGCCATTGGTCGACTTGGCGCGACCGCGGGACGCGGGCTTGGAGGGGGCGCTCATTAGGGGGTCCGGCTTCAGTTTACCGGTTGAGGGTTCGGCATACTTCGAAGGAGTCATGCCCATCTTCGAGTTCCGCTGCCGAGCCTGCGGGAAGCGCTTCTCCGCGCTCATCGGGATGACCGCCGAGGCGGACGACACCCGGTGCCCAAACTGTGGCGCCATCGATGCGGATAAGCTCGTGAGCCGGTTCGCCAGGTACCGGAACGAGGACGACCGCATCGACGAGGTGGCGGATCAGCTCGAGCTGATGGGCGAGCCGGATTCGCCGAGCGCCATGCGCGAGATGGTGCGGAGCATGGGCAAGGCGATGGACGAGGACGTGTCCGACGAAATGGAAGAGATGCTGGAGGCAGACCTGGAAGGAGGAGCCGACGAGTGAACCACAAGCCCTCGGTCCGCCCCCGCCACTCGGGTCAGATCACGGTCATTACCGGCTCGATGTTCGCCGGGAAGACGGAGGAGCTCATCCGCCTCACCCGTCGGGCTCTCTACGCGAAGCGTAAGGTCCAGGTCTTCAAGCCGGCGATCGACGACCGCTACGACGAGCGCAAGGTTGTGACCCACATGGGCGTATCCCACGCCGCGGTCGCCGTCAGCGGGATACCGGAGCTCGCCGCGTCCATTCAGCCCGAGACCGACACGATCTGTATCGAGGAATGCCAGTTCTTCGACAACCGAATCGTGCCGCTCGTTCAGCGACTGGCAGACCAAGGGCGCGACGTCATCCTCGCAGGCCTCGACCAAGACTTTCGCCGCGAGCCGTTCGGCTCCATGCCGGCGCTGCTTGCGATCGCCGACGAGGTCGTCAAGCTCCGCGCCATATGCATGAACTGCGGCGCGCCCGCGAGCCACACCTACCGCACCATCGAGGGAAAGCCGGCTCACTACGACGACCCGGTGATCCTCATCGGGGCAACCGAGGCCTATGAAGCGCGCTGCCGCGCCTGCTTCAAGCTCCTTGGCCGGCCGAAGTCGTCGAACCGCTAGGCTGGAGTTCGAGGGTGAAGGTGCCGCTCACGGTGAACGGCGCCCCGGGAATCGGCGCGTTCACCCAGGTGTCGACCTGCTTGATCGGCATCCCATCGAGCTTGCCGATCCAAACCGTCCCATCGCTCGACGCCGGCCGGTCGCCCTCGAGCTCCTTGATGGCGCGCGAAACTTTCCAGGCGGCGACTCCCGCCACCGTCTCCTCGCCCAGCACCTTATAGGTAATCGAAGACTTCTGAATCCCGAGCTTCACGTTTGGCGAGATGTCCCACGTCCACGTCTTGTCGGCGGCAAGCGCGAACAAGGGAAGTTTCACCGAGGTCAACGTTTCGAGCCGGTACTGAGTCGGCGAAGCGTTCTCCCCGCGAAGCTCGCTGAGCGCGCCGTCCGGACGGTAAACGGCGGTGAGCGGAGGCGAGTCCTTGACCGGGAGGTCTTGAGCTCCCAGCTTCGCCTTGATGTTCAAGGTGACGTACTGCACCGTGACGAGCCCGGCGTCGTCGACCCTGACGACCTTCTCGTTCACATCCGCGGAGACGTTCAGGTCCTGATCCTGGAATTTGAGCGCCTGGGTCAGCTTGAACCGGCGCAAGTCCCCGGTCTTGCCGATGAACCGCGGCCCGGTGTCGGTGACCGCCGCCGCGCCGGTCAGAGTGGTGAGCGCGGCGGCGATCAGGTGGGACGAAACTCGGAGTCTCGTCGTCAAGCGAGTGCTACTTCCCTCCGTCGGGGGTCGTGGCAAGCTCGACGGTCTCCGTTCCGGAGACGGGCCCCGGCGCGCCCGCGATCGGCAAATTCTTCGCCTTCCCGTCCATCTTCACGAGCGAGGCGTCCTTCTTGCTGATCCAGGCCGTGCCTTCGGTGCCGGCGGGGGCATCGCCTTCGACCTCGGTTACCTTCATCTGGACTTTCCAGCTATCGATGCCGTGAAGGGTCTCGCTGCCGAGAATCTTGTACTCGCCCTTGGCTTTCACCACGCCGGTCTTGGGGTCGGCGGGAAAGTCGTACGTCCAGGTCTTTCCGTCGGCGAGCGCAAAGTCAGGGAGCTTGAGCGTTTCCACCGTCGCGATGCGGTAGGCGCCGGCATCGTTGTTCGAGCCTCGAATCTCGACAAGCGTGCCGTCCGGCCGAATCACGTTCACGGCGACCTGCTCCGGCTGGTTCATCTCCATGCCATTGATTTCGACGGTGACCGTCTCGGTTTCCTTGATGGTGAGATTGCCGTTGTCTTCGACCTTGATGACCTTCTGGGTCATCTTGCCGCTGACCTTGGCATCGCCAAGCCCCTCGATCCCCATCGAGGCAGTTAGCGTGTAGTTACGCGTATCGTCGACGAGTCCCGTGACCCGAAGGGCGCCGTCTTTAACGGCGGCGCCGAAGACCGAAAGCGTCGCAATGCCGACCGCAACGAATAGCTTTGAAAATCGCATATTAATTCATCCTCCCAGCCATCTCTGGTGGTTCGCAGATTCAGTACGTTGGAGCCCCCTGCCAGGTTCCTGCGGCTGATTCTCTGGGACCGCAATTATGACAGCGGCTCAACCTAGGGAACCAGGTCGAGCGTCTGCGTTCCCGACATCGGCTCGTCCTTGGTGAGCGGGAGATTCTTGACCTTGCTCTCTGAGCGCACCAGCGAGGCATCCGCCTTGCTGACCCAAACCGTGCTGATGCTCGACGCCGCGGCAGGTCCGCCCTCTTCGGTCACCGAGCAGGCGATCTGCCAGGCGTCGACCTCGTGTATCTTTTCCTGGCCGATGACCTTGTACTCCGCCCTCGCCTTAACCTGGCCATGCTTAGGGTCGGCCGGAACGTCCCAAGTCCAGGTTTTGTCGACCGCGAGCGGGAAATCGGGCAGCTTGACCGTGCTCAAGACCGCCACGCGATAAGCTTCCGGACCGGCGCCCTCGCCCCGAAGCTCGAGGGTCGTGGCATCGGGACGCAGCACCCGAACGAGCACGGCATCGTCCATCTTCATCTCATTCTCGTTCACGTTCATCTTCATGTTGGTGCGGGTTTCCTGAAGGGTCACATCGCCATGGTCGAGCCGCAGCACCTTCCGGTTGATCTCGCCGCTCAGCTTGATCGTGAAGTTGGCGGACGTGAGGTCGGCCGCCAATTTGTAGCGATGGACTTCGCCGAGCTTGGCGGTCAACCGCAAAGCCTCCTGTGCGGCGGCTGAGCCCACGACCGCGAGGGCGGCGATGCCGATCTGCGGCAGCAACTTCGAGATTCGCATGGCTTGATTCTCCCGCTCGGCGCGAGCGCTTCGCAACCTCCATACGGCGGCAGCCCAAAATTCGTTGCCGTGCCGGATAGGCGCCGCGCCAGTAAACTTCGAGCCATGGACGGCCTCGGGAAAGCACTGATGGCCGCCGGCGCCGCACTTTTCGTCGTCGGCGGTTTGATCTGGGCGGCATCCCGGATTGGTTGGTTTCCACTCGGCCGCCTCCCGGGCGACATCGTGATCCGGAGGAACGGCTTTGGCTTCTACTTCCCGATCGTTACGTGTTTGATCGTCAGCGTGATCGGCTCCCTCATCCTTTGGCTGGTGGGAGCTCTCCGGCGTTGAAGCCGAGGGCCGTTACATTCGACGTCGCCGGTACGCTCGTGGACGCCCGGTGGGATCCCCGGCGCGCGGTGGAACAGGCGTCCGCACTCGCCGGCATCGAGGTCGCGGAAGGATCCGGCGACGCCTACGGCGCCCTCTACGCGCAGCGGTTGCCGGCCTTTCACGCCGCTAACCAGGTGTCGGACGACGCGGTCCGAGACTTCTGGATCCGGCTCGACGAAGAGTGGCTTCGCGGCTGTGGCCAAGACCCTTCCCTTGCCACCGCACTCTACGACGCGGGTTGGGAGCTGCTCTTCGGTCCCGGCTCGAGAGTCTTCGTCCCCTTTCCCGACGCGCTGCCTGCGCTTCAGCGCCTTGGCGGCGACGGCATCCGTCTGGCGGCGATCTCGAATTGGGATAACTCGCTCCCGGTAGTCCTGGACATGTTGGGCTGGACCCCCTTCTTCGACCTCGTCGTGCCCTCCCTCGTGTTCGGCCACGAAAAGCCGGACCGGCAGATCTTCGACCACGCAATAGCCAGGATGGGGCTCTCCCCGGCGCACGCGCTGCACGTCGGGGACGACCCGATCGACGACCTCCAGGGGGCCCGTGGAGCCGGGTTACGCGCCGCTCTCGTTGACCGGAGCCGCGCCGAGAGCACGCCGCCTTACCTTCGCAGCCTCGACGAATTGGAGCTCGCGTTCGCATGGACCGGCTGAGCGACTACGATTACAACCTGCCTCCGGAGCTGATCGCTCAAGAGCCGCTCGCCGACCGTGCGGCATCGCGCTTGCTCGTTCTGAACCGCTCAGACGCAACGATCCAACATCGACGGTTCAGCGACTTTCCAGAGCTGCTGGCGCCGGGCGACGTGATGGTGGTCAACGAGACCCGGGTTACCGCGCTACGCCTCGAGGGCGCACGCGCCGACACGGGTGGGAGGGTGGAACTGCTCGTTCTGAGACGGCTGCCGATCGGCGGATTCGTGTGCCTCGCAAAGCCCGCCCGCCGGCTCGGCCCGGGCATCCTTCTCGAATTTGAGGGGGGCCTCTCCGCGGAAGTGGTTGGCCTTGGGCCGCACGGCGAGCGGATTGTGAAGTTCAGCGACCCCGCCCGGCTGTCCGAGGTCGGCCGTGTGCCCCTCCCGCCCTATATCACGCACCAACTCGAGGAGGCTGAGCGGTATCAAACGATCTACGCGCGGCCGGGTTCGGACGCTGGGAGCGCGGCGGCGCCGACCGCCGGGCTCCATTTCACGCCGGCCGTCCTTGAAGCCGTTCGAGCACGCGGAGTTGTCGTTGCCGCGGTCAGTCTCGAGGTCGGCATCGACACGTTTAGACCGGTTCAGGTGGACGATATCGAAAGTCACGAAATGCATGGCGAGCGGTGCACGCTGACTCCCGAGGCGGCCGAGGCGATCGCCTCTGCCGCGGGGCGCGTCGTTGCCGTCGGCACCACCACCGCCCGCACCCTAGAGACGTTTGCGCGGCGTGAAGGCAGCCGTGGCCGGCGGTTCTCGCCGGGGACGACGGTTTCGAAGCTCTTCCTTCGCCCCGGTCAGGAGTTCCGCATTGTCGATTCGCTGCTCACCAACTTTCACTTGCCCCGCACGACACTTCTCATGATGCTGAGCGCCTTCGCCGGACGCGAAACGATCATGCGCGCATATGCTGAAGCGGTTCAGGAGCGCTACCGGCTCCTGAGCTTCGGCGATGCGATGTTCGTCCAGTGATGGAATTCCCCGGAAACCGGCAGATGGGCCAGCGCGCGAGGGGTTGCGTTTAAGTACAATGCACCGGGCCGCCGAGTTGGCGCCCCGCCCGAGGAATGGTTTTGGAAACGAAGGACTTTGACCCAGTTGCTTATATCGAAAGTGCATTCCTCGACACGCAATCCAAGACCGAAAGGCTCCCGGCGGCGGAATCCCTAGACGGCCAGATCGAGTTACCTTCGATCGGCGGCTACCTCAACGGGTCGGCCGTCAAGAGCAGGGCCGACAAGCAGAAGGCCCGCGCGGAGCGAGGCAAGTTCCGGAAGACGGAGATGCGGGCGCCGCGCCCGCGGCGGGTGAAGGACCCGGAGGCGCCGGCGGCAACCATCGACCCCCACCTCCAAAGCGTGTGGGAGTCACTGCCCAAGAACATCGAATTCCTATGCTCGTTCTACGACGACGCGGTAACCGCGAACTACTATGGCGGTGAGTTCAAAGAGTCCCGCGAAGATCTGATCAAGCGCCTGCTGGATCCCGAGCTGAGCCTCGAGGAGACGAGCCGTCTCCTCGGCGTTTGCCCGGCGACGGTGCGCCGCTATACAAACCGCGGGTGGCTAACCCATCACCGTACGAGCGGCGGGCAGCGCCGGTTCCGGTTAAGCGGGGTCGTCCAGTTCGTTCAAGCTCACGGGCGCTTTCCCGAGGTGTGAGGCGTCACTAGAGATGCGCCGGGAAGAACCGTGCCGAACCTAGCATGCGCATCGCCCTCTTCTCCGATAGCGTTCTACCGGTCCTCAACGGTGTAAGCGTCAGCGTCGACAGTCTCGTCTCCGAGCTCCGAAACAAGGGGCACTCCGTCCACATCTTCGCGCCTCAATTCCCGGGCCTTCAGGAGTCCGATCCGAACACCTATCGCTTTCGCAGCGTGGAGATGCCGTTCGGCAAAGGGTTCCCGCTTGCCTATCCGCCGTACATCCGGATGCTGCGAAAGTTCCGGCGCCACGAGTACGACGTCGTCCACACCCACACGATCGGGATCCTCGGGTTCGTCGGGTTGCGCTGGGCGGAGTCCCACGGCCTGCCGATCGTCGCGACCTACCACACGCTCTATGACCGGTATGCCCACTATGTGCCGTACCTGCCGCGGCGCTACGCGCGTTTCAAAATTGCGAAGCACACCAACTTTTACTACAACAGCGTAGACCACGTGATTACGCCGAGCGATGCTTCGCTTCGCTGGTTGAGACGCCACTCCGTGACCCGCCCTGCCACCGTGATTCCGACCGGAGCCCGACCGCCCGGATTCTTCGAACGCGGCGAAACGCGCCGACGCCTTGGCATTGCGCCGGAGCAAAGAATCCTCCTCTTCGTCGGGCGCCTCGCGGTTGAAAAGAACATGGAGACCCTCTTCGAAGCCGCCGCGATGGTGATGGCCGACCATCCCGGGGTCCGCCTCTGGCTCGTGGGCGACGGCCCCTACCGCGAAGCCTGCCAGGCCCTGGCGCGGCGGTTCGAGATCGGCGACCGGGTCAAGTTCGTGGGTTTCGTCCACCGGGATGAGGTCGATCCCTTCTATGCGGCCGCCGACCTCTTTGTCTTCGCCTCCGTGACC
>Ga0070734_10004418_pt1 | contig 13398 bp, 10 predicted proteins | sample Coa_R1_8_FD_66444 | JGI IMG/M metagenome (GOLD analysis project Ga0070734, IMG submission 66444) | Surface soil microbial communities from Centralia Pennsylvania, which are recovering from an underground coalmine fire - Coalmine... | ecosystem: Environmental > Terrestrial > Soil > Unclassified ...
GCAACTATTTCTTCATCATGAAGATTAGAGTCAATCGTTAAGCTGTCGAATGGAATAAATTTCATTTGATATTTGTCTTCAAATAAAAGTCAAAATAAAATGGAGCAGTAACGCACAACGCCAGAGGCTTGCTGCTGTGCTGGAATTTTATATCCGTCTGCCGATTGCTGAAGCCCGGTTAATGATTTTATGCTGAAGTTAATACAAATGTTCAATAGAATAATGTCCGCTGGGACCGAAGCCCATTAATGATTTGCAGCCGATTGCTATTCCTTCTGCCAGCATTGCGGCAAACCTGATGTTGGCAGCAGTAATTTAATCGAACAGATCGTCGCCAATTTTTAAAAGATTATTATCTCTAAAATCTACTAATGTTCCTTTTCGTGTTTTTCTATCTCCCTTTTTAATCGTTGTCTTGTTTGTTTTAAGATTGATAATTCTTATGCCAACTTCTTGTTTATTACCAATAGCAACATATGTGTCGTATATGACGTATTTAAAATCTCTGTTGGTAAAATAAATATAATTCAAATCCATTCCTTCATTTTGTGTCCCGCCACCACGCAAGTAAAATGAGTATATAAAATCTGTCCAACTGTTTTGTGACTTTTCTGGAAATTCAAATTCAATTTTGTCTTTTGTGCCGAACCTGTAGATGATATATTTATTTGCTGTGTCTTTATTTAATGTCGCTTTTTTTCCATTATAAGTTTCAAACGAGAAAATCACTATTTCGTTTGGCAACGTAAAACTCTGTCCAAATGTTTTTGTCGATAAGATTAGAAAAGCAAGTAAGGTACTATATCGGAGATTCTGAAATGTCATGGTTTTGGTTGCCGATATACGCAGTGGAATTTTATTGCTGCCAACACGTAAATTTATGATATAAGACGCTACTGCTCAAAAAATATTGCTGTTGATTATCAAACTTTTAGTGTTATACATTTTGTATTGTTGTTAGGACAATCCACTAAACACAATTTTCAGTTTTTTGCATGTGTTCGCCGCCCGCTGTATTTAATTGAAACTTCGAACCTATATTTTTTCACCCAACTCCTTCGCTATTTCCCCGCACTTTCTTCGGATCAAGTCCGGTAATTACCGGACTTGATCCGAAGAAAACATGAAGAGATCAATCAGATTGCCTGTGTATGAAATTTATTATTTAGCAATATTGAACATACAAACCTTGTATACAAGTGCTTTGGCATTCTGCCAATGCCATTCTTCACTTGGCAAATGCTTAATAAAAATTTGCACTGCCAACAGTGCCATAAAAAATGGGAAAATAATTCCTTTACAACTTTTTTTTGTAGTTTTCCAATATAAAACCATTAACCCCTTGCCAACATGAAACAACTACTCTTGTCAGCAATTGCATGCTGCCTTTTTTCTGCAAACATTTTTTCACAGACCATCGTGGATGAAGGATATTTTAATAACTGGGATTATGGTCCAACGAGCATACACGGCAATCTTCGTTTAGCCAGCACCGCCAGAAAAACTTATTATGAAATAAAAAAAACAGCACCTGGAATTGTAACCATAAAACATATCAACCCTTCCGGGATTGCGTTCAGCATATACACCGTCACTTTCATCAATGGGCTACTTAGCCGTTGGGAGGAAGCAAACCAATGGGGAGATCTTCTTGAATGGCGAATTTTTAAAGAGATTGAAAAGAATGTGTTCCAAGTAACAGATTATAGCAAAGGTGTAAACGTGTTCCTGCCTTGCAAGTATTCGCAATATGTTTATAAGAACGAATTGCTGACTGAAATACGCTATTTCTCAGCAAATGGAAACCTGATGGAAAATGCTAATGGCATCGCTATTGTGCGCTATAAAAAATATGACGACAGCACCCGCTTTGCAATGATCCATGAAGTTTCATATTTCGGTGCCAAAGGAGAACCGGTGAAATCAAAGTTCACGGATTTTCATAAAGCGGTTTATGAAATCAATGAATTGAATGAGCGGATATCTGAAACATATTTTGGAACAGACGGCCAGCCAACAACAACAAGAAGGTCAGATGTGGCAGAAATTCATAATAGCTATGACAGCGACGGGAATAATATTAAAATTGAATTTTTAGGACTTGCACATCAGCTCGTAGCCAACCTGAACGGAGTGGCAATGAGCACACTGGAATTTGAAAACGGATACGACATAAAAACGACCAGATATGATGCCCAGCGCCAACCCGTGAAGGCAGCTGCCTCAGGAGATGGGCTGGCTGTTATTAAATCAGTTTATGATAGCTCGGGGAATAGAAAAAACGAATCGTATTACGATGAACATGAAGCACCCATTAATGACCACACAGGTGTACATGAAATTTCCTACAGATATAATGCAGGTAATATGTTGACACGCGTTTCGTATTATAATCTCAGAGGTAAGCCTGCACTCAACAGAGACAAAGTGCACGTTATTTATTATAGCAGAGACAGCCTTGGGCGAATTAGTGAGAAATACCTTCTCGGTCTTCTATTAGAGCCTGTAAAAGATTTTGTGAATCAGGCATACATGATCAGGTATGCGTATGATCAAATGGGGCGTGACTCGCTGACTTCATACTGGCAGGATAGCACTACCAAAATGCCCCGCTGGAGTGGCGCATACGCTGAAGCAGATCGGTATAACGAAGATGGCCAATTGTCGGAATACCAATTTCTGGATGCAGAGAATCATCCATTGATTGGTTCTGATGGCGCGTCTACAGTGAGGCTTTCTTATAATGATGACAGCCGTGTAAAAGAGCGCCTGTTTTTGGCTGACGATGCAAGTGGAGCAAAATCTGTCAACCGGACAAGAGGTGTTACTTCTGGTTATGCGTTGATACGTTACAATTACAACATCACCGGGCAAGTTAGCGAGATAGAGTTTTTTGACACCGAAGGCAATCCTGTGAATGCACAAATTGATTTTGATAATATATTCCTGGCACACAAAATTGAATTTACCTATAGAAGTTTTAGACCTATAGAACAGAAATATTATCTCATTGGTAAGAAAGATGCGGTCAGAACAGTGGACTGCCTGACTAATGATTTTATCGCGCCAAATGGAATAAGCACTGGCAGAAAAAATCAGTGATAAACAAATCTGCCTTTAGGTTTAACTATGAACCTCTCATTTAAAACAAGAAATTTTTACCCCGACGAATTGCGGCTTTTAAAGACTCTTAAAACCCGTAAAGAGAAAAAAAGCGTCAGTAAAATTAAATTTTATCACTTTCTTATTGCAGGGATTTTGGGCGCAGGCTTTGCATATATCACCAGCATTATACCTGACAGTTTTTGGTCGCTTCTACTTGGCATGCTTGCTCTTTTCTGCTTTTCATTTGTCGTTTTCATGCCTTATGAAATTTATAAAATGAAAAGAAAACATAAAGATTGTTTGAAACAACTCAACGCAGCGATTGAAAAAGGCACTCTTGATACCTGCCTCATTAATGCCAAAAGAATTGCTGTCGCCGAAGAATATGAAGATGAGAGTGAATTGATCATTATTGAATATGACACAGACAAGATTCTCTATTTGTGGGACTTTGACTACAACCTTCGAAAAAGATTTCCATGCCTTCAATTTGAAATCTATGAGGAAAACTTTCGTAAACTTTTAGGACGGCAGGCTTATCCTTTAAGCGAGCGCATTAAACCGGTAATCATTGACAAAAAAGCCAAATGGAATTATATGAATAAGGTTATACCAAAACATTTACAAACTGAAAATAAAAATTTTGACAAGTTGATTGAAGAGTTCAACGATTGTGCCTGACAAAGGCATTTTAATAAATAGACATGAAACCTTACTTTATTTTAATAGCAACTTTGATTTTACATTTTCAAACTACTGCCTCACATAAACATACCATCAAATGGGAACATTTCAAAGGAACAATTTATTTGCAGAACAAAGACAGTTTGGCGGGTGAAATATTGCTGTACCGAATAACAAGCCAACAGGTACTTATTACAGCAGATTATGTTGGATTTTCGAAAGGCTCAAGTTTAAATTCCCATAATCCTGATTCAATTAAATGGATAAAATTTAAAGACATAAAGAGAATAAGAATTGACCTTCCCGAACAAACGGAAAATATTTCGTATGAATACTTGGCATATAAAAAAACGCTATGGCGTATTCTAAGAATAAAAGATAGTGTTTGCATTTACTCAGACATGATAATGCCCCGCTGGGGTTTGCAATATGCGCCTAAACAAATCATTTTAAAATCAGGTGAAGAAATTAAAAGCATGTATTCAGGGTTAAATTGGTTTTTTCATAATTCAAAAACAAAGCCTTTACTAAAGAATTTCATAAACAGCCGCTATCATACTTCTTTTAAAAAATCTGATTTTAAAGACGTGGATGCTGAACTGGATTATATAGTGGCACATGGATAAACCACAAACACTTCAGCGTCAAATTACTTAAATATAAAAATGTTCTATTTTTTAATAATCTTTTGCTGAAAGCTGTTATTATTTAATAGCAACCTGACAACATAAGTTCCTGAAGCAAGCCTGGCAATGCCGGATAAGTTGAAAGTGTTCACTCCCGTATGAAGATACCAGTCATGAATCTCTAAAATTTCGCCGGTGATGTTCATGAGCATCAATTCGGCTTTTGCATTTTGCCTGACAGAAGCCCTTACCGTTGTTGCACTGTTTGTTGGATTAGGATATACGGCAAACGGCATTGACAATCCATCGCAGCCTCCGGAAAAAACAGGTGAGAAAGAATACGCTCCGGAATAGCTGAATATTTTCAACCGATAAAATGTTTGGCTGGATGGATTTGCATCTTTCCAATTATATTTTGCACCTGATGAAATATTTTGCGCAGGAACATTTCCAACATCATTCCATTGCGAGCCATCTTTGCTTTTTTGAATAATGAAATGATCAATATCCTGCTCGCCTGAAGTTTCCCATTGCAGCAATGCATCATCGTTTTCACAGGTAGCACTAAACGAAATCAATGTCAGCGGCAAAGGGTTCAGCGCGTCTGAAAGCGTCCAATAACTAAAATCAGTAAGGCTGTTTTTCTCCACATAATTATTTGTCGCATCACGATTGTCGGCACCGACAAAATTCCATGTGTTGCCATCAGTGCTTTTCCAAAGTCCAAGTGTGTTTTCATCTTTTCCATTTAATTCTGCATCAAAATAATAAAAACGCAAAGTTGCATTCAGTGAATTGTTATTAGCAGGCGAAATAAAAAAAGTTCTTTGTATGCCGCTGCTCGTGCTCACCGCAACAGGCACATGACTTCTGCTGATGGTCAATGCACCAAGATTTTGAGCAGACGTGAGCACAGCTCCGAGATTACCGATATTATATTGAGCAGGTGCATTTACAGAACTATTGCTAATGCTGATGCTTCCACCAGCAAGCCCGGTAATGTTGCTCGTCTCGCTTTCGTTCACCAACGAGGATGTTGGCTGTTGCAAAAAAATATTTTTCCCGTTCAGGTCGATGGAGCCGCTGACAAATTGAATCGTGCTGATAATATTCGCATCCTGTTTCAGCAACAAATAATTACCGGTTGTTTTTGATATATCAAGTTCATCAAGTGTGCAAATGCTGCTTCCATCAATATAATTATTTGCGCTCCCGCTAAAAACAAATTTGCCATTGCCTGCCTGAAGATTAATCGCACCGTTGTTGACGAGGTCTGCATCTTGCAGGCAGATGATAGCATTGTTGGTGCAGCTCAGCACAGCTCCGTTCTGCAGATAAAATTGAGCGAAGCATTTTGGTAATTGCCCTAACATAAGCAATGGTATCAGCAGAAAAATTTTCATGAGAACAATTTTTTTATTTGCTATCTGGTTAATTTTTGCTTTTATAGAATTGTTATTGGTCAACACGAAAAGCAATGCCGGAGAGGCTAAAGATTACTGAGCTATAACCACCGTAATTGCTATAATACACACTTCCATCCGGAAAAACTACAATTGAAGCTGAAACGCCACTGCCATCCACAAAAAAATCTTCTTTCATCAAAGGCCGATAGCCTGCAGGCAATACAAAAAGAAATCCTGAAATCACGGAAGCTTGCAAATTCCCTCTTAAATGCACCTGATTTTCTTTATCAATATAATAAGATGCCACCTGATAGCCGGAGCCATAATTTTGAAACCCGCTGTTTAAAACCATTGGTTGAACATCATCAACAATAATATTGCCTGAAATTTTAAGATTGCCGTTCACTTCTAATTTTTGCGAAGGCGTGTTGGTGCCGATGCCAACATAACCATTGCCGCTATTAGGCATCAATGCAAAACTTGTGTTGCTGTACCAAAATGATGCAGCAGCGCTTTGATAAAAAGACATACCTTTCCCGTTATTGCCAATGGCTAAATCGTTTCCGCTAAAACCGAGAATTGTTCCTATCTGTACTTTGTTCACGGGGGAATTATCACCAATGCCGATGTTACCCGATGAATTGATTAAAAAACTCGGGTTGGCAGTAGTTCCCATTGCCACCTGAAAAATATCCGGCGATTGAATTTCCAGCCTGTTTGTATATCTTGAAAACGTGGACGCATTACCGCTGTTGTTATCAGTAAGCTGTATGCGTGTATTAACGCCATAGATATCAAGATTAGTTAAAGGCGACCTGGTACCAAAGCCAACGTTTACCCCAGCGGCATCAATGCTAATTGCCGGTGGCAAATCGCTGTTGTTTGTAAAAAAATAAAGCGGATGGTTTGAACGTGTGCCAAACTCTGCTGCTCCACTGCTATAAATAAATGAGCCTAAATAAGTAGTCCCATTAGTATGCATAAACCCCCAATTGTTTGTGCTTCCGGAAGTCTGTAGTGTGAGCGCATAAGCAGGCGTAAGTGTTCCAATGCCGACATTTTGTGCATTCGCAAATTGAGATATCACCAGCGCAATCAAAAGATTTTGTAGTACAAATATTCTTTTCATACTTTTTATTTTGAAAATTTTTATTTCACAAAAATACCATTCACGATGCTTGCTCCTGAGAGGCTGGTGAATGTTCCGTTTTTCCAGTAACCATCTCCTTTAGAAAGATAATTTCCGCAGATGTAGATGTCTGAACCAAGCCCTGTAACACCTGTTGCAGATTCATTACTGATTGGGTTGTTTGCAGTAGTGGTGAGATCAACCATTGTTCCGTTCTTCCAGTATTTAGCCACATCACGATAATAGCCGCTCACATACACATCAGTACCAGAAACATAAATGCCGGTAGGATAAGCAGAAAAACTACCAGGAGTATTTAAAACAGTAGCTACTCCATTCTTCCAGTATTTAGAAGAAACGCCATCGTTTGCAGTAACATATAAATCACTGCCCGAAACAAAAAGATCATAAGCTTCAGATACATTAGTTCCATTTGTCAAAGGTGTTGGCGTTCCGTTTTTCCAATAAGTAGCAACCTGATTTCCTGAAAACGGAGATTGCGAACCAGCCAGATATACATCACCGTTAGAAACAACCACTTTATAGATAATACCAATTACAACCGGCAGACCGGCACTGATATTTCCGCTGCTTAAAGAAACATTCATTGCAACGCCATTTTTCCAGCACCGAGGTAAAGAGTTAGCCCCATTCACAAAATCCCAACCTGCCACATACACATCTGTGCCATCAACAAAAACAGAACGAGCTCTGCCTCCATTATGACCCGCTGTCATAGGAAGATCAACCGCAGTTCCGTTTTTCCAATATGCCGGGCCTCCCGTATTGCCATCTGCACCTGCGATATAAACATCTGCACCATCTACAAAAATGGACCAAGCTTCCACACAGTTGGAAGGCAATGCCGTGAAAGCTCCATTTTTCCAATAACCCCATCCGCTATTTCCTTGACCGACTACATACACATCAACTGTGTATGTAAACACTGGCCCTGTTGCAGTACCATCGCTCGTTGTAACAGTTACAGCACCTGAACTCGCACCGCTTGGAGCAAGCACGGTGAGCACTGTTGCAGTGGCTGTTTGCACAGTTGCTGCTACTCCATTAAATTTTACAGTGTTGCCTGCAACAGTAGTTTTGAAATTAGTTCCATTGATTGTCACAAGCGTTCCTGTGCCTCCGGAATCAGGTGAGATGGATGTGATGGTCGGCACTGGTGCAGCCTGATAAGTAAACACAGGCCCTGTTGCAGTACCATCTGATGTTGACACAGTCACATGCCCGGTCGTTCCGCCGGAAGGTGCAGTTACTACCAGCGATGTTGCGCTTGCGCTGGTAACTGAAGCAGCAGTGCCATTAAATTTCACCGTATTATCTGAGGCGAGTGTTTTAAAATTAGTGCCTGTTATTGTGACTGAAGTATTTGCAAAGCCGGAATTCGGGTTGATAGATATTATTGTTGGCGCAGTTGAAACAATAGGAGGCGTAGGGTTTTTTTTGCAGCTTTCAACAAAAAACAAAATACCAAATGCAAAGGGAAACAGGAGCAGTAGCTTTTTCATGCGTAGAGTTTTTTCTAACTCAAACCTACTCTCATAAACTGTTGAAATAAATAGCAAAATGGTAAACAACATTTTAAATTGGCGAACTGCATTCTTGACTGAAAAAAGTTATATTTGAAATGGAATTAATTCAAGCTAACCGGAACTATGGCAAATAAGATTTCATGCATTGTTGTGGATGATGACGAAATAGATAGGCTAATCGTTCTTGCATACCTGGAAACTTATCCTTTTATTGAAATTGCCGGCGCTTATGAATCTCCACTTGCCGGATTGGAAGCTGCAAAGAAAAATCCACCTGACTGTTTGTTCCTCGATATCGACATGTCGGAAATGAACGGATTGGAATTGCGCGAACAACTGATGCACATTCCCGCTTGCGTGTTCATCACTTCGTATCCTGATTATGCCGTGGAAAGTTTTGAAATGGCGGCACTCGATTTTTTAGTAAAACCTTTTTCAGCAGCCAGGTTCAGCAAAACCATCAACAGGCTGCAGGATTTTATTACCCTCAAACGTAAATCTGATTTGCTGAGCCACACGCTCGGCGCAGATACTATTTTTATTAAGGACGGGCACGACCAGATAAAACTGCAATTGCATGAAGTAATCTATCTCGAAGCATTGAATAATTATACAAGCATTGTTACCAACAACAGAAAATATAGCGTGCTCTCTCCCATCAGCGGGTTGCTGAAAGAAAAACCTTTCAGAAGTTTTGTTCGCATACACAGAAGCTATGCGGTGCAAAAAAATTTTATCAAAAAGATAAGCAGTGATGAAGTGCTGGTGGCAAACAATATTGCATTGCCCCTGGGAAGAACATACAAAGAATCATTGAACAGTTTCAGAGATTAACCAACATGAAGAAGACCATCATCGTTTTTATTTTATTTCTTTTTTCTGCAAATATTTTTTCTCAAAAACGGGGTCAGGCATTGATAGACTCTTTATTGGCTTCCACCACTTCACAATCAAACGATACCGTTGTTGCAAAAATTTACAATCGTGCCGGGTTATATTATGTAGATGTGAATCTCGATTCAGCTTTTAAATATGCAACCAAAGGAATGTCGCTTGTGCAACGCATGAAGTGGGACAAAGGCATATCTGCTTTTCATACGATTTATGGACAGATTTTTATCACTAAAGCAAAATTTGACTCTGCACTGGAAGAATATAAACAGTCACTAAGTTATTCAACAAAAATAAAAGATAGCATCAACATTGGCGGTAGCTATAACAATCTCGGCACGATTGCCAATGCTAAAAGTGATTATGTTGCTGCAGCCCGCTATTATACAAAAGCCTTTGAAATATCTGATGCCATCAAAGATTATTATAATGCCGGAATTGCCTGCGAAAACCTGGCTCTTGTTTATCAATATCAGGAAGATTATACCAAAGGGATGAGTTATGCAAAGAAATCACTTGCTGCTCATATGCAAATTGAGGATGTTGAGGATTACCCGGCGCCACTTGCATTGATAGGTGATTTTTTTATGAAGCTGACAAAATACGATTCCGCATTCTCCTATTATAAGAAAGCGCTCTTTTTTGCAAAGCAAGTAAACGACAAATTGAAAGAAGGCGCTGTGCTGAATTCGATTGCTGAATATTATGCTACAAAACACAATTATGAAGAAGCAGTGAATACTGCGCTTGAAGGAAAAAAAATTTTTGATACCGTAGGACCTTCATTTGAAGATGCTGTTGTCAATAAAGGATTGTTGGGGTATTATTATCTGCAACTGTATCGTAAGTCAGATAATAAAAAAGAAAAGAATGCAGAAACATTATTGCAAATGGCACATGATTATCTTGAACAAGCCATACAACAATTCAAATCCGTAAGCAACAAAAATGAGCAGGCTCAGCTCCAGAAATCTTTATCAGAAGTGAACGAAATGATGGGCGATTACAAAAACGCATACCTGAATTACAAATCTTATACAGAGATAAATGATTCTGTTTTTTCACAGGCAAATAAGAACAGGCTTGCTGCTATTGAATCGCAAAACGAAATAGATAAGAAGAACCTTGAAATTGAAAAACAAAAACTGCAGGTCAGTGAGGAGAAAAAAAATATTTTCATTTTATTAGGTGGGTTGTTGTTTATGGCTGCCATCGGGTTTTTGTTTTATCGCGTTAGCGCTATTCGCAAACATAAAAATGAACAGCTCACTAAATTGAACAAAGAACTCGATGAGGCAAATAAACTAAAAGCAAAATTTTTCGGCATTCTCAGCCACGACCTACGCAGCCCGATCGCCAACCTCGTTAATTTTTTAAACCTTCGAAAAATAAAACCTGATGCATTAAACAAAGAGCAAGCAGAAGAAAGAGAAAACAAGATCAGCAGTTCGGCACAGTCTTTATTAGAAACGATGGAAAGCATGTTGCTGTGGAGCAAAGGGCAAATGCAGCAATTCAAACCCGAACATGATTTGATAAAAGTTGACAATTTATTTTCTTACATAAAGAAAACTTTTGCTGATCATGAAAACATTTCGTTCAGTTTTAAAAATGAAAATGACTTGCAGATTGAGACAGATGAAAATTATTTGAGGACAATTATGTATAACCTAACTAATAATGCAGCAAAAGCATTATCAAATATTCCGGAAGGGAAAATTGAATGGAAAGCCTGGAGCGAAAATGATAAACAGTTTTTATCGATCACTGATAACGGACTGGGCATCACCAATGAAAAATTAAAAGCGTTGTACGATGATTCCGCAGACAGCGGCTCAAAGCATGGGCTGGGCTTGCATATCATACGCGATCTTGCAAAAGCTATTAATTGCAATATCACTTCAGCATCAAAACCGGATGAAGGAACAACTTTTACATTATCGATCACTCAATCAGCTTGAACAAAAAAACATTCTGGTCTGCGGAAATAAAATCGAGCTTATTGTAGAATTTAAATGCAGGCATGTGCCTGTTCGTCATCAGCGTGATGTTGCTACAACCATTTTCTTTGCAATATTTTTCAGCGCAAGCCATTAGCTGTTTGCCATAACCCACTCCCTGCTTATTGGGAGAAACAAACAATTCATCAATATAAAGCGTGCTGCCCGTCCACCATGTTTTTTTATGGCCAAACATGGCAGCAGCAATTCCGCTTTCATCACAAAGAACATAACCTGCAAAGTATTTTGAACTGATGTATTCAGAAAGATATGTTTCGGCAGCTTGCAGTTCCCAGTGATAATTCCATGGTGCCTGATTATAAGTGTTCACAAAAATTTTTGTGCATGCAGTCAAATCATCGTTTGTAAAAAGCCTGATGTTCATAAAACCAGTTTATTAAAAGTCATTTTTTTATGCATTATCCAGCGCCTGCTGCAGGCATTTCGCAAACTCAACAGCGTTGGGCATTTCAAGCATGGTCTTATGATCACCCGGCACTTCATACACAACAACTCCTTTTTTAGCATATTTGTTCCATCCGAAATGTTTTTCATCATCCACGAAATACATACGGTCTTTTGCTTTGAACAAAACAACCTGACCATCAAAAGCCTCCATTTTATAATTACGAAAAGCGAGGGCATGCTTTTCATTTATTTTTTCCCAATGTGGCTGAAAATTGGCAGACTGCTTCAGAACATGCGATTGATGCGGATGAATAATTTTATTTACTTTCCGTGAGACGACACTCAACTGATATGCCGCAGTTTTTTTTGGGTCTTTGATCATTGATTTTGTGATGAACAAAAATTTTGGCACCTGTCTTTTCATTTTTTGCGGAAGTATCTCGTGCAGGTCTTTGCAATATTCCAGATTATCTGCATTGGTGTCAAAAATCGCCAGCATTTTTACCTGCCTGCCCATCTGCTCCAGTTGTTTCTTCATTTCAATGGCAACATAACCACCGAATGAATATCCTGCCAGCGCATACGGCCCTGAAGGATTCTGTTCGAGTATTTCTGTGATATAATGCTTTGCTATATCATGCATATTATCAAATGGCTGATCTTCTTCAAGCAAACCTTTAGGTTGCAGGCCATACACAGGCTGCTCTTCATCCATGTGCGATGCAAGGTTGTTGATATTGAGCACATTCAGCCCGTCTCCATGCACTATATAAATCGGCATTTTATCTCCGCTTGCTTTAATCGGCACAAGAGATTTCCAGGATTTTTTATTGTTATCCATTTGCAGGTAATCATACAACTGTCTTATAGTAGGGCATTTAAAAAGAATGCTCAGCGGTAATTTTTTCTCCGTGATGCGCTCCATTTTCGAAAGTATCTGAACTGCCAAAAGCGAATGCCCGCCAAGGCTGAAGAAATTATCGTCAATGCCTACCTGAATATGAAGTACAAGTTGCCAGATATCTACAATTTCTTTTTCTTTATTATTTCTTGGAGGGGTTTTGATATTATTAAGCTGCTTGCTGAAATCAAATTCGGGCAAAGCTTTTTTATCAATTTTCCCATTGGATGTGAGTGGCAAAGCTTCCAGCTCCATGAACAACGTCGGCACCATGTATTCCGGTAATCTTTCTTTCAGATATTCAACCACTGCATCTTTATTGAATTTTTCATTCGGCACTGCATACACGATCAGTTGCTTGATCCGTTCACTGTTTTCTTTTGCAATCACCACAACATCTTTTACTAAAGCCGATTGCCGGATGGCACTTTCTATTTCACCAAGCTCCACTCTGAAGCCGCGTATCTTCACCTGGTTATCTTTTCTGCCGATGAACTCCATCTGAAGATCGGGCGACATTCTTCCAAGATCACCTGTGCGATACATTCTTTCACCCAACTTATTATTGTATGGATCATGCATGAAAGCAAAACCTGTTTTCTCTTCATCGTTGGCATAACCTCTGGCCACTCCTACTCCACCAATGTATAAATTTCCTGGCACGCCAACAGGAACGAGCTTTAACTGATCATTCAAAATAT
>Ga0070734_10004419_pt1 | contig 13397 bp, 8 predicted proteins | sample Coa_R1_8_FD_66444 | JGI IMG/M metagenome (GOLD analysis project Ga0070734, IMG submission 66444) | Surface soil microbial communities from Centralia Pennsylvania, which are recovering from an underground coalmine fire - Coalmine... | ecosystem: Environmental > Terrestrial > Soil > Unclassified ...
GAGCCCGTCGCTCCTGGTGATCTGCGCCGCCACCGTCGCCGCCAGGATGGCCGCCAGCTCGCCCTCCGGGCGGCCCGTCATCCGCGCGAGCAGGGAGAGCGAGAACTCTCGCCCCAGCACCGCGCCCGCCTCCAGCAACCGCAGCGAGGCGGGCGTGAGGCGATCGAGCCGCGTCCGAATGAGGGCCTGAAGGGTCTTCGGCAGGCGACCCTGGCCCTCACTGAGGTCGCCCAACCTCATGGTGCTGGCGGACCACGATCCCGCTCGATAGACGAGCGCGCCGGCGGCCACCAGCGTTCGGAGGTACTCCGCGGCGAAGAAAGGGATCCCTTCGGCGTGCACGTGAACGTAGTTGACCAGCGCTTCGGGCGGCGCCGCCAGCGACAACATCCCCCCGACGATCGCCCCGATGTCGCCCCGATCGAGGCGCCCGAGGTGCAGCGTGCGGGTGACCGGCTTGTCGCCGATTCGACGGATACCCTCCGAGATCTCGTCGTCGCGGTAGGTCCCCATCACGAGCAGGGGGATCCGCCGGAAGAGGTCGTCGTCGAGCCGCTCCAGCACGGCCAGCGTCAGGTCGTCGGCCCACTGCAGATCATCGATCGCCAGCAGGAGGGACCGCGAGCTGGCGTAGGCCGCGATGGTATCCACCACGGCCGCCACGATGCGCTCACGCGCCGCCGATGCCGGGAGCGCGGGCGGGTCCGCCTCCGAGTCGCGGGCGCGCCGGAGGTGCTCCAGCATCGGGAGGTACCCGGTCAGCAACGGGAGGTTCCCGCCGAAGATCCGCTCGACCTCGCCCCGGCCGCGCTCGTGGCAGCGATCACGCAGGGTCTCGAAGAAGCGGCGAAAACCCTGCAGCGGCGTCGTCGAGTGAGCGGCCACCTCGCGCGTGGGCGCGAGCGGGAGGCACTCGCTCGTCACGACCTGGATCCCCTCCAGCATCGCCCGCTGCGCCACCTCCGCCGCGAAGAAGGTCTTGCCGATCCCGCTCTCGCCGGACACCAGCAAGATGGTCCCCGACGAGGAGCGAACGGCCTCGTGAACGGACTCCAGCACCGAGCGCAGCTCGCTGTCTCGCCCGACCATGGGCGGGCGAAACAGCGGGACCGTCGCTTCGCTCGAGATCACCACCGGGCTCCGCGCCGCCAGCGGCGACACCAGCGCGTCCGCGATCGCCGCCAGCGAGGCCCCCAGCGCGGTCGCGTGGCCGAAGCGCTCGGCCGGCCTCTTGGCCAGCAGCCGAAGCAAGAGATCGTCGAGCTCGGGCGGAACGCCCGACGCCCGAACCGAGGCCGCCGTCGGCGCCGCGCTGAGGTGCATGTCGATGATCTGACCGCCGCTCGGCGAGATGAAGGGCGGCGTGCCCAGGATGGTCTCGTAGAGCATGCACCCGAGCGCGTACATGTCGGCGCGGGCGTCGGGGATCCGACCGCGGATGACCTCCGGGGCGATATAGGGCAACGTCCCCCGGACCCGACCGGTGACATCGAGGGCTTCACGCCCGACCGTCCCCCGCGCCTTCGACGCCAGGCCGAAGTCCATCAAGACCGGCGTCTGCTGGTCCCTCAGGAACACGTTCGACGGCTTGAGGTCGCCGTGGACCATCCCCTCCTTGTGGATGAAGCCGAGCGGCTCACAGAGTTGCGCGAACAGCCGGAGCACCTCCACCAGGCGCCCGCCGGCGGCCGGGCGTCGCGGCGGTCCCCCCTCCCCCTCGGCCGGCTCAGCCTCCACCCCGCGCTCCCAGAGCATGCGGTTGAACGCCTGCAGCGTGGGCCCTTCGAACAGCTCCATCGCGTACCACGGCTCTTCGGCGACGAGATCGCTGTCCAGGACCGAGACGATGGCCGGATGTCGCGCCTCCCGCAGGAACTCGATCTCCTGCCGCAACATCCCGAGGAAGGACGCCACGTACGGCGTCCTCACCGTCTTGACCGCGACCTCGAGCCCGCTGACGGGATGTTTGGCCCGGTAGACGACGCCCATTCCACCGGCGCCCAGGAGGCCCGTCACCACGTACGGACCGACGGTCTTGCGCGGGGACCCGTCGCCCGCCGCCCCCCCCTCCAGCTGGCCGTCCACCAGAGCGTCGCCGTTCAACCAGCGGTCGAGCCGTGATCCGGATGACGCGTGCGCGCCAAGCGAGCTGCGCGCCGGGCCGGAGATCTCATCCGCCGCCGCGACCATGCGCAGGAAGCACTCCTGGCAATGCTCGACGTGCTCCTCCATGGCGGGCACCTGTTCTGCAGCCAGCGCCCCCGCCACGAAGTGGGCGACCCAGCCCGCGTTCGAGCATCCCATCGACAACCTCCCTCGCCGCCGCATCGTACAACAACTTCCAGGAAGTCGAATGTGGCGTCGAAGGTCGATTGGGATGCATAGTTCCTTGAGCGGGTGTCTCCCAACCACGCGTGAGAGGCGCCGAGACAGTGGGGCTCTGGTCCGACCCGGATTTGGATGGAGCGTTCTCCATCGCCAGCAGCGCGTGGCCGAACATCGCGTTGCCCCGCGAGACGTTCACCCCCTATCTCGCCGCGCGCGTCCTCTCCCCGGCCGAGACGGACGAGGGGTGCCTCAGGGACCTCTACCTGGCTTGCGCCTGCGCGCACAATTTGCCAGGCGCACTTCAGTGTTTCAGAGCACAGTATTTCTCGACCGTCAGTCTGGCGGTCAAGACGTTCGACGACTCGCCCGCGTTCGCCGAGGAGATCTACCAGCGCCTCTCCAACTCCCTCTTCGTGGACGACGGCGCCCGCCGTGCGAAGATCGTCCGCTTCAACGGGCGCGGGACGCTGGCCGGGTTCGTCGGCACCGCGGCCAAGCGCATCGCGCTGCGGATGACCGCCAGCTCGAAGCGGTTCCAGGGCGAAGCGGAGCTCGTCGAGCAGTTCTCACAGTTCAACGAGCAAGAGACGACGCTCATGAAGGTCCGCTACCGAGAGACCTTCAACCGCGCGCTGGTGATCGCGCTGCGCCAGCTGGAGAAGCACGACCGCCTCGTGCTCCGCATGAACCTGGTCGAACGCGTCAGCACCACCAAGATCGCGGCCCTCTACAAGGTCAGTCAGCCCACGGTCTCGCGCTGGATCCAGCGCGCCGCACGAAACATCTTCGCCACCGTCAAGGACCTGGTTTGCGAGGAGCTCGACATCGACACCCGCGAGCTCGAGTCGCTGCTGCTCCTCGTCCGCAGCCAGATCGAGGTGCCGATCTCGCTGGCGGGCAGCGGCATGCCCTCGATCCGCGGACCGCTCACCTCCGACGACTGAGCCGCCCCGAACCGGGAACCCGGAACCGATCCGTCGGGGGATGAATCTGGCTGCCCGCCCGTCGCGCGCGCGCGCGGCGTGGGAAACCTTCCCCCATCTTGGCGCGGCCCACTCATCCTCTGGCCGGTGTCGCGGTCGTCGTCACCGCGGCCCTCGCTTCGGCGGGCGCGCTGCTGTCGCCGAGCGCGCCGGCCGCGCCGGGCACGGCACTGGCCGCGAGCGCGGCGCCTGCGCCGGGCGCCCTGCCGCTGTTCGACGACGTCCACTTCCATCTGACCAACTACGTCCAGGAGGGGCCCGACATCCACGATTTCTTGCGCCTGGCGGGGAACAAGGTCGGACGGGTGGCGCTGTTCGGGATCCCGCTGCAGCAGGAGTGGTCGCACCGGCTGTCGGGCGACTTCGCGCCGACCTACTACCTCCAGTCCGACGCGCCCCTCTACTACTACTCGTTCACCGACGCGCGCATCGCGCTGGCTTACCAGTCGCTCACCCGCGCCGAGCAGGCGCGCTTCGACCCGATGATCACCGGGTTCAACCCGGCGGACATGTACGCCGCCGATCACGTGCGGCGGGTGCTGGAGAGCTTCCCCGGCGTCTTCTCCGGCATCGGCGAGTTCTCCATCCACAAGGAGTTCGTCTCCTCGAAGATCGCCGGCGGGGCGCCCAGCCTGGGCGATCCGGCGCTCGATCGGCTGCTCAGCTTCGCGGGCCAGGTCGGCCTGGTCGTCCTCATCCACAACGACATCGACGTGCCGTTCGCCAAGGCCGACCGCCCACCGGCCTACCTGGCGGCGGCCGAGGCGCTGTTCCGGCGCCACCCCGAGACGACGTTCATCTGGGCCCACCTCGGCCTGGGCCGGGTGGTGCACCCGATCGAGCAACAAGGGGAGATCATCGCCCGCCTGCTCGACGAGCCGGGGCTCGCGCACGTCAACTTCGACCTCTCCTGGAACGAGGTGGCCAAGTACCTCTACCCCACGGAGGGGCCCGAGCGGACCGCGCGGGTGGCCGCAGTCATCAACCGGCACCCCGACCGGTTCCTGTTCGGGACCGACGAGGTCGCGCCGACCGACGCGCGGCAGTACTTCGCGCTCTACGAGACGTACGCGCCGCTGTGGGCCGCGCTAACGCCGGACGCGCGCCAGAAGGTCCTGACAGGGAACTACGCCCGACTGTTCGACGCAGCCCGGACCAAGGTGCGCGCCTGGGAGGCGGCGCACGTCAGGGCGACCGCGCCGTCGCACCCCTGACCGGCGACCGCGCTCAGGAGCAGGCCCCGGCCGTCGGCGCCAGCGTGCAGGTGGAGGTCGTGGCGTCGCAGGTGCCGCCGAGGCAGCTCGGGCCGTTGGTCGGGTCGCAGCTCGGATCGAACTCGAGGGTCGGCGGACCGCTCCGGGCGCAATTGGTGAACGAGCTCAGCGAGTCGACGCAAGCCCGCGCCTTCTGGCCGTCGTAGACGACCCTGCCGGCGGCGATGTCCGCGGCGAGCGTGTCGTAGTAGTGCGGGCATCCTGGCGCGAGGCCAGGCAGGTCGCCTCATCGGGAAAGTCGCCGCACAGGACGGCGGCGTGGCAATCCGCCTGATCAATCGAGGACGCGAGCTGCGAGAACGGGAGCCCGTTTCCTTCGCAGCCGACCGCCGCCACGAGGGCCGCCGCGCCCGTGCCCACCACCCAACCCAGGTCGTCTCGCATGCGATCGACGATAGCGCCGATCGCCGCAGCGCGGAACTCTGGCGCCCGTCAGGCCGAGCCGGCGGTCCCGGTGGGCGCGGGCGCCGGGGCCTCGCCCGCCTCCGGGCTCTCGGCGTCGGCGGTGTAGCCGCAGTCTTCCTTCAGGCAGCGGATGCGCGTGCCGGCCTTCGACACCTTCTGCACCACGAACTTGGCGCCGCACTTGGGGCAGGGCTGCGGCAGCGGCCGGTCCCACGACACGAAGTCGCACTGAGTCTTCGAGTAGTTCGAGCAGCCGAAGAAGACCTTCCCGCGGCGCGAGCGCTTCTCGGTCAGGTAGCCGCCGCACCCTTCCTTCGGGCAGTCGACGCCCAGCGAGATCGGGCTGGTGGTCTTGCAGTCGGGGTAGCGCGAGCAGGCGAGGAACTCGCCGAACCGTCCGCGCTTGATCAGCATCGGCGAGCCGCAGGTCGGGCAGACCTGGTCCGAGGGGCGCGTGGTGGCGACGATGGTCAGGCTGCCGTCGGCGTTCTGGGTGAACTCCTTGGTGTTGCGGCAGTCGGGGTAGCCGGAGCACGCCAGGAAGTGTCCGTTGCGACCCCACTTGATGACCATCGGCTTGCCGCACTTCTCGCAAACCTGGTCGGTGGCCTTCTCCTCGCGCTTGATGTCGCGCATCTCGATCTTGGCCTTCTCGAGATCCTTCTTGAACGGGCCATAGAACCCGTCGAGCAGCTTGACCCAGTCGAACTGGCCGTCCTCGACCAGGTCCAGGCGCTCCTCCATCTGCGCGGTGAAGTCGGTGCTGACGATGTCCGGGAAAGACTTCACCAGAAGCCCGTTGACCATCACGCCCAGCTCCGTCGGGTGCAGGCGCCCCTCCTTCTTCTCGACGTAGCCGCGGTCCTGGATCGTCGAGAGGATCGCCGCGTAGGTCGACGGGCGGCCGATCCCCTTCTCCTCCAGCTCCTTGACCAGCGTCGCCTCGGAGAAGCGCGGCGGCGGCTGCGTGAAGTGCTGCTCGGGCTTGAGCTCGACGAGGCGGATCGGCTCCCCCTCGTGAACGTCCGGCAGCGCGGCGCCGGTCTCGTCCTCGTTGGCCGCGTCCTCGACCGTCTCGGCGTAGACCGAGAGGAAGCCGGGGAACTTCATGACCTGGCCGCTGGCGCGCAGCTCGACGCGCCCGGCGGCGATGTCGATCGACGTCTGGTCGAAGACCGCCGCCACCATCTGGCAGGCGACGAAGCGGTTCCAGATCAGCGTGTAGAGCTTCAGCAAGTCCTCGCTCTCGCGCTCGTCGCGCCCGCCCCCCTTGCCGCCGGCCCAGGCCGCCCGCACGCTTTCGGGGTCGTACTTGAGCGAGGTCGGGCGGATCGCCTCGTGAGCGTCCTGCGCCCCCTTCTTGCTCTTGTAGACGACCGGCTCGGCCGGCAGGAAGTTCGCGCCGTACTTCTCGGTGATGAAGCCGCGCGCGTCGCCGACCGCGTCGTCGGAGAGGCGCGTCGAGTCGGTGCGCATATAGGTGATGAGACCGACCAGGCCGTCGTCGCCGACCTCGACGCCCTCGTAGAGCCGCTGGGCGAGGCCCATCGTCCGCTTGGGCGAGAAGCGCAGCTTGCTCGAGGCCTCCTGCTGCAGCTTGGAGGTGATGAACGGCGGCGGCGGGTTCTTGCGCCGCTCCTTGCGCTCGACGCCCGCCACGGTCATCGCTGCGCCGTTGATGATGTCGACGACCTCGCGGGCCCCGCCCTCGTTGGTCAGGTCGACCTTCTTGCCGTCGAGCTTGGCGACCTTGGCGGTGAAGGGGGGCGGCGACTTCCCTTCGACCAGCGCCTCGACCGTCCAGTACTCCTCGGGCTTGAAGGCGGTGATCTCGGACTCGCGCTCGACGACCAGCCGCACCGCGACCGACTGCACGCGACCCGCGGACAGGCCGCGGCGCACCTTGGTCCAGAGCACGGGGCTGATCTGGTAGCCGACCAGGCGATCGAGCACGCGGCGCGCCTGCTGCGACTCGAACTTCTTCACGTCGAGCGCCATCGGCTTGCCGATCGCCTCGTTGATCGCCTTCTTGGTGATCTCGTTGAAGAGGACGCGCTGGATGTTCGGGTTGGCGTCGCGCACCTCCTCGGCGATGTGCCAGGCGATGGCCTCCCCCTCGCGGTCGGGGTCGGGCGCCAGCAGCACGCGCTGGGCGTGGCGGGCGGCCTCCATGATCTCGGCCAGCACCTTCTTCTTGCCGTCGATGACCACGTACTCGGGCTGGAAGCCGTGCTCGATGTCGATCCCCATCTTCTTCTTGGGGAGGTCCTTCACGTGGCCGACCGAGGCCTTCACGGTGTAGCCCGAGCCGAGGTACTTCTTGATCGTCTTCGCCTTGGCGGGCGACTCGACGATCACCAGCGCGTCGGTGCCGCGGCGCGCACGAGCCGGACGCTCGGCGGCGGCCTCGACCTCGACCTCGGCGCCGGCCTTGCCGGTCGCCTTGGCCTTGCGCGTGGGGGCCGCGCCCTCTTTCTTCGGCGCCGCCTTGGAGGCCTTGGCGCCCGCCGCCTTAGGAGCCTTGGGCGCCGCCGCCTTCGCTGCCGCCGTCTTGGGAGCCGCCGCCTTGGCCCCGCCGGCCGCCTTGGGAGCCGGCTTGGCCTTGGGGGTCTCGGCCGACTCTGCCGCTGCGCTGGTCTTCTTCTTAGTTGGCACGCGTGACCTCAATGGATGTAAAGACGCCGCCAGCCCCCCTCAGGATCCAACCTCCGAGCTCTGCCTCTGACAGGAGCGCCAGCGCCGCGGGAACCGAGACACCCAGCCGGCGCCCCAGCTCGGCCGCGGTGGCGCCGCCCGCCAGAGCCGCGAGCACCCGGCGAAACTCGGGCGGGGCCGAAACGGCGACGGGCGCTTCGCCGCGAAGCGCCGCCATGAGCTCGTCGCCGTCGCGCACCGCGCGGGCCTGGCCGGCCGCCACCAGGCGGTCGGTGCCGGGGCTGCCCGGGACCGCGAGCAACCGCCGGCCCATCGCCAGCGCGAGGCGCGCCGTCACCAGCGCGCCCGAGGCCTGCTGCGCCTCGACCACCAGCACCGCCTCGGCCAGCCCCGCGACGATCCGGTTGCGGGAGGGGAACTGCCGCCGGCGCGGCGGCGTGCCCAGCGGGAACTCGGACAGCAGCCCGCCCCTGGCGGCGATCTCGTCGAACAGCGCCGCGTGCCGGTCCGGATAGACGACGTCGACGCCGCACCCGAGGACCGCGAACGTCGGGCCGCCGGCCGCGAGCGCTCCGCGGTGCGCGGCGGCGTCGATGCCCAGCGCACCGCCCGAGACGATCGTGTACCCGTGCCGTGAGGCCATCGCCGCCATCTCTTGTGCCCGGACGCAGCCGGGGCGGCTCGCGGCGCGAGCGCCGACCACGGCGAGCGACGGCCGGGCGACCTCGGGCAGACGGCCGCGGACCCAGAGCGTCGCGACGGGCGGCCTGATTCTCCGCAGAACATCGGGGAAACCGGGCTCTAGAGCGAGGAGCTGCCGCGCTTCACGCGGATCCTGGAGCGAGGTCAACGACGGCGTTGTCGGCTCGGCAGCCCACCGGTTGTGCCTCGAAAGACCCTGCATGGGAGCCGTTGCAGATAGCTCTGGTCGGCGGCGCGGTCAAGCGACCCTATCGGAGATCATGTAATTACAGGCACTTACCGAGCTGCGCTCGAGCTGACGGCCGAGCCGGCGGGCGTCACCAGCCGGGCGGCACGTCGATCGGGTGGTCGCCGAAACAGGTGGTCGTCCCGGTCCGGCGCACGGCACAGAACGTCGATCCGCCCCCGACGATCTGGACGAAGGGACCAGCTGGCGGGGCGAGCGTCATCCCGCTGCCGCCGTGTGCCGGTCGCCCCTCACCACCCGGGTGGGGGGTCGATCGGGACGTCGCTCCAGCAGACGGTCGTGCCGGTCGCCCGCAGCGCGCAGAAGCCGTCCGCGCTCCCCAGGATCTGCACAAAGGAACCGGAGGGAACGTTGGCGAAGGGCTGGGCCGTCGACGTGGCGTCCAGCCAGCAGCTCAGCGCGCCCGCCCGATCGAGGGCACAAACGTGACCAGACGAGTCGAGGCCCACCATCGTGAACGAGCCCGCATGCACGGTCGGAGGCGGCGGCTCGGCGAGATAGGGGTCGAGCGTCACCACGGCCCCGTCGCTGCGCACGAGGCCGAGCAGGGGGCCTCTGGCGAACGCGAGGTCGACGAAGGTACCCGACGGGAGACTCCCCTTGCCGGCGTGCACCAGGCCCGCGTCGTCGAGACCGACCAGGTGGTTCTCGTCGATGACGATCCTCGTGTAGTGGAAGCCGGCGGGGAGGGCCTCGATGAACAGCGTGCCGTTCTCGGCGCCCAGAGCCGCGTAGGTCACGGTGCCGTCGGTCTTGAGGACCGCGGTGCCGGTCTGCGCGACCGCCACCTGGGCGATCCCGCTCCCGAGGTCGACGGCCCCGCTGACGTCCCAGTAGGTCCCCCGCCCCTGCGCGTCGACGCCGCCGAAGGTGGGCCCCGGATTGCCGAAGTCCATGTTCACGGCCAGCCGCACCAGGTTCGGCGGGTGAGCGGCCCACACCGGCCCGTTCCGGGTCGCATCCGCCGAGAGGCCGGGCGCCCACCAGCAATCGACGTCGCCCGCCTTGAGGGCGCAGAAGAAGTCTTGCCGGAGGTCGCCTGCCAGCGCTGCCGTGCAGGGGATCGTCCCGCCCTCGCTCGCGACGGCGCAGGCGGATACCGCCCCGTCGGTTCGCATGTCGTCGGGCTTCGCGTCGGTGCGCGCGTCGGTGATCGCCGCGTCGGTGGCGCCCCCCGTCCCGGCGCCCGCGCTGCCTCCACCGCCGCCAGCGCCCGCCGCGCTCCCTCCGGACGATCCTGAGTTTCCACCGGGGCCGCCAACGCCCGCGCCGCCGCCGACCCCTGCACCGCCGCCCGGGCCTCCGGCGCCCGCGCTGCCTCCACCGGTACCGGCGGAGCCACCGTCTCCACCGCGGTGACCGCCTCCGGCGCCGCCCCGGCCCGATCCGTTGGATCCGCCGCAGGACGCACAGGCCGCCAGCAGCCAAACCAGAAACGTCGACCGTCGCCGCATGACCCTCCCCCCGATCATGGGAGCGCCCGGTCCTGGAGCTTCACGCGATCCGTGCGCGGCGCTCGGCGGAAGGTTTATCGGCCTTCCAGCTCCCGCAGGATCTGGCCGGCGCCGCGCGCGATGAGGCGCCGCGCCAGCTCGGCGCCCAGGGCGTGCGCGTCGCCCGGCGCGCCCGTCGCGGTCTCGTGAATCATCTCGGATGCGTCGGGCCGCCCGACCAGGCCGGCGAGCGTCAGCGCGTCACCGGCCAGCGTCGCGTGGCCGGCCACGGGCGTGCGGCAGCCGACGCCGAGCCCGGCCAGCAGCGCGCGCTCGGCCGCCACGGTCACCTCGGCGGCCGGATCGGACAGCGCCCGGCAGAGCGCGGTCACGCGGGCGTCGTCGGCGCGCGCCTCCAGCGCCAGCGCCCCCTGGCCGATCGCCGGCAGCATGCGCGCCGGATCGAGCCGCTCGGCGATGCGCGCGGAGAACCCGAGGCGGTCGAGCCCCGCGGCGGCGAGCACGCCGGCGTCGACCTGCCCCTCGGCGATCTTGCGCAGCCGGGTGTCGACGTTGCCGCGCAGGATCTCGATCGTCAGGTCGACGCGCGCCGCGCGCAGCTGGCAGACGCGCCGGAGGCTGGAGGTGCCGACGCGGCTGCCGGGCGGGAGCGCATCGAGCCCGACGCCCGAGCGGCTGACGATGGCGTCGCGCGGGTCGGCGCGCGTGGGGATGGCCACCAGGGTCAGGCCGGCCCGCAGCTCGGCCGGGACGTCCTTGAGGCTGTGCACCGCGACGTCGACCTCGCGGGCGGCGAGCGCCGATTCGATCTCCTCGACCCAGGCGCCCTTGCCCTCCAGCGGCGCCACCGGGCCCGACTGCGCTCGATCTCCGGCGGTGACGATGATCTGCTCTCGCACCTCGAGCCCGGGGTGCGCGGCGCGCAGCAGGCGCCCCACCTCGCCCGCCTGCCAGCGCGCCAGCGCGCTGCCGCGCGTGCCGATCACGATCGTCTTTTCGGCGCTCACCGGCCGGCCGCCTTCTTGTCCGGGCGCTCGCCGGCGGCCGGGGCCGGGGACTCGCCCTCGGCGTCGACGGGCGCGGCGGCCGCCACCTCCAGCGCGAACAGCCGCTGCACGGCCATCACCAGCGAGACGCCGTCGTCGGGGTCGTCGTTGCGCAGCGCCATCTGCGGGACGTGGAGCAGCTTCTTGGCCAGCGACTCGGCGAGCTCGGCGAGCAGCTTCCGCTCGCGCTCGCCCAGCCCGGGGTTCGCCGCCAGCACGCGCGACGCCTCGGCCTGCGCCATGCCCAGCACGTGCGAGCGCAGCGCCGTCACCGTCGGGCCGAGCAGCCGGCCGCGCCAGGCCTTGAGGAACCGGTCCAGCTCCTGGACCACGATCGCCTCGGCGTCGGCCGCCTCGTTCTGCCGCTCGTCGCGGTGCTCCGCCGCGACCTTCTGCAGGTCGTCGATGTCGGCCAGGTAGATGCCGTCCAGCTTCCCCACCTCGGGCTCGACGTCGCGCGGGACCGCGATGTCCAGCAGGAAGAGCGGCCGGCCCCGGCGGGCCGGCTGCACCTTGTGCATCATCTCCAGCGTCAGCACCGGGCGCTGGGCGCCGGTCGAGGCGATCACGATGTCGGCCGCGCCGAGCGCCGCCGGCAGATCGCTCCAGTCGCGCACGGCGGCCTCGTATTGCTTGGCGAGCTCGTCGGCACGCGCGCGCGTCCGGTTGGTGACCGTCAGCGCCGCCCCCTGCGCGCGCAGCGTTCGCGCCGCCAGCTCGGACATCTTGCCGGCGCCCACCACCAGCACCTGCCGGCGCTCGAAGCCGCCGAACACCTGGCGCGCCAGCTCGATGGCCACCGAGCTGACCGACACCGGGTTGCGCGCGATCTCGGTGTCGCGCCGCACCCGCTTGGCCACCCGAAACGCGCGCTGAAAGCAGGTGTTCAGGATGGCGCCCGCGCTGCCGTGCTGGACCGCCGTCTCGAGCGCCTGCTTGGTCTGCCCCAGGATCTGAGGCTCGCCCACCACCAGCGAGTCGAGGCTGGAGGCGACCCGGAAGAGGTGCGCCACCGCCTCGGCGTCGCGCCGCTCGTAGAGGTGCGCGGCCAGCTCCAGCGACGGGACGCCGGCCCGGCGGGCCAGCGACTCGGCCAGCCCCTTCGCGGCCCGGTCACCGTCCTTGTCGACGGCGGCGTAGATCTCGACCCGGTTGCAGGTCGACAGCAGCGCCGCCTCGCGCACCGACGGCAGCGAGGTCAGCTCGGCCAGCACGGCCTGCATCGTCTCGGGAACGACCGCCAGCCGCTCCCGCACGGCGACCGGCGCCGTCCGGTGCGAGACGCCGAGCACGAGGAGATCGATGGCCGCGCCGCCCATGGTTCACGCCGCGTGCCGCAGGAAGTAGGCCAGCAGCACCAGCATGGCACCGCCGAATCCCCCCAGGGTCAGCCAGGCCGCGCGACGCCCGCGCCAGCCGGCCCCGAGGCGCGCCACCAGCAGCACGCCGAAGGCCGCCCAGGTGGCGATCGCGAACAGGTACTCGGGCCTCAGCGCGACCGCCTGGCGCAGCAAGCCCAGCCGCGCCACCCAGATCGCGCCGGTCACGATGGCCACGGTGAAGATCGGGAACCCGATTGACACGCAGCGGAGCGCCAGCCGGTCGAGCGTGTCGAGCGGCGTCCCCCGCCCCATCATGCGGTCGAACCGCTTGTGCTTGAGCTGACGGTCCTCGAACAGGTACAGCAGCGCCAGCACGGCGGCCAGCGCGAAGACCGCCACCCCGATGACCGCCAGCAGGACGTGCGCCATCCCCAGCGACCCCATGTGGGGCGCGTCGGCCTCGGCAGGGACGACGCGCGCGAGCACCAGCGAGGCCAGCGCCGCCGGCACCGCGAACGCGCCCGCGGCGGCCAGCCGATAGCGCAGCGAGGCCAGAAAGTAGCCGGCCGCGATGAGGAACGCCACCAGCGACATCGCCTCCGGCGTCGACGAGATCGGGTTCACGCCGTGCATGCAGCGGGCGCCGATGTCGCAGAGGTGCAGCCCGACACCCAGCGCCAGGACGGCGTGCCCCACGCCGACCGCGCGGGCGCGCTCGGCGATCGCGCCGCCGGTCATCGACCGCCCGAGCAGATATCCCAGATAGATCGCGGCCGCGAGCGCGTAGACCCCGATCACGACCGCCGTCAAGGTCGCCACACCCAGTTTTTACCACGCGTTACGGCAGAGGGGGCGATGGACGTCACCCCTTGGAACGCACTGGGCCATCGTGCTAAGCCATGGGCCCATGGCTAGCGAGAACATCGTCGAGGTGACCGACTCCAACTTCCAGTCCGAGATTCTCGGCTCGAAGCTCCCCGT
>Ga0070734_10004422_pt1 | contig 13391 bp, 12 predicted proteins | sample Coa_R1_8_FD_66444 | JGI IMG/M metagenome (GOLD analysis project Ga0070734, IMG submission 66444) | Surface soil microbial communities from Centralia Pennsylvania, which are recovering from an underground coalmine fire - Coalmine... | ecosystem: Environmental > Terrestrial > Soil > Unclassified ...
GAGGCAAAAAACCGGACAACTCGTGTGCTACCTAACCCGGACAACTCGTGTGCTTACGACCCGGGGCGGTAATCACATTGGAGTGTGACGCGTTTTGCCCTATAGTCGTGACGCCATTCTGAACTTTTGCGCGTCAGACCAAATCAACAAACCGGGGAGCGAAACGATGTCGCGAAAACTTCTCCACTCCGTGGCTGCAATCGTCATAGCCGCGGGTGGACTTCTGTGCATTGTCCCGCAGGTTGCGGCCCAAACATTCGTCGGAACGCCTGTGCCGCCGCAGTTTACCGGCCAAGGCCAACCTTCGACCAGAAACGGCGAGTGGCCGACCAATGGGGCCGACGTTAAGTTCACCAGGTATTCGCCGCTCGACCAGATCAACGCATCGAATTTCGACAAGCTGCAGGTGGCGTGGCGCTTCAAGACGGATGCCTTCGGCCCGTATCCGGAATACAAGCTCGAAGGCACGCCGATCATGGTCAAGGGCGTCCTCTACACGACCGCCGGCACGCGGCGCGCGGTCGTCGCACTCGATGCCAAGACCGGGGAATTGATCTGGTCGCACAGCCTGCGCGAAGGCCACCGTGCCGAGGTCTCGGCGCGGCAACTGTCGGGACGCGGTGTCTCCTACTGGACTGATGGCCGCGGCGACGAGCGCATCATCTACGTGACCACCGGCTATCGCCTCGTCGAGCTCAACGCCAAGACCGGCGCGTTGGTCTCCTCGTTCGGCGACAACGGGATTCTCGACATCAAGGTCGGCGTTCAGAAGGGCAACAACGAGCAGATCGACCTGGAAGGCGGCGAGATCGGCATCCACGCCGCCCCGACCGTCACCGGCGATGTGGTCATCGTCGGCTCTTCGATGCGCGAGGGCGCAACCGTCCCGACCCACAACAACACCAAGGGCGTGGTGCGCGCCTTCGACGTGCGCAGCGGCAAGCAGTTGTGGCGCTTCGACACGATTCCGCGGCCCGGCGAATTCGGCAACGAGACCTGGGAAAACAATTCATGGGTCAATAACGGCAACACCGGCGTGTGGGCGCACATCACGGTCGATGAAGAACTCGGCCTCGTCTACATCCCGGTCGAGACGCCGACATCGGACTATTACGGCGGCCATCGGCCCGGCGCAAATCTGTTCGCCGAAAGTCTCGTCGCCGTCGATCTGAAGACCGGCGTGCGCAAGTGGCACTTCCAGTTCGTGCATCATCCGATCTGGAACTGGGACATGACGTCGGCGCCGATCCTGTCCGACATCAATGTCAACGGCCGCCCCGTCAAGGCGGTCTCGGTCGCCTCCAAGCAGGGCTGGCTCTATGTCTTTGATCGCGTCACCGGGCAACCGGTGTGGCCGATCGAGGAGAGGCCGGTGCCGCAGTCCGATGTGCCGGGCGAGAAGACGTCGCCGACGCAGCCGTTCCCGCCCGACTCGCTGCAGTACGCGCGGAACTATCTGAAGGTGCCGGACGACCTGATCGACTTCACCCCCGAGCTGCGGCAGAAGGCGCTCGACTATCTCAAGCGCTACAAGGTCGTGCCGTCACCGTTCGCGCCCGGCGTACTGGGCGATGTCAACGGCATTCTTGGCGCCATCGTCTCCGGCACCGCGACCAACTGGCCGGGCTTCGGCTACGACCCCGAGACGCATACCGCCTTCATGCCGGCCGGCAACACGCCGGGCGTCCGATCCCTGGTGGCCCCGCCCGGAGAGTTCTCCGACATCCGATATGTGCAGGGTGTTGCAGGACAGCAGTTCCGTGAAATCCTGGGGCCCGGCGACTGCTGCGCTGCCGGGGCGCCGCAGACCGCCGCGCGGGCGCGCCTCGCCCGGACCAATCCGGCGGCCGCGGATGCGCCTCCACCTCCGGGCGGCTTCGGCGGATTGAACGTCGACGGACTGCCGATCGTGAAGCCGCCCTACGGACTGCTCGCTGCGATCGACCTCGACAAAGGGCAATTGAAATGGCAGGCGCCGCACGGCGATACGCCAGACCAGGTCCGCAACCACCCGGCGCTCAAGGGGCTCAACATCCCGAAAACCGGCCAGGCGCAGACCTCGGGCGTCGGACTTGTCGTCACCAAGACCCTGGTGATCATGGGCGACCCGGTGGCAACCACCACCCCGGAGCATCCGCGCGGCGCCATGCTGCGAGCCTATGACAAGGCGAGCGGACAGCAGGTGGGCGCGGTGTTCATGCCGGCGCCGCAGAGCGGTAATCCCATGACCTACATGGTCGATGGCAAGCAGTACATCGTGGTCGCTGTGAGCGGCGGCAGCTATTCGGGCGAGTACATCGCGTTCAGCTTGCCGAACTGACATTACTGCCTCTCCCGCTTGCGGAGGCTTCGACAAGCTCAGGGAGGGGTCGGGTGAGGGGTCGCAAGCTCAGACTTGCGGAGACGCTCCTCAGCCGCGAAAGATTAAGGCCCTCATCCTGGGGGCGGCCGAAGGCCGCGTCTCGAAGGATGAGGGCCTTGACTTTTTCACGCTCGGAGGAGCTGGCGTCGCACTACTGGCGTGAGAGGTGAAAGGTGCGGCGGTCGAATGCGATCACCCTGCCGCCCCCATTGCGTCGAACGGTCGCGACCGCCACTTTATAGGAGCCGGCGCCGAGCCGGCACGCCGCCAGCCGAGAAAGGTTCGCCAGGTATGGCAAAGTCCCCGGACGATCGCGCGCCGGCGCCGGTCGGGAAGGGCACCCCGCCGGCAGCAACATCCTCGCGTGGCGAGATCGATGCGTTCCTGGAGCGGGTACGCGCGGTAGAGCGCGCCGCGCCGCAGGGGCCGCGCGGTCGTCTGATCTTCGCGCTCGATGCGACCATGAGTCGGCAGCCCACCTGGGATACCGCCTGCAAGCTCCAGGGGGAGATGTTTCGGGAGGCGCAGGCGATCGGCGGCCTTGACGTGCAACTTGTTTATTTCCGCGGTTTGAGCGAATGCCGTGCGTCGCGTTGGGTGTCGGAGCCCGCCGCGCTTGCGGCCCTGATGGAGCAGATCGACTGCCGCGGCGGCCACACCCAGATCCGCAAGGTGCTGAGCCATGCGTGCCGCGAGACCGAGAAATCCAAGGTGCAGGCCCTGGTGTACGTGGGGGATGCCATGGAGGAAACGGTGGATGACATCTGCGCCAAGGCAGGCGAACTCGGATTGCGCGGCGTTCCGGCGTTCGTGTTCCAGGAGGGAAACAATCCGGACGTCGAGAGGACGTTCCGGGACATCGCGCGGTTGACGCGCGGCGCTTATTGCCGCTTCAATGCTGGTGCCGCTCACGAGCTGCGGGAACTGTTGCGCGCCGTCGCGGCCTTTGCGGCAGGCGGCATGAAGGCGCTCAGTGATCTGTCGGCGCAGCGCAACGCCGGCGCGATGCGGCTGCTGGAGCAGATGAAGTAATCATGCCGACGCTGTTTATCGGCCTTCTCGCGCTGGTCCTGGTGATATGGGTGCTCAAAACCCTTGCTCACAGCGATCCGCGATATCTGATCAGGATCGGAAGGACGGCGAGCGGCATCGTGGCCCTCGCAGGAGCAGCACTTCTGGGCTCGCGGGGACAGGTGTTTCTTGCGCTTCCGCTCGGCGTGACGGGGCTCAGCCTGCTCGGGCTGCAGGGGTGGCTGCCGGCGTGGATGCGCCCTTACCCTTGGCCGCTGGGCCAGAAAAGCAGCGGACAAGTGTCGCGCGTGCGCTCCAATTTCGTCGAGATGACGCTTGATCACGATACCGGTGCCATGACCGGCACGATCGTGGCCGGTCGCCTCAAAGGCACATCGCTCGACGCCCTTGAGCTGTCGGTGCTGACTGGCTTGCTTGGCGAGTTCGATGAGGAAAGCCGCAATCTACTGGCAGCGTATCTTGACCGCCGGCAACCCCGATGGCGTGAAGACGTTCACGACGGTGCGGCAGCGGGGCGCGGAGGTGCGGCGCGATCCGGAAAAATGTCTGAGGAGGAGGCTTATCAGATCCTTGGCCTTGAGCCGGGGGCGAGCGCCAGCGAAATTGGGCGCGCCCACCGCGGGCTCATGAAGAAACTGCATCCCGACCAGGGGGGATCGACGTATCTTGCTGCCCGCGTCAATGAAGCGAAGGATGTGCTGCTTCGACGCCATAGGTAACTCCTACGCACCACGCCACGAGGGTGCGCGCCCTCGCGAAAACACGAACGAACGAAACCTGGCTCCTGTCCTTTGTCGCCCGACCCGCCTATGCGGTTCTATTTGCGGGCCAATTTGGTTGAATTTTGGCCGTCAATTCTTGATAGTCATACAAGCGATATCGTTACGTTTTAGTTGCCGGCAAATTGCCTCGGCCTGGTCTTTTTCTATGCCGGCGAAACGGGCGCGGTAGAGCTTCTTGTCCCCCATCGTCACGATCTCGGTAAATGGGTTCGCGTGCTTGAGGATCTGGCCTGCCTTGGCCTGGACGGCAGCAATCCGCTCGCGTGCCTCCCGCTCGTCGTCAAAAGCTCCAACCTGGATCATCCAGCCGGAATGCGACGACTGAGCGGACGATGCCGCGACCTTGGGAAGGCCTGCGGGTGCTAATGCGCTTTGGGGTGGTGTGGTCTCCCGGATTGTCTCCGCGATCAGGTCACGAACGGGATCTCGCCTGGGCTCTTCCGCTACGGAGGCTTGCGGCACCACGGCGGCTGGCGCGGCCTGCGGAGGCGCCGGCGCGGCCGGCGGCGGCGCGAGCGCCGCCATCTGCGTCGGCGCCATCTTCACCTTCACGGTCTTGACCTGAATCGGCTTGATAGGATCGGTGGCCGGTGCTGCGGGCGGCGCCGACACGACTCCCGTCGGCGCCGCAGCCGTGGTTGTGGCCTGCTCGCTGGCCGCTGGGCTTGGGGTGACAACGCCGGACGCCGGCGATGCCGGGGTCGATGGTGCAGGCCATGTCGGGCTCTGCCCGTACGAGGCGACCGAATAGGTGGCTCGTGCACTTGGCGCGGCCGCAGGGCGCGAGTCCAGGCCACGCGTCCGCGATGCGACGGTATTGTCGGGACTGCGTGTTTCGCTCGCGCGGGCTTCCTCGGAACGGGCGGCGCCAGGCCTGGAGCTGGTCACGCTTGCGACCAGGGTCTTTTGCGGCGCGGCGGCGAGGATGTATTCCTCGATCAGGCTGCGCATGCGGGCATCGCGGGCGCCGGCGGAAGTGCCCCCCAGCACGACCGACACGATATGTCGATTGTCGCGTCGTACCGAAGCAACCAGATTGAAGCCGGATGCCTGCGTATAGCCGGTCTTGATGCCGTCCATGCCCTCCACATGACCGAGCAGTTGATTGTGGTTGCGCATCGTCTGGCCGTGATACGTGAACGACGGCGTGGCGAAGTAGCGGTAATAGCGTGGAAAGCGCTCCTGAATGGCGCGACCGAGCAGCGCCTGATCCCGCGCCGTCGTGACCTGCTCGTCATTCGGCAGGCCGGAGGCATTTCGGTAGACCGTGCGGCTCATGCCCAGCGCACGGGCCTTAAGGGTCATCATGTCGGCGAAGTCACGTTCGCTGCCGCCGATCGCCTCGGCGACCGCGACCGCTGCGTCGTTCGCGGATTTTGTCACCAGTCCACGAATCGCGTCCTCTATTTCGATCGACTGCCCGGGCTTAAGCCCGAGCTTCGTTGGCGCCTGGATGGACGCGTGCTCGGAGACCGGAATCTGCGAATCGAGCCGAAGCTTGCCGGCCTCGAGCTGCTCGAACAGCAGATAGAGCGTCATGATCTTGGTCAGCGAGGCGGGATGGCGCAGCTCGTCCGCCTTGTCGGCGTGCAGCACGTGGCCGGAATTAGCGTCGACCACGATCGCCGCATAGGGAGGGACGAAAGCGGGTTCATGCTTGCTGGACCGTTCATGCGCTCCGCTTGCAGCTCGATGTGAAGCGGAATGGCGCGCGACGGCAGGATGGACTGCGATCGTGACGGCGAGAATGCTGGCGAAGCCGGCGAAGACGCATGGCCGTCCGCGCATTGTCGGATGATCTGCTGTCAACTTCGTCTCCCCAATCCGGCGGTTATCGCCGGGTCGTCCCACAGAAAAATGCGCTGGCCAACCTCATCTCCCCGCTCGATTGCTGCTCAGCGCCGCGCGTTCGCCGAGCCGCCTATGCCTTCAGGCTCTGCAGTCGAATCGTTTCGTGCCGATCAAAACAGGCGGTAGCATGGCGCGGCTCACCAGGATAGATTGTCAAGGTTGCTAAGTTATTAAGCGGTCCAGGGGGTTAGTGTCCAACCCGAAAAACGTGTTTTTGCGACGCAAAAGAATCCTTGACTTATTGTGCAGTGCGGCACAAATAGTTTTTCGACGGCTGAGGGGCCGAGTTCCGCTAGGTGCGGCGGTGCGCCGTTATGGAGATGACGATGCTGAAGAATTTCGACGACATGCAGAAATACGGGAAGGAGCACATGGATTCGGCGTTGAAGGCATGGGGCCACGTTTCAAAGGGGGTCCAGGCGATCGCCGCCGAGACTGCTGACTATTCCAAGAAGTCCTTCGAGGAAGGCACTGCGGCGCTCGAAAAACTGCTCGGCGCGAGGTCGCTCGAAAAAGCCATCGAAATCCAGACCGCCTATGCAAAAACGGCCTACGAAGGCTTCGTTGCCCAGGCGACCAAGATGGGCGAACTATACGCGGACCTCGCCAAAGAGAGCTACAAGCCGTTCGAGACTTTCGTCGGCAAAGGCACCAATACGAAATAGTGGCGGTTATTGTCGTAGGGCGGGTGAGCCGAAGGCGTAACCCGCCAGCATCGGCGTCTGATCGACGGATTGCGCTGCGCTAATCCGGCCGCCGATTGTTTCAGGCTTTCGTTGCGGAAACGCGACGCGCGGGCACCTTGCGTGTTCCGCGCTTGCGACGTCTGTCAAATCGAGCGCCGCGTCGAGAAGTCGTCACATCGAGCCCGTCCGGCATTCCGGATGGGCTTTTTTTGTGGTGCGCCGCGATTGCGACCGGTCGCGGTGAATTTGGTTGAACTCACGGCCGGAAGTCATGGTTTACACCATCCCGTTCCATCCGCGCGGAGCCTCAATGCTGCCAGTCGCGCACTGGCGAAGGTACCCTGCACTTCTTATCTGGAACATGCCAACCCGAATCTCATTTTTAACTACAAGATCGTCTCGGTTTGCGGCATTCTTATCGTGAACCGAAACCACAAGCTGTCCGAATCCATGAGTATGTCTGTTCGCCATATCTCGCCGGAACCCCGGATACCGGTCGCGCCACGTGCGGCCGACGACGACCGCAAACGACGTAACGAGCCGAACGGGCCCGGCACGGCCGTCATTACCAAAACCAAGACGCAAACCAAGAAGCCAAGTCTTTACCGCGTGTTGTTGCTCAACGACGACTACACGCCGATGGAATTTGTCGTTCATGTGCTGGAGCGGTTCTTCAACAAGGATCGTGAGGCGGCGACGCGCATCATGTTGCATGTGCACCACCACGGCATCGGCGAATGCGGAATCTTCACCTACGAGGTCGCCGAGACGAAAGTGACGCAGGTGATGGACTTTGCGCGAAAACACCAGCATCCTCTGCAATGCGTGATGGAGAAGAAATGACATTCGGCCAACCAATGACTACATTGGTGGGAGATCGCATCGGCGACCGGGGATGGTCGCGACCGGGTTGTCGAGATGCAGCAGTGTTGGGACGGTGTGGCGACGGGGGCGCGAGGAACGGGCCCCCCTTCCTGTCCTCCCTCTCATGGAGGGGAGGGCAAGGAGGGGAGTTCTTGAACAGGGGTTCCGGGGGGACGTGCAAACTGCGGAAACAACCAGCAAAGAAGAGAAACTGATGCCAACGTTCTCGCGCAGCCTAGAGCAATCGCTCCACCGAGCCCTCGCGCTCGCCAATGAGCGGCACCACGAATATGCGACGCTGGAACACCTGCTGCTGGCACTGGTCGACGACCAGGATGCCGCGGCTGTGATGCGCGCTTGCAACGTCGACATCGACAAGTTGCGTCGGAACCTCGTCACCTACGTGGAATCCGAACTGGAGAATCTCGTAACCGACGGTTCGGAAGACTCAAAACCCACCGCCGGTTTTCAGCGCGTCATTCAGCGCGCCGTGATCCACGTGCAATCGTCGGGTCGGGAAGAGGTCACGGGTGCGAATGTACTGGTGGCAATCTTTGCCGAACGCGAGAGCCATGCCGCGTACTTCCTGCAGGAGCAGGAAATGACGCGCTACGACGCGGTGAACTACATCAGTCACGGCATCGCCAAGCGGCCTGGGCTGACGGAATCGCGCCCGACGCGCGGTGTCGACGAGGAAACCGAGCAGAAATCCGGCGAAGAGCCGAAAAAGAAGGGCGATGCCCTCGATAATTACTGCATCAACCTCAACAAAAAGGCGCGCGAGGGCAAGATCGACCCCTTGATCGGTCGTGACCAGGAGATCAACCGCACGATCCAAGTCCTCTGCCGTCGCCAGAAGAACAATCCGCTGTTCGTCGGCGATCCGGGCGTGGGCAAAACCGCAATCGCGGAAGGGCTCGCGCGCCGCATCGTTCACGGCGAAGTGCCGGACGTGCTCAAAAACTCCACGGTATTCGCTCTCGACATGGGGACCCTGCTGGCGGGTACCCGCTATCGCGGCGACTTCGAGGAGCGCCTCAAGCAGGTCATCAAGGAGATCGAGGCCTACCCGGGCGCGATCATGTTCATCGACGAGATTCACACCGTGATTGGTGCGGGCGCGACCTCAGGCGGCGCCATGGATGCGTCCAACCTCCTCAAGCCGGCGCTGGCAGCCGGAACGGTGCGCTGCATCGGTTCAACCACCTACAAGGAATACCGGCAGTATTTCGAAAAAGACCGCGCCCTGGTGCGTCGCTTCCAGAAGATCGACGTGCACGAGCCGAGCGTGTCCGACGCGATCGAAATCATGAAGGGGCTCAAGCCGTATTTCGAGGACTACCACAAGCTCAAATACACCAACGAGGCCATCAAGGCGGCGGTGGAACTCTCTGCGCGCTACATCCATGACCGCAAGTTGCCGGATAAGGCAATCGACGTGATAGATGAGTCGGGCGCCGCCCAGATGCTGCTCCCGGAAAGCAGGCGCAAGAAGACGATTGGCCTCAAGGAGATCGAGACCACGATCGCCACGATGGCGCGGATCCCGCCCAAGACCGTGTCGAAGGATGATGCGGAGGTGCTGGCTCATCTCAAGGAGACGCTGCAGCGCGTCGTCTATGGCCAGGACAAGCCCATTGAAGCGCTTTCGGCTTCGATCAAGCTCGCCCGCGCCGGCCTGCGGGAACCTGAAAAGCCGATCGGGTGCTATCTGTTTTCGGGGCCGACCGGCGTCGGTAAGACCGAAGTGGCCAAGCAGCTCGCGGCCTCGCTGGGCGTGCAGCTCATCCGCTTCGACATGTCGGAATACATGGAGCGGCACACCGTTTCGCGCCTCATCGGCGCCCCGCCCGGCTATGTCGGGTTCGACCAAGGCGGTCTGTTGACCGATGGCGTCGACCAGCATCCGCATTGCGTGCTTCTGCTCGACGAAATCGAGAAGGCCCATCCCGACCTGTTCAACGTGCTCCTGCAGATCATGGATCACGGCAAGCTCACCGATCACAACGGCAAGCAGGTCGATTTCCGCAACGTCATCCTGATCATGACCACGAATGCCGGCGCGTCGGACCTCGCCAGGGCGGCCTATGGCTTCACCCGCAGCAAGCGCGAGGGCGACGACGTGGAGGCTATCAACCGTCTGTTCGCGCCCGAGTTCCGCAACCGGCTGGACGCCATCATCACGTTCAACCACCTGACGCCTGACATCATCACCAAGGTGGTGGAGAAGTTCGTGCTTCAGCTCGAAGCTCAGCTTGCGGATCGGGACGTTACCATCGAGCTGTCCGACGAAGCCACGAAATGGCTCATCGACCGCGGCTATGATGAGCAGATGGGCGCGCGTCCGATGGCTCGCGTCATCCAGGAGCACATCAAGAAGCCGCTCGCCGACGAGGTGCTGTTCGGCAAGCTCAAGAACGGCGGCCACGTGCGGGTCGTGGTGAAAAAGGACGAGGACAGCGAGGGCGGCACGCGAGACAAGGCGAGCCAAGACAAGCTTGGGTTCGAGTTTCTCGATGGTCCCGTAACCCCGAAGCCGGAGAGGATTCCGCCCGTCCGACCGAAAAGCAAGCGCCGTGGTGGCGGTGGAGGAGGTGGTGCCGCCAAGCGCACCAAGCCGCCAGGTCCCCGCGGCGACGGCGGGGCTTCGCCGCCGAGCCGCGGGTCGGTGCCGAAGATCCCGCTGGTCAGGGTGTAGCACCTCAGCCCGAAACGACGTAGCGCTTCTCAGAAAACGGGTGGTTACGTGGGTCATGCCCGCGTATGACCGCGCTCCGAGATCGTGCGGGCGGTCGCGCATCGGCGTGGCATTCGTAGAACTCATGCATAGCATGAGAAACGTTCGTTTGAGCCAGGCCGGCCTGCGATGCATGTTGCCCGCACGCGATCCCGGCGCGCATCCCTCAAGGGGCATGACGCGCCATACGCATGCAAGGGCGGCCAACCATGGTAAGGCAATTCATCGACAGCTCAGTTCGCCTCACGTCAGGAGAACTGCTCGATATCAACGACGGTGAGGGACTGACGATCGAGTGCCTCGAAGGCGCGGTTTGGATCACCCAGTCGAACGATCCCCGCGATATCGTGGTAAACGCCGGGCACTCTTTCTTGCTGGACAAACCCGGCCTTGCGCTGATCTGCGCGGCCGATGGTCCCGCGACCTTGGCGGTCGCGGTCTCGCTGCGGCTGTTGCCCCGCGCGCGGTCGCGGCTGCGAAACGTGAAGCGCATTCGACTCGCAGCGTGATCGGCTGATTGCCCGGGAATTTGCGCAATGGACGATCGCAGCGGCATTGGGCGCGGCGCGCAAACCCTCGCATTGCGCCTTCCTGGCGGCGAGGCCGTGATGGTGCGCACAATCTGTCCGCAGGACGTCGACCGCCTGCAGGCCTACATGCGTGATCTGTCCGGACCGAGTCGCCGCAACCGGTTTCTTGGTGCGATCAGCGAACTGGCGCCGAGGGAACTCTGTCGGCTGGCACATATGAACGGCCCGGGCGAATTGGCGTTGGTTGCCTTTGCGGGTGCAGACGGCGCAACACCCATGATCGGTGAGGCGATCCAGGTGATTTCGCCGGCAAGTCAGCGTTGCGAAATCGCCCTGTCCGTTACGGACGCCTGGCAGCGCAAAGGGCTGGGCACACTGCTGCTGGCGCAAATCGAATGCAGCGCGAGGGCGCGTGGTGCCCGCTACCTGGTCGGCGAAGTCCTGCGGACCAATGATGCCATGAAGGTCCTTGCCCGCAAGGCGGGGTTTGCGATCCGCGGCCCGTTCGCCGATGGGCGGCTGGTGGAGATCATCAAGGACCTTTCGACCCCGCAGACGGGGTTGCCCTGCCCCGAGCTGTTCTCCGCGCCCAGCTCAATTGCGGCCTGACGAGGTGAGGGCGAGGCCGATCCTTGGAGGTGCCGAGACGCGCAAGTGCCCGACCTGGGGCCCGCAGTTTAGCTTTCCCTCAGCGCAGCGGCGAGCCGGAGGGCCTGGTCCGACAGCACCGCTGTGTCTTCCTTGACGGTCGCGGGCGGCTTGAGTGCGAGTCCGGCCTTGCGCGGCATCACGTGAAAATGCAGATGGAACACGACCTGCCCGCCGGCTGGTTCGGAGAATTGCTGCACCGTCATGCCGTCCGCGTCGAACACCCTCATGCTGGCCCGGGCGATCTTCTGGACCACCTTGATCAGATGCGCGAGTTCATCGGGCCCGACATCAAGAATGTTGCGGGCCGGCGCTTTCGGGATCACCAGTGTGTGTCCGGGCGACCGCGGCATGATGTCGAGGAACGCGAAGGCGAGATCGTCCTCATAGACCTTGTGGCACGGCAATTCGCCGCGCAGGATCTTCGCGAACACGTTGGTTGGGTCATAGCTCGCCATTGGTGGCCTCCGGGGTTGGCCGGAAAACGTCGGGGTGAACAATCAGTCAAGACCGGCCCGATCGCTACTTTGTCGCGCGGACATCGTCAACTTTCGTAAGTTCAAAACCTGCCGCGATAAGCTCCCTCATCCGATCCTCGACTTTGATGACAAAGTCCGGGTCTCGTGTCTTTGCAACGACACGCTGACCCAATTCGGGAAAGTAATCCGTTGTGATTGGTAAGCGGGCTATCCGGCTGGCGTCGACGTGAAACGCCGCCTTCTGACCAAGTTCGGCGGCCCTTGTTTTATCAACGAGCAGATACTGACGAGGTCGCCTCGCGCCCTGGAAGTCGATCTGCGAAGTGGTGTAAAAGACGATTGCGAACTTTGTGCCACCCACGCGGCCGGTCGCTGCACACAAAACGATATGGGGCGAAGGCCCCGGCCCATGAGACTCCCGAAACGGAAAATTGCAAAGAACATAGTCGCCGCGGCGAAGCATCAGCCGCGGTGGAACAGGCCGCGATAGAGAGCGGAACGGCGCGCATAGCTCTCGTCGTCTTCACCTTCGTCGCGGTCCAACTGGCATTCGCCGCGAGCATCGACGTGGTCGTAGATGAGCACGCTTTCCTCTCCGTGGACCCGTTCGAAGCTCCGGCGCAGCAGCAGGGAAATGTATTCCGTAACAGTAACACCCTCCTTTGCAGCCCGCTCCGCGGCTGCATCAGCGACATCCCGATCAATCTCGACTTGAGTGAGGTCGTTCATCTCAAATCTCCTTGGAACCGCATTTAGCATTATCCTGCGATGGTGGCGAGTGCGGCGTGACGTCATTAGAGCCTTTGCCATTCAGGCAGCAGCTAATAACCGGAGGCGGGCGATGCGGAAAGTTCAGCTAAAGAATGCCAAGGCTTCACTATCGTCGCTGGTCGACGATGCGGCAAGGGGCAAGTGCACGATTAATCACACGATGCGGCAAGCCCACAGCCGTCGTGATTGGATTTGAGGAATGGGAGCGGTTGGCTTACGTGCCTTCGTTTGGTCGGCTTGTGATGTCGGCGCCCGTTGCGGCAGAAGAGTTGCCGCGGCGCAATCGTAAGCCGCTCCGCGCGGCAAAACTCTGATCAAAACCCCGCATCTTCGTCGGCCAGTTCCCGCTTCGCCCGCTCTTCGTCGCTCAAGCATTTGCGGAATGGGCTCGCTTCCTGCAGTTCGCGTGCCGCCGCTTCCACATAAGCACGCTCGCGCTTGAGATAATCGTCAACCGCCCGCCGGAAGCCCGGATCCGTGATGTAGTGCGCCGAATAGGTGGTTCTGGGCAGGTATCCACGCGCGAGCTTGTGCTCGCCCTGGGCACCGGCCTCAACGCGGGCGAGCCGGTGCGCGATCGCATATTCGATCGCCTGGTAGTAGCAGATCTCGAAATGCAGGAACGGATGGTGCTCGATCGCGCCCCAGT
>Ga0070734_10004423_pt1 | contig 13384 bp, 8 predicted proteins | sample Coa_R1_8_FD_66444 | JGI IMG/M metagenome (GOLD analysis project Ga0070734, IMG submission 66444) | Surface soil microbial communities from Centralia Pennsylvania, which are recovering from an underground coalmine fire - Coalmine... | ecosystem: Environmental > Terrestrial > Soil > Unclassified ...
CATTGGTCGCGAACGCCAGCGCGATCCCCAGCACGTTGTAGCGGGCCTCCAGCGGCGTGGGCGTGCGCCGCCAGAGCGGGTCCGGAGCGGGCGCAAACGCGAAATCACACACGGTTTTCCAGGGCATCCGGAACTCCCAGAGACTGCACGGTCGCTAATCAACTACAATCATTGCAATGATCGCGTCTATCTCTCAAAAACTGACCGAGGCCAGGATGGCCGTCGAACTCCGGCCATGATCGGCCTGCTGGTACTCCGCATTCAGGCGCAGGATATTCCGCTCCCGCAGCGGATAGAACCGCAGGCTGAGAGTGCGCGCGTCCGAATAGATGCGCTGGCTCCCGGTGTCTACCGTCTGAACGTCCCAGCGCCCCGCCACCCCGAACCAGGGCCAGATCATCCGATCCGCCTCGATGAACCCGCTCCGCAGAACGCCTTTCTCTCCGGTGCCCAGCGGGTTGCTGTTCTCGCCGTAGACCAGCATGCCGTAGATCTGAAAATCGTGCCAGAGCGTAGTGCCCTCCAGGCCGTAGCGCTGCCCGTCGTTGTGCGAAGAGGAGTCCGCCGGGTTGCGTGTGGGCTTGGTCAGATAGAGAAAGCCGCTCACATTGCGCATCAGGTCGGGGCTGGCGACGCGGACAAAGACATCCCGAAATTCGCCTATAAACTCCCGCTGGCCTATCGTGTTGCCGGTGGAGATCAGGGAGGGCGTTCCGGTCGCCACGTACCAGCGCAGCGTTTTCGGGATCACGCCCTCCAACTGGGCGCCCCGCATGGGCGCTCCCAGGCGCACATCGTTGCTCTGGATGCCCGCTCCGTACAGCAGCGGCCCGAAGGCCGTCACCTGGTGCGTGCCGGGACTATAGTCGTAGGGCAGCTCGAACTGGCCGACCTTGAGCGCTAGCTTGGTCCGCTCGTCCAGGATCTGCTTCACCCAGACCTCGTAGGAGGGGAACTGGGTCGGTATGGCGTCGATCCAGAGCGAATCGTGTACATAGAAGCTGGTGGTGCGGGTCAGCAATCCGCCCGCCAGCAGTTGTGAATCGGTAAACTGCGCTTCGAACGCTCCGGGCGAGAAGCGCTCCAGGGTCGGCACGATCTGGAGCGCCGCCGGAATGGTCTTCTGCCAGGCGAGCGGTGCGGACTTCTCCGCGCCGGGGATACGGAAGCCGTTGGCCTTGAAGGCCAGCCCGAAGTCGTTCAGGCGCGGATACCCGCGATGGCAGGTTGCGCACTCGAAATGGTACATGCGGGCGAAGAACGGGGTGGCCTGCGCCGCAACCGCGCCGAAGAGCAGACACACACAAAGCGCCCACATGGAGAGTAATCGGATCATTTCTCTTCTCCCGTCGTGAGGGGGGCGCGGCCTGCCGGAGTGATCTCGGCAGCCGCTCGCAACGAAACGGATCGGGCCGTCCAGGCCCGCTGCAGGTGCGTCCCTGCGATACGGCTCAGCACCCGCGCCAGCCGCCCCGCCAGTTGCAGAGGACGGATCAGGTAGCACCCGGCCAGCAGGAGCGGCGACCGGACCCCATAGTAGCGCTCCATGATGGAGGGGGCTGGAAACAGGATCCGCCCGGCGGAGGCGAGCGCCCTCCAGGGGGAGCGCTGCTTCAGCAGCAGGGTCCAGGTCATGGCGCTCAATTCGTGCCGCCCCAGCTCCATGGCGGCGAAGATCTCGGTGAGTTCCAGCGGCGGGCACGTTGTCCTGGCCTGCAGCTTGCGGAGGGCATCCTCCGGAACCGGAGCCGCGTACTCCCGATGCGCTCCCTCCAGCATGCGATACACGGCGTCCAACGCGCCATAGCGGTCCGCAAAATCGCACACCCGCTCCCAATCCATCTCCGCGCCCCAGGTCCGGATCACCTGGATCATATCCGCCATGAAGTAGAGCCGCCAGTAGTTATGGTGGGCGGCGTGGGCCGCCAGATGGACCAGCATCGCTTCGGGCGCGGGTATCCGGATCGGGTTTCCGTCCGGCAGCGTCACAGTGCGGGCCGCCTTCCAGAAAGGGTCCATCTCCACGTCGCGCCCAAATCCGCCCGGATGGATGAAGACGCTGCGATGGATCTCCACGGTGATCTGGTGCGCGGCTTCGCCCAGCGCCTCGGGGCGATGCTTCGGCTCGAACTCCGGGACCAGCGTCTCCGACAGCAGGTCTTCCTCAACGCGCATCCGATACGAGAGATGGTAGTCTTGCGGCGTGGCCTGCTCCTCGCCCGGCAAAAACCCGATCTCTCTCGCCACCTGCCCGGCGCGCTCCCAATCCGCCTCCGGTACCAGAAGGTCTATGTCGGAAAAGCAGCGCAGCGCGGGTTCGGGATACGCCGCCAGGGCCAACCCGACCCCCTTGAGCGTCAGGCAGGGAATGCCGGCCTGCGCCAGGGCCTGGGTCAACAGGCTCGTGGCGCGGAAGAGCGCCGCATTCCGGGCGTCCTGCCCCTTCAGAATGCGCTCCAGCACCGGACGAATGGCCGCCGGAATACGGGGATCTGCAGGGAAATCGTGCAGACGCCAGGCCAGCAACGGAGCGACGCCATGCCGGATGGCGGTTTTCAGCGTGGTCGGCCAATCCAGTTCCGGTGAGGACAGCGTCGCTTCCATGCGCCCATATGTCTCAGCATCCGGGCAGGCAACGACGCAGGTTGACAACAGCAGTTCGTGCGGAAATAGGTTTCTTGTTGCGGAACTCAACGCTCCGCCTCTTGCTTGTAAATCTTGCTCGACATAACCCAACCTGACAGGAGAGACGTCTCTTCCCCGATTTCTTTCTGACGGATTTCTCCGTGAAACTATCGTGAAATCTCTGTGCTATGGGTGTATACCCGCAGGAAAAGAATCTGTCACCGGTTCACGCAAGGGAGCGAGTATTTTTGTCTCTCCAACCCTCATAATGCCGTGCCCATGACGCCGGCGTCGGCGAGAAGATAGGTTGCTACACGTTTCGGGCGACGGGGATCACCAACTATTTGCAGAACAAGGGAACACTGGAGTTCGCGCAGAAGCTAGCCTGTCATGAGAGCGCACGCACGACAGGATTGTATGACCGGCGTGATGATGAGGTCAGCCTTGATGAGATCGAAAAAATTATAATCTGATCGCCCTTCTTGGAACGGCATCTAGGAGAGCAACAGTGTCAATGTTGGGTTCCCCCCAAGTACTTGCAAGTCCCGCTTTATGGCACTGTCAATCCTAGTTTTTCAAAGACGGAATGGTTTTTCAGCCCCAATTGCTGTGCTTTCTTTGCTTCCATAAGGGCTTCTTCTTTACGATTGAGTGAAAGGAGAACAAGCGCTAGATTAGCATGATATCTTCCGTTGTTAGGGCTTAATTGAGTTGCATTTCTACACCACTTTTCTGCCTCTTCTTTCTTGTCTTGATCTGTGAGCAATACTCCCAGATTATTCATGGCAAGTGCGTTATTTGGTCTGGTTTTAATGATTTCTCGGAACCACTTTTCTGCCTCCTCCTTCCTGCCCTGATCATATAGCAATGTTCCCAGGTTGTTCATAGACATATAGTCATTGGGATTGTACTTAATGACTTCTCGATACCACTTTTCTGCCTCCTCCTTCTTGCCCTGATCTTCGAGCAATACAGCCAAATTGTACATAGCAAGGGTGTGCTCAGGATTAGTCTCGATCGATTTTCGAAGCCACTTCTCTGCTTCCTCTTTTTTGCCTTGGTCTTGAAGCAAATTACTAAGGTTGTACATGGCGGCATAGTCTGTGGGGTCGGTTGTAATCGCTTTGCGATACCACTTCTCCGCTTCTTCCGTTTCGCCCAACTTATAGAGCGAACTAGCAAGGTTGTTCATGGTGCTGGCGTCTTTGGGAGCACTTAGCATCGCCTCTTGTAGTAACTTCGCTGCCGCGTCCCGCCTACCCTTCAAATAGAGCACTCCACTCAGTGCATTTATCGCACTGATATCCTTGGGGCTGATTGCAATTGCCTCTCGGAGCCATTTTTCTGCCTCGTCCAAATTGCGCTGTATTATAAATAACTCACCGAGACCAGTCATAGCAGTGAGGTTCTTAGGGTCAATTTTTATCGTCTCTCGAAGCCACTTCTCTGCCTCGTCCAACTTGAGTCGGATTGTAAGTAAAATACCCAGACTGTCCATAGCGGCGAGGTTCTTTGGATCAATTTTTATTGTTTCTCGAAGCCACTTCTCTGCTTCCGTTAGGTTTTTTACTTGGAAATAGGAAATTCCAGCAGCATAAGCTGCTTGCATCGTTGGCTTGACACTGAATGCACGACTAAATTGAAACCCCGCCTTCGCATATTCCTTTTTAGAGTACCATTCCAATGCATCTGCACGAAATGTCGCATACCGGTTCTCTGGTGATATAGCCGGACGATACTTACCTGGTACGTAGGTGATTAATGCTGTTTGTTTGGCAAGCTCATTGCACACTAACTCTGGCAATTGTCCGAAATAAATTTTCATAGTTTCATTATTAATAGCGTTACCATTAGGTTTTGTATCTGCATAAACACCACCAGAATAGTTTTGTGTCCTCTCAAAGAGGTTCCAACGCACATATTCGTGTAAACTTTTCAATGTCACTCCGCTTACTGACTCATCCATGGCTCCAACGATAGGGATCATGTCAGTCTCACTCTGTTTTATTGACAATCCCTGGCAGACATAGTAAGTAAAGAAACCGTGACCATAATCTATATCCCCTTGCTTCACACTCTCAAAACTAGGTCCTTCGGTGCTGGAAAACAAAGTCGCTACTCGTTTTGCCTTCCCAGAAGGCAATGTGAATTTAGTATTGATATTGTTCGGGTTGTCTGCACGGGTCAACCCGTCTTTTCGACAGATGTCCAACAGCGCCACCACCAACCCCGACTTCAACGCCGATAAACGCTGGGTCAGATGCGCTGACGTCAACTGCGCTTGCGCTCCTCGAAGCGGTTGCTTGGAATCATAGTCCTTGGCCGCCAGCATCGCTCCTTGATCGGTCTCGACCCCATGAGCGGAGGCAAAGAAGAGGAAGGTACTCTGAGTGGCATTGGCTTGCCGATTGGCTATGTCGGTGATGGCTTGGTTGATGTTGGCGGCGGTGGCTTCAATCTCACCTGGTTGAGGCTGGCTGGTGAGTACCCGGATGTCTTCTTTTCGGTAGTGAAGGAAGGTGATGAGGGTGTGAGCGAAGAGGCGGGCATCATCGTCAGCGAACTGGAGGGAATGGATGGTGGGATCGTCATAATGGGAGTTACCGACGACGACAGCGACATTATTGGCGTAGGAAGGGCAGGCGAGCAGGAGCAGGCTGCAGGCCAAGAAGAGATGGCTCAGCGACCAGGATAAAATAGGTCTTCGGAAATTTGCGGTACACATAGTTCTCTCTTCCCTCCATTTATTGGTAAAACCCTTACACTGTGACTAATCTGTATGAATGTGAATTTCATACGCTATGATACTACAAGAATTAACCATGCTTACTTGCGTGGAAGAAACGCCTTCGGCTCTACTCCCATTTGTTCCCCTAAGGTTATCAATAATGCCTTGATCCTTGGGTCGGGAGGTGTTTGAGCTAAAAGGTGCAGCGCTTCGGATGGAAATGTCCACAAGTCGGACAGTAGTTGAGTAATTTTCAGATCGCGTGAATCGCCCGATTGCTCCTTGAGCATCTCGGTGAGCAATACCAGTTTTTGTGATGCCTCGCTATCTGACTGTGCATCTACCAGTTTAATGTCGACCTCATAGGTTTTCTCTCGACTATCTGTGAGGCGCATTCTGATGGGAATTGGTTTGTTGTTCCAATCTTCAGCTTCACCAAAACGCTGACGCAACTTTTCTATGAGTGCCTCGCGGTCGATAGCAAGACTGCCATGCGGCTTACCGCTGACCGTCCAACTTCCCAGATCTATCTGCCCCTCATTCAATACATAGACTAGCGTTACTTTGCTGGCTGTGCTTCCGTGCGCTTCCCAGAACCAGTATGGGATAACGGAAGCACGCACTAGTGAATCTTTTAAGGGCAACGCCAGACCGGGACGAGTGAGATCGGTGATAGGCTTGGAATTGGCTGCAGAACACAGCAACAAGCGGACACGATGTTCTTGGGCAGACGTCAGTGTTTTGTATTGCTTGTAGGATGCAGTATCCGCCTCGTGAAACTCTTTGCCTATAGTTTGTATTGCCCCCACATCACCATTCGCAGCAATGAAACTGGCTTGCGCCGTCGCATTCTGATCCAGCCAGAATCTATCCCTATCGGCGACAGCCAAGCGCACTAGACGCTGATTGTTCTTCGTTCGCTGTTGGCTATCAAAAGGCTTGATTGTGTAAGACGTGCCTTGTCTTCTAATGTGGGCATTACCACCCTGGAGTTGATAGATAATCATCACGGTTTGGTCGACTGTTACCTCCGGAGGCCATGTCTCTCCGAAGGCCTGCATACCCGGAATCAGAAACAGAAAAACTAGGATAATTTTGCATCGCATTGTACTATTCCCTCTAGAGGAGAGCTCTCGATTAGAGCTTTTCCAAGGTCCCATCTAAAACTGGCTCAATCAGCGCGTAGGTAGCCGAGCCTACAAATCCGAACCAGAAGAATCGAAAATGAGCCAGAATGAGTGAAAGAACGAAAGGAAGCACGACCATCACAGGTACAACGAGGATGCGGACTAGTCCATCGTTGTCACCTTTTTTCGGTTTTGCTATAGTTCCGGTCTGTGAGACCGATTTTTTCGAGAATAGACGGCGCGCCAGTTGGCTGATGCTTTTGAGGAGTTTTTCTATCCAGAAGGGTAGAAACAGCACGATCCATCCCCAACACTTTAATAGCATTTGCAGGTTGCGAATAGACTTTTTCTTCTGATCTTTACTATCAAAGCGCTTATCCAGAAGGAGGACGGTCATCAGTCCTGACAGGGAACTCAAAGCATCGATAAGAATCGCGCACAACCAGGGTACGCGCACTAAAGGTGAGTTGAGATAGGTATCGGCTATGGCCCCATGCTCATAGATGCGTCGGATTGGTGCGCCTTCACCCAGCCATCGGGAACGTTCATCATAAACAAAAAGATCCTCACTTTCCGGTACGGAGGTAACGCCGATTACCCACAAGGTACCCTTGTCTTCACGATGCACAAGCCGTTCCAAATCCTTATCAGAAAAAGTAATGGAAGGAGTAAGACCTTCCTTTGATTCTTCTCCTGCGCCGACATGTACCGTAAGCTCTTCGCGGTTCTGTAGAAGGGAGTAATCCACATATATCCAGTCGGCGGCTTGCAAGTCCGTAGGCCAGCCGTTTGGAGCTTTTACATGATGTTGAGCCACCAATGCAGAGCGTCCTGGCTCAATCTTTCCTCCCCCCTCCTTCAGGTAATCGGTCGCGACCGCAATGCCTAAAACTCCAAGAGAGTCGCTTTTCTTGCCGGTGCCATACCACAGAGGCGCAATCTCCCCTCGGGAGTAGACTAGTGTAGAGGCCAAATAGCTGGGAAGATTAGGGTACTCGGACTGCAAGCCGGGCAAATTGAGCTGGAAGTCAGAAACACCTAACCGAACAGGGATATGTGTCTCACTCGAAAACTTAATGATGCTCTCAAGTAATATTCTACGATCTTCAGGTAGTTGAACCATACCTTCTTGCCCGCTCCGCGGTTCTGGAAACAGAGGAATATCAAAACCGATGGCAGATGGACGATGTTTCTCATCCAGCTTTTTCACGGCATCCAGCAACTTCTGAAAAGTAGCGGCAGGCAAGCGCCCATGGGTTGCATCGTTTGCATCGCGTTCATATAGCGGTTGTAGATCAAGAAACCTCACAATAGGACTTTGAGACGATGAGGCGACACGAGGATAGAGCCAAGCGACCGCCACAGGCTCGGTCCAAGGCTCCAGCCATAGGCTTCCAAGGAGGCAGCCAAGGATAAAAAGAGCTGCCCATCGCCAAACGCGCGTCTTCACAGAAGGTATTGTTTCTTCAGCATCCAATAACGTTCTCTTCTAAAATCTGGATTGTATTTTGGAATGGACGTCAGCAAATCTCAAGGAGTTTTCATTCCCAGTTTATCATAAACGGGATGTTCTTTCAGCCCCAGTTCCTGTGCCCTCTTCGCTTCGATTAAAGCTTCTTCTAAGTGGTTGCTATCAAAAAGAAGGTCGGCAAGATTGGCATGATATAAGCCCTTATTCGGCATCGCCCATATTGCTTTGCGATACCACTGCTCGGCTTCTTCCTTCTTGCCCTGGTTATTGAGCAACTTCCCAAGGTTGTTCATCGCATTGGCATCTTTAGGGTTGACCTCAATGGCTTTACGCCACCACTGCTCAGCCTCTTCCTTCTTACCTTGCACATACAGTAACATGCCCAGGTTGGTCATTGCATCACCGTATTTCGGGTTGGTCTCAATGACTTTGCGGTACCACTGCTCCGCCTCTTCCTTCTTGCCCTGATTATAGAACAACTTTGCCAGGTCGAACTTCGCAGGAGCGTATTTCGGATTAGCCTCTATAGCTTTGCGAAACCACTGCTCTGCCTCCACAACCTTGCCTTGGCTGCCAAGCAACACGCCCAGGTTGGTCATCGCAGGGGCATGTTTTGGATCGGCCTCAATGGCTTTGCGAAACCACTGCCCTGCCTCCACAACCTTGCCCTGGTCATAGAACAACGCTCCCAGGTTGTTCATGGCATTGGCGTATTTCGGATTAGCCTCTATGGCTTTGCGATACCACTGCTCTGCCTCCACAACCTTGCCCCGTTTTTGGAGTAACAGCCCCAGGTTGTACATCGTATCGGCGTGGTTGGGGTTTGTCTCAATGGCTTTGCGAAACCAAGGCTCTGCCTCCGCTAAAATGCCTTGGCTGACGAGCGAATTACCCAGATTGTTCATCGCAGAGGAGTTTTTCGGGTCGGTCTTAAGGACTATGCGATACCGCTGCGCTGCTTCCGCTGCCTTGCCAGCATTTTCATAACACAACCCGGCAACAAAGGCCGCAAAACCCTCCTCCTTCACCTGATACGCACGATCAAACAACATGCCTGCTGCCGCATAGTCCTTCGCCTCATACAAATCCAGACCTTCATTGCGCAACACCGCATAACGGTCTTCCAGAGAGATCTCCGCACGGCAACTGCCCCGCTCGTAACCTACCAACGCCGACTGCCTGACTGCCTCCCCGCATACCAACTCCGGCAACTGACCATCCAACCCCGAAGTCGCCCCTCCAGCAAGATCTGGCTCACCGCCTTGGCTGCCGCTTCGGATTATGCGATCAACTTCTACTTGTGCCCCTCCTGCCCCAGGCAGGTTATGTGTCTGCTCCAACAGGTTCCACCGAACATAATTGTGTAGGCTCTGCAACGTCACCGCACTCACCCGCTCGTCCAATGCTCCCACAATCGGTAGCCCAGCATGGGTTTGCTCACGTTTGGATAATCCCCGACACACATAATAAGTGAAATACCCATGACCATATGCCGGCTGTTTAGCATCCCCACACTCGAAACTCGGACCTTCGGAACTCGAAAACAACGTCGCTACACGACGCGCATTCCCTGAAGGCAACACAAAACTACGCCAGATCTCACGCTCAGAGCGGATCAACCCATCCTTGCGACAGATGTCCAACAAGGCCACCACCAACCCCGACTTCAAACCCGACAAGCACTGAGACAGATGTTGAGCTGTCAACTCAGCCTGATCTCCCCGCAACGGCTGCTTGGAATCATAATCCTTGACTGCCAACATCACTCCTTGAGAAGTCTCCACTCCATGTGCCGAAGCAAAGAAGAGAAAGGTGCTCTGAGTAGCATTGGCCTGCTTGTTAGCCATGTCCGTGATGGCTTGATGGATGTTGGCAGCCGTGGCTTGCAGTTCTTTGAGTTCTCCCTGTTTAGGTTGGCTGGTGAGGAGGCGAATGTCTTCTTTCTTGAAGTGGAGGGAGGTGAGGAGGGTGTGAGCGAAGAGGCGGGCATCATCGTCAGCGAATTGGAGGGAGTGGATGGTGGGATCGTCATAATGGGAGTTACCGACGATGACAGCGACGTTATTGGCGTAGGAAGGGCAGGCGAGCAGGAGCAGGCTGTAGACCAAGAAGAGATGGCTCAGCAGCCAGAAGAAGATAGTTACATGAGAAGTCTGTAAACGGTCGAACATCTCTCACCCCGCAATTATAACAGCATAATAGGTATTACGTAAGCAGACCGTCGATTCGTGCCGAATATGGGACTTAAAACGGAAAATGAAGCAAGATTTGGCAGAAGGACGTTTATTAGGACAAAGCTCAACGGAACATCGCACCACACTGAGATGGCAAGGGCGATAACACCCACACCATAGCCGCCCATAAAACTCCCGAACGACGAAGTTGTGAGGGTCCATTCACGAAACGGAAAATCAAGTGTGTAGACGATTGTTCGCAAGGTAGTTTTGCGGGTATAAAAGATGCATGGCGCTGAATGCAAAGAAACTGGATAGGGAAGAGACTGTGTCTCCGCCTCTTGGGGTAGATCTTGCCTCTTTTATCCCCTCGGTAGTTGGAGAGATCGAGAACTCTCAACTCGACCTGCCCAGGATCGCCAAGGACCCCAAGCTTACGCAGCAAATCGCGTTGGCTGTCCAGCGCATTCCTACGCACCACACCCTTATTCAACAGGATGCACGCTCGATGGATTTCCTCAAGCCTGAGAGTGTGCATCTCATTCTGACTTCCCCGCCCTACTGGACGCTCAAGGAGTATCGCAACGCCGACGGCCAAATGGGCCACATCCAGGACTACAAGCAGTTTCTCACTGAACTGGACCAGGTGTGGAACGCCTGTTTTCAAACGCTCGTACCTGGTGGGCGGCTTATTTGCGTCGTGGGGGATGTGTGCCTATCGAGGCGCAAGAACGGAGGAAGGCACACGGTTGTGCCGCTTCATGCCTCCATTCAAGAGCGCTGCCGGGAGATCGGGTTCGATAACCTCGCCCCGATTATCTGGCATAAGATAGCCAATGCGGCATATGAAGTAGAGGGCGGAGGCGGAGGCTTTTTAGGCAAGCCTTTTGAGCCAAACTCGGTCATTAAGAACGACATCGAGTTCATCCTTATGCAGCGTAAGCCGGGCGGCTATCGCACTCCTACGGTGGCAGAGCGTGTGCTTAGTGTCATCGCTGATGGGAACCACAAGAAGTGGTTCCAACAGATCTGGACCGGCCTGCAGGGCGCTTCTACACGGAATCACCCCGCCCCCTTCCCGCTCGAACTCGCCGAGCGGCTGATCCGGATGTTCAGCTTTGTTGGCGATACAGTGCTGGACCCCTTTATGGGGACGGGCACAACAAATGTGGCCGCCGCCAAGTGGGGCCGCAATAGTATGGGGGTGGAAGTAGACCCTGTCTACTTTGACCAGGCTCACAACCGTTTTTGCAGCGAGACCGCCAGCCTGTTTGCTACGGCAACCGTCGAGGCCATCCGAAACGGAGCCGACGCGCGATGATAGACCTGGAGAAACGGTTTCAGGATGCTGTGCAACACTTTTGGGAGGCTCGGGAGAGGCAGCAGCAAAGGCAGATCGAAGGAGGCAGAATTGATGTCGGAAGCCGAGGAGCCGTCACTGGCGGAACGCAGATGGGAGCGTTGGAGGTTTTGGTGTCCGACGTCCTGATAGATGCCGGTCTGAACCAACTCGACATCAAGATGCGAACTTCTCTCGAACTGCCAGGCTACTACCGACCTGAGAAGAAGTGGGATCTGATCGTTGTCTCCGGAGGCCGGTTGGTCGCCGTCATCGAGTTTAAGTCCCAGGTTGGCCCCTCCTTCGGCAACAACTTCAATAACCGTTCGGAAGAAGCCGTCGGCAGCGCTAATGACATCTGGGTGGCGTTTCGTGAGGGGCGATTCGGGAATATATCTGCGCCTTTCTTGGGCTATTTCTTTCTGCTGGAAGACTGCCCGGAAGTGAAAAAGCCTGTGCGAAACCAAGAACCCTACTTTTCGGTAGATCCCGTCTTTCAGGGCGATCTCAACACACAGGGCAAGCCAGAGGGAGTTTCCTACTGCGCCCGCTATGAGATCCTATGCCGACGCCTGGTTATGGAGCGGCTCTATACTGCAGTCTGTCTTACCCTCGCTACAAGAGATAATCCAACAGTCATTTCGCACCCAGCAGAGGATCTGATCCTTCGTCGTTTTATAGCAGCCCTCCAAGGGCACGTCGTCACATTTTTGGGCAGCCAACTCTAACTTTTCCGGCTCATAGGGGTATACTGGAAAATCCGGTGGGAAGCAGACGACCACGACCAAGCAGCCGTCGGAGAAAACGACTTTCGATCAACCGACCCAGCGGCTTCATGACAAAGCGGAACCTCCGAAGCCGGAACGGGACATGGGATGGGATCTTATTGCCGAATTAAGGGTTGACAACGTATGAAGCGTCTTTTTGCTTGCTTAGTAACTCTCTTTTGGATCGGGATGCACTCCTCTTCGGCGCAGGCGGATGCGACCTACAACGCGGCCGGGGCGGGAGATTTAGCCGCGGTTCAACGGCTGGTGCGCGCCAATCCACAAAGCGTCAACAGCAGGATACCGCAGGGCCAGGGAGAAGTCTGGGAGGCGGGCGCGACGCCCTTACACGCGGCAGCACGCAATGGACGGCTGGAAATCGTAAGGTATCTGATCTCCATGGGAGCGGATGTAAATGCCAGGCGCAAGGATGGCGATACTGCTCTCCTGGAATCGGCGTATCAAGGCCATCTGGCGGTATCGAATCTGCTGATCGAGAGCGGCGCGAATGTAAACCTCCCAGGGGTGGGAGCGTCCCCGCTCCATTGGGCTGCCGAGAGAGGCCACTTGGATGTGGTTCGACTGTTGTTGGACAGAGGCGCAGACATTGCGGCGCGGGATGATGAGGAGAACAGGACGCCCCTCATGCGGGCCGTGGCTGCAGGGCAAATGGAGACTTCCCGCCTGTTGATAAAACGGGGCGCGGCGCTGAACGCCAGAACACGCCATGGCAGTGAGGCGATTCATCTTGCCGCCCAGATGGGACAGACCCAGACGCTGGCCCTCCTCCTCTATAGCGGCGTGGATATAGATACGCCGAACGCCGACGGCGATTCTCCCCTGGCGTTTGCGGGATGGTATGGCCAGACGGGGCCTGAGAGCATTCTGGTCGCATGCGGCGCAAACCTGAACAGCAGGAACAAGGATGGACGCACTCCCCGAGACCTGGCTCTGATGAACGGTAAGCCCGATTTTGTCACGCTGTTGGATCGCTATCAGGCGATGCTCAACGATAGAGCGGCGCGGGACGCTCTGCGCAAGGAAGCCGGGCAGAAAATCCGCACCAGTTACGCCAACTGGACAGTTTCCAACGCGCAGACCCATATCGTCTACCACAACGATTTTGTCTCCGATCAGATCGGCGCAGAGTGGA
>Ga0070734_10004424_pt1 | contig 13383 bp, 11 predicted proteins | sample Coa_R1_8_FD_66444 | JGI IMG/M metagenome (GOLD analysis project Ga0070734, IMG submission 66444) | Surface soil microbial communities from Centralia Pennsylvania, which are recovering from an underground coalmine fire - Coalmine... | ecosystem: Environmental > Terrestrial > Soil > Unclassified ...
GCTGCGAAAATTTCTCGCGGTCGCGTTCTTCAATGCGGCGCATGGCCCCGAGCAGATGGTAATTTGCTCCTGCCCGAAGATTCTCTTGCTGGCGGTTAAGCGTTTGCATCATGAGCGGGTCGAAAATTCCGACCTGTTCCAATGCTTCCATGTTGCGATGAACGCGGGCGTACGACGCGTTGAGACGGTGGAGTAGATCGTAGATGAGGAGTTTTGGTGCGCTGCTAAAATCAGTGTCAGCCATGATTCGCCTTTCCTAGAAGGTGATTTGTGGTTAGGGCTGCGTTCGGTGTTGATAGCACCGGCGTGGCCCGTCTCTGACTTTATAATCGCGCCGCGAGAGTGGGTGCAACAAAATAGCGAAGCGTTTTGAAGAAACGCATAAAGTTAAGCGGCGGGCGAAGATTGTTAAGCGGAGGCTTCTTGCCCAGCACAACGCAGCATCGCGACAATCTCAGCTCCGCATCAAGAGTCCCACAATCGAAGCCGACATAAGATTTGCCATGGTGCCGGCAATCATAGCGCGGAAGCCGAGCTTGGCGAGCTGGTCACGCTTGTTGGGCGCCAGCGCGCCAATGCCGCCGATCTGAATGCCGATGGAGCTGAAGTTGGCAAAGCCGCAGAGAGCAAAGGTGGCAATCGTAACGGAGCGCGGGTCAAGCGCAGCCTTCATCGCTCCGAGGTCTGAATAAGCGACGAGTTCATTGATCACCGTACGCGTACCCAGGAGACTGCCTACCGCGCCGATGTCCTTCCCCGGCACCCCGATCAGCCACGCGACCGGAGCAAAAATGACGCCGAGCACCTTTTGAATGCTGGCGGGGAAAAAAGCGAAGTGGTTGTGGGTCCAGCCCATGATGCCGTTGACCATGGCGATAAGGGCCAAAAATGAGATCAGCATGATGGCGACGTTAAACGCGAGCTGCCCGCCATCGATGGTGCCACGAGCGATGGCGCCAAGAATATTGGCGTCCTTATGCATTTCTTCTTTCGAGATTTCCACCGTCCCGGCGGTCTTGGGCTGCTCCGTTTCCGGGACCAGCATCTTGGCCATCAGGATAGTTCCGGGCGCGGTCATGATGACGGCTGCCAACAAATTTTCCGCTTTGATTCCGTAGCCGATATAGGCCGCCATGATGCCGCCGGAAACATGCGCCATTCCCGCCGTCATGATCGTCATTAATTCCGATCGAGTGCATTCAGGAAGCAGAGGTCGAATGGTAAGAGGCGCTTCTGTCTGGCCCATAAAGATGGATGCCGCGACGTTTAGAGACTCAGCGCCGCTCACGCCCATCAAGCGGTTCATGACCCACGCCATTGCCTTGATGATTACCTGCATCACACCAAGGTGATAAAGCAGAGCAAAAAAAGCGGAGACAAAAATAATCGTCGGCAGCACCTGAAAAGCAAAGATGAAACCAAGCTGAGACGAACCAGGATCGAGAAAAGGCAAATGCGCATTGGGATCGGCGGGATAGCCGAGATTGCCAAAAACAAAAGTCGATCCCTTAAAAGCGTAAGCCAGCAATTTGTTCACAGCGGTTCCGGCTGTTTGCAACGTGCGCTGGCCCCAGGTAAAACGGATCACGATCCAGGCAAAGAGGAATTGCAAGCCGAGTCCCCACAAGACCGTCTTCAGCCGAATGGCGCGGCGGTTGGTGGAGAAGAGATATGCGATCGACAAAAAAACGGTGATGCCCAGCAAACCCGCGTATCGCGACATTGGGTCCTTCTAAGGGAAAAATTGAGATGGCGTTGAAAAAATCTTGTCCATTGTAGCTGGAATGTCAAGGAAATCGCCGTCATCGCGCGTGAACAGAAGAACAAAATCTACCACGGAGACACTGAGGCACGGAGATTTTAGGGACCTACTCTCAAAAATCGGCGAGGGTTTCTTCCAGAGTCCATTGAGCTGCGCTTTTCGCTGGCTTGCAAGGCCAGGGAGATCGCCGGTCAATGACTTCCTGGAGACCCAGAGCGACGAGCTTTGGCCGGCGGCGTAAAGCGATTCTCGAATTCATCCAAAGTGAGTTCCAGCTTGAGTTCAGCCTCGGCTTTGGGGTTGTTTTTAACCAACTTCTCGCAGGCTGGGCGCGAGTTGCTCATGGATTGAACGCCAGCGCACACGCTCTTCATTTCATACGATCCTCTGCTCTTCCAAAGACTCTCTCCCGGCAAGAAGCTGTATTCCAGGCTGGCACGCGCGAACTTTTTCAGGTCTAGATATTTCAGATGGTATGTCTCGGCGGCGCGCTCAAATTCCTGCGTGATGTCGCCGCGGGAGACACCCGGATCGTCAGTGGCAAGCGCGACAGGCACGCCAAATTTCAGGTACATGGGCAGAGGATGGTGATCGCCGGTGACGTTGAGAATCACATCATTGCTGGTGAGACAGATTTCGACGAGAACATTTTCGCGGGACATCAGGCGCAAGAGCGCTTCAGGATCGGATTCCTGCATCACGTCCACGCCGTGGCCAATGCGCTCAGCATGGCCTTGTTCAATGGAAGCGCGTACGTGAAACAGTTCTTCCGGAGGGACGAGGTTTTGGGTGAGCTCTCCGGCGTGCAGCGTTATGTGAACTTTGGGATAGAGGCTGTGAAGAAAGTCCAGCATGCGCATGTGCAGGTTGAAATCATGGATTGGAAGGTACGCGTCTTCAGGCATCACCAGGTTCAGGCCGACGACTCGCGGGTCTTTAGACGCCATCTCAAAGCCGGCAAGAATCTGGGCGAAGACCATTTCTTTTGGGAGACCCCGCGCCACCTGATAGAGGTAACGCGCTTCAACGTTGCAGCCATAATCGGGTTGGGGCTGGCCGCAGCGAAGCTCTTCCTGTTCTTTCTTTTCCGTGTCGTCCAGAAACTTGGTGGCGTCAGCCACGATTTTGGTGAGGCCGCCGGACAAAAGCTGCTCACGCAGTTTGCTGAGATCATCATTCCATCCCAAGGACGCGCCCAGGCGGGCCGCGGCGCCGCCATCAGGGTTGAACATTGTTTCCAGGTATTGCAGATGTCCAGCGGCGGCGCGCGATCTGGCTTCCGCCAGCATTTCCGCGGTGTGAGCGTTGGAGGCGGGACCGAACTTGCCGAAGGTGGCAAAAAAATGGTCGTGACCGGATTCAGCGCCGGGTACAAACTGGCGCATGGAGAAGGCATCCAGCAGGCGGCCGTAAAGTGTACTGTCCTGCAAGGCGACGCTGGCGGGAGGCTTGCCGCTGGCGGGATCGCACGGAGGCGACGCGAGCGCAAGAGCGGAGCGATCAACACACAAACCGTCCTGCACGGCGAACTTGATGAAGCTCTCCGCATAGATCGCGCCGGAAAGATGGTTATGAAGATCGCCGCCCTTGGGCATCTGCTGCAGGAAGGCGTGCAGAAGCAAAGGCTGGTTGCGAATCGAATCAAAATAGCGCACGGTCTTTTGCTCCGCTGAAGCGGCCGGCGCGGGCTTCTTCTGGGGCCAGGCGGAGGGAGCGTAAATCGCAATAAAAACGGTGAGTAGAGAGATGCGCAGAGTTTTCAACGAGCGAGAGACTAACATGGAGGGAACTATAGCATTACAATTTGAGTTCCGCACGGCGCTGAGCGGCGCCCGGCGATTGGAAAGGATTCGCGCGACCCATATTTGCGCAACCCAAGATGAGCATCAGCGACGATTTTACGCAAGCGGAATTCGCAGCCAAACATATTTCCTCAAAGAGCCCCATTAAACCGACGGTGGCGATTGTGCTGGGATCGGGGCTGGGAGGATTTGCCGACGAGATGACGGAGGCGGTCCGCATCAGTTACAACGATATCCCGCATTTTGCGCGCTCCACCGCCGTGGGACACGCGGGCCAGCTGGTGATGGGAAACATTGGCGAGTGCCCGGTGGTGGTGATGCAGGGACGCGTGCACCTTTATGAAGGTTATCCGGTGCGTAGCGTGGTGTTTCCGATGCGAGTGTTTTCGCGCATGGGAGTGCACGCCGCGATCCTGACGAACGCCGCGGGCGGCATTAACAAGGAGTACGGACAAGGGCGGCTGGTGGCGATTAGCGATCACATCAACCTGCAAGGGCAAAATCCGCTGGTGGGACCGGAAGATCCAAACCTTGGACTGCGGTTTATCGATATGAGCGAAGCGTATTCGCGGGATTATCGCAAGATGGCGGTTGAGGCGGGAAAGCGCCTGGGGATTCCAGTGGGCGAAGGCGTGTATGCCGCCATGCTGGGGCCAAGCTATGAAACGCCGGCAGAGATACGCTTTTTGCGCACGATTGGCGCGGACCTGGTGGGGATGTCCACGGTGCCGGAAGTGATTGCGGCGCGACAGATGGGAATGAAAGTGCTGGCGATTTCCTGCGTAACCAACATGGCGGCTGGAACAACCGACGCGACGATCAACCATGAAGAGGTGTTGGAGATCGGGAAAAAGATTTCCGGACAGTTCAAAGCGCTGCTGCGCGAGGTGGTGCCGCTGATCGCAAAGGATGTGGCGCAGGAGTAGCAGGCTCATCATTCGTCCCCCAAGACACGATGTATCAGCGGCCGTTTTTGCAGCAGTGGAGCGGCGGCAATCGTATAGCTTTTTTCAATCAGCGGAGCGGCATTCGCCAGACGCTCGGCTGAGTTGTAATAAACGGTGCAGAGCGGCTCGCCGGCGGAAACTGCATCGCCAACTTTTTTGTGGATGATGATTCCCACGGCGGGATCGACGGAATCTTCTTTCCGAGCGCGGCCGCCACCAAGAAGCACACAGGCTGTGCCGATCTGCTCACACATGATGGCCGTAACGAATCCTGAAGCGGGGCTTTTGATGTCGGCTTTTTGCGCGGCCTGCGGCAGAAGGCCGGGATCATCGATCACTGCGTCGTTTCCGCCTTGAAGGCGAATGATCTCTCGGAATTTCTCGCGGGCCTTGCCGCTGGTGATCATCTGCTCGGCCAGTCCTCTGCCTTCAGCCACACTGCGAACGCGCTTGCCCAGAAGAAACATTGAAGCGGAAAGCACCAGGCTCAATTCGCGCAGATCGTCCGGGCCGTGGCCGTTCAGGACGTCAATACACTCAGCAACTTCCAAGGCGTTGCCCACCGCGCGGCCAAGGGGCTGATCCATGTCTGTGATGAGCGCAGAGACGCGCTTGCCCAGGCGCTGTCCGGTTTCAACCATCAGCTCAGCCAGAAACACGGCATCTTTTTCTGACTTCATGAACGCGCCGCTGCCGGTCTTCACATCCAGCACCAGAGCATCAATGCCTTCCGCCAGCTTCTTGCTCATGATGGAAGCGCAAATCAGGTATGGACTTTCGACGGTGCCGGTGACGTCACGCAAGGCGTAAAGTTTTTTGTCGGCTGGCGCGATTTCGGCGGTCTGGCCGATCAGTCCTGCACCGCACTGCGCCAGCACGCGGCGAAAATCGGTGACGGAAAGATTGACGTTGAAGCCCGGGATGGATTCGAGCTTATCCAAGGTGCCGCCGGTGTGGCCCAGGCCGCGTCCGCTGATCATGGGGACATACAGCCCCGCCGCCGCGACGATGGGCGCAATGATCAAAGATGTTTTGTCACCGACGCCGCCGGTGGAATGCTTGTCGGTTTTTGCCGCCGGAAGCTCTGAGAAGTCGAGCACCTGGCCGGAGTGGAGCATGGTTTCAGTAAGCGCGGCCAGTTCGGCGCGCGTCATGCCGCGCAGCAGCACGGCCATGAGCCACGCGGACATTTGATAGTCGGGAATCTCGTCACGGGTGTAGCCGTTGACTAGAAACTCGATTTCATTGCGCTGAAGCTCGACGCCATCGCGCTTACGGCGGATCAGGTCTGTGACTAGCATGAAGGCGATTTAGGTCAGACGGAAAGTTTCCGGCAGCATGTCGGCGATGTTCATCTCCATGTAGTCGGTCTGGCCGCGAAAGACCACAGCCGTATTTGCGCCGAATTCGGCAATCACCTGGCGGCAAGCGCCGCAGGGAGCGCAGGGCACGTCATTTTCCGTGACTATGGCGATGCCTTTCAGTTTTAGCTTGCCCTGCACCTGGTGGACGGCGTTAAAAATCGCCGCACGCTCGGCGCAAATGGTAAGCCCGTAAGAGGCGTTTTCCACGTTGCTTCCGGTGTAGAGGTGGCCGTCGTCAGTGATCACGGTGGCCCCGACGCGAAACTTTGAATACGGCGCGTAAGCGTGTTGGAGCGCGGCGGTGGCCATCCCCAGCATCATGGCGCGCTCTTTGTCGGTAAGTGAGATTGGTGGCATTCAGTGACTCCTCAGTGAGAACAGATACAGTAACATTTTGTGTTGAATTTGATATCGTAACGCATTTCGATGAGCGAAGCAATAGCGAAAAACATAGACGGATAAAACATCCATCACGCAGACACGGAGAAAACCCGCTACAGGAATGAGAGTGGATCAGCAGGGCAATCGAGACGCACCTTCACAATCACCCGACCATTCAGAGTGGCCAGAAAAAATGAAGGCAACAAAACAGAAGCGACGATGCAAAAATCGAACACGCATGGCCAGTCTTTTCCGAAAAACGGGCCGAGCAAGGCTCGGCCCTTTGGTGGAGTTGGGCAGAATTAGCGGTTACTGCGGCTGTGGTCGTCGCCCGGTTCAGGGTGTTTGTTGAGGCCGCCGCGATCATCGCCTGGCTCTGGGTGCTTATTGAGGCCGCTGCGATCATCGCCCGGCTCAGGATGTTTGTTCACGCCGCCGCGGTCATCGCCCGGCTCTGGGTGTTTGTTCATGCCGCCGCGGTCATCGCGCGGCTCAGCGTGTTTGTTGACGCCTCCGCGATCATCGCCCGGCTCAGGATGTTTGTTCATGCCTCCGCGGTCATCGCGCGACTCAGGGTGTTTGTTGAGGCCCCCGCGATTATCACGTGGTTCGGGGTGTCTGTTGAGGCCGCCGCGATCATCACCACGCTGAACCTCGCCTCTGGACGGAATGCCCATTCTGCCCATGCCTTGGCCGCCGCCACCACGGGACCCACCACGGCCTTGAGCGAATGCGGCTGAAGAAAAAGTTATGGTTGCGAGGCTGAAGCACAGTGCCAATGTCATGCTTTTACGAGTCATGCTGAATTTCTCCTTTAGGATTTAAGTTGTGGCCCTCCAGCCCGGCCTGCCATTTGCCGCGCGCTTGAGACCCCAGCAACTTCGGGTGCGACTAACATCCGATTTTGCTGTCCGTCATTAGCTAAGACAGAAGTCAACGATCCGGCAGAACAAGGAATCGGGACCGCGCATAGAGTGTGCGCAAGGACAGTGGGCGAAGGGACTAAGCAACAGATTGATTGCCCGTAAAGCGGGTACAAACATTCGAAACAATACGCTGCTTTTTCTGCAAGCGCCTTGAGATGTAGCGCGCTTCGCTGCGCTGCGCGCTGGCCTCCACCCCGCCACGCGAAGCGCGCGTCGGGGACCCCGGGCCTGCGGCGCAAGGAAGAATTTCTTTCTGCGCTTCTGCGGCACGGCTGAAGCCGTGCCCTGACACTTCTTTTCACGGTGGATGCGAAGTCGCGAGTAACGTCGGGCAACGGATCCGCTTTGTTGGTAGCCCTTGAGAGCAGCGGAGCCGATTCCTCGGGCCTCACAGAAGCTGTAACGATGATTTATGCGGCGATGATGTTCGGCTCTCGGAACGGCAGGTGGTTGTGTGGGCGGGGTGTTTGGCCGGAGCAGTTTGTCAGCGGGACGCGAAGCGGAGATGCAAGATCGTTTCTGGTGCGACGGCAAACCGGAACGAAATCTGCATCATGCTTGACGCGCTGTCCTGAATCGAACACCTATCCCCCGCGACGTGCTATCCCGAATCCCGAAGGCGAGCCCTGGTGAACCGAAGCGGTGAGGGATCGGCTCCGCTGGTCTCTGGGGATTATGAAGCTAGGATTTCGAAGTTTTCCGCTTGAGCCTGATAAGAGCATCGGGTTCAAGCTTCCAGCCCGGATCTTCTTCCCACTCGCGGCTCAGATCTGCCCAGTCAGGATTTTCAGCGAGAACGAGTTTTAGTTTCTTTTCGCGCCGCCAGCCTTTGAGTTCGATCTCGCGCATCCTTGCGCTGATGGGACTCTCAAAAGGTTCACACCAGACAAGCATGTAAAACTCGTAGCGCGCGGTGAAGCTATCAGGATAGAGTTTGTTTTGGTGCTGGAATACGCGATACGGCAGCGTGCTAGTGGACCCCACATACAACCGTCGCGACTTGTTTGACATGATGTAAGTCCAGTACGTCTTCATGCGTTCGCTCGAGATTGTACACACCTTGAGTGCAGCAGAGCCGATTCCTCGGGCCTCACGGAAGCTATTCGGGAGATTTTATGCGGCGTTGATGTTCGGCTCTCGGAACAGCGTGTCGTTGTGTGGGGCGTCGTGTTTGACCTGGGCAGTTTGTCAGCGCGAAGCGATGCGGAGATGCAAGATCGTGTCTTTCTCGACGTGCTCTCCGGAGACCCGAAACTCCATTGGCCCTCGACATGTCTTCTACGCAACGCCTAGTTACCGGTTAATTGCCTATTGACTTCTATTCGCCTTTCGTATAATATGCGCTGTAGGTTCTCGCCGGGAGCGGCAGCGGCGAACCGTCCTAAGCTGGCAGCTGGAGCAAAGCCGGTTAGCGACAAGGGAATCCCCAAGGTGGAGGCGGGAAACCCAAAAAGGCCAGCAACCACGCGATCATAGCCGGCCCACCGTTAGGGTCACAGATCGTGTCGAGACGGAAAAACCAGCCATTAGCACTTGGCCATTAGCCTTTAACCAGAGCGGAAATCCACGCTCATGGAAAAAGGTAATTGGTACTTGGTATCTGGCTCGGACCAGACGAACCCCAAAAGCTAAAGCGAGAGCAAATTAGAGGCAGGAGTGTGTCATTGGAGCCCAAGCCCCCGCAGCCGGGGGCGGCTGCGCTCCACATGCAATCTGTGCCACATAAATCGCACAGGCAGGAGTTTCTCTGCCATGCAGACCAAAATCGGGTCTGCACGGGGCCCAGCCTGTGCCACAAAAACGTTTTAACGGAGCGAATCGTGACGACGCAACTAACAGTCCGATAACACCGCTGCAACGCATTGCGTTTTGCCGGGCGGAGAAAGTGACATGACACTATGCCGGAGTACGTTGACGACGAGACAGAAGCCACCGATGAAGATCCAGAACAGGACCAGCAACCCCAGCATCCTAACCAGCACCCCAGGCAGCCGATTGAAATACAGCCTGACGGTACGTGGATTTTAGGCAGAGGGGCGGACCGATGGATTCCCAGCAAAAACCAGCTCGGCGATATGCGCTGGCTGGTGGAAAGAGACCTACGCAAGGAACTGGGCGTCCCGCCAACATGGGCGCGGGACGCGGAAAAAATAGAGTTCCACAAGCGGCAACTGGCGTTGCTGGACCTGGCCAAGCAGGCACCGCGATGCGAGCATGTTTTTACCGACGGCCGCTGCTGCAAGGCGCCTCGCGTGAAAAAAGGCAAGCTGTGCTATGCCCATACGCTGATGGAAGAGAAACGCCCGGTGGAGCTGAACCTGCCTCCGCTGGAAGACGCGAATGCCGTGATGCTGTGGCTGATGGACGTTCTACGCGGGCTGGCGGAAGGCCGAACCACCGAAAAGACGGCAGGAATAATGCTTTATGGCCTGCAACTGGCCATGGTGAATGCCCGGTTTACGACTTTCCAGGACACCAAGCACGCAGAAATGGTAAGAATAGCGCCAAAAACCAGGGCGAAACCACAAAGGACACGAAGGAGCACGAAGGAGGAAACAACCAGGGATTTCACCGCAAAGGACGCAGAGGTCGCAAAGGAAGGAGAGCTAGGAGATCGTGGGGATCGCCGGAATCGCGCGTTATCGCCGGAATCGGAAGCAAGAGCAACACCCATTTTTACCGCAAAGGGCGCAGAGGTCGCAAAGAACGAAGATCAAGAGGAGCTAGCAACGGTGACACCGACATCGGAAGGAAGAGCGCTGCCTCAGGGGACACAGAAGAGCACAGAGGAAGAAGCAAGCGACGATTTTCCCCCGGAGAATGCTGAGATCGCAGAGGAAGAGAAGTCGCAAGATGGTACGGCATTGCGGGTCGCGGATCGATTGGAACCCCAGAATGCGGAGGGTAACCCCGGGGTTGAATCGGCTAAGTCTATATTTTTCGGGGTTGAGCCAGGGGAGGGGGTGGCAGATAACCGCCCGGTATCGCCACCACCAGAACCGCCACGGAAAAGCAGCCAGAGCGAGGTCCTGATGATCCCCAAAGATGTGGAGCACCACTTGAGGAGGTGAAAAAGGGGCGAAAAAGATAGTTGTTCCAGGCAGGTACTTACCTTTGTCTCATGTGTTGTAAGGGAAAGGACACCTGTGGCAGCACAATCGACATCTGTGGCTTCAATGTATCCGGGGGCAACGGAAACGGCCAGGGACGAGGTAATTGCTATAATCCCGCAAATGGGCTGGCAGGAGCTTACGGACGAGGCGCTGATTGCCCGGTATCGCGCGGAAGCCGGCCAGGCACAGGCGGAACAGTACCTGAATGAGCTGTTTCGGCGGCACCATGTAAAGGTGGCGCGGTGGTGTTTGTCCGTCACGGGAGACCGTGAGTCGGCGGCCGATCTGGCGCAGGAAATCTGCGTAAAGGCCTACCAGAACCTCTCTTACTTTAAAGGTCAATCCAAGTTTTCAACCTGGCTCTATTCCATTACCCGCAATCACTGCCTTAACGCAGTACGGTCCAGAGCGAGCGCCCCGCAAACGGACTCTGACGAGCTGGTGATGGACACGCTGCCGGATGTTAAAGACAGCCCGCTGGCGGCGGTGGAGCGGAAGCAACAGGCCGACATTGCGCGGCAGCTAATTAATGAGACGCTGGAAGAAACCGAGAAAGCCGTTTTTACCATGCACTTTGGGGAAGAGCTTCCGCTGGACGTGATTACGCGCATGCTCAACCTGACGAACGCCAGCGGAGCGAAAGCTTACCTGGTAAGCGCCAAAAGAAAACTGGATAAAGCAGCAAGACGCTGGCAGGCACGAGCATAAAAAAGGAAACGTACCCCGAGGAGATTTGTCATGGCCGACAACACAAAAACCGCAAAGATGTGGCAGGAAGCAGCAGCCGCCACCAAAGATTGCCTGCCGCTTGAAGTGCTGGAGCGGATGGTGGACAACACGTCCGGCGATGCGAAGGCCGCGGCGCACCTGGCTGGCTGCGCACACTGCCAGACCGAACTGGCCATGCTGAAGAACTTTGAACAGTCCACTCCTTCCGCCGATGAAGGCGCTGCAGTGGCCTGGATTGCCGCCCAGCTGGAACGCCAGCAGAATGCTCCCGTGGCGCTGCAGAAAGCTGCCGCAGTTCCCTTCTGGCGCACTATGTTCCGCATTCCTTATCTGGCCGGAGCAGCGGCACTGGCCGCGGTGCTGATCTTTGGATTCTCTCTTTATCACGGAAATTCAGACGGTCCTGGTAAGATCAATCCCGGCATTGGCAGCGGACAATTCCGTAGCGGTTCTATCCACCTCGTAAGTCCGATCGCGGATCAAAGCAGCGCGCCGGCTGAATTTCACTGGGACGCGGTGCAAGGCGCAAGCACCTATACGGTGGAACTGAAAGATGTTGCGGGAATCACACTGGCGACAGCGAAGTCATCGCAGAACGTGCTGCCGGTAACGCCAGAGATGAAAGCCGTCATGGTTTCCGGCAAGCCGCTCAAGTGGAAAGTAACGGCTCTGGACGCGGCAGGAACAGAGATTGCCAATTCAAGCTTGGAGCAGTTCAAGGTGAAGTAGTCGTGAGGCGGGTTGATTTGCGGCAAGCTCAAGCGGTTCGAGCAAGTTTTTTCTTCCGCCGCGCACGCAGATAGATGAACACGGCAAGAGCAATGATCGGGATGGGAAGTGCCAGCACTTGCCAAGGAATGAATCGCGGCACAGGTTCGCCGCCATCACCATTGAGGACGAAAGCAGCCCAGTATTTTGGATGGCTTAGTTCGGTTCCGGAATGCAGGAACTCGAGCTTGGTCAGGCGCAAGGCTTCCGCTTTCGATTGGTGCTTTTTGAGTAGATAGAAATAAAAGTGCTGCATGAATTGTGACGTCGGCTCATCTGGAACGCGCCAGAGCGTGGTCAGGGCAGAACGAGATCCGGCCGCCAGCAGTGCGCGGCTGAAAGCCTGAATGCCTTCACCGGGAACAAGCCGTCCGCGCTCGGTATCGCAGGCAGAAAGCGTGGCAAGACTGGTGCCGCGAAGATCGAGATCGTAAAGCTCCTTGAGAAATAAATAATTGTTGGGCTGGCCCGGCTCGTCCGGCGAGAAGAGCAGGCGCGAGCGTTCAGGGTCATCCATGTCCGCAACGGCGTGCGTGCTCACATGCAGCAACGCAGCACCGGAATGCGAGGACGTAAAGAAAGTTTGCTTGCGGTCGTCGGGGCCAAGAAAAAGTTTTGTTCGGCCTGCGCTCATGCGAGCAATGCCACGGATCTCTTCACCCGATGCAGGCAGCGATCCGCTGATCTCTCCGCGAGGCGCGCTGGTGAGCGAGCTTTCACCGCCGCCGATAACCGACGGGTCGCCAAAGCCGACGAGTTGTTGCTGCCACGGCAGCCGCGTAGAAGAAGCATTCTGCATTGCGCCGCGCAAAAGCAGCACAGCGCTGGGCATATATGTGACGTCGCGGCTTTCAAGCAATGGCTGCCCTGAAGGGCTGGGCAACAGTTCGACCGGCAGCAGACTAAGGAAACCATCAGGAACAATCAACACATGCGAGTAGCGGTCTTGTGCAAAAGGAGCGATGTCTCTGGGCAGCATGTCGCTGATTTTCTGAAAATCTGTGTGCCAGTCGTTGCTCAGATTGTCAGGAAGCCCGGTAACGAAGCGCTGAAACGCATCCATTTCAGCGGTCGAAAAATGGCTTTGCGAAATGCCGGCCTTTTCGCGCGTGACCCACACCGCGGCCACGCCTTCGGCGCCGGTCCAGAACTCTATAAGGGCGGTCTGCGGATCAAGTCGCGCCTGGATGGAGTGGAGCGTAAGAGCGTCAGGCGAAAGCTTGTCGCCAAAAAATCTGTCCTGAAAAACGCGGGCGCGGCTGCGCTCCATAAACTCAAACGCAGAGGCTACATCGTTGCGTTCCAGCAGAAGCTTGATCAGCGCGTCGTAAACATCGCGCTTATCGGCCAGAAAATCCGTCTTCAACTGTGAGAGCTGCAGTTGCGAACGCATGCTTTCAATCCGCTGAATGGCATCGCGAAATTTTGTTTCCGCCAAGTCTCGCTGGCCGCGCCTCAGCGCGATCTTGCCCAGCCCGTTCACGGCTTTCCACTGCTCTTCCACTGTGCCGAGCTTGTCTGCGTCCGCCAGCGCTGCGTTGAATTCCTTTTCTGCTTCCGGCAGTTTATTCATGCGATAAAGTGTTTCGCC
>Ga0070734_10004425_pt1 | contig 13383 bp, 6 predicted proteins | sample Coa_R1_8_FD_66444 | JGI IMG/M metagenome (GOLD analysis project Ga0070734, IMG submission 66444) | Surface soil microbial communities from Centralia Pennsylvania, which are recovering from an underground coalmine fire - Coalmine... | ecosystem: Environmental > Terrestrial > Soil > Unclassified ...
AGCTTTGCCGCTCAAAAGCAAGAGTTGCCCTCACCAGGCAAAGCCCGTGGCCGTTCCGGCGCGCCGATCATGGCTACGTCTCGATGACCCTCTTGCCTTTGCCCTGTCTGGCGACTAATCTGCATGCAATTCCACCAGTGCCTGTTCTGGTACTGAACGCCCTGGCGGTGGAACGGTAGCTTCAAGAGGAGCCATCTCATGGCCGGTAATAAAATCCGCGTAGCCATTGTGGGTCTGGGCTTTGGATCCGAGTTTATTCCCATCTACCAAAAGCATCCCGACGCCGAGATGTACGCCATCTGCCGGCGAACGGAAAAAGGCCTCCATGAATGTGGGGATCGCTTCGGGATCAAGGTGCGCTACACCGATTTCAACAAGCTGCTGCAGGATCCCAATGTCGATGCGGTCCACATCAACTCTCCCATCCCGGACCATGCTGCGCAGAGTCTGGCCGCGCTCAAGGCAGGAAAACACGTGGCTTGCACCGTGCCGATGGGGACCACGATCGACGAATGCCGCCAAATCGTGGAAGCGCAGCGCAAGGCCGGCAAAGTCTACATGATGATGGAGACGGTCGTTTACAGCCGCGAATATCTGTTTGTCAAGCAACTCTACGACAAGGGCGAGCTGGGCCGCATTCAGTTCTTGCGCGGCAGCCATCAACAGGACATGGATGGTTGGCCGGACTATTGGCCGGGTCTGCCGCCCATGCATTATGCCACGCACTGCGTCAGTCCGTGCCTGGCTATCCTGGGCAAGCATGCCGAAAGCGTGGTCTGTCATGGCTCCGGCCGCATCCGCGAGGAATTGATCTCTCGGTATGGCAGCCCGTTTGCGGTCGAGACGGCGACGTTCAAGATCCGCGATTCCGATGTGGCCGCGGAGGTAACGCGCAGCCTCTTCGACACGGCCCGGCAGTATCGAGAAAGCTTCGACGTTTCGGGGAGCAAAAAGTCGTTCGAATGGCAGCAAGTGGAGAACGAAGACCCCATCATCCACACCAAGGGACTGCCGGAACCAAAGATTCCGCAGCGGGTCAAAGTACCCGACTACGCACACCTGCTCCCTGAGTCGATCCGTCCCTTCACCGGCACGATCCAAGATGCCGAGCATCTGTCCTTCATCCAGGGAGCCGGCCATGGCGGCTCGCATCCGCATCTGGCGCACAACTGGCTGCTGGCGATCCGCGGGGAACGGCCAGCCTTGCCGGACGCGGAGACGTCAGCCAATTGGACCATGGTGGGCATCTGTGCGCACCAATCGGCGATGAAGGGCGGGGAGCGCGTGCAGATACCGCGATTTAGCTAGGGGAAGAGATCAAAGAGTTTCTCTGCCTGGCGGATAAGGATACAACGGAGATGGTTCAGGTCCAGAAGCAATACGGCGGCCCGCCCCACGGGCGTGAGCCCGATCCGGTGGGTTCCCTCGAATCGAAATTGCTCTGACCACGTATCGGTTCGAGGGGTGAACAGGGAGACGAGCTTGCTGGACTCCGGATCGGGGGCTTGCGTTCGGTCCACCTTCCCGAAATTGCATCCTGGGCAGGCCCGAGCCAGGTTCTCCAGGTTGGAAAAATTGTCCCAGGACGTCGGCAGGAGATGTTCAATATGAAATGTACGCCTTGCAATGACTCGTGCATGCGACAGGTGTCTCCAACAACTCCTGTTCTCCCGATTCCAAGGTCCCGTTCGTATTGCGGTCCATCTGAATCTGTAGCCGTCCGTTGTGTAGCTTAGGCGGTCCTTCCTATCCAATTGCAGAAAAAACACAATTCTTAAGAAACTTTAAGGAATTTGCTTGCAATCGACGGGGCCAGCCTTATACTCGTGGGGTTGACTGCGTAGATCCATGCGTATCTGCCTGTCTCCGCCAGTCTGTGTGCTCCCGCACACTGGATCGGAAGATTTCGTCGACCAGGGGGAGGCTGATGGTGCACACAGCCTCGATCTCCAACTCATGAATCCGTCCAGGGTTGGCGCACGGCTTTCCCGAGCGCCGGTTTCAATGTAGAGAGGGTCATCATGGGACGCTGCAAGCCGAAGGGACGGTACTCCCCATTGCTGCGGTGCGCGCCAGTGGCGCTCATCCTTCTCGGCGGAGTCCTCATCGAGCGAAGCCTGTCTCAGGGGGTTTCTCCCGAAATCCATGTCTACCTGGGAACGAATACCGATGGGGATGGTATCCCCAGCGGTACCGGATCCGTCAGTTTCGGTCAGACGCTCCAGGCCGTGCCCGCGCCGCAAACCTTCACCATTTTAAACAAGGGAACGGCCAATCTGGTGCTGAGCGAGCCAATCAACTTGCCGGCGGGCTTCACCTTGCTCCGGAGCTTCGGCAGCTTGGTCCTGAGTCCGGGCAGCTCCACGACCTTCGTGGCAGCCCTGAACGCCGGGGACGCCGCCAGCTACAGCGGACCGCTCACCTTCACCAGCAACGATCCCGTGAACGGGTCCTTCAATTTTTCCCTGGCGGGCGGCGTCACGCCGTTTCCGTCGCTGCGAATGGTGGATGACACCGACCCCAGTTTCAGCACCGTCGGCCAATGGACGCAAACGGCTGGCGTGGGCTTCCAGGGGGGCATGACGACCATCGCCCCGGGAACCGGCACGAATACTGCCACATGGACGGTGTCCGGTTTGGTTCCGGGCCAATACCGAGTCTCCGCGACCTGGAACGCTGACCCCAGCGCGGCCGACAACACGCCGTTCACCATCCAGGACAGCAGCACCGTCTTGGCCACGGTGGCGGTCAATCAACAGGCAAGTCCCGGTACGTTTTCGGATGCGAACCAAGCCTGGCAAGACCTCGGCGGCGGAGTTTACAAGATCACGGGCAACTCGCTAGTGGTATCTGTCTCGGACAATGCGGACGGCAACGTCTTTGCGGATGCCATCCGCGTTGAGCGCGTCGGCTATTCGAGCTTTGTCAGCGACGATGGCGGTCCCACCTTCAGCACTGCCGGCGGCAGCTGGCAGGCCACCCCGGGGCCGGGCTTCCAGGGCGGAGCTACCGTCGCACCCGCGGGTGTCGGCGGCAACACCGCCACCTGGACGTTCCCCAACCTCACGCCGGGGCTGTACCGCGTGATGGCGACCTGGCCGGCCAATGCCAACCAGGCAGACAATGCGCCCTTCACCCTCCTCGATGGGGCGACGGTCATTGCCACGACCGCGGTCAACCAACAACTGGCCCCCGTGGGCTTGAGCGATGGCGCGACTACCTGGCAGGATCTGGGGAGCATCGGTTTCCCGGTTTCCACCGGCACGCTTACGGTATCCCTGTCGGACAACGCGGATGGCAACGTCCTGGCCGACGCAGTTCGTGTCGAGCGGATCAACTACGCCACGATCGAATCCACGGCCGACACGATCCGGTTCCTGGAACAAGCGAGCTGGGGACCCAACAGCGACTTGATTCAGCAGGTGCAGAGCGTTGGTTTCCGCAATTGGCTTAGCCAGCAATTCGATGCCAACCAGACGCCGCCGTCAAGCTACCCCCTGATGCCGCAGCTACCGGAGAATCCCTCGCAAGATTGTGTGAACAATATCCCGGTCAACTGCCAGCGCGATAACTACTCGCCGTACTTGCTGCAACGGCAGTTCTTCACCAATGCGTTCTACGGCCCGGATCAGCTGCGTCAACGTGTCGCCTGGTCCATGCACAAGATCATGGTGGTGTCCGCGCTCGAGATTACTCAGTCCTTCCGCATGAGCCCGTATCTGCGGGCCTTCGACCAGGTCGATCGCGACAGCAACAACAACCTTACCTTCGATCACACGTTCGGGAATTTCCGGAACCTGCTCTACACCATCACGCTCAACCCGGCCATGGGCACTTATCTGAACATGGCCACGAGCACCAAAACGAACCCGAACGAGAACTATGCCCGTGAGATCATGCAGCTGTTCACGATCGGCCTGTTCCAATTGAACCCGGACGGCACGCAGGTGCTCGACAGCAACGGCTATGCCATCCCGACCTACGACCAGTCCGTCGTAACGAACATGGCCAAGGTCTTTACGGGGTGGACGTTTGCGCCTCAGCCGGCACCAGGTATCGTGGACTACGTCAATCCGATGGTGCTGAACGGCACTAAGCCAGAGAATGCCGCCAAGCATGACTTCACCCAAAAAGTCGTGTTGGACGGCATGGTGATCCCCGCCCGTACCCCGACTCCGGCCAATGCGTACCTCGATCTCAACAATGCGCTGGATATCATCTGCAACCATCACAACGTGGCTCCGTTCATCAGCCAAGCGCTCATTCAGGAACTGGTGACGAGCAATCCGTCGCCGGGCTATGTGGCCCGGGTTGCTGCTGTCTTCAACCTGAACCGGAGCAACTCTTACCAGATGCGCGAAGTGGTCCGGGCGATCCTGCTCGATCCGGAAGCGCGCGGCGATGTGAAGACCGACCCCAATTATGGCCATCTGCGCGAACCGGCCCAATTGGTCGCTAATCTATGCCGGGCGTTCAACGCCAAGTCGGCGAATCAACAGACGACCAGCGATGGTTACCTCGATCAGTTGACGACACCAATGAGTCAAGATATTTTCCGACCGCCGACGGTGTTCAGCTATTTTTCGCCACAAACCTTGTTGCCCGGCTCGGCGACGGTGCTGGCGCCTGAATTTGGGATCATGACTTCCTACACCTCATTGAAGCGCATCAATTTCGTCAACCAAATGGCCATGGCAGGCGGGGTCGCCGCTGGGGGGGCAACCTCGAATGCTCCCAATGGTACTGCCCTGAGCCTTACCTCCTGGCAGGTGTTGGCCGGGAATCCGGGAGCTCTGACGGATGCCGTCGGCGGCTTGTTGTTGCATGGCACGATGTCAAGCGCCATGCGCACCAGCGTCGTCAACGCGGTCTCGGCTGTGTCGCAAAGTAACCCGCTCAAGCGGGTACGGACGGCGATTTACCTGATCGCCAGCTCCTCGCAGTACCAGGTGGCACAATAATCAATCGACTTCCTCGCAAATTCCATGGGAGATACAACCATGACCATACCCTTGACTCGTCGCGCATTTTTCCGCAGAGCCGGCTACGTCGTCAGCGGCGCAGCGATGGCCTCGACCATTGATAAACTCGCCCTCATCAACGCCTTGGCCCAGCCGCCCAGTTACCGGGCGCTGGTCTGCATCTTCCTGTACGGCGGCAACGATTGCAACAATACCGTCGTCCCGCTCAGCGGTGCGACCGATCCTACCGGGGGATATGCCGCTTACCAAAGTACCCGCAATTCCTCGGGCCTGGCGATTGCGCAGAACAAGCTGCTGCCGCTTTCTCCCAACCCGCCCAGTGGCGGCGGTGGATCTTTCGGTCTCCATCCGAACCTGCCCGAACTCCAGCAGTTCTGGGCCCAAGGCAAGCTGGCAGTCGTGTGCAACGTCGGACCGCTGGTCGTCCCGCTTTCGCGGGCCGATTATCAAGCTGGAACCAAGCCGCGGCCGTATCAATTGTTTTCGCACTCCGATCAACAAAACGAGTGGCAGAATTGCCGTGCGGATGTCAGTACCAGCACGGGTTGGGGCGGCCGTCTTGCCGATCGGCTCGCCGACCCGGCGGCGTCTTTTCCGCTGCTTACCTCGCTCGGCGGCACCCCCACGTTTACGATAGGGACGGTATCCAGCCCCCTAGCGATCTCGCCGGCCCCGACGCCGCTCAACCAGATCCTGGTGCTGTCGGGCTACGGTACCGCTGCGGACGAACAGGCACGCAGGCTGGCTTTTGACTACCTGCGCACGATCGACCTGGGCAATTCCATGGTTGCTGCTGCCGACGCGATCACGCAAAAAGCCTTGATCGTGAGTCAGGCACTCAGCGTCGATCCGACCATCAAGACGGTCTTTCCCAACACGACGCTGGGGAACCAGTTACTGCAAGTGGCCAAGGTCATCAAAGCAAATCTCACTCAGCCGTCGTTGGGACTCAATCGCCAGATCTTCTTCGTTCAGCTGGGCGGGTTCGATACGCACCAAAATGAGCTTAGCACGCAGATCACCTTGTTCACACAACTGAGCAAAGCGATGCAGGCGTTTTACAATGCCACGGTCGAGCTGGGCGTGGCCAATCAGGTCACGCAGTTCACCCATTCCGATTTCGGAAGGACATTCCAGCCTTCCGGATCGGGCGCCGCATCGGTCGGCACGGATCACGGCTGGGGCTCGCACCATTTCGTTCTGGGCGGTGCGGTCAACGGGAGCGATTTCTATGGCATGCATGGCCCGAATGGAATTTCGTATCCCAAGCTCCAGCTCAATGGCCCGAACGACACCGACAATCGTGGCCGATGGATTCCGACGACTTCGGTGGAACAGTACGCGGCAACGCTGGCAAATTGGTTCGGCCTGACCCAATCGCAAGACCTTGCCTATGTCTTCCCGCTGCTGGGTAATTTCAGTCGTTCGAACCTGGGATTCGTTTAATCCAAACACAAGGATACAAGTCATGAACCGTACCATATTCCTATCGGCACTGCTCGTGCTGGCCTCGACCGCGATGCTGGCCGTCGCCGCCGATCAAGCCGTAGAAAAGCCGGTTGTCGTGGATCCCATGGATCTGCGAACGCCTGTTCCCGATCCCGAACAGGGTCTTACGGAGAAATACGATGGCAAGATCGTCGTGTTTGCCGGCAATCTCTATGGCACCGGCCAGGATCCGAGCACCAAGCAACGTTGGTACAAGCTCGCCGTCCAGGTGGCGCGAGAACAGAGCAGCCCCGCCGCCAAGCCAAAGATGCAGACCGTTGTTGTCAACGTGTATTTCGCGGGCACGGAGCGCAACCTTCCCACACGGCCGGCGTATTACACCGTCCAGGGGAAGGGCGAAATCCGCGTAGACGGTTCGCTCGTCATCCACGATGCCAGGACCGTGTCGGTCCATCAGAAGAAATCGGGGACCGGTCGTTCCTAACGGCTGGAAGCGAGAGGTTGTCCGGTGGTTTGGCGGTGGAACGCAATTGTGTGATCTGCCGCCAAACCACCAGAAGCTATCATGTTGCGCACCCGTTGTACCCACCTGGTCCAACCGCGGCGTGGGGTCATCCTGGTCGTGGTGCTCGCGCTCCTGACCCTGTTCGCGGTGGTCGGACTCAGCTTTGCCTTTTATGCCAGTGCGGCCGCGGTGGCCTCGCGCAATTTTCGGGAAGCCGAATCCGAGACGCAGCCAGACCTCGATGCCGAGCTGCTCTTTTCGTATTTTCTCGGGCAGTTCGTTTACGACACATCGGATGACGAGACGGGAATCTATTCCGGTCTGCGCGGGCATAGCCTGGCCCGCAACATGTACGGGCTCAACTACAGCAAAGTGCCGGGTGGCCCGATCCGGTACGAGGATCAGGGTGTGCCCATCAACCAGGTGCCCTTTAACGGCACCGGGCGACTGCACACCAAGTTCCCGGAGGGCTTGCTGGACGCACCGGGCACTTACAACAATCCGTTCAAGATCGATGACTACAAGCTGATCAACTACACCTACCATGGCGAGGATCATTTTCTCCGCGATCCGGAGCGATTCGGCGGACTCGTTCGGGTCGGACCAAAGACGGAGTACCGGCCGTATCGCACGGATCCCAAATATGCGGCCGAGGAGCCGGGCTTCTACGTCGGCGGGTTTAATGCACCCTACACGTATCCGGATCTCAACAATATGTTCCTGGCCGCCGTGAAGGCGGGGACCGGCTCGCTGCCGCAACTGGGCACTGTGGCGGGCGGGACCGTCCTCATTCCGTCATTCCATCGGCCCTGGCTCTTTGGTTCGTTGCGGAATCGCGAGAATCCCAACTGGCACAATCCGGAAGGAAAATACAAGATCCTGCGGCCACGCCCCGTGGATCAAAAACACGATCCGAACGACCCCGATGAGGCGGAACGCTTTCCCTATCCCGAGGACGAAGGAGGCGACGTCAAAAACCTGATTGGCTCGCCGGGAACCCTGTACCTGGAAAACGGCAAACCCAAATTAGCCAACAACGATAGTCTTTGGCTCGACCTGGATTTCCCCGTGATGACGGCCCCCGATGGCCGCAAGTTCAAAGCCCTGTTCGCACCGTTGATCATGGACCTGGACAACCGCGTGAACCTGAATGTCCACGGCAACTTGCGCGGTGCCGGAGGGGCGGACCATGCCTCCAACCAGGGCTGGGGCGCCTGGGAAGTTAGCGCCAAACGTGTCCTCGATGCCAGTCCTCCAGAGTGGCAAGCCCTGTTTCAAACCACGATTGGACCGACGGGCCGCTATGGCCGGGATAACTTTCCCCATTCCCTTCTCGCGCCGCCGACCGCGGGCCCCTATCCCAAGGTGTATGCACCGGTCGACTTTGACGGTTCGGATCAGGAGCATAACGGGCAACCATCTGCTCCGCTCTTGCTAAAGCCCGGCGGTAGCTCGCAAATGGTTCCCTATCAGAGTTTCCCCGATCCTCCCGCGGGCTACAGCTTCGGCGATAAGCTGGACGCGGAACGAGTCCACCATCCCAATCTGTATAATCCCTTCACCCCGGCAATCCCTGATCGTTCGTTCGCACTGTCTAACATGGAGGCCCTGCTCCGCTATGGCGATACCGGTTCGCCGGCGCTGACATCGGAGCTAGTCCGCGCCTGCCCACAGAACTTCGCGGATGGGACGGCAGCCGCGGCTCGGCGGCGTAGCCAAATAACGCTGCGAAGTTTTGATCTCGACCGGCCGGGGATCACACCGTGGTTCTGGCATGGCGCCAATGGAGCTGAATACAACCGCTGGCCGCTGCCGATGTCCGTCGGGACGTTATTTCCGTGCGGCTATCCGATCGCTTCGCCACCGTTCCCGCGGCTATTTCAACCCCCATCGGACAGCGATTTCGGTCCTGATTGGCGAGCCGCGGCACGCCTCACCTCGCTACGCCGGCTCGATCTGAACCGCTATCTGCCCGATTATCCGAAGCCGAACACTGCAGGCGTAATCGAGGATCTCGTGCAATTCGAGGTTGCTCAACGGGCTCGCCAATTCATGGCGGCGGAAATCTTCGAAGTCTTGTGGAGAGTAACGGGAGCCGGCAATCCCGCGGATATCGCCAGTCCACCCCAATCGCCTGCCAATCCATACTATCCGCAATGGAATGCCATGCGCGCTCTGGCGCAGCTGGCTGTGAATATTGTGGACTTCATCGACTCGGATGACTACATCACGCCGTTTATGTGGCATCCATCGGGTCAGTGGGTATTCGGCACCGAGCTGCCGCGTGTGGTGCTCAACGAAGCCTATGTTCAATACATCAGTGACCTCAGCGAGACAGTGCAGTTCGCTCAGCATTACATCATTAACGCTTGGGTCGAGCTCTTGAATCCGCTCTTGTCCAATCCTTCATCTCCCACTCAGGGCCAAGCGAAATTGGGCAACGGAGCCTACTCGATTTATCGGATTGTCCTTTGCCCTGATGCCTTGGGCATCCGTGACGCCGGCAATGTGCTCGGTGATCGGCCATCCCTCAAGACTCCCGGGGGCCAGGAGGCAATCGTTCAGTTTGGCGACGGCAATGTAATTCCGCCGGTCGGAAAGAATTATGCAGGGAATGGTTTCTTCGTGGTCGGACCGCAGTACGCTTTCGACATAGGCTTGCCGCCCGGACTACCGGTGAGCGAAAACCCAGGAATTCCGCTAAACCTGCAGAGCCCGCAAATGAATGCACGGGTTCTTGCAGGCGCCATTGCTCCGATAACAATCCTCTTGAGAAGGCTTGCCTGTCCGAACTTGCCTCCCCAACTCGATTCAACGAAGCCGTTCTATAACCCGTATCTCACCGTCGATTACATGGAAAATGTGCCGGCTGCCTCGGTGTTGAGGCAGGCGGAAGGAGCTACCGTCTCCTTGCAATCCAACAATCGGTTGGCCTACGGACGGAAACAGCCTTACGCCGGCCACAAAGCGATGCTGAAGGCGACAGGGGACCCAGGTACTCCCCACCAAGCGACCCATGCTACTTTTGGCCGCCATAATGGTGGGATCAACCCGGCGAGTTCCGGTCTCGACCCTTTCGACTGGCTCGCCCATCTCGATCGGAAACTCGTTAGCCCGATGGAGCTGCTCCACGTCTCCGCGTTCAAGCCGCATGAATTGACGCAGCAATTCATGCTTCCGCTGAATCAGTTCCAGCACCGGGCGCCTTGGTTTGACGAGGATCTCCCGAGGCCCCGTCAGCCCGAGGCCCTGTCGCATCGCCTCTACCGAGCCTTCGAATTCCTGGGAACTCGGAACCAGACGGTGGGAATGATGGCCGTTTCGATCCAGGCCGACGGAGGTCTCGGCCCGCCCTCAATTCCCGGCGACTCGACCAAAACATTCATGGCCCAACGGTTCGGCACAACAGCGACCGGGGGGACATGGGAGATTATTGAAGGATCTTCACTGATTATTGACAAAGGTACGCCGGCTGAGGAAGTAGTGCGCGTCCGGAGAATTGCCCAAGCGGTCCCGCCCAACAAGGCCATTTTTGAAGCCGAATTCATTAAGACTCATGATGAGCGGTTCACCATCGCGCCGACCACGATCAGCGAACGGGTTCCCGGCAAGATCAACATCAATACGATTTGGGATCCCGAAATCCTCTTGGCTCTTTGCGATCCTCAGTCTTCCAATGCCTTCAACGAGACGCAAATTGGTACAGCGATTTTCAACCATCTCCTGAATCTGCGCAGCAAGCACGGCAGACCAACTCAAGACGATAGGCCATTCCGCAGCGGAGCCACCGGGTTTTATCCCACGCAGAAAGAGATTCAGTTCCCGGGGAGCAGCATCGACGACACGGTCTTGCGCGCCGTCGATGCGGTCGGGCAGCGGCTCTTTCAAGTACCCGTCAACCCGCTGCATCCTTACTTGCAGTACCAGTTGCTCAACAAGATCTACAACAACATCACGGTCCGCAGTAACGTGTTCGCCGTCTGGCTGACCGTCGGCTTTTTCGAAGTGACCGACGACAGCAGCCGGCCGGTGAAGCTCGGGGTCGAACTCGGACGGGCGGAGAACCGCCAAATTCGACACCGCATGTTCGCCATCGTGGACCGCTCCGTGCTGCACAACAATCCCGGTCCGCAGCCCCACTTTGACCCGAAGGCTACGCCCTCTCCCGGGGCATCGACCGGAATGGTCGTTCCTTATGTCAGCATTATCGAATAGTCGGCGCCCCCTGCCCTACCGCACGAGTGCGGAGATCGGTACCCGGGCCGGTGGAGTATCTTTATCCCGCACCTTGATCTGTAGCTCGCCTCGGACCGCGCCTTTTGATTGCTTCGGCCGATAAGTAGCAGTCAGCCGAAAACGGTTCTGCAACCCGATCTTGAGCACGTGGATCTTCATCTCCTCGCCGAGAGAGTGAGTCAGCACAAGGTCTTTTTCGCTCAGTTCGCCCCCCTCTGGCGAAATATCCAGCACGAGCGCCTGTTGGCTGCTGATTCCTGTGGCCAAGACGTGGAAATCGATCGCGTTGGGAACTATCTCCAAAGCCGGCCGCAGCTCCACATGCACGGGAATCACAACCGGATCGAGCGTTGCCGCGTTGGTATGGATTACCAGCTTGGGCTCGTCAGCGACGGTCGGGAATCGGCTCAGATCTGCCTGGACCGTGATGTTCCAGATCTGCCGGGGCGGATTGCCCGACGACGGCCGGTCGCCAGGCTGTGCTTCGGCTTGCAGCCAATCGGGCGCGTCGATTCGGCCGATCTGAATGTCTTGTTCGCTGTAGTTGCGTAGCTGAATCGATTGCCGCAGATTCTTGGATGCCCAGACCCTGCCGAAATCGACGCGCGAAGGCGATGGCGACAGGAGACTGCGGATCTCTCCCTTCATCGCCAGCTGAAAAAACGGCGCCGCGGTTTGGGCAAATTCGATCATGACCGCTTGATAAACAGTCCCATCACGATCTCCGGTGCGGAAGACAACTTCGACAGAAGTGGACTCCGACGGTTTGATCGTCCGCTGCGAGAATTCGCCGCAGGTACAGGAACAGCTGGGCGTGACCTGTTTGATCGTCCAGGTTATGTTGCTGTTGTTGTGGATGGTGTACCGGTGACGCAGCTCCGTTTTTGGCGCGATCACACCAAACTCCCACGTCTCGATTCGTAGCCGACTACCGGAAGCAGCCGTCGGCTCCGCCTTGTCCACGGCCCGCACCGGCGACGTGGGCATTTCTGCTTTGGCCTCCACCGGTGACTGGTCCATGTCAGGGGTAGCGGGCGGCACTTCGCGTTTACAGCCGAGCAGCGCCGAGAGCAGGACTGCGACGAGACCCCTTCGGAATGTTCGTATCTTGGGGCTCATGGATCTACTCGGTAATCTTGGCCACGAAGGCACTGGTCGTGCCGGCCAGGACCGGCTGAAGGGGGTTCACGGTTGGGAAATCGCTCGATGTCGTGTTCCCGGTGACATAGACGGCCCCCGCGGCATCGACCGCGATGGCACCGCCATTCACGCCATTCTGAGGAACGTTCTCATCGCCGCTGCCGCCCAGGTACGAGGAGTAAACCAACGTGCTACCGTCGGAGGTCAGCTTCGCCACAAACGCATCCTGGCCGCCACCAGACACTGCCTGGAAGGCGTTGACGGTGGGGAAATCCAGGGAGTAGGTCGTGCCGGTCAAGTAAATGTTGCCGTTGGCATCGAGGGCCAAACCGCTCGCTCCATCGCCGCCGCTGCCGCCGAGATACGTTGCGAAGAGCAGCTCCGTGCCGGCGTTGTTGATCTTTGCCACAAAGGCGTTGGAGGTGCCACCTCCGTAGGTCGGCTGCACGGCATTCACGATCGGAAAATCGACCGCGGAGGACGTATCCCCGGCGATGTAAATATTTCCCGTACTGTCCAACGCGATTCCCAATCCTCGATCCTTTTGGCTGCCGCCCAGGAAGGTCGAGTAAATCAACGAATCGTCGCCGGAAGCCCGCGGATCGAGCTTGGCCACGAACGCATTGTCCAGGCCGCCGCCGTAGGTGGGCTGCAAGGCATTCTTCGTAGGAAAATCATCCGAGTTGGTGTGCCCGGTCACGTAGATATAGCCATTCGCATCGACGGCAATTGCATTTCCCCGATCCGAATTGCTGCCGCCCAGGAACGTGGAGTACAGGACATCGGTGCCCGTGGCATTGAGCTCGGTGATGAATGCATTGGGACCCCCCTCGACGGCACCCTGGTAGGCCGTTTGGGTCACGGGAAAGTCGTTGGACCTCGTACCGCCGGTTACATAAGCGTTGCCGCTGGAGTCGATGGCAATGGCGATGCCGGAGTCGTTCGCATCGCCCCCGAGATAGGTGGAGTAGTTCAGGTGATCTCCGGCTGGACCGATCTTGGTCACGAAGGCATCGTATTCGTCGCCGCGGAAACTATCTTCAAAGGCGCCATGCGTGATCGGAAACATCC
>Ga0070734_10004427_pt1 | contig 13380 bp, 12 predicted proteins | sample Coa_R1_8_FD_66444 | JGI IMG/M metagenome (GOLD analysis project Ga0070734, IMG submission 66444) | Surface soil microbial communities from Centralia Pennsylvania, which are recovering from an underground coalmine fire - Coalmine... | ecosystem: Environmental > Terrestrial > Soil > Unclassified ...
TTGAGCGTAAAGTAATAGTGACCGCTCGCGGGGAGCCTGGTTCCGGAGATTTCACCAGAAATCCAAATGTCGGTAAAGTGCTGATTTAAAATATCTCTCAGCTCATTACTTAGCTCGCTGACGGTATAGGTGCGGCGCACCGGCTCCCAACTGATCGCGATCTGCTCCATGCCCGTGATTCTAACCCAGCCGGCAAACCTGGACCGCTTCAATCAATCGGTCTAATAAAAACTATCTATTGGTAATGAGATTGGAACGCCGCTAGACTGTAACACAAGCCAAGTCGCTCCCAACGCCAGCTTTGTCGCTGCTCATACCCAAAAAAGAAGAGGTTTTCTCCCATGGCCGACAAACCAGTTGAAATGCAGGCAACCCTCGGATTAACCGGGTTGACCATGAACGCAATGGCGCTAATCGCTCCCGGCGCCTTCCTTTGGCTCACCTTCGTACCCCAGGCGACAGAAGGCTCGACCGCGCCTTCCATGTGGATCGGCATCGTCATTGCCCTTCTGCTGTGCCTGGCCACGGCGGTTTGCTATGCCGAGCTCTCAAAGCTCTATCCTGGCACCGGAAGTTCGTATTATTTTGCAGAGCAGTCTTTCCTCAATCACGAAAAAGCATGGCGGTATGCCCGGTTGTCGAAGTTCATTGTTGGCTGGGGTTCCCATCTGTACTACTGGATCTATCCAGGTGTGATGGTCGGCGTCACGGGCATCTTTTGCGGCTATGTGGCGGGGACCCTCTGGCCCAACTTCATGAGCGCCGGTAACCCTGGAGTGGCATTTATGATGGCGGTCGCGGTGGTCTTTTCGTTCGTCGTCGCTTATATCGCCTATCGCGGTGTCAACGGCTCGACGGCGGTGAATATCGCGATTAACGTGATTCAGATTTCAGCGCTGGTGGTGTTCTCCGTGATGGCCATCGGCTATCGCACCAGCCACCCGGCCGGTTCGAACGCTCTCAATTTCGACTCCGGTTCCGGCGCGACTTACACCTATCAGTTCGCGACCGTGAAGCAAAACGTTAACGGCGTGGCCACGGATGTGATCGACCGCGACGCGATGGGCAATCCCAAGCCGATGCTGGACGCCGCCGGACAACCCGTCCCATTCAAGATCGACTATCCGGAGCACGACGACCATGGCAACTTCCTGACCCATCCCAACGCCGGTTCGGTCGTGGGCGTTCACAATCTCGGTTGGGCCTTCGTCCAGGCAACCGTCGCGATTCTGATTCTCGTTGGTTTTGAGTCCGTAACCGCGATGGGCGGTGAGGCCAAGAACGCCAAGCGCGACATTCCGAAAGCGGTCATCCTGTCGCTGCTGGTTCAGGGCGCCTTCTGCTACCTGTTTGAATACTTCGCGGCGAATTACTTCTTGAACAGCGGCTATCCGATGTCCAGCGCCACCGGCTCGGCTGCGCCGATCGGCGACATGATGATCATCGTAGGCGACAACATCTTCGGCCAGGGACATGGCCGGATGTTCATGCTGATCGAAGCCTTCACCGTGTTTCTGGCGCTGATCGGAACCACGCTGTCCTGCATGAACACCGCCGCGCGCGTCACTTACGCGATGGGCAAGGACAATGAAGTGCCCGAGCACTTCGGCATGTTGCACTCCGACAATCTGACCCCGCATCGCGCGATCTGGATCCTGGCAGCGATTTCGGCCGTCGTCGGCTGCATCGCGGTTGCGGTTCCGTTCGGCGATTCGCTGGCTCCCACCGATGCGACCATCAAGGCTCTGCCTCCGGGATTCTGGTCGACCTTTGGCTACACCACGCACGACAAGATGGCGGCGTTGCCCAATACTTTGTTGCTGGTTACCCTTTCCTCGAACTTCGGCACGTTCTTGCTGTACGCATTGAGCTGCATCACGTGCCTGGTGGGTTTCCACAATCACCCCATGTTCAACCCGCTGAAGCACATGTTTATTCCTGTCTTCGGATTGCTCGCCAATCTGGTTTGCATGGCGTTTTACCTGATTGGTCCGTTCATGGGGTACGGCACCAAAATGGAACCATTCGGGGCGCTGGGCGTTGCCGCGATCTGGGCCATTTACGGCGGCATTTACTTCGTGAGCTCCAGTAAGAGATCGGGCCGCACGACTTTGGTCGAAGGCCGTGGGAGCGCAACGGCGTAGTTCCCTGGGCTAACTTAGGGGCAGGCCACTTCGGTGGTCTGCCTCATTTTCTTCTGTAGCAGCGGGGACAACATGGCATACCATCGAAGCTCTGCGGGCCATGCCTCTCAGCCTGCCTCGGGCAGTCAGGCGGCGGGGAATGGCGCAGCGGGAAATGTCGCGATGGATCTGGAGTACGCCCATCTTTCCGACACTGGAAAGGTCCGCGACCACAACGAAGATTTCTTAGGCTACGCCGTGCCGGAGACGACGGAGGGGGCACGGCAGCGCGGCTGGATGTTTGCAGTCGCGGATGGAGTTGGCGGGCAAGAGGCCGGCGAAGTCGCATCGCGCACGGCGATCGAAACCATGATTGCCGGCTTCGGTGCGGCAACCGCGGGAGAGGCTCACGCCGCGCTCCTCGCCCGCCTGGTCCAGGCAGCCAACATCAAAGTATATGAGACAGGCCGCGCGGCGGGGCCGGGCGGAGTCGCTATGGCGACCACGATGGTCGCGTGTGCGCTACGCTTCGACAAGGCTGTCATCGCTCATGTAGGCGATTCACGCTGCTATCTGATTCGCCGCGGCCACGCCATGGCGCTGACCCGGGACCACACCGTGGTTAACGATCAAGTCCGTTTGGGCGTGATGTCCGCCCGTGACGCGGCCAAGGCGGAAACACGCCATATTCTTAGCCGCTCTCTCGGCATGGATCTGTTCGTCAACGTGGACGTGAGCGAGCACCAGGTGATGGCCGGGGACGTTTTGTTGCTCTGTTCTGACGGTCTGCATGGGGCCGTTTCTCCTCAGGAAATCGCCGTCGCGACGGGTCACGGAGAAGATCTGAATACCGCCGCGCGTGCCTTGGTGGAACTTGCCAATGACCATGATGGCGGCGATAATGTCAGTGTTCTCCTGATCCGCATCCGCAATGTCGAACGCGTGGGCATGTATCGTGGCCGTCCTTACAAACTGCGCTGATTGGATTGCATGACCCCGGTCCACGCCGGCGAGATCCTAGACCATTACCGCATCGAAAACGTCGTAGCCCGGAGCGGCATGGCGTCGATTTTCCGCGCCACCGACCTCGACGACGGCAAACAGGTTGCCATCAAGGTTCCCCATCCGGAAATGGAAAGCGATCCCGCCTTCTTTGAGCGCTTTCAGCGCGAAGGCGAAATCGGCAAGATGATGGATCATCCCGGCGTCATGAAGGTCTTTGCCAGCGAAAAGCGAAACCGCGTCTACATGGTCATGGAGTGGGTGGATGGAAAGCTCCTGCGCCAGATTCTTTCAGGGAACCAGATTCTTCCGGAAGCACGCGCGGTCAAAATCGCGGTGAACATCCTGCATGCGCTCGAACACATTCACAGCCGCGGCGTGGCCCATCGGGATTTAAAGCCCGAAAACATCATGGTGGACGACGACGACAACATCAAGCTGATCGATTTCGGAATCGCGTCGAAGGCCGATGCCCGCCGCCTTACTTTCGGGAAGTTGTCCAACGTGATGGGTACTCCGGACTACATCTCGCCGGAGCAAGTGAAGGGCAAGCGCGGCGACGCACGCAGCGACTTGTACTCCCTGGGCATCATCCTGTACGAGATGCTTACGGGCAAAGTGCCGTTCACCGGCGACGGTCCTTTCGCCATCATGAATGAGCGCGTGTTGAACAATCCCATCCCACCGCGTGCGGTTAATTCCGACGTCACGCCACAAATGCAGGAGATCATCTACCGCGCCCTGGAACGCGAACCTGCGAATCGTTATAAGAACGCGGAAGAGTTTGCGTGGGACCTCGAACACGCCGACCAGGTGGGCGTCGCCGAGCGGGAAGAACTCACGAACTGGAAGAAACGCGAAGAACCGTTGGCGCGCAAGGTCGCGTTCTACCTAATGCTCGCGCTGATCCCGGTAGTGGTGCTGGGATTGCTGTTCTGGGTCGCAAAGCACGCCTAGGCGCTTTGCTCGAGCACCGAGACAAGCTTCTCAAGCTCATCCGCACGCGCATGGATCTGCTGAGATAACTTCGCGTCGAAAATCTTCCCCTCGAACCGGCGCACTGTCTCTAATGCGACTCGGGCATTCTCCACGCAGGGAGCAAACTCCGCGCCCTTCGCCCTGGCATCGCGGCAGAACACAAAGCCGACGCTGAGCTGGGTATTGAGGAAGTCGATCAGCGTCCGCTGGAACCGCTCGTGCTCTTCGGGAAAAGCAGAATCCATACGCAACGGGTACGACTCCCTGGGCCAAAAATTTATTAGTTCTTCACAAGTTATCAAAATATCATGTAAACTGGCGATGGAGGTTTTCTAGTGACGACCACCAAGCGAAATTGGATGGAAGGTTTTTACTGGACCGGTGTTGCGCTAACCCTGAGCTGTCTTGCGCTGGTCCTGGCAGGCAACACTGAGTTTGGTTGGGCGTTCGAGCACAGCCGTTCGCCAGTTTCCTGGATTCTAGGAGGCGCTGCCATCGTTGCGTTTCTGGTATCAGAAGTTTGCCATCGGGCAATCTCCAACGATGTCGAAGAAGCGCCCGTGCAGAGCGAATATCTGGAGGCCAAGACTTGGCTTGAGTTAACCAGCGCGGAAGCGGAACGCGCGGCGTAAGCGCTTAGCGCTGCATGAAATCCTCGGAATGGCTGGCTAGCTCTGGATACGCATTGGCACCCAGCTCGTGAAGGTCCATGCCGTTACGCTCCCCATCCACCGTGACCCGATAAGGCCAGAACCGGTTGATCAGCCAGTTCAATCCGTAGGTAGTTGGAAGCACAAAGCCGAGCAGTGTAGCGATCCCAGCGAGTTGCGCGATCCACTGCCCATTGCGGCCCAAAAATCCCGTCGCGAACACGCCCCATAATCCCGCCACAGCGTGGACGGAAATGGCACCTGCGGGGTCGTCGACCTTTAGATGTAACTCCAACCATTCAATTGAGAAAGTCACCAGAGCTCCAGCCACTAAGCCTAGGATAATGGCCTCCGCCGGAGTGACGAAGGCCGCACAAGCACTCGAAGCGGCCAACCCTCCTGTCCATCCATTCGCGCTGAGCCAGGCGTCGGGTTTGCCGAAGCGAGTGCGTGTAACCAGTACAGTGGCCAGCAGGCCCGAACCGGCGCAAAGGGTGGTGTTGATCGCGATCAGCGGCACCCGGCTGGGGGCCGCACCGTAAAACAACATCGCACCGGCGGAGTTCAATCCAAACCACCCCAGCAAAGCCAGCAAGGCGCCAAAGAGAACGAATACGGCGTTGTGCCCGGGCATGGCGAACGGCATCAGGTCCTGATTGTATTTACCACGGCGGGGACCGAGTATCCAGGATACAGACAAGGCAGTCAGGCCGCCCACCACCTGGATGGTTGCCGTGCCGCCAGCGTCCACGAATCCTAACTGCGCCAGCCACCCCCCACCCCAAACCCAATGAGCGAAAAGAGGATAAGTCCAACCGGCCAACACCGCCGCGGAAGCGGCCGCCGAGCCTAAGCGCCAGCGTTCTTCGCCGGCTCCCAGCGGGATTATCGCTGCCAAAGCCGCGCTAAACATGCCAAAGCAGGCTGCGAATCCTGCTCCAGGCCCCTCAAAATCCAGCCCTCGCAGGAACAGCCCCTCCGCACCAATCCAGTTCCACTGCTTCCCCGCGACAGTGAGAGCAAAAGCAGCGCGACCGGGGTAGCCCTGCCAAGCGAATCCGCAAACGACGTAAATCAGGACCGCGACCGCCGCCACCGTCAAGGTCGACATGACGGAGTGCGCGGCGCTACGTGAGCGGGTCAGCCCAGTGCTCATCAAGGCGAGACCTGCGAACGCGAACGGGATCAGGAGGATCAAAAGACCTGCGGCGGCTAGCCCAGTCACCCTCGGTCCTCTCTAAGGGGGATGTGAGCGCGCGCGACGATCACCAGTCCTATGACTTCAACCGCCATCCCGGCCAGCAAGAAGCTCAGGCGCGTGGATTGAGAAGGCAGCAAGGCGAGCGCCGTCAGGCAGATCACCCAACCCGACAGCAGCAAAAGAAGACCCGCCAATTTCATAAGTTCTCTAAAATATCACAGTTCCCGCCGGTTCGGTCTTTATATGGCACAAAGAAAAGGATCTAATGCTGCGCATCAAAAGTTTTGATGAACAGATTCCCCGGATTGCGCTTACCATGTCTAGTAACCGGTTGCTGACAGACTTTCTCACGCGGTGCCACGTCGCTTCGCCGCTCACACTGAATCACAAGTAGCACACAAGTAAGAAAAAAAAGCAAGGCCGTTTTATCCCCGGAGCGGGGCAGCAGTGGTGCCTCGGCTTCATTTCCAGGCTCCAAAAACGTCTGGCTAAACGGCCGCAAATCTATAACTCAAAAGAGGTTTCTCGCTATGTCCAAGACTCGACTCTCCGGTATTTGTCTCTTCGCGCTGGGCCTGTCCCTCTTTGCGCAAGATACGCCACCCGCCGGCGCTCCGGCGGCGGCGGCACCCGCGGCGCCTGCAGGCCCGATGCCCTTGGCTACACCTGCCATAACGGGCCCCTTATCCAACCTGCCCCCGGCGATGTTCAACGCCGGCCCGTTCGGCAATATCGCCGTGAACGGCTTTGTCAGCGGCATGGGTCTGGTACAGAACAATCACATTCCCGGCGATGACACCAAGCAGGCCGCTTTGAGCAACGGGCAAGTCTTTATTCAGAAGACCGACGGGTGGTTTCAGTTCTTTGTCCAGGCGGGCGCTTACAACATTCCAGATCTCGGAGTGCCGTTCCTCTCCACCGCCAACACTATCTCCGACACTTGGGGACCAGTACCCGTGGCGTTCGTAAAGCTCCAGGCGGGGAAGAATACCTCCTTTGAGATCGGCTCGCTGCCGACGTTGATCGGAGCTGAATACACCTTCAGCTTCGAGAATATGAACGTATCTCGTGGTCTGTTGTGGAATCAGGAAACGGCGGTCAGTCGCGGAATTCAAGTGAATCAGACCATGGGCAAATTCACCGCTTCGGCAAGCTGGAACGACGGTTTCTATTCTGGCCGCTACTCGTGGGTGTCCGGTTCGCTGGCGTATGCCAACGGTCCCAACGCCATCTCGTTTGTTGCGGGCGGAAACCTGGGTCAAACCGCGTTCCAAACGTTCGCGACTCCTGTGCAAAACAACGGCGCGATCTACAACGTCATCTACACTTACACGAAGGGCCCGTGGATCATCCAGCCCTACTTCCAATACACCGACGTTCCCACCAATGCCAAGATCGGGATCACCAACGGCGCTTCGACAAAAGGCGGCGCGATCCTCGCGAGTTACGCGTTTAAGCATGGCTTCTCCTTGCCGGTGCGCTATGAGTACATTTCGAGTTCGGGAAGCGTCGCTGCAGACACGATCAATCTGCTGTACGGTCCGGGCAGTTCAGGCACTTCGTTCACTGTGACGCCTACCTACCAAAATGGCGGCTTCTTCATCCGTGGCGACGCGGCCTGGGTGCATGCCGGCAGCTTCGAAAAGGGTGCTGTTTTCGGCCCGCTCGGCCTGAACAACAATCAGTTCCGGGCCGTGGCTGAAGTTGGATTCGTGTTTGGCAACAATATCGAAAAGAAGTAAGTCCGACGTTCAGGGCGCGTAGTATCCGCTTCGCGCATGAACGTTTAGCTTCGGAACCGTGGACTTGACTCGAATCCGGCGCCACGTTCCGGTAAGTCCCGAGTCGGAGGGCCGATAGCCGATGACGTACTCATTGCGGAGGGCCTGGCTGGCTTTCAACATCGCTTCTTGCGCCTGAGCTTCGCTGCGCGCATGGAACGAAAGCCCGCCAGTCTTCTCCGCGAGTTCTTCCAGAAGACTGGGCCCCTGGCGCTCCGCCGCCTGGGCGCCCGGCTTCGCGATCATGCTGGGACGAAATAGCGCCCCCGCACCAGAAGACCCTCCTCCGGCCCCGTCGATCAGGATTGTGTAGATCTGAACATCGGCTTCGAGCGCGACCCGCAGCAACTCACCTTTCGAGTACCGGCTGTGGTTGTCCATCCCATCCGAAAGGATGACCAGTGCCCGCTGCGGATTCCGAGCCTTCCGCATTTGATTCAAGCCCATATAGACCGTGTCGATCAGCGCCGTCAAACCGCCGGGCTGTGTGAGAGCGATGTCCTGGCGCATGCCTTCGGGGTCGTTGGTGAACTCCGAAATGGCAGAAGGCTGCGTGGAAACTGTCATCAGAAGATATTCGTCGTCTGGATTCGACGTTTTCACAAAAGCCTGGGCACCTTCTTTGACCACACCAAGCGTACGCTGCATGCTGCCACTGGTGTCCAGCACTAAACCGACGGAAACTGGCACATCCTCGGTCCCGAAAGACACAATTGTTTGAGGGGTTTGGCCCTCAAAAACGCTAAAGTCCTTGGCCTGCAGACCTACCATCGTTCGGCCGTCATGGTCAGTAACCGTGACAGGAACCAATACCATCCGGCTACTGGTGAGAAATGTCGCTGCCCCCCTGGGGAGGTTTTGAGCGCCCGATGTACCGGCCGCTATTAGGAACGGTAGCGCAAGGCATGAAAACCGCAACGCCGTTCGGGGAAGCATGAAAACAGTGTGCGGCTAAAGCCGTGAAAAAGGCATAAAAGCGCACACCGTCTCATCAACCAGCCTAGTCGCCCAGGGTCGCTAAGGGTTCTAACGCGGGCGCTGGGACGTCCTTGAACACCGCCGTGCTGTCGGATGTTTCCGGCATCACTGGGAACTTAAAACCGCATTGCGCACAAGGCTCCGCCAGCACTTGCTGCTCGTGATGCAGATCGTAAGCTTTGTCCGAGATGAGGGCGCAGCAGGGGCACACGCGAATCAGACGGGTATTCTTTAGCTCGAAATTGGTGATGATGTCTTCCATGATCGCGCCGCTTCGCACCGCCCAAGCCTTGGCCTGCTTATGGTAGGTGTTCATGTGCCAGTCCTTGAGAGCTTCAAAACCGGTCCAGAGACTGATCTCGTTGTACCAGGATGGATCCTGTGGGTGAACCCACCAGGTAAGGTGCAGGAACCCTGGAAGGGTCTTCAATTGATTGCGAACCTCGCCGAAGAGCAACTTGAATTTTTCATAGCCGTCGGGGCTCGAGAACCGCACTCGCTGCATGCTCTGATAAATTGCCATTTTGTCTCCTTCGTTTTGTGTGATGCCGGCTCAAAAATCCAATCGAAGCGCAAGCTGACCGGTCCGGTTTCCCCCCTGCCCGGCGGTTTGGGCAGACTGCAAGACGCCAAAAGTCTCAGGGCTGCTCACGTTGCTGGCCGGTGGCGCGTAATTGGTGTGATTCAAAGCGTTGGTGAACGTTGATTCGAACCGAATCCGCATTCGCTCCCGGATCGAAAAGGTCTTCGACAACCCAGCGGATACGGCGATCGTTCCTGGACCTTCCAGAATGCCTACGCCCGCATTCCCGATTCGTCCGGCGCCCGCCGGCGTCGGCGCAAAGGCATCGAGGTTCCACTGCGCGCCAGGAGTGAGCTGGGAGGTGGGATTTCCGACCGCATCAGGCCGAGCGGTGATGCCGCCCCTTCCGACGATGTCGGTATTCGATTGGTCTGCCGTAGGACTGATCGTGGGAGTGAGGTAGGGGCCGGTTTGCAGGAGGGTGACCGTGTTTACGTTCCAGCCGCCCAGCACGGTATTCAGAACCTTCGATTTGCTGGTCCAACTGCGGCCGGGACCATACGGCAATTGGTACGTGCCGGTCAGCAGGAATCGTTGCCTGGGCATGCCGGCCACATTTCCGCGAGCCGCGCGCAGATCAAATTGATCGTAGGAGGGCGTGAACAAGAGATTTTCTGAAGCGAAGCCGCCGGGAGCGTCGCCTTGAGCGTCACTGATGTTATGCGCCCAGGTGTAGTTCGCTTGGAAGGAAAGCCCGTGCGACAGTCTGTGCGTGGCTTCGAGCGTGAGCCCCTGATAGTTCGCAAAACCGGCGTTCGCGCTATAGTTCAGCTCGATCCAGTTCTGATAGGGGGCGCGTGGATCGACGTAGGGACTCGGGACATAGGGTTGCTTGCTCGGAGGGATCGCATTGTAATCCTCTTTCACGTTCATTCGGTACGAATTCATCCCGGCGTAGCTGATTCGTACGGCTGTCGCGGAAGACAACTGCCGCTCCACGGTCACGTTCCACTGCGCGGTTTGAGGATCCTTGAAGTTCAGGGACATCCCGTCGTACAGTCCGGTTCCTCCGTACTGCGCGGCTTGCGCATAAGAGGTCTGCGGAAAGGTGAACAGAGGCACGCCATTTCCGTTGCCGTTATTTGAGTAGGTGTACGGGGCTCCAAGCGGGATGCCAAGAAAATCGTAGGCAAGCTGCCCTAGCGGTGTCTGCGTAAAGATGCCGAAACCAGCCCGCAGGACGGTCTTATTGTCTCGAAAAGGACGGAAGGCGATCCCGATACGCGGATCCCAGTCGCCCCAATAGGTGTTCCGCAAGCTCTGGGAAAGGTGGTCCTGGCTGGCGGTAACCACGTTGGAGCAGGGAAGCGAGGTATCTCTTGTCGATAGCTGACAGGCATTGAACGAGATCAGAAAGGCGTTATAGTTCGATTGCAGCAAGGGACTGGATGGCACTGTCTTGTTGAGGAGGACGTCCGGAACCACAATGTCTCCCGTGCGCGGGTCGAAATTGGCAATGTCGCCCTGGTTTTCGGTGAATTCGGGAAGCACTTCCCAGCGCAAGCCAAGGTTCAGAGTGATGCGGTCGTTAAGCTGCCATTGATCCTGCGCGTACAGCCCCCATTGAACGCTAGGCTCATTCGTATTCGGGCTGCTTCCGACAATAAAATCCGTATTGGGAGCGCCCAGCAGAAAATCCCCGAACGCGCTTCCCGTGAATACGCCCTGGTTGAAGGTGAAGGCCCCAAAATCATCCGACTGACCCCATCGGACTACGGTTTCGTAAAACACGTGACGGACATCCAAACCGACACGGATGGTGTGCTTTCCGACCGTGCGGCTCAGGTTATCGGTGAACTGCACCGTGCGCGAAGCGCCGGGTCCGTCCTTGTCGCGGCCGATGGGCGTAAAGCCACTGCCGTCGGAGAAATTGAACGTGGGAAACGCTCCGGTCGCAGGATGATTCGCGAAGCTGATGCCGGCGAATCCAAGCTGGTTGTCGGCCGTTGCGCCCTGGATGGGAAACGTCGTATTGACGAGGCTGTATGTGAATCCAAAGCGCGCTTCGTTCACCATCTTGGGACTGATCGCGTAGTTATAGGAAACGAGAAAACTTCGGTCGTGCTCGACGTTTATGTCATTCGGCAGGAGTGGATTGGCCGTGTCGGACAGGAGGTTTTTCCAACTGAAGCGGGCATAGATCTGTTGCTTTGGAGTAATGGTTTGATCCAGGCGGACATCCCAGCCGTTGGTACTTGACGGCGTTGACTGAAGCGTCTCGTAGTTAAAACTGCTTCCCGAGCTGATGTTGGGCAGAGGGTAATATTCGTTGAGTAAGCGTTGCGAAACGGGATTTAGCCGGGTTAGCGGAATGGCGTTATTCGGAAAGGGTGACCCGCTCATCGGATCGGTTAAAACATTGGTTGGATTCCCGGTTTGGGGATCGATGATCGGAATCTGGCTGATATCGCCAAGCCGCTGGGCCGCCGTCGGGACGAGATATTGCTCCGGGGTCGCCGTTCTGCGGCGATTACCTTCGTAATCCAGAAAGAAGAAGGTTTTGTCGTGGCCGTTATACAGATGAGGAATAGTTACGGGGCCGCCAAAGCTGCCTCCGAAGGTATTGAACCGCTTGGGCGCCTTGGAGGTGAAGTTTAAGATCGTGGCGTCGAGGGCGTCGTTTTGAAGATATTCGAAAAGGCTGCCATGTAACTGGTTGGTGCCGCTCTTGGTAATGAACGTCACGTCAGCCACCTGGGCGAATTCGGCGCTATTGTTGAATGCGGTGACTTTCAATTCCGCCAGTCCTTCCGACGACGGGTAGGCGTTCACGAGAGAGCCGTTGCGGGTGTTATCAGCCGTGGATATTCCGTCCACCGAATAGCCGGTCATCGAGTAGGTCGCTCCACCGACCTCGATGTTCCCCAAACTGTCTGTGATGACGTTCGGCGAAAGCGCCAGCGCGCCCAATGGACTGGTGGTCTGAGCTCTAAAATTGAGCGGCATCTCCACCAGTTGATCGTTACCCCGAGTGTCGCCGACAATGCTGTTCTCCGTATCGATCTGCTCCGCCGCAGCCTCGACGTTTACGGTCTGCTGTACCTGCTGAAGAGAAAAGCCGACGTCGACTCGCGCGCTCTGGCGTGCCGCGAGCTCGAGCGCGACCGTGGAAGTCTTGGCAAATCCTTCTTTGGTGGCCGACAGCTCATAGTGTCCGGGCTTCAGATTCTCAAATAAATACCCACCGGTATCGTCTGTGAGCGAATTGCGATTGGTATTCTCATCGAGACTGTGCAGGGTAACCTGCGCGAGAGGCACTACCAAGCCATTGGGATCGCGCACGGTACCGCGAATGTCTCCAAAAGTGGACTGCGCGTAGCCAATTACCGGCAATAAGAAGCAGGCAAAGATCGCGCGGTGCTGTCGCTTGGCCATAATCGTTCTCCTCTAAATCGATTCATCGTGACGTCCGGATTTCGCAGACTTAGCGAGTCAGCTAGAAGGGCCGGGGAGCCATCTGCCGCGTAAACGTGGCTGGACGGCTCAAAAGTGCCCGTCGAATTGGGAATTGGCCGAAGTCGGTAACGGGGAGCTTCGCTGTACTGGGGGAATCCTCAAACCGGTAACACCAGCCTGATATTCCCTTCAATTGGTTTTCTAATCGTAATGTGGAGACGGTGTGGACTCAATGACCACTCTTCGTAGCTCCGCATAGCCACTTTCCCCGCGAATGGCCTTTCGCAAGCGCCGAACCTGATGAGGCATTTCATCCGCCTTTGTGCCTCCGAAGCCGAGAACGAAGCCCTGCCGGACGTTGGGACCCGCGTAAGCCGCGGAAAGCGGCCATAACCACAGGCCTTCCTGCGCCGCACGGGCGGAAATCTTCTGGTCGGACAATCCGGGGGGAAGCGTGACCACCAGATGCATCCCAGCTTCCGCGCCGAGGATCTCGATCTCTTCGCCGAACTCTTTCTGGAGCGCCTGCGCCAGGGCGTTGCGGCGCTCCGCGTATAACTGCCTGGTCTTGCGGATGTGGCGCGTGAAATGACCTGCGCTGATAAAGTCGGCGAGAGCTGCCTGGTACAAGTGTGACGGACCGAGATCATTTGCCTGCCGAACCGCGAGAAAGCGGTCTACGAGAGCG
>Ga0070734_10004428_pt1 | contig 13380 bp, 11 predicted proteins | sample Coa_R1_8_FD_66444 | JGI IMG/M metagenome (GOLD analysis project Ga0070734, IMG submission 66444) | Surface soil microbial communities from Centralia Pennsylvania, which are recovering from an underground coalmine fire - Coalmine... | ecosystem: Environmental > Terrestrial > Soil > Unclassified ...
ACGGCCACTCGCTGCAATTCTTTCTGGCTCAATGCAAATGTCCCCTGTCCCATAGGGGTGACATTTTCACGTAGCCGTTATGGGGTGACAAAATTATGGAGCTAAGACAGGAGGCACCGGGCGTATTTGCTCCCTTAGCGAACTTTGATACAATTTCTTCCAAGCGATGGGCTGTATCCCGATTTCAGGGAGCGGCACCGGAGGCGGCTATGAGCGTTGTCCCTTCTGCAGGCACCGGTAAAATCACCGTGCCGAGCATCCTCGAGCGCAAGTCCAAGCCTTCATCCCAAAATTCCGCACAAGCAAAAATCACGTGCCTTACGGCGTACGACTATCCAACCGCGCGGCTCCTAGATGAAGCCGGTGTCGACGTGATCCTCGTCGGCGACTCGCTGGCTATGGTGGTGCTCGGCTACGACAGTACTCTGCCCGTCACCGTCGAAGAAATGCTGCACCACACGCGGGCGGTTCGCCGCGGCACCCGGCGCGCCTTGCTGGTCTCGGATATGCCGTACGGGAGTTATCACACCGAGGCCGCGGAGGCGGTTCGCAACGCAGCGCGCTTCGTGAAGGAGGCGGGCGCGGAGGCGGTGAAGGTCGAAGGCGGCGAGCGCCGCATGGAAATGATCTCGCGCCTGGTAGACGCGGAGATCCCGGTAATGGGGCACATCGGCCTGACGCCGCAATCGGTGAACGCGTTCGGCGGATTCCGCGTGCAAGGGAAAACGGAGGAAGCCGGCGAGCAACTCATGCGCGATGCGCGCGCCGTGGAAGCCGCGGGCGCCTTCTCCATTGTTCTCGAATCCATTCCGCGCGAACTCGCCGCGCGCATCACCGCCGAGCTGCGCATCCCCACGATCGGCATCGGCGCAGGGCCCGATTGCGACGGCCAAGTTCTCGTGATCCACGATCTGGTCGGCCTCGCCTTCGGCCACCAGCCGAAATTTGCGCGGCGCTACGCAGATGTCGGCGCGATCATTTCGCGTGCAGCGCAGGACTATTGCCGCGATGTGCGCGCGGGAACGTTCCCTTCGGACGACGAGTCTTACCACGCGCGCCCGGTGCAAGCGGGCACGCTTCTTACGCACCAGAAGTAAATGTAGCGCCGCGCCTTCCAGCGCGGCATCTTCTGCGGCGCTACATGTAAACCTGAGCTACAATTCGCGCGGGAGGAAATCTTATGCCGATGGTTACGCCGGAACTGCTGCGATTCCTTTTCCAATTCAACGCCTGGGCCGATCGACGTCTGCTCGACGCCTGCGGCCAGCTCTCGAACGAACAATTCACGCGCGAGCTCGGATCGAGCTTCAGCTCGGTGCGCGACACCGTCGTGCACCTTTACGGCGCCGAATGGGTGTGGAACGAGCGCTTTCACGGCACTTCGCCGACGTCTTTGCTGAGCGGCGCGGGCTTTCCCGACCTCGTCTCGATCCGCGTCAAGCTCGAAGAAATGGACCAGTATTTCATCGACTTCGTATCGAAGCTGAGCCAGCAGGACCTCGATCGCGTGATCGTCTACAAGACCTTCACCGGCCAGGAATTCTCAAACCCGCTGTGGCAGAGCCTGCATCAGCTCACGAATCACGCCAGCTACCACCGCGGCCAGGTGGTCACCATGCTGCGCCAGCTCGGCGCTAAGCCCGTCTCTACCGACCTGATCATGTACTACCGCGAGCAGGCCGCCGCGGCGCGGGCGTAACCGTAGGGCAGGCTTGGAGCCTGTCGGTTTTTTGCTCGAAGCGCGAGTGCAGCCCGATGACGGAAACCCGACAGGCTACAAGCCTGTCCCCCTACCGATTCCTTGGAAATCATCCGCACAATCGAATGGATGAAGCAGGTGGCGCGCCAGGCGCGCGCCGAAGTCCGCTCGACGGGTTTCGTCCCCACCATGGGCGCGCTTCATGAGGGGCACCTATCGCTCGTCCGCGCGGCGCGTGCGGAAACTCAGCCCGTCATCGCTTCGATTTTCGTGAATCCCACCCAGTTCGGCCCAAAGGAAGATTTCCAAAAATATCCTCGCTCTTTCGATGCGGATTGCAAAAAGCTGGAAGACGTTGGAGTCGATTACCTCTTCGCGCCCGAAGCGGCGGAAATCTATCCTGCCGGATTTCGCACCTGGGTGAACGTCGAAGGATTGTTGGAGCGCCTGGAGGGCCGCTCGCGCCCGGGACATTTTCGCGGCGTCACCACCATAGTGCTGAAGCTTCTCGAAATTGTTCAGCCGCAGAGAGCTTATTTCGGAAGGAAGGACGCGCAGCAAGTGCGCATCCTGCGCCAGATGGCGCGTGACCTGAACCTCGATGCGGAAATCGTGACCTGCCCCATCGTGCGCGAGGCCGACGGGCTGGCCATGTCTTCGCGCAACGCCTATCTCACCGCAGACGAGCGCCGCGCGGCCACAATTCTGTTTCGGGCGCTTGACGGCGTACGCTCATCGATCGCGCGCGGAGAGCGTGACGCGCTGCGCCTTACGGCCGCGGTGCGGGATGCGGTCAGAAGCGAACGGCTAGCCGAATTGGATTACGCGGAGCTCGTCGACGCGGACACGCTCGAGCCGGTCACGCGGCTGCGGGGCGGCTGCCTCGCGTTGCTCGCCGTAAGAATCGGCGGCGTTCGCCTCATTGATAATCTTCTGATCGAAGAGCACGATGGCGGGTTCCAGACCTCTCTCTAAGGCTTGGATGTAGCGCCGCCGTGTAGGACAGGCTTACAGTGGCTGCTGAAAAACTCACATTTTTGTCATTCCGAGCGAAGCGAGGAATCTCTCCTGGGTTTAAGTCCAATACACAGAGAGATTCCTCGGCGAAAAGACCGCCTCGGAATGACAAAAACCTACTTTTTCAGCAGTCACTTATAGCCTGTCGGAGTCCGCTGCCGCGGCACAATCAATGCGACAGGCTAAAAGCCTGCCCTACATAGCTAACCCCCGGCGGCTGCGGCGGCTGCGCCCGAATACGATTCGAGCAGCCGCTCCAGATTGGCGCTCAACGGCGGCAAATACTCCTCCCAGCCGTGCACGCCCGAGCGTACGGGAAACTCCGGGTACTGTTTGTGAATCGCGCGCTCGAGAAAAACACCCATGCGCGCCATGCTCTTCAGGTTGCGCACCACGGAACTGCCGATTCCCTCGCGGATGGCATCCGCATTCGCCGCGAGATACTCCATCACATCAACGATCTTGGCGGCAAGATCGGGATCGTCCACCGTGAGCAGCAGGCGATCGTGTCCCCGCTCGCGCATCAGGTTGCGAATGCGCTCATCCATCGTAACGCCCGCGGAAGGAATCAGCGAAGGCATGGACGTCACAATGGCGTGAAAGCGCGATGAAAGAATCAAGCTCGAGCAGCGCAAGATGCTCACCAGCTCATACATGCTGAAGTTCTCGGAACTGAAGACCGGCGCGCCGCCCACGAGCGGAGCCATGGCCTGGCAGGCCCGCGTGTCGAGCTTCTCCATGGCGATCAGAACCAGAAACACGCGATGCCTGCTGCAAAACGCTTTCACGCCCGCCGCCATCGCGTCGATGTAGTTTTTGTAAGCCTGATCCACGTCGCGGCCGGATTTGTGGAAGTAAATCGTGCGGTAGTAGCTGTCCTTGTAGGCGCCGAAAAGAGCATGCGCGACAAACTTCGGCGTTGAAGGCTTCACCGGCCACCAGAACGGGTTGATGGGGCAAATCGCTAGAACCGGCGTCTGTCCGTCCCAACCCGCCGCGAGGAGCGCCTTGCGCCCGTACTCGGGCGGATGCGGCTCGAAAGTCCACGCGGTGTCCGTGCCTAATTCGCTGGCGATCCCCAGCTTGCTCAGCACCGCCTGCGATTCCTCGTTGCGCGTGATGATCAGCGATTTTTTGCAATAGCGCGCGCACATCCGCTCCAGCAGCGGATTCATGAACCCGGCTTCCGCGCCGTACCCGACGGACAATTTGTTTTCCGCGGAGGCAATTCCGAGCGCGCCGATGAACATGGTCGTCAGCGCGTCCGCGAACTTGCTCTTGAACATTGACCCTTCGCACGCCACCACGCCGTGATGCTTACGGACCTCCCGAAATAAAAACGGCGGATAAACATCGGGCAGAAAAACCTGCCGCGCGTCGCCGAAATATCCGCGGCTGGCCTCAAAATCCTGGGACATGACGCTTAGTTCGAGATTTTGGGCGCCCAGCACGTGCCGCGCCTGCCGCAGCATTTCCTCGACGCGCACATCTGAACCGGTATTGCGCGCCCCGTTGTAGCCCGCGAAAAGCAGTTTCAATCGCTCGCCCGGCTGCCAGGGACGCCCCGCGCCCAGTTTCCAGAGAGCCCCGGACAGCGCAATGTAGGAGCTGGTCCACGCCTGCAGCACCAGATCCATCATAGGTGGGCTCCTTTCGCGCTGCCTGCGCCGGCGGTGGCGGGTTCGCGTTGAGAAGCCCCCGTGGATCCCGGCCACGGCAAATACGGATAGGAGAAATGATGTTCGCGGCTGAACCGCAACAGCGGGTAACAATAACTCGAGAACGGCTCCGGAGCGCGCCCCATCTCGGCCACCACGCGCGAATTCTCGAACACCGTGTCCCACACGAGATACGGCATAAAAACTTTCAGCAGTGATGCGGCGCGACCCGTGGGGCCGCGCGAATTGGAAAGCCAGTTCACGACGGAAGTGAAATTGCGCTCCAGTCCCGGCCAGAAGAGCGGTTGCATTTTCCCCGCCGCTTCCGCGAGGGCCCGTGTGACTCGATGAAAAGTCTCGGAACCCGTGCCCGAAGACAGGTGATAAATCTCGTGCGCCGGATTCTGCTTCTGGTGCAGCGCAACAATCGACTCGGCTACGTAATTGACCGGCACGATGTCAATTTTGTCGCTCGCGCGAAACGGCAGCACCGGCAGCCCGGCGAAGAACACGAACGCCCGGACCATGTCGAACTGGGTGGTCTCGGGCCGGCGGCTGTCTCCCAGGACGATGCTCGGGCGAAAAACGGTGCGCGGAACATCCGGTAGAATTTCGCGCACCATGTGCTCGCAGAATTTCTTTGTGCGCGCGTAGGGATCGTAATCGGAGCGGTTCCAGTCGATCGAGGCGTCCTCGGCCACGATCTCATGCCGCCGCTGGCCGGCAACGGCCACGGTGGAGACCTCGCTGAAGCGGCGCAAGCCGTGCGCGTCATGCGCGCGCCGCGCCAGTTGCACGACCTCCAGCGTGCCGCGCAGATTCACATTCAGGCAGCTCTTCTCCGATTTTCGGTTAAGAGATGCGGCGCAATGGATCACCGATTCCGTGGTTCCCAGCAGGTGCGTGTAGTCGGCGGCGCTGAGCCCGAACTGCGGCTCGGTCAAATCGCCGTTGAAAATTGAAATCCGCGTCTCGAGAAATTCGCGGAAGCGGGGAAAATCCAGGTGCAACTGCATGGCGTGCCAGACGCGCTCGTTCGCTTCCTGTTCGGTTTTGGCGCGCACCAGCAGATTCAGGCGGTCGGTGTGGCGTTCGAGAAGGAGCGAGGCGACGTGCGCGCCGATGTAGCCGGTGGACCCGGTCAGGAAAATGGCCATGGATTAGGGTTGCGTCCCCGTGCCCGGCGCAGCCTCTGCATGAGGGGCCTTCTCACCGCGGCCCGCTTCCTTGTGAGCCTGGCTCAGCGAGAAGGAGCGGCGCGGGCGCTGTTCCGGCGCGCGCCCCTCAATCAGCGGGTAGACCCAGCGGCGCAGCGCCGGGACATGGATGTTAATCCAATAATCCCACCAGTCAACGGTCGAGGGGTCGTATCCGAACGCGGCCTGCTCTTCAGGGGGCAAAGCCATCGAGAGCAGCTGCACGTTCTGCGCTTCGAAGACTTGCTCGTTGTGCAGAATGAAAGGCTCGTAAAGCTCGATCAGCTTTTCGACGCGGGTAAGGTCGCGTTCGGCGCGCGCAAACGGCGGCTTCTTCATCTGCAGCGCGGAAGCGGCGCGATTGATTCCCTGCACTACAGCCTTTTGCGCCGGAACAGATAATGTCTCATAGCGCGCCTTGGACACCGGAATCGTGTCGAACTGCATGCGCATCCAGTATTCCATGCTCTGCTGCGAGCGGTAGTATTTTCGGTGCGCGAGCCCCGTTAATTCGATGGAGCGCCCCATGTCGCAGGGATTGCTCGCGGAAGTCGCCAGCTGGTAAATCGGTTCGTGCCGCCGCGCGACGAGCGCCGCCGCGATCAGCGTCATCCCCCGGCAGACCATGTCCACCGGGATCATGTCCAGGCATTTGCGCTCGTTAGTCGGGAGTTGACGAAAATACGTTCCCAGCAGATACGAGAGCGGAGCCGACGTATTGATGCCCTCGTTCCAGCCGCGGAAGGGCTGGTCGGTGGACGTTTCCACGATCGACGGGCGCACGATCGCAACCGGCAGCCCGGCGCCGTAACGCAGGAGCAGCGATTCGGCCAGGGATTTCGTGAGCGTGTACGTGTTCGGCCAGCCGAGGCGTTTGGCGCGGCGCGTTCCCGCACGCGTCAGGCGATTGCGCAGCCAGCGCGTGCGATTCTTGCGGATCAGGTTGTCGAGCTCAGGGCCGGCCGGCTCCTCGCCGCTGCGCTGCTTGCCGAGCGCCTGCCGCCGCAGCGCCGCCGTGACTTCCGGGCTTTCCGCGCGCGCCTCGGCGTGCGCCACGATTTCCTGCAGCGAGTGCCATTCGCGCTCGGCGTCGAAGTCCGCGATGCCCAGCGGCGTGTAGTTGGGCTGCGCTTTCTCGAGCACGCGGCCGTCTCTCGCGCCCACCACGTAGCACGTCGAAAGGTGCATCAGCGATGCGTGGTCGGATTCCCGCAAAAACTCGGTGAGATAGACGACCGGCCCGACGTTGCTCGCCAGCGCGTCCCGTAGATCCGGGTTGAAATCCGTAAGGCCGGAGCTATTCACCACCAGATCCACGCTTCGAGCCAGCCGCGCGCGAAGCTCCGGCGCGATTCCCAGGCCGGGCTGGCTTACGTCGCCCTCGATCACCTCCACGCGCTCCGCAACATATTCCGCAAAACGGTCGCCCAGCTGCTCCTGAAGCGGATCGAAAACCGGCGATTCCTCAAAAATCTTTTCGAACCGCCGCTCCGCCGTGGTCGAACGCTGCCGGCGAATCAGAACGTAGACCTTGCCGATATCGGGGATCTCGCTCAGCAGTTGCGCCAGCCAGACTTTCCCGATAAATCCGGTTACACCAATCAGCAGGATATTTTTCCCGGCGAGGGTGTGGCGAACGGACAGGGGCTCGGACTGCTTCCTGCCGTTGAACACCACGATAGAGCGATGGTTCACTGACCCGAGCCGCTCGGCGGGCTGAATGGCCTTCTCCAGTTGCTCGGGGTGCTTGGCCAGACCGAGGTTTTTCAGCAGGCGCTCCGCAGGGACGCTCCCGTCCGCGCGCCGTTCGAAAGCCCAGGCCAGGGGGCTGCGCGGCCGGATCACGGGATCGAGCAGCCGCCCCGTCGCAATTCCATCCCTGAATTCGAGCCGGTTCGAAATAAGCCGCGCGACCCCCAGGTGCCGCGCGAGTGGGCGCATCACATGGTCCAATCCCTGGCTGACCAGCACGACGTTTCCCGCGCCTCGTTCTGCGAGGCAGGCCCTCAACCGCTCCACGCCCTCCGGCTTCAGTTTCGCCTTCAGGATGTATTCGAAATATTCTTCGCCCAGCGAATCGAGACGATCCCGGGTCACCCCGGCGAGCAGCGTGTGCAGCACGCGGGTGGCGAACACGCGGTTCGTCGCATACAGGAATGGACGTACCACCGCCAAAGCCAAAGTTCCGCCGCGCCGCGCCCACCGTCCCACGAATGTATGGGAGTTCCAGGTGAAATAGGCAACCGGGCGGACCGCGCCGAGGGCGGCAAGGCTTCCTTCCACCCTCCAAAACGTCAGGGAACGAAGGTCTGGTGTCGGGAGGAGGGGAGAAACGCCCCCAGAGACGCGCTGGCCATTGGGTCCAAGTTGGGCGGTCCGATTACTCAACGGTGATTTCCAATCCTGTGAAGTAAGGAAGATTCACCCAGTTAGGCCAGCCAGAAACCTATCACTCCCCGCCCCTGAATCGCAAGGGTGGCGCAAGTGCATTGTTCAAAGCAGGAATTGGCACAAGATGGGCGTCTGCTTGAATTGGCGCGAAAATTATTCGCCCGCCGGTCGCAGGCTCGCGACAAGCGGGATCTGGCCTTGGTCCCTTCCTTTTCTTCCTTTTAACCAACGATTCATCTTCGATTCACGCAGTTCTCAAGGTCCGATAAGTAGAGTGCACTCCCCGCAGTTGCAGCTAAGTTTCAGAAAACCTAAGGAGGAATGGAATGGCAAGTAAGACGAAGGCCGGTATTTTGACGGCTGCGTGGATGTTGTTCGCGATGGCCGGCGTGCAGGCCGAACCGAAGCCGCCCGCCCCGCCCCAGGAAGGCAATCACGAGATTCAGCACGTTCTCCTGATCAGCATCGATGGAATGCACGCCGTGGACTTTGCCAACTGCGTCGCCTCGAAGACCTGCCCAACGCTGGCCGAACTCGCCGAACATGGTGTGAGCTACACCCGCACGACCACTTCGAGGCCCTCGGACTCTTTCCCCGGACTCATGGCGCTCGTGACCGGCGGAACGCCCCGCACTGTCGGCGCGTACTACGACGTGGCTTACGACCGCGTTCTGGCGCCTCCCAAGAAGACGACCGGCAACGGACTGCCCGGCGAGGATTTGGGAAACCAATACCAGTGCAAGGAAGGCCAGATCAACGGGACCGAAACCGAATACGAAGAGGGCAACGAGATCGACCAGTCGCAGCTGAATGGCGGCTTTACCGGCTACTCCAAGATCGATGGCGGGGTAAAGTCCATCGATCCAGGCAGGCTGATCCGCGACCCATTCAATCACTGTGCGCCCGTTTACTCCTGGAACTTCATTCGCACGAACACGATTTTCGGCGTGATCCACGCCGCGGGCGGCTACACCGCCTGGTCTGACAAGCACGCCGGCTACGCCGCGGTTTCCGGCCCCACCGGAACCAACCAACCCAGCAACGTGGACGATTACTATTCTCCGGAGGTCAATTCTCTGCAGATCGTCCTGCCCGGGCTCACGACGGCAAATGGCTACGACTGCGGCACGCTCGTTCCCAACGGGGACGATTGGACCACGGGCTTCGATTCCATCAAGTGCTACGACCAGTTGAAGGTCAACGCGGTGGTCAACTGGATCAACGGCAAGACGCACCTAGGCGGTTCCAAGGCGCCGGTTCCGGCGATCTTTGGAATGAATTTCCAGGCAGTGAGCGTCGGAGAGAAGCTGATTTCACCCAAGTCCGCGACCCGCACGGATGCAAACAGCGGCGGCTACGAGGACGCCCAGGGCACTCCGAGGCCGAAAATGCTGGCGGAAATCGAATTCGTGGATGCGGCCATCGGCCAAATGATTGATGCTTTGAGGCGTAAGGGCCTCCTCGATTCCACCGCCATCATCATCACCGCCAAACACGGCCAGTCGCCGATCGACCCGAGCCGATTCTTTCCCATTCCGGGGAATTCGGGCACGAACGGCACGCCGCCATCGGGAGTCATCGCGCCGTTGCTCCCCGCGGTCTATAGCGATCCGAACAACGGCCTTGGGATTGCCGAGGACGACATCTCCCAGCTCTGGCTGACCGATGCAAACCGTACTGCGGACGCGGTAACGATGCTCGAGAACAGCGGCGCATCCATTGGACTCGGCCAGATCTATTACGGCTCATCGCTCGCGGCCATCTTCGGCACTCCCGGCGTGCCGGAGCACCCCGGCCCTTGTTGCAGAATTCGCGAGGGCGGCGATCCCCGTACCCCGGATATTGTGGTGATCCCAAACGTCGGTGCGGTCTACACCGGAAACCTGAAGAAGCAATCCGAGCACGGCGGCTTTGCCTGGGATGACACGAACGTGATGATGCTTGTCTCGAACCCGCATCTTCGCGCCAAAACGTCGCACGCGTTTGTGGAGACTCCGCAGGTGGCCCCCACGATCCTTCAGCTCCTCGGCCTCGATCCGAACGACCTGGACGCCGTGCGGGCGGAAGGCACCGCGGTTCTGCCGGATCTCGTCTTCGGCGGCGTCGAATAACCTATCGCGGAAGGCCGTGAACGATTGCGGCGCCTTACAAGGAGCGCTCTTGAAAAAGGAGCGCTCCTTTTCTTTCCGGCGCCCTGCGCACACGGCGTAGAATCACGCTTCCGCTGGGGAGGCCGCCGATGGAGCATCCAGCAATCCAGCAACTCTTGAATCTAGTCGACGAAGGCTACGACCGCGCCGCGTGGCATGGGCCAAATCTTCGCAGCTCGATTCGCGGCGTGGACGCCCGCCAGGCCGCGCTGCGTCCCGGGAGCGCGCGGCACAACATTTGGGAGATTGTCGTTCACGCCGCGTATTGGAAATACGTGGTGAGGCGCCGGCTTTCCGGCGAGAAGCGCGGTTTGTTTGCGCTGAAAGGAAGCAACTGGTTCAATCGGCCGGCGGATCGAAGCGAGGCGGCCTGGCGCGCTGACGTGGCGCTGCTCGACGAGGAACACCGAAAGCTGCGCGAGTTTGTTTCGGCTATCTCCGTGGAAGAACTCGATCGTTCCGCGCGCGGAAGCCGAAGCTCGCCGCGCCGGCTGATCACCGGCAGCGCTTTGCATGACGTTTATCACGCCGGGCAGATTCAATTGACCAAAAAGCTTTTGAGGAAATGAAATCGCACTAAGCGCCGCCGTCTGCGCGTTGTGTTTTGGGGGATGCCGCGGCCAGTTCCGCGCACAGCCGCTCGCCAAATTCGGCGCAGCCGACCTGCGTCATGCCGGGCTGCATGGTGTCCGGCGTGCGAACGCCCGCGGCGAAAAGCCGGTCCACCGCGGATTCGATCGACTGGGCCTCGATTGCCAGGCCGAAGCTCTCGCGCAGCATCATGGCGGCGGAGAGGATCATCCCCACGGGATTCGCCACATCCTTGCCCGCGAGCGTGGGCGCCGAGCCGTGAATCGGCTCATAGAGCGACGGCCCCGATCCCAGGCTCATCGAGGGAATAAGGCCAATCGAGCCGATCAGCGCCGCGCCCAAGTCGCTCAGAATGTCGCCAAACATGTTCGATGTGAGGATCACGTCGAATTGCGCCGGAGCCAGAACCAGTTGCATGGCGGCGTTGTCGACGTACATGTGTTCGAGCTTCACGCCCGGATAGCTCGCGGCCATGCGCGTAACCGTCTTGCGCCACAAGCGCGACATCGCCAGCACGTTCGACTTATCGATCGAAGTGACGCGGTTCTTACGGCGCGCGGCGCGCTCGAACGCGTACTTCGTGACGCGCTCGACTTCGCCGGTCGTGTAGGCGCCGGAGTCGTAAGCGCGCTCGCCGTTCGCATCGGAGTCGGTGCGATGCTCGCCGAAGTAAACGTCTCCCGTGAGCTCGCGCACAAAATCGATGTGAATGTCCGCCGCGCGATCGGCCCGCAGCGGCGAGAGCCCGCCGAGCGGCGGGTGCAGATCGATCGGCCGCAGGTTGATGTACAAACCCAGCGCTTTGCGCAGGGCCAGGAGTCCGCTCTCCGGGCGCTTCTCGGGCGCCACCGAATCCCACTTCGGCCCGCCGATGGCCGCAAGCAGGATCGCGTCGGCGGACTCGCATGCTTTCAGCGTCTCCGCGGGAAGCGGCTGCCCGACTGTATCGATGGCGCTGCCGCCGAAGGGGAATTCGTCAAAGCGGAATGCGAGGCCGGATTGCGCGGCGCACGCCTGCAGCACGCGCACTGCAACGCGCGTTATTTCAGGCCCGATGCCGTCCCCGGGCAAAAGTGCGATCTTCTTTGCGTTCGTTGTCATGATTCGCGAATCCAAAGGCGCAACAGTATAGAACGGATCGGTACCGCTGTCGCCGCCTTGATGGCTGCGTTGCCAAAGCTCTTTTAAAATGCCCCCTTTCTTACCTCGATCTAAGTCTCCAGCGCGCGGCGGGAGTGGCGCAGGCTTCCAGCCTGTGGGGGTTTGTTGGAGCTTGATCGATCGAACCACAACAAAATTCCGCAGGCTACAAGCCTGCGCCATCCGGCTTTCGCTTGACAGGGAACGCGAGGGCGTGTATTACTAAACCGAATGGTTAAGTATAATCGCAGGCTGAACGCCACCTTTCAGGCCCTCGCCGACCCCACCCGCCGCGCCATCGTGGCCGCGCTGTCGCACGGGCAAGCCTCGGTGTCGGAACTCGCCCGGCCGCATCGCATGAGCCTGCCCGCGGTGATGAAGCACCTGCGCGTCCTGCAGCGCGCGGGCCTGGTCACCCAGCGAAAGACCGGCCGCACGCGCCACTGCCGCCTCTCGCCGCGGCCGCTGCAAAAGGCGGAGGCCTGGATTTCGCAATACCGTCGATTCTGGGAAGGACAATTCGACGCGCTGGACCGCTACCTGGCGCGCCAAAAATCGGAGGAATCCTGATGCCCAAAGAACAGCTCTCTCCCGACACGGCGCTGACCGTCCGGAGAACCTTTCAGGCCCCGCGCGAAAAAGTGTTTCGCGCGTGGACCGATGCCAAGGCGCTCGCCGAGTGGTTCCATCCCTCCGCGGAATACACCACCAAGGTCCCCGAACTCGAATTCAGAGTCGGCGGCAAGTACAAATTGGAGATGCACCACAAGGGCGGGAACGTTCACGCGGTCGGCGGAACGTATCGCGAGATCAAACCGCCCGAAAAGCTGGCGTTCACCTGGCGTTGGGAGCTCGATCCGGCTTCGCAGGAGTCGCTCGTGACCGTCGAGTTTTTCGACCGCGGCTCATCCACCGAAATTCTGCTGACGCACGCGCAGTTGCCGGAGGGCGACCAGCGCGAGAAGCACGCCCACGGCTGGAACGGCTGCCTCGAACAGCTGGCCGGCTTCATCCAGGCTCGATAAATCCCGATTTAGGTTCCGAAAAATTCCTAGCTCGCAATCCAACTGTGCGCGCCTGAGAAGCGTGCAAAAAAGGAGACGCAATGGCAATCGCGGACGCAATGCTGATGGAAATGGAGATGGAGGAGAAGACCACGCAGCGGGTTCTCGAACGCGTGCCGGAGAGCAAGCTGACCTGGAAGCCGCACCCGAAGGCCTATTCGCTCGGCCAGCTGGCGATGCATATCGCTGTCGCTCCGGGACGCGTTGCCTCTGCTGCGGTCGATGACGTGCACGAGTTTGGCCCCGTGGCTCCGCCCGAACCTAAGAGCCGCCAGGAAATCCTGGACGCTTTCGCCGCCAGCAACGCCACCGCGAAGAAAGTACTGAAGTCGTTTGACGACTCCAAAATGGGCTCACCGTGGACGCTGACGCGAAACGGCAAGTCGATCATGTCCGTGCCGCGCGTGGCCTTCCTCCGCTCCATCATGTTGAATCACATTTATCACCACCGCGGCCAGCTGTCGGTGTACATCA
>Ga0070734_10004429_pt1 | contig 13378 bp, 8 predicted proteins | sample Coa_R1_8_FD_66444 | JGI IMG/M metagenome (GOLD analysis project Ga0070734, IMG submission 66444) | Surface soil microbial communities from Centralia Pennsylvania, which are recovering from an underground coalmine fire - Coalmine... | ecosystem: Environmental > Terrestrial > Soil > Unclassified ...
GTGCTCGCGGGCCTGTCGGGCGATTTGCTCTTCCGGCCACTCCCGCATTGTCTCCCTGTTCACTTCCGCCCCTCGGCCGAACTGCAGCACACGCTCGCGTTCGCGATTTGAGGTAATCTTGAATTCGGAGATGCGCGCTTCGGGATTGGCGACAATGAATTCTACGATTCGCAGAAATGTGTCTAGAAGAGACTTGACGGTGGAAGTCTCAAAAACCTGCTCGTCGTAGGTGACGGTAACAACCGGATCGGCGCCCAGGGAGACTTCAACCGCCAACAGAACATCAGAGTCGGTTGGAATCAGGCTTCGCAGAAAACGCAGATCTCCATCGCTGGCCTCCGTGGTTGTGACCTCAAAAACGGTACTTGTGAGTTTTTCACGGGAAGGCAAATTGGCAGCGGATTGCACGTCGGCCCAAGACAGATAGCTGTAGTGTCCGATATTGACGGTTTGCTGATGCACCGCATGTAGCAGCTCGGAAACTGTCACGCCAACGCCCAGGCGGATCCGCAGTGGGAGAACATTCACGAACGGACCAGCGATGCTTTCAATACGTTTCAATCCTGGTGGCCGCCCGGGCACTGTGATCCCGGCAGCCACATCGGTTTCGCCCGAATAGCGGCTCAGCAGCACAGCCCATGCCGACTTGAGTATGATGTTCGCGCTGATCCCGCGGTTCTTCCCGAGCTCGCTCAGATCGCGCGCCAATCCTGCGGCAAAAGTGGAGTTCTGCGCTACGCGGCGACCGTGGCCGGTTCCGTGAGCCTGATCGAGGTATAACGGAGTGGCTGCGGCGAAATCCTCCATGGAATGCTGCCAGTAGTGCAGGCATTCGGCAGTATCCTGGCGCTTCAGCCAGAGAATAAAATCCTTGAAGGGACGCGACTCTTCCCAGAGCACGGATTCGTTCTTCAGGAGCGCGCCATAGATGACGTCAAATTGCTGGCTAAGACGCCGCACGCTCCACCGATCTAAGATGATGCGATGGTAGGTGAGCAGAAGCTGGCAGGACAATTCCTCTCGTAGAAACAGGACCAGACGGAGCAGAGGCCCGTTGGCAAGATCAAAAGGAAACGCCGCCTCCTCCTCGATCACGCGGCGGATGACCTGCTCTTGCTCATTAGGGGGAGTCCCACGAAGATCGTGCACCGCTAACGTGCAATCGGCGAGGTTGAGCACAATCTGCACCGGCTGTTTCCGTGCACAGCGAAAAACAGTGCGCAGGATCGGATGCCGCTCTATCAGCAAATTCCAGGATTGCCGGAAAAGCGTTAGGTTCACCGGTTCGAAGATGGTTCGGACGCACTGATCCACAAAACCGGCAGAGTTGCTTCGAGAAAAGATCTCCTGCTGCAGCGGCGAAAGCGCGTAAATATCGTTCAGGCTAGTGACCGCAATGCTGTTCGTGACCGCGTCACTACTCAAAACTTTGGTGTTCACGACAGTCCTCCCACTTTCTCTTCCTAGCCTTTGCGCGATTCAGCCACTCGGAACTTCGCGGCGCGGTGGCTATTCTTTCCACGTAAAGGTCTCTTTCGGCGCGACGCGTTGTACAACCGCGCGGGCTGTGAAGAACCAGGCTGCCAGTCGATTTGCCCGGTACCTGAACCGGTGCTTGAATGTTCTCCATCGCTTCTTTCACAGCCTCCCGAGACGCCACCAGCCACCGGATGAAACCGTTGGGGATTGAAATCCGAAAAGAGAAGAGGCCGGATGACATCTCTTCGGCAACAGGTGGGCTGGCGAGCGACGAGCCGAAACGCATCTCCGCTCTGTCAAGCCCGCCCAGCAAGCCCGCCCAGCAAACCCGATCCCCAACTCACTAGAGCAACCTAGGTGCCAACACGATGCTCACAGGCCGCGCGTGATCATTCGGCTCGCGGGATAAGAAGCTCACCATCTGTCCGCGCCTGCCTTTCGAATGGGTTCGCGATTTGAACCAGAAACAACCTTTTTGCGAACCCAAAGCTGGCCGATCGCGACAAGCCGACAGTGCCATTTTTGGTTCCGCTGAGGGGTGCACTCCAACCACCAGATAGGACGCCACTGCCATGTAGACCTCTCCTGTTTTCACCGTGGTTTTCTCGAAACTGCGACGTCCTTTTTGTTAGGCAGCTCTCTGCCGGCAAAGAACGCACCGGTCCCTAATCCGTAGCCGCCGCCGCTAGGACATGTCGAGAGATTTCAGGATGCTGGCCGCCATCACCTGAGCTTGGTGATGGATAAAAAAGTGGTCTCCCGGCAAGAGACGCACCGTGCAGCCAGCCTGGGTGTGAAGAGCCCATCCGTTCAGCTCGGCGGCGGACGCAGTGGGATCCTCAATCCCGCCAAAGACGGTAATCGGTAGCGGCAACGGCGACCGCGACGTCTGCAAGTAGGTCTCGACCAGACGCAAATCGGCGCGCACCAGGGGAAGAAATAATTCGCGCAGTTCGCTGTTTTCCAGCACCTCGAACGGTGTTCCATTGAGATTTCGCAGATGCTGGATGAGTTCAGGATCAGCAAGCATATGCGCATGGCGATCCGGTGGAATGTGCGGCGCGCGCATGCCGGAAACGAAGAGATGGCATGGCGCTGGACGCCCCCTCCTGATCAGCGCGCTGCTCAACTCAAACGCGATCAGAGCTCCCATGCTGTGACCAAACAGAGCAAAAGGAAGATCCAGCAGCGGATCAAGTACGCTGATCAAGCACTCGATCATGGTTGACATGCGGTCAATCACAGGGGTACCCAAGTGGCTTCCTCGTCCTGGAAGTTCCACGGCAACCACTTCCACGGTGGGGCCCAGCCACTCCTGCCAGTCTCGGAAAATCCGAGCTTGGCCCCCGGCGTAAGGAAACGAAAACAGCCGAGTAGCGACCGCGGAGACTTCCCGGCGCTTCAACCACGGGTTTCGAGCCGCAATTGGGGAGTAGATCAGCCCCCTTTCAACTTCGAAAATGCTACTGTCATTGATCTCAGCTTCCGAGTTCATGGAAGTTTCTGTTGCGCCTGAGTTGAACCTCTCAACTGCAAGTCAGGCAGTTCCTTACATGTGGATTCGCGAATCATGTGGATTCGCAAGCAGGCAGGCTGCCAAACACCTCTTAGGGTTGTCCCTCTCGGTTCGCGAAGGTTAATGGCGTGCTAGAGGCCAAATGGGAGAGGCTTGAAATCCAAGCACCAGCTCCAAAATGGGATAGGCTGCCGCGCAGCCGTAGCGAGGCCGCTTTTACTGGAACAGATGGCCGTCTCAGCTCAACGCGGTAACCCAAAGGTGGCCGTCGTTTTGTCGTTGGCGGTGCCGATTTTGGTGCTCTCCACCAAGTACCTGCTCCCTGTCGTATCGATTTCTTTCATCTGCAGGGGGAATCCCAGCGTTAGCGGGCATGAAACATTTTGGCACTTGGCTTGCCTTCTAGCTACGACGGACAATGTCGCCGGCATCGTCAGTTCCTTACGTGGGCCGCGACTCCAGATCGTAGGCCAGACTATCTAGGTCAAAGGAGAAAAGTCGATGTATTGACTGGACGGCGGGAACACTGGAGTCGAACATGAATTTCCAGGAACCATTGGGTGGAGAGCAGCAAGAACGAACAGGAGCCGATCATGCGAGCAGCCATAACCTCGATCAGCCATTACGCCCCGCCAGAGGTGCTGGACAATCAATTCTTCGAATCGCGGCTGGCCACGAGCGATGAGTGGATCCGAACCCGCACGGGAATCACCGAACGCCGCATCGCGCGGTCGGGAGGCACCTCGGATCTTATTCTTCCGGCGGCGTTGCAGTGCCTGGCGGCCCGCGGTATCTCCGCTGAGGAGATTGATTGCATCCTTGTGGCCACCGTTACTCCTGATTACGTCTTTCCGTCCACGGCTTCAAAGGTACAGGCTGCAATTCGCGCCCCGCTGGCATGGGGCTTTGACATCTCTGCGGCTTGCTGTGGATTCATCATGGCGCTCATTGTTGCCGCTCGCTTTGTAGAAACCGGCGCGGCGCGCAAAGTGCTGGTGTGCGGCGCGGACAAGATGACCTCGATCGCGAACTACGAGGATCGCTCTTCCGCCGTCCTGTTCGGTGATGCCGCCGGCGTCGCCCTGGTCGAGCCATCGTCGGTTGATAGCTTAGGAGTGATCGACCATGTCGCGCGTATGGATGGCAGCCATACAAAAGACCTTTACATGCCCGCTGGCGGCAGCTTGCGCCCAGCTTCGCTCGAGACCATCAGCAGAAAGGAACACTATCTGGTTCAGGACGGATCCACAGTGTTCAAAGCGGCGAGCACAGGAATGGCTGACATCACCCGGGAACTGCTCAATCGAAACGGGTTGTCTTCGCGCGAAATCCGCTGGTTTGTTCCTCACCAGGCCAATAAGAGGATCATTGATGCGGTGAGCGACCGCATGGGGATCGATTCCAGCCGCGTCATGTGCAACATCGAGCGCTACGGCAACACCTCCTCTGCGACTATCCCTGTCTGTCTTTCCGAATGGATGGAGCGGGGCGAACTGCAGACAGGAGACAAGGTGGTACTTACCAGTTTCGGCGCAGGTTTCACGATGGCTTCACTCTACCTGACCTGGGCCATTGCCTCCGCTGCGCCAGCCGATGAGGCGCAATCTTTGTTCACATATGCCGGGATCGGCGCCGCCGATTGACGCACATCGCGCGGCCAAGGTAAAAAGCGGTCGAGGGCCTGAAAGGCGGAGCCAGAACCCTGTGCTCGAGGAGGAGGTTCATGTCTGCGGCCAGGACTTGCCGCACAGGCGCGAAGTGAGAACCGAGCGTGCGCCATGCAGGCGCTCTAATCGTGGCGCAGGGCAACCACCGGATCAAGATGTGTGGCCCGGCGCGCCGGCACGTAGCATGCCGCCAGGGCGACCAGGAGCACCAGCAAGGTGACGGGAACCAAGGTGCCGGCATCACCCGCGTGGACGCCAAACAGCAGGTTCGCCATGCCGCGCGTAAGCGCGGCGGCGGCAAGCAGCCCAGCTACAGCCCCGATGGATACCAATCGCGCTCCTTGTCCTAAAATGAGCTTCAGGATATCGGCATTGCTTGCTCCGACAGCCATGCGCACGCCAATCTCGCGGGTGCGTTGGGCAGCCGCAAAGGAGACAACTCCATAAATTCCCACCACTGCAATTACAAATCCCAGCGCTCCCGCCACTGTCGTGAGAATTGCCGCCAAACGTAAGATCAGAAAGCCATTGCCCCCGGCCATTGTCTCTCGCATGGTCTGCAGGTCAGAAATAGGTATTTCCGGATTGAGGGCCTGGATTTCCTTTTTCACTTGTGTGATCAGCGATTCAGGTGGAATCGAAGAACGTATCTGAAGGATTCGCAGGGAAGTAAAACTCTGGTCGACCGGCACGTAATAGCATGGCAACGCTTCTGACAGGTGTCCAAACAGTTTGATATTATGAGCCAACCCGACCACCTGAATGAAAGGCCCGGATGCGCTCTGGGTGCTAAATCGCTTGCCGACCGCATCCTCGTTGGGCCAGAAGCGATCAGCCATCGCTTGGTTCACAATTGCCACCAACGGCGCCGTCGCGTTGTCAGAATTTGCAAAAGCGCGTCCGCGCAGGAGGGCCGTTCGCATAGTCTCAAAATAGGTCGGACCTATGCGATTAAGAAACACCAGCGGAGGCCGCTCTCCGGGCGATAAGGGCTGATTTTCAAGATAGACTTGGCTGCCGTCGATGTAATTACCCATGGGGACGCTGAACGCCTGGCTAACTGACTGCACTCCCGGCAGTGATGCGACATGGCTCTCTAGCTCACGATAAAACTCATTTGTACGAGCTTTATCGTAACCAACCTGACTGGGGTCGAGCATTACATTGAGAATGTTGTCCGGATCAAAGCCGAGAGACGTGTGCTGGGCGTAGTCCAGACTGCGAACAAAGCGGGCAGCGATCACCAGCAGCATCAAGGAACCTGCCACTTGGGCCACCACCAGGAAGCTGCGCACCCGCGAACGGCTGGCTCCGGCTGAACCGCCGCGGCCCCCATCCTGAAGGCCGACGCTAATCGCGCCACGAGCGGCGCGCAACGCCGGGAAGACGCCAACAATCACGCCTGTGACCAAAGCGGCGGCCAGACTGTAGGCAATGACGCGCCAATCGGCGCTGAAATCCAACACAATAGGAAGCTTGGTTCCAAGATCGACGGAAGCGATCATGCCGCTTACCCACATGCCAAGAAAGGTGCCGGAGAAACCGCTCAACAGTGCCAAAACGATACTCTCGGTAAGCATCTGTTGCACGAGCCGGGCACGGCTTGCGCCCAGCGCCAAACGTACGGCCATCTCGCGCTCTCGCGCCGAGGCCCGCACTAGCATGAGGTTGCCTACATTCAGGCATGCCAGCACGAGCACGACGCCAGCCAGGGTCAGGAACAAGCCTGCAACCAGCGGAATGGCGCTGGCAGCCTTCGGTATCGGCCGAGCCAGCATCTCCGGAACTACGGTTACACTCACGCCCTCGTTGGTTGTGGGATATTCCCGGGAGAGACGTTTGGCAACCACATCAACCGAGCTTTGCGCTTGGGCAATGCTCACGTCTGGTTTCAGCCTGCCCAGTACTGTTAACACTCGCTGATTGCGGTCCGTCCAGAAACCGTTTCCCGTTGTCTCCCCTGCCATGCTTAAAGGAAGATATGCTTGTATGTCCAGGTGGGATGAGACACCGTGAAAACCAGGAGGCGCAATTCCTAACACTACGGCGGCCTTGCCATCCACGCGTACTTGCTTGCTGACTATGCCTGAGTTTCCTGCAAATCTTTTTTGCCAGTATGAATACCCGAGCACAATCAGGGGAGCCCCGCCGGGTTGCTCTCCTTCGTCGGGTAGGAATAGTTGACCTGCGGCGGGCCGGATTCCCAGTGCCGTAAAGTAGTTGCCGGTCACATAGCTGAAAGTCACAGGCTCGGCCTTACCGTTGAAGCTTAGACCGCCCAAACCAATCTGGTATGCGAATACATCTGAGAACGCCTCCGCCTGCTTGCGGAAATCAACCAAGTCTGGATACGAGAGGTAAAAGACACCCAGAGTATCGCCCTTCTGCTGCGCGGCCAGCACCGTAAGCTGACGGGGATCCCTCACCGGCAGCGGCCGTAACCAGCCATTTACTACGCTGAAGATCGTGGTGTTGGTTGCAATCCCGAGCGCCAGAGTGAGCATGGCCACAATGGCGAAAACCGGCCTCTTTAGTAACTGGCGGATTGTGTTGATGACATCTTGCTTCAATTTGTTCACAGTTCTATCACCCAAAGACGAGCTGCTCGGCGCCCGGTGTTACCTAATCTTGCTGTAAGTTTCAATTTGCACTCGTGGGCACAACTATTGTGTGCGCCTTGTAAACATGCTCCGTCGCTAGTGGAATGGCTTTGAAGCAGTCGACGTGCCAACCTTTCACCGGTGGTGGCAATCCACGGGTAAAGTTTCCGCCTGCCCTATGACCACGCTGGCAAAGCCCTTCCTTACAATCCTAATGGTCATGGTCGGAGCCCAGCTCTCCTGAGCAGTTGCATGGGGATGACCGGGCTGCTGGCTGGCGTAAGAACCAAACCCGGCCCGAGGTCGATTCCGTCGGTGCCACTTTTGGCTCGCCGGCTGCGATTTCGAGTTCGGTGTTCATGGTTTCGCAGTGTTCAAGCTGACGACAATTCAATGGTTGAAAGATCCGAAGATTTCAGGGAGCGGCCGAAGGGTTTGAAGGCCGCTTGGCCTTCAGGGATTTATCGTGCACTTTGTCGTTGGGCTCCTGAAGAAGGACGTTAAAAAGAGAATGGTGAACATTCACTCCACCGCTGTAGCCCTTATATTGGATGTATCCCAGTTGGCGGAAGCGGTTCATAAAGAAACTGACGCGCGAACGGGTAGTTCCAATCATTTCCGCCAAAGTCTCCTGAGTGATGTACGGTATGGTGGCTTCAATGCCACCTTCGAGTTGCGCCAGCAACAAGAGGGTGCGCGCTAACCGTTTTTCACTGGAATTGAAGAGATGGTCGATCAAATCCGCCTGCATCAGCATGCAGCGGGTCAAAAGAAAAGATTGGAAAACGCGCGCGAGCGCCATGTCCGCGCTCAGGGCTTGAAGCATTTCTTGGCCCTCGATCCTGAGAAGCGTGCAGGACACGATTGCCGTTGTCGTCGCAGAACGCACCGGATTCACTGCCGCGATGCATTCCTCACCGATGAAACCACCCTTACTTTGCAGAGCGAGCGTGGCTTCTTTCCCCTGGGGCGAGGTTACACTGACCTTCACTCGCCCTTTTTGGATGTAGAAAACACTGTCTGCAGGATCGCCTTGGCTATAAATGACAGCGTCTTTCGGCACGTTAAGAGCCGTCTTACCCACGCCCCCTGTCGTAAGATATTTGTGAAAAGGCTCGCCCTCGATGCGATTTGCGAATGCTGCGACTCTTGCGGCTGCCATGCCCGCTATCCCCCTGAATTTTGTGGGCCGAAGCACAATAATCGACCGAATGTGTAAAACACAATATTTTCTTTGTGGCCAAAGTGACTTTCTTGTTGCAAGTAGTTATACGTTGATCATGGAGTTCTATTTTGCTGTGAAGCAAGATGCGTTTCAATATCGGAAACCTCAGCTCTCTCCGATTCCTTTCAGGAAAAATGTCCCAACACATTTTTCATCCGTGAGCAATATTGACCAGACATCCTTGGACGCCGGAGATATCTTGTGCGAATTGTTTATCGGGATTACTGAGGACCTGAATCCGTCGTCATGCGCATTGATGCAATATCAGCAGCAAGCCAGAACGTGGTTCAGAGCACAGCAAAGGGCTTTGGGGGTGAAGGGGGCGAAGCCTACCCATTTAGAGCTTGAGAGGTGCTGCATGAACATTAGCGCCGTCAACGGCAATGGTAAATACGACGTCGACCAGTCCGCGGGCTCAAACCTCTCGTGGTATGCGTTGCGCACCAGGTCAAACTGCGAAAAGATCGTCGCCGGATTTCTGGAAGCCAGAGGCATTCAGCAGTTTCTTCCGCTCTATCGGGTGCCAAGGCGGTGGTCCGACCGGGTGTTCGAAAACTGGATTCCTTTGTTTCGCGGATATTTGTTTTGCAGATTTGACGCGAGGTATCGCACTCCCGTCGTGAGCGCTTTGGGCGTTGTCTCCATCGTGTCTTTTGGCGGCATCCCCGCTCCAATCGACAGTGGAGAGATTGAAGCCATTCGAAGGGCTCTTGGCTCCGGGCAGAATGTGGAGCCGTACCCTTACCTGCGTGAAGGACAAAAGATTCGCATTAAAAAGGGCCCACTGCAGGGTATAGAAGGAATTCTCATCCAGAGACGAACATGGCGGGTCGTGATTTCCGTTGAAATGCTTCAACGTTGCGTAGCCGTGGAGGTCGATCCGAACAGCGTTTTTCCACTGGAATACCCTGAGACGCAACCATCGAAAGACCACCATCCTTAGCCTTGCGCCAGAGCGCGCGGATAGGCTGTGACCAGGTGGTCTCCTTTTCTGAACAAACCATGGAGTTCGTTGCTCATCGGCTTTTAGTTTCTGTCTAGCGTTGATCCCAGTCTAACCGAAGGCTCCGTTGCGGTCGGCAACACATAACCAATACAAGAAGAGAGTTCAATGATTGCTTTGCTATTTCCCGGTCAAGGGTCACAGAGACGCGGCATGGGCCAAAGCCTGTTCGCTGAAGTGCGCGAATACGCCGCAGTCGAAAAAGATGTGGACGCCCTTCTCGGTTATTCCTTGCGCAAGCTATGTCTGGAGGACCCGGAGAATCGCCTGAACAAAACTCAGTTTACCCAGCCGAGTCTCTATGTCGTCAACGCGCTGTACTACTACAAAGCTGTCAATCAGGGTACGCGCCCCGCGTATTTGGCTGGTCACAGTTTGGGCGAATACAACGCATTGCTTGCGGCGGGCGTGTTCGATTTCATGACCGGGCTGCGTCTGGTGAAGAAGCGCGGCGAGTTGATGTCGCAGGCAAAGAACGGCGCCATGGCGGCGGTAATCGGCCTGGGCGCTGGCATTATCAAAAAGGTGCTCGCAGAGAACAGGCTCGCGACCATCGACGTCGCGAACTTTAATTCGCCGTTGCAAACGGTAGTGTCGGGTCCCATCGAGGACATCAAGCGGGCGGGTCCGATTTTCGAAAAAGGAGGCGCGCGAATGTACATGCCGCTCCAAGTCAGCGCCGCCTTTCATTCACGTTATATGACAGATGCCGCGCAGGCATTCGCGGATTTTCTGGCCCCGATGTCTTTTGCCGCTCCTAAAACGCCTGTCATTGCCAATGTAACGGCACATCTGTATCCAACCGAAAACGCGTCGGAGTCGGCCAAGTCGATGCTGGTGAACCAGATCGTGCATTCAGTGCAATGGACTCAAACTATCCGCTATCTCATCAGCCAGGGCGTCACGCATTTCAAGGAAGTGGGTCCGGGAAATGTGCTGACGCGTTCTGTGCAACAAATCCAGCAGGAAAAAGAAAACTAACATTCCTCGATGCAGGCCCTTATCCCACAAAGGGGAGTGCTGCCGGCAATTGCGAAATCGCAGGTATTTAGCTCTCGGTTTCACTTTGTCGTCGTCACTCATCGGGATCGCTTGAGGGGTGCTTTGAAGAGTTTGCTATGTCGACCGTTGAATCTCTCGTGCTGACTGTCTCCAGCGAGACCTCTAATGAAACCATGCGATCGAACGGCACACCGCCCGAGGTGGGCCACGCCAGGCGTCACCTAACTCGGGAGATCGCCCCCGAGTCGCTGGGCAGCCCCCTCTTCAAGACTAACTACGGGATCAAATATGCCTATCTGTGCGGCGCGATGTACAAGGCCATCGCATCGCAGCAGCTCGTTGTGAACCTGGCGCGTGCCGGTTTGATGGGATATTTCGGAACCGGTGGACTCAGTTTGACGGAAATCGAAGCCGCCATTTACGGAATCCAATCGGAGCTCAGGGCGAAACAAGCGTACGGTATGAACTTGCTTTGCGATCTGGAACAGCCAGACCTCGAAGAGAGCACCGTTGATCTGTATTGCCGCCATGGGATCCACTACATCGAGGCAGCCGCATATGTGGTGATAACGCCGAGTCTGGTTCGGTATCGCGTCAAAGGCCTCTCCCTTGACCCAAACGGGAACCTCAAGTGCGCAAATCGGATTCTGGCGAAAGTTTCGCGACCCGAAGTTGCGTCTTTATTCATGCAGCCTCCACCAGAACGGGTGGTCAAGGCCCTTTTGGCAGCAGGCCGGGTGAGTGCAACCGAGGCTCAACTTGCTTGTCGCATCCCGATGGCCAACGAGATTTGCGTCGAAGCAGATTCCGGCGGTCACACCGATCGGGGTGTCGCCTACGCTTTAATGCCGGTCGTACTAGCGCTGAGAGCTGAAATGATGGCCAAGTACCGATATGAAAGTCCCATCCACGTCGGCGCCGCTGGAGGAATTGGCGCTCCACAGGCAGCTGCGGCGGCCTTTGTTATGGGAGCAGACTTCGTTTTGACTGGGTCAATTAACCAGTGCACCGTGGAGGCAGGCACAAGTAATGCAGTGAAAGATCTTCTTCAAGACATCAACGTTCAAGATACCGCCTATGCTCCAGCAGGTGACATGTTCGAGCTCGGCGCGAAAGTTCAAGTATTGAAAAGGGGCTCGTTTTTCGCGGCCCGCGCCAATAAGCTCTACGAGTTGTATCAGCGATACAACTGCCTTGAGGATATTGACGGGGAAACGAGAATCCAAATCGAGAGCAAATTCTTTCGGCGCTCCTTTGAAGAGGTGTGGAACGAAGCAATGGTCCATCATGTCCACACAAACTCCGCAGAAGCAGAGAAGATCAAGGCGAGTCCCAAGCGCAGGATGGCCGCAGTCTTTAAATGGTACTTTTTTCACACTACACAGTTGGCCCTGGCCGGCAGCACGGAGCAGAGTTCTGACTATCAGGTGCATTGCGGTCCAGCTTTGGGCGCATTCAATCAATGGGTGAAAGGCACCGAGCTGGAATCGTGGCGCAGGCGTCGTGTAGCGGATATCGCAGAGTGCATTATGCGCGGAACCGCTGGTTTATTAAGCGATCGGCTGCGAAGTTTTACGGAGCTCTCTCCGGGAAGTAGGAGCCATTGAAGCAGCGATTCGCAAGACCCGGCATCGTCGTGACACGGGCAAGCTGGAAGATATCCCAATGGAACCCCGCAGAAACTCCTCAATCATTTGCCAATTCGAAGTAGGCGGCCGCTCCTGATGCGCGGGCCAGATGCAATCACAACATCCAAGTGGTTACGACGGGTTTAGTCATGTCATCGCATTCGGACCGCTTGGATGCTGCACAGAAACTCAAGAGGCAATGAAAGCTGTGAACACACGGAATAAACGAGACAGGGCAATGGCAGAAGCCAGCAAAATTGCCATTATTGGCGTGAGTGGACGGTACGCGAAAGCGGACAATGTGGGCAAGCTGTGGGAACACCTCGCGCTCGGGACTGACCTGACAGAGGATGTGTCGCGTTGGAATCTCAAGAAATGTTTTGATGATGGCCAAGAGCCCATCAATTGTTGCCCTCGTGGCAGCTTCTTGTCTGATATCGATCGCTTCGATCCCAAATTCTTTGATATCTCGGGAACGGAAGCCACCTATATGGACCCGCAGCAGCGCCTGTTTCTGGAAGAGGCGTGGAAGGCGCTGGAGGATGCGGGCCACGTGGGATCAGAGGTCGAAGGGAGTTCCTGTGGCGTGTTCGTTGGGTGCACAACAGGGGACTATCCGCGTCTGTTTCGCGGCAAGATTCCGCCGCAAGCCTATTGGGCTACATGCGCCGCAGTGATTCCTGCCCGCATTTCCTACTACTTGAATCTGCGAGGGCCCGCTGTAGCCGTGGATACTGCTTGTTCGAGTTCTTTGGTGGCCATCCACCTGGCGTGTCAAAGTCTCCGAAATAGAGAGACTAGCATGGCAGTGGCTGGCGGAGTATTTTTGCAGTGTTCGCCGGCATTTTATTCATGGGGTTGTTGCGTCGGCATGTCGCCCACGGGTTACTGTCACACCTTTGATGAACAAGCCGACGGGTTTGTACCGGGAGAAGGAGTTGGTGTGGTGGTGCTTAAGCGCCTGAACGACGCATTGGCGCACGGAGACCACATTTACGGCGTGATCCGTGGATCAGGCGTGAACCAGGACGGCGCTACCAACGGAATTACCGCTCCGAGCGCAGCCTCTCAGGCGATGCTCCAGCGCGAGGTTTTTGAAACCTTCCAGATTCATCCTGAAGAGATTCAGATGGTTGAGGCGCACGGTACGGGCACCAAGCTCGGCGACCCAATAGAATGCCGGGCTTTGACCGAAGCGTTTCGCAGTAAGACAGATAAGAGAGCCTATTGTGCCATCGGTTCGATTAAGACCAATCTC
>Ga0070734_10004430_pt1 | contig 13374 bp, 17 predicted proteins | sample Coa_R1_8_FD_66444 | JGI IMG/M metagenome (GOLD analysis project Ga0070734, IMG submission 66444) | Surface soil microbial communities from Centralia Pennsylvania, which are recovering from an underground coalmine fire - Coalmine... | ecosystem: Environmental > Terrestrial > Soil > Unclassified ...
TAGCAGCTCTGGGGTCGTAAGCGGTTGGCCAGGATTTAGCCTTAACAACTTTTCGGCCGCTGCTGGCTGGCTTAGATTGTGAAAGAATCCCACCGGAATGTCATCGATTGTCACCCTTAGTTTTGGCGAGGGTGGAGCAGCATTGCTCCCAGACGTGCTTGGATTCTCTGCGGCTACCGTAGGCCCGGAGATGCCCAAACGGCGCTCCAACCCAGCGATCAGCGCGTTCAGATCATCCCTTTCTTTGCGAAGTTGCTCTAGGAATTCCAGAACACTCTTCGTACTTTCTATTGGCGCTGGCATCCTTCGTTCAGAATACACACCTCTAAGCGATGCTGTCAAGGCATCGCATTGTCGGACTCTATGCAGATAAGCAGTAATCAAGCATGGTACGCGACGTTAACCAGTTAACATTTTTATTTTGAATAAGTTGACGGATTGTTGGTGTTTGGGTACTATTGCATCTGGAGGTGATCGGCGATGGCCACACAAGCGATCCAAAACGAGGAACCGATGTTCAGATTCCGCGTGCTTATCGAGAGGGATAGCAGGTATAATGTTTACGTAGCCCGCTGCCTCGAAACCGGCAGCGTTGCCGCCTCTGAAGATCCAGAAGTGGTTGAGGACATGATCAAAGAGCTTTTGATTGACGAAGTGACATTTGCTCTTGGAAGGAACAACCTCTCCGATCTGTATTCTTCGCCTGCTCCCTTTGCAGTGTGGATGAAATATAGACAAGCGGAACAAGGCGGCATCCCATCGAAGCCGATGAGTCGTGCAGTGCGGGCAACCAATGAGGAGGTTCCCGCTGAAATCAAAATCGCTCGGTCCAGATGACCTCATTCCCTCGATGTCAATTGAGGATGCCACTGCCGTGTTTAAGCGGCTTCAAATTTTCGCGCAGCCTTTCGGCGGCAAGTATTCCAGTGTCCGGTTCATAGCGCCTCCTTACGCCGACGAAGGATCAGTCGCTACGCTTCAGTGTGACCCTCGGACTGACCTGATTCCTGGAATCTCGATAGCGTCAGCATTCGTAAAGCTGAAGGTGACGGATGCGGAGTTCAAGGCTCAATACAATGCGCTGTTCGGATAAGACGGGCTAGAACGGCTCATCCTTAGAGGCTTCTGGCGTTCCGTTTTTCGCCGTCAATTCCGCATACGGCAGGACCGACTTTATCAGCAAGCCCGCAATCACCAGCGCGAACAGATTCTCTTCTTCGCGGTTGTTGAATCGGTAGGTGAACTCGGCCAAATAGCGGTCCAGATGCTTTACGCTCACCTGATGGAATGAGCCTATCAATCCGCGCTTGAACAGGCTCCAGAAGTTCTCAATCGAATTGCTGTGGACGTTGCCACGGACGTATTCCTTGCGCGAGTGAATCACTATGGCGTGTTCACGCGGGCCACGATCCAAGTACTTGTATGCGCCGCCTTCGTCCGTATAGATCGTGGCGTCTGTCGAAACGCGATCCTCAATGATGCCGCTCACCACCGGCCGCGTCTCTATCGGGACCTTCTGCGCGTGAACCTTGGAATGCGTCTTTTCGGTCTTGCGCTGAACCAGTCCGAATACGGCCTGCTTGCCCAGCTTTGGACGTTTCCGGCGCTTGTCGTATTTGCCCCCCACAAAGGTTGCATCGGCTTCTACGATGCCATGAAAGATATCGGGGGCGCTGTCCATCATCGACTCGCGGATGCGATGCGAGAGATACCATGCTGTCTTATAGGCGACTCCCAGATGTCGTTTGATCTGGAGGGCGCTGATGCCCTTCTTGGCATCAATCATCAGGGCGACGGCCATGAACCACTTGTCGATCGGGAGATGGGTGTCACCGAAGACCGTCCCGTCAATCACCGAGAACTGCTTATTGCAGTCCAAGCAGACGTACAGAATGCGGGCCGGAACCGTTTCGCCCTTACGTTTGCCGCTCTTGCGGACGCTGGCTTGTTTTACGTACTTCGTTACGCGCTTGCTCTCGCATGCAAGGCACTGAACACCATCGGGCCAGCGCATCGCTTCCAGGAAATCGTTGCACGCTTCCGGAGTCGCGAACTTTTTGGTGACATCTATGAGGTTCATTGCCGCTATCCTCTAGATGTAGTATGGCCCTTTCCTCAATTGTTGTCAAGTAGATAATCACGGATTAATCCGTAGTACTGGCAGGTCGCGGGCCGGGGAAAATCCGATGGCCGTGCTGGACCGTCTAATGCTACTATTCATCTTCGAATTCGTACGAATGAGTACACATCTCTCCCAACCCACCGGCTCCGTCTGGGGCCAAATTGAAGTCGAGCTCCTCACGCACGTGCGCCAGGCCGAATCCGAATTTCAGCGGGCATCCGGGGACCAGAAGGAGCAGGCCGGCGAAAAATATCGCGAGGCGTTGGCGCGTTTCAGCGCGCTGGTCCTCGACCGCCGCTTTCCGCCCGGATTTCAATTTCCACGGTAAAAATCCGGCGCTCAATGCTCGGCAACGGAGCGCTGCGCCAGTTCGCCAAATAGCGGCAGCGAGTAGGTCTGGTTGTGCGCGGCCTTCACGATCATGAAAATCGACATGCCGAGCAGCAACAGCTCCACCAGGCTGTGAATCGGCATGTGCGGCACCATCGCGAACATGGGCCGGATCACCCAGCCGTCGAGCAGCCAGGCAACGAATAGATAGAGACCCTGAAAGGCGTGGAAGCGGACGTCGCGATTGGCCCGGAATTTTTCCGAGGCCAGGACTACGATCGAGGCGATCCACCCGATGCCCGGCACATAGCAGAGAATCGAGGCCGTCCGCGCCGACATCTGCGAGAGCGGATCCTGCGCCCTCGGGCGCGGAGCGGCCGCGCCGGGCTGACGCGCGCCGCAGCGCTGGCAGAAGACATCGGCGCCGCCGACCTCGTTTCCGCACTGGCTGCAAAAGGGCATCTATCCCTTCCTACGTTATGCGACGTGCCTAAGTTCACGCAACTAAATCACCAAACGGCTGCCCCGCCGGTGCGTGGTAAGATCGACGCCATGAAACGCGCTGTGGTTTGCCTCGCGCTGGGGCTGGCGTGCGCGGCCGGGTTGCAAGCCGCCAGGAACCTGGAGGTTTACTTCATCGATGTGGAAGGCGGCCAGTCGACGCTGTTTGTCGCACCTTCGGGCGAGACCCTGCTGATGGACACCGGCTTCGGGGGCTTCAACGGACGCGACCCCGGCCGCATTCTGGCGGCGGCCAAGGCAGCGGGCGTCAAGAAGATCGATTACCTGGTGATCTCGCACTATCATGAGGACCATGTCGGCGGCCTCCCGTACGTGGCGGCCAAGCTGCCGATCCACAACTTCGTCGACCACGGCCCCAACACCGAGACCGACAAAGATTCGAAAGTGCGGTTCAACATGTACAGCGATTTCAGCGGCAAGGCCAACCGGATTACGGTCAAGCCCGGCGACACGATTCCGGTGAAGGGTCTGGAGGTGCGTGTGCTTTCGGCCGCCGGCAGCGTGATCGCGGCGCCGCTCCCGGGCGCCGGCCAGCCGAATCCCGAGTGCGCGCAAGCGGCGCCGGTGCCCGCCGACGAGCCCCTGGAAAACCAGCAGTCGCTCGGGCTGCTGATTACTTACGGAGATTTCCACATTCTCGATCTGGGGGATCTCACCACCAGTAGAGAACTCAACCTGGTCTGCCCGGTCAACAAGATCGGCAGAGTGAACGTGCTCGTGGCCTCACATCACATGGGCGCCGATGCCAACACGCCGCAGTACGTGCACGCCGTCCATCCCAAGGTGGCGATCGGCAACAATGGCCCGCGCAAAGGCGGCGACGCGGAGATCTGGCAGACGCTGCACGATTCGCCCGGCCTCGAGGACGTCTGGCAGCTGCACTATGCCATCGCCGCCGAGAAGGATCACAACTCGCCCGACACGTTTCTCGCCAACATCGACGAACTCTGCCAGAGCAAGGGGCTGCGCCTGACGGCGGAGAAAGACGGCTCGTTCACCCTCTTCAACAGCCGCAACCGATTCGAGAAAAGCTATCGGTGAGACCTACTTGGGCGGCGCCTGCTCCTTGGTCTGATCGTCGGGCAGGGGCTCGGGCGTATCGTACTTGATTTCCGATTCGGTCGAGAACTTGCGGTAGAGCCGAAACTCGATATCCAGGCGCGTCAGCACGTCACTGGTGCGCATGCGATTCTCGGCTTTGAGAGGCAGCAGGAACGGGTGATCGCTGATGGTCTGGTAGTCGTAATCGAGAACCGTCTCGCCTTGCCGGATGGGGAAATCGGCGGGGATGTTTTCCGAAACCAGCGTTACGCGCAGGATCTGATGCGACTCTCGATCCACGTACACGAGTCCGCTGTAGGCGGGAAAGACGTGCATCTCGCGGTTGTAATCGAGCATCCAGTGGGAGCGGGGCTGCGCCACATGATAAGCGAAGGCCATGGCGCGGCGGCCGCGCAGCGTGGCCCAATGGTCCCATTCGAAGCGCGCTTCGGTTTCCGGCTCGAAAATATCCTTCAACATGCTGCCGAACTCGCCGGTGGAGATGGCGCCGCCGAGCTTCTGGTAATCCTGCTGCGTCACGGTGTTGTTCACCAGGATCAGCTTGTAGTCTTCCTTCTGCTGAAAATAGCTGAGGCGGATGGTGAGGGTGTCCTGCAGCTGCCACGAAGGATCGTCACCCGCATGTCCCCCGTAACGCCCGCCGGGCGAGGGGGCTATGTAGCGCCGGGTCACCTGGGTGCAGATAAAATCCGGAAGGCCCTTGGTGTAGTTCAGGGCGTATTCGCGGACTTCGGCGATGATGGCCGCCTGCTCTTCGGCCGAGGGCGGGGGAATCGGCCGCGGTTTGGCCTCGGGCGTCAGCGGCGCGGCCGCCGCCAGATTTTCCGATTGCTCGCGGAGAGTGCGCAAGGCCGCGACCGTCTTCGGGCCGATGCCGAGAGACTGGAGCTCTTCAATCGTCCGGTCGTCCAGCTTTTCGCTCAATTTCGCGTGCGCCAGGTAGCCGGCAACTTCCTTGTCCGACTGCTTCATCTTCACCGAGGATTCGAGGAAGCTGCGCAGTTGCCGGACGGACAGGCTCTGAGCCGTAGCAGCCAGCGAAAACACAAACAGCGCGGCCAGCAGACGGTAACGCATCCTTTGCTTATTTTCGCACGGGTCGAGGAAAGGGGTTCGCCGCCGGGCACGGGCGGCGGCGTGTCGACACTTTTTATTCCGGCACGGGGATCGGCGCCTGCGGAGCGTCGGCGTAGTGTTCTTTGACCCTTCGCGCCGCGGCTCTGCCCACCACGGCCGCCAGTTGCTCCCCGGTGGCCTGGCGCACCAGCTCCGAGCTGCCGAATTCCTTCAGCAGCTTCTGCACCGTGCGCTTTCCGACGCCCGGGATGTGCTCGAGCTCTGAAGTAAGCTGCAGCGCATTGCGCCGCGAGCGATGGAACGTCACCGCAAAACGGTGGGCTTCGTCGCGGATCGACTGGATCAGGTGCAGGATCGGGGAGAAGCGGTCGAGCACCACGGGTTCGTCCTCCTGGCCGTACACGTAGATGATTTCTTCGCGTTTGGCGATGGAGGCCAGCGGCTGGTTGATGATGCCGAGCGCCTCGAGCGCCCCCGCCGCGGCGTGCAGCTGTCCGAGGCCGCCGTCGATCAGCACCAGCCCCGGCAGAGGCTTGTTCTCCTCCTGCAAGCGCGAATAGCGGCGCGTCACTACCTCGCGCATGCTGGCGAAATCGTCGTTACCGATGACGGTGCGGATGATGAATTTGCGGTAATCCGATTTCTTCATTCGCCCGTCTTCCCACACCACCATGCTGGCTACTTTGTCGGTACCCTGGATGTGCGAGATGTCGAAGCACTCGATCCGCGCCGGCGCCTCCGGCAGATTCAGGCCGTCCTGCAGCGCTTCCTGAATCGCTTTGGAGGTTGGCTTCATCACGCGGAAGCGCGCATCGAAGCTGTGCTTCGCGTTGGTCTGTACCAGCCCGAGCAGCGCCTTCTTCTGGCCGCGCTGGGGGGTGCGGATCTCCACTTTCCGGCCCCGCTTTTCCGATAGCAGCTCCTCCAGCACCTCGCGGTCTTCAAAATCCACCGGAATGTGAATCTCGGCCGGAACGTACTGCTGGTCCAGGTAGATTTGAAGCAGCAGGGTCGAGAAGAACTCCGGCTCCTGGAAATCTTCCTGGTCTTCCCAGAAAAATTCGCGGCGGTCGACGATCTGCCCGTTGCGCAGATGGAACAGGTTCAACGCGACCAGGGGCGGCTCGGCGTGGCAGGCAAAGATATCGACGTCGTCGCCCTTGGCCGCCGCCATCTTCTGCCGCTGCTCGATCTCTTCGACGGTGGTCAGCAGGTCGCGCAGCGAGGCCGCCTCCTCAAATCGCATCTCCTCGGAAGCCGTACCCATGCGCGACCGCAGCAGGCCGGCCAGGTCGCCGTGCCGGCCTTCCAGGAACAGCTTCACATCGCGCACCGCCGCCGCATAGGCGTCATCGGTGGTCAGACCCTGAACGCACGGCCCGAGACAGCGGTGAATGTGGTATTGCAGGCACGGCTTGGGATGAAAGCGCGCGAGATCCACTTTGCACGACGGCACCAAAAAATGCCGGTGAATGAAATGCACCAGCCGGTGCGCCAGGTTGGCCGGAAAATAAGGGCCGAAGTAGGTCGAGCCGTCTTTGCGCAGCCGCCGTGTCACGTACACGCGCGGATACTTTTCGTGGGTCAGCTTGATGTACGGATACGTCTTGTCGTCGCGCAGCAGGATATTGAAACGCGGCTTGTACTGCTTGATGAGGTTGTTCTCGAGCGCCAGCGCCTCTTTTTCGTTATCGACCAGGATGTAATCGATATCGACGGCTTCCGAAAGCAGGCCTCCGGTCTTGGCGTCCGCCAGCCTGTCTTCGGAGAAGTAGCTGCGCACGCGCAGCCGAAGGCTTTTGGCTTTGCCGACGTAAATAACCTTACCGCCCGCGTCCTTGTACAGATACACTCCGGGCGCGAGGGGAAGCTGCCCTGCCTTTTCACGGAGTTCCATGGAGGGAAAGTTATAATTCAATTATGTCACGCTGGATTTTGGCGCTGCTGCTGTCGGTCGCGGCGGCCGGCCTCGCGGACGATCTCAAAAAGGAACGGCCCCAACCCCCCGTCTCCGACCAGGAGGAAGTCCCCAAGGAAGAGGACGAATCGCTCTCCGTCAAGGAATACTCGTTTAATCCGTTGCAGGCGAAAAAGGAAATCCGCGTCGGCAATTACTACTTGAAGAAGGGCAGCTACCGCGCCGCGGCCCTGCGTTTCCGCGAGGCGACCAGGTGGAACGCCGGCGACGCCGAGGCCTGGCTGCGGCTTGGCGAGGCAGCGGAGAAGCAGCAAGACGGCAAGACCATCAAGGAAGCCTTCTCCAAGTATCTCGAACTGGCCGCCGATGCCAAGAATGCGCCCGAAATCCGGAAGAAGCTGGAAAAGGTGAAGTAGGGCGTCACCAGATCATCCGCACGATCCCGTAGCACACCAGGCACATCCAGAAGTCCACCGCCAGCCCCCAATCGATCTGGTAAAGCCGGTGCCGCGCTCCCGGCGGCAAATGATTGTAAGAGGCGTAATAAATCAGGTTTCCGGCCAGCACCGCGATCAACGAGCGCCAGAAGTTCGGCCAGTCAAATTTGTATCGCATCTTGCGGAAAACGACCCGGAATTGCTACAATCGACCTTACCCTATGGCTAGAGTATGCGAAGTGTGTGGGCGGGGTCCGCAGTTCGGCCACCGCATCAGCCACGCCCATAATGTTACCAAGCGCCGCTGGAACCTGAACCTGCAAACGGTGCGCGCCATCGTCAACGGCGCCAGCCGCCGTCTGCGCGTCTGCACGTCCTGCATCCGTTCCGGTAAAGTCCAAAAAGCCGCCTAAAAATGCCGGCCCCCGGTTGTCTTATCGGGAGAAGGCCATTCCGGCGAAGCTGACCACGCTGCGTTCGTCGATATTCCACTGCTCGTAGCGCAGCAGTTCACCGCGCGCTTTCGGCGCCGCCTTCAGGAACGCGTAGAATGGCGCCGAGCCGCACCATTTCAGATCATCCTGGTTCTCCCCTACCAGGTCCCAGAAGCCTTCCGCGTCGCAGGCGTTAATCCGCTCGATGCGCGCGCGGTCGCGGGCGGCCACCGCCGCCATCTGGTCCTGATCCGCGATCGCCTGAAAATTGTCGTGGTACCGCGCTCCCATGTGCGCCATGTCCACTCCCAGCACCCAGAATGCGCGGCCGGCCTCCCGCTCGCCGAGTTCGCCCAGCGCGTCCAGAAAACGCTGCACTTTGTCATCGGCTTCGGGTCTGCCGCCGTGGAGCAGACTATGTGCAAACGGACCACACAGGATCGGAAGGATGCGGACACCCGGTCCGAGCTGATGCTGCAGAAAGATCAATTGCAGCTCGACCGTGTGCTCGAACGAGTGGCAATAATCTTCCATCCGAACCGCCGCGCCGCCCCGCTCGGCCAGCCAATCGACCAGGCCCTGGTCGGTTACCGCCTCGCCCAGCGGCGTCGCAAAACGCTTCCGCGTCAGGCCGAATGTTTCCGGTTCGCCGTAATGCGAGGTAGCGAGGATGATGAACGTCCGCTCGCGGTGCTCCGGCCCAAGAAGGCGATACGCCGCGCGATACGATTGCCACCCGCCTTCCGGGCTGACGTGCGGCGCGGCAATGGCAAACACGCCGTCGGCCGCCGGACGCGTCGCGCCGTCCAAATACCGCACCATGGTTTCGTTCAGCGCTTTCGGATCGGCCGGATACGCCGAACCCGCGTGCGCCGGCTCGCGCACGGGGCTGGCCGCGAATTCTTGCGTCCGTTCCTGCTTCAGGCGGTCGAAGTTGCCATCTTCCAAAAATCCCGCCGCGCTCAATGTCTCCACAAGATGCTGCTGCAGTTGGCTGACTTCGAGGTCTCCGGTGAGCTGCACCAGCCGCTCGCGCAAGTCCAGGTCGCTGTGCGTCCCGTCAAAGCATTCCAGGCAAGCCACCAATGCCGGCGGAATGATCAGCATGGCGTCGGAATAACGGTAGGGGTCGCGAATGAAAAGCCCGGGGTGCTCGGCCGAGGGCGACGGCATGAAATCCAGGCTCAGGCGCAGGCGGGGGAGCGATTGCGGCAACCTTCATCGTAGCGCACTGCTGTCATCGAGCCGGTTCGGATCGAGCCGCCAAGCCAAGCGCCCGATATTTGCGTAACAGCTCATACACGACGACGCCGCCCGCGGTCGCCACATTCAGCGAGTGCTTTCCGCCGAGCATCGGAATGCGCACGTGGGTGTCGGCCAGCGCCGATAACTCCGGCCGGAGTCCCTCGGTCTCATGGCCGAACAACAGGCATACCGGGAATCGCGGCTGCCAGTCAAACAGGTCCACCGCGTGCACGCTCGTTTCGATCGCGGCAAGCTGATAATTTCGAACACGCAGACTCCCGGCGACCGCCAGCGGCTCCCAGGCGTGCTCCCAGGGTACCGTCGCTTCCGCGCCAAGCGCCGTTTTGGTTATGGCGCGCTTCGGGGGCGTCCCCGTAATCCCGCACAAATACAGTCTTTCAATGCCGGCCGCGTCCGCCGTCCGGAAAAACGCCCCCACGTTATACAGACTCCGGACATTGTCGAGCAGGATCGCGACGGGAAGCGACAGGCCATCATACACGGCGCCGGCGTGGGTCGCGCGGAAGGGTAGACGCTCCATTCAATCAATAACTTCCAGCATAGTTCACGCGTCTGGGCGCAATCCAGGTGCTACACTATTACTTTCATTCCCATGTTGTCGATCGTGATCCCGGTTCACAACGAGGAGCATTCGCTTCTCCCGCTCTATGACCGCCTTACGCTAGTGCTGGAGGAGCTGCAGAAGCCCTACGAGCTTCTCTTCGTAGATGATGCTTCGACCGATCGCAGTTTCGAGCTGCTCGCCAACCTGGTCGAGACCGATGCTCATCTGAAGGTTATCCGCCTCCGCCGCAATTTCGGCCAGACGGCCGCGCTCTCGGCCGGCTTTCACGAAGCCAAAGGCGAGGTGATCGTCGCGATGGATGGTGACTTGCAGCACGCTCCTGAAGACATTCCCGCCTTGCTGCAAGGCATCGAGCGGGGCTTCGACATCGCCAGCGGCTGGCGTAAGGATCGCGTCGATAACCCAATCAGCCGCAAGCTCCCCTCCCGCATTGCCAATTGGCTCATGGCCAAGGCCTCGGGGTTGCAGTTGCGTGATTTTGGAACTACCTTCAAAGCCTACCGGGCCGAGATCCTGAAGGATATTCACCTGTACGGCGAGTTGCATCGCTTTATTCCCGCGCTCGCCAGCTTTTACGGCGCGCGCGTGGTCGAGGTGCCCATCCGCAACACGATGCGCATCAACGGCGGCTCGCATTACGGCATCGGCCGCACGTTCCGCGTTCTCTTCGACATCCTCACGATTAAGTTCCTGCTGAAGTACCTCACGCGCCCGATGCATTTCTTCGGCACGATTGGTCTGATCAGCACCGTGTGCGGCGGTGGCGTTCTGGGGTGGCTCGGAGTCGAGAAACTGATGGGCTACGATATCGTGGTCGAGCACGGTCCCCTGATGGTCGCCAGCAGCCTTCTGTTGCTTGGCGGCATGATGATGTTCAGCACCGGCTTGATCGGCGAGATGATCATGCGCACGTACTTCGAGAGCCAGGACCGCCGCATCTATGCCGTCCGCGAAATCCTGACCCGCAAGCAGCGCGGCGTCGCCGGCGGGACGCGGTAACGGCCGGCGGCGTTACGGCCCGGTGCCACTCCAGTCCGGCGATTTCTTGCTAATCACCGTTCTAGCGGGGGCGTAGAATGATACGGTGCGAACCCGCCTCGTGATTGCCGGCCTTTTACTGCTGTTTTTGTTATCACAGACATCGTTCGGCCAGGGCATCAATTCCCTTAGCGCCAAGGAAAGAGCGGAGGGCTGGCAACTATTATTCGACGGAAAGACGCTCACCGGATGGCATTCCTCTGCCCCACCGGCGGGGCGCGGCCCGGCAACGAGCGGCGCCGCTCCGAAGAAAACACCACCAGCACGGCCAAGTACCGCGGCGCAGACCGGTTCGAATCCGAAGCCATGTTCCACAGCGATGGGGAAATCGGGCCCGGTCCCGAGCGGGGGCTCTCATTGGGAGATCGTGAATGGACTCCTCACGCCCTGCGGAGAACCTGCCGGATATTTGACTTCAGATAAAAGCTATAAAAACTTCATGCTCTCGATCGAATTCATGTGTGGGGAAGACACCAACAGCGGTGTGTTTCTGCATGCTGCCAATGAAGCGGGAGGATATGAAGTCCAGATCTGGAAGCAACAGCCGGCCGGCTACAATACCGGTTCCATCGTCGGCACCGCAAAGACCACCCGTCCGTTCAACTTCACTCCCGATCAATGGAATCAGTATCAAATCACCGTGAATGGGGACCACATTGTGGTGGTACTGAACGGAGAAACCACTTTAGATATCCACGATACGAAATTTCCAGAAGGAAACTTCCGCCTGCAGTATCAAAAATTTCCAATCGCGTTCCGGAACATCAAGTTGCGTCCGCTACCCTGATGCGTTCGACCGCGCATCCCCAGCCAGTGCCGCGCCGGCCGGAGTCTGCCCCGACGCTTTCAGAGGTGGGCCTTCGCAGCGGCTGCCGACTACCTGCACGATTGTGCGAGTCCCCTGCGGGCCGTTCTCGGTAACAGTGGCGCTTCACGGGAGCGGCTGGTTGTCTCCAGGATGGGATCGTAATAGCATCAATCGAGGGCTCGCGGCCCTGTGAGCAATGTTTCGCTCCCGGAGTGAACGATATGGCCAATGGCCGGGCAATCCGCGTAAACGAACGCTTCTGGACCGTCAACGCCGCGCCCGATACACCCCTGCTGTACGTGCTCTCGGGCGAATTGCAGTTGAATGGGCCGCGCTTCGGTTGTGGCCTGGCGCAGTGCGGCTCCTGCTCCGTCCTGATTGACGGCGTGGAAACGCGATCCTGCGTTACGCCTCTTTCCAGTGTCGGCAAACGCGCGGTGACGACTCTGGAAGGGTTGCCCGCCTGGTACGCGCGCCAGCAGGGACTCTCGAAGATCCCCGCGCTGACCCCGGTGCAGCAGGCGTTCATCGACGAGCAGGCCATTCAATGCGGTTACTGCTACAACGGCATGACGATTAAAGCTTGCGAACTGCTGTCGAAGATGCCGCAGCCGAGTGAAGCGCAAATCCGCTCGGCCATGAACGGGCATCTCTGCCGGTGCGGCACCTATCCGCGGATCATCAAAGCCATTCAGCGGGCCGCGCAAGCCGGTACGCATGAAGGCGCGCCGGAGGGACGGCGATGAAGCCTCCGACCGAACGCTTCGGGTTTCCCCGGCGGGATCTGCTCAAGGCCGGCGGCGCGCTATTGATCGGGTTCGCCATGCGCGACACGGTGCCGGCGCAAACGGTGGAGGGGGTCGCGCTGGTGACGGGGCCGGATCAGCCCGATCCCGCCCGCCTGGACACCTGGATCGCGATCCACGCCGATAACACGGCCACCATATTTATCGGCTTCGTGGAACTGGGTCAGGGCTGCACCACCGCACTGCTGCAGATGGCGGCGGAAGAACTCGATCTGGCTTTCAGCCAGGTCAAATCGGTCCGCCTGGAGTCGCACACCATGCCCAACCAGGGAGGCACCGTCGCCAGCGCGTCGGTCGCGCGCGGAGGACCGCGCATTCGTTCCGCCGCGGCCGAAGCGCGCCGAGCGCTGCTCCAAATGGCGTCGCAGAAGCTGGATGTGCCAGTGGACCGGCTGACTGTTTCCCGCGGCGTGGTGTCGGTCGCCGGTGCTCCGGACAAATCCATCACCTACGGCCGGTTGGTGGGCGGCAAGCCATTCAACCTGCCCTACACCGGGGCCGCTCCGCTTAAGCCATTTCACGATTACAAACTGCTCGGCGAGCGAATTCCGCGGCTCGATATCCCGGACAAAGCCGCCGGCAAGTATGTGCATATGCAGCATGTCCGTGTTCCCGGCATGTTGCATGGACGGATCGTCCGCCCCCGCGGCCAGGGCGCCTATGCGGACGGCGCGCGAGTCCTGAGCGTCGACGAGACGTCGATCGCCGGCATTGCAGGCGCCCGCCTCATCCGCAAACGGGACTTCATCGGAATCGTGGCCGGCAAAGAGTGGGACGCCGTGCGCGCGGCCCGCGAGTTGAAAGTCACCTGGGATCAGCCGGCGGCGCTGCCCGGCACGGAGGGTTTGCACCGGCAGATGCGCGCGGCCAAGACCACCGATCGAACAGTGCTCGAAAACGGCGACGCCGCCGCCGCATTCCGCGACGCCGCGCACGTGGTCTCCCAAACCTACCGCGGCCCCTATCAAGCCCACGTCCCGTTCGGGCCC
>Ga0070734_10004431_pt1 | contig 13373 bp, 6 predicted proteins | sample Coa_R1_8_FD_66444 | JGI IMG/M metagenome (GOLD analysis project Ga0070734, IMG submission 66444) | Surface soil microbial communities from Centralia Pennsylvania, which are recovering from an underground coalmine fire - Coalmine... | ecosystem: Environmental > Terrestrial > Soil > Unclassified ...
AGAAGGGCCCGCGCGATCCGCCCGGCAAATGGCCGAATCCTTTCGCGAAGGCGAGACCACCGCGGTAATCCGGGACCGCCGCGCCGACATCCTTGCGCGACGCCAGATACTTCACCGCTTCGCCGGCCTCGAACCAGCCCGTCAGGCCACGCCATGGGTTGGACGCCACGCCGAGCCCGAAAATAAACGAATCTTCCGAAAGATATTGCGGCGACGACGCGAACGCCGTCGAACCCGTGGTCTGCCGTGTATCGCCGACCAGGCGGGCCGATAAATAGGGATGCAGCGGAAATTTCCCAAGCCTCAATTCGGTCTTGAATTGGCCGTAGCCGAACGCATCGTGCCACCGCGTCGAGAAGAAGGGATAGACCCAGCCGGAAATGCGCAGGGGCTCAAGGTCCGGCTCGAGATTGCGCGAGGCTTGCGCGGCCTCTTTCGACACCTGGGGATCGGGGCTCTTGGTCGCGAGGTGGAACCACTTCACCGCCTCACTGTCGTCCTTCAGGATGTTGTAGGCCCAGCCGAGCTTCAGCATCACGTCGAAGTCGAGTGGATCGTTCTCGTGCGCGATCGTAAGATACTTGAGCGCATCCTTCAGATAGCCGGCCTGCAAACTTTTCTCGCCAAATTCTTTGGCCTCCTCGGAAGTACGCTGAGCGGTCGAATTGCGCTTGCGGAGCGTCTGCGACAACTTGAGGGCTGAGCGCACGCGATCCGCCAGTTCCTCGTCGCCGCTTCGGAGAACCTGATCCAGCAGCGGCGCCGATCCTGCAAAGTCGCCCCGATTCAAACGCAGGAATCCGAGTTGTGCCGCAGTCAGCACATCTTCGGGCGCCATCCCATTCAGCTTTTCAAACTGTTTTTCGGCAGGATCCCGGTTTCCCATTTGGAGTTCGAGGTAGGCCAGCTCACGCCGCAGTTCAAAATTTTGGGGATCGAGTTCCAATGCGGCTTCGAATTCGTAGACGTAAGGATAACGGTCAGGCAACAGCTCTCGAGCCCTCTCGGCCACGCGCGGCTCTGCTCCTCGCGATGCCGCCAGCAGGAGTGACAGGGCCTCTTCCGTGCGCCCCTGCTCCTGACGGACACGCCCGAGATCGAGCATCAAGTCGCGCCGATCCCTCTTGAGCTGCCACGCTCTTTCGTAATGCTCGGCCGCCAGAGCCAGGTCGTCGCGCTGCTCTGCCAGGTTGGCCAACTCTTCCTGGGCGCTGAAATTCTCGGGTTCGATTGCGAGCACGCTGAGCCAGCGGGCTATGCCCTCTCCGAGCGGCCGATCGATATTCTGAAACGCCCGTTCGGCCGTGGCGTTCCCGGTTTTGCGGATCCGATCGAACACCCGGCGGGCAGCGATGGGCTGTTTCGTTTCGTAGCAGAGGAAGGCGTATTCTAGTGCGGCCTGATCGTCCCCTGGATCAAGCCGCATGGCCTCGGCGAACTGCTCGCGCGCCTCTTCGTTTTCGCCGATTTTGAGGAGCGCGTATGCCAGGTCCTTGTGGCTGGAGGCCCTGGCAGGATCGCTAGCGATCGCCTGCTCGAAGTTCGCTACGGCTTGGTCGTAATTCTTGTCCCGCAGCGCTTGGTATGCATTGTCGAGTGGCGAGTAGCTCGGATCCGTTTTCTGCGCTGCCACGCCAGAAGCAAGAACCACCGCCACGAATAGAACTCGTAGTACCAAATTGCCCATTCCGATTACAGGTGTAGTGTCCGTCGACAGCCCCTTCTCTCAGAACGGAACATTTGCGGGGCCCATTCGTCTGTACCTTTCAAGAAAAAATTCGCCGCCACCGCTTGCGCCCGCGCGATCGTTGCGCTACGAATAGACAATCAGCTGAGGAGGAAGGGATGAAAGATTATCGGGGAATTCTATGCGCTTTCGTTGCGCTGGGGATGCCGCTGGCGCTGGCGCAATCGCCCAGCGACCAGTTTTATCAGGCCGTTCGCAACAACGATCTGACCAAATTACGCGCTTTGATCGGCTCTGCGGGTGCAAATACTAAGGACGAGCGCGGAAACACGCCGTTGATGTACGCGGCCAGCGTCGGCAGCCTGGACGCGATGAAGCTGCTCGTCGGAGCCAAAGCCGACGTCAACGCCAAGAACGTTTTCGATGCGACGCCGTTAATCTTCGCTGCCACGGATCTGTCCAAGGTTCGCTTTCTGGTGGAGAACAAAGCCGACGTCAAGGCCCGCTCCAAGCAGGGCCGTACGGCGCTGCTGGTGGCCGCAGGCTACAACGGTGGATCCGAGATCGTAAAATACCTGCTCGAGAAAGGCGCCGATGTGAAGGCCCGTGACGGCGGGGGCGCGGACGCACTGTTGCTGGCGGCCGACGCCGACGACACCGCCACGGCGCTCCTGCTCATCAACAAAGGCGCTGACGTCAACTCAACGGACATGAGCGCCAACGGCCCTGGGGCGGCGACGCCTCTCTTCGATGCTGCCGCGAACGGAAACGTCACGCTCATCAAAGCTCTGGTTGCCAAACACGCGGACGTGAATTTTGTCAGCATTGCCGAGTCGTCCCGGGTAAAGAATGGACCGATCGCACTGGGTCTGCTGACTCCTCTGCACGTGGCGGTGATCAGCCGCAACCCCGATGCTGTGAAACTGCTGCTCGATGCGGGAGCAAAGGTGAACGTACAGGACGTCCGCGGCATGACGCCGCTGATGCTGGCCGTCGGTTCCGACCACACAAATCCGGGAGTGATCCAAATGCTCCTGGATCACGGCGCGGATCGGTCGATTCGATCGAAAGCCGGCGAAAGCGCCATCGATTGGGCCAAGAAGTTCAATCGCCCTGAGGTTCTGCGCGCCCTCGGAATCAGCGCGCCCGTGGCGGCGTCGGCTGCCGTGCTCACGCCGTCCGCCGAGGAAAAACCCCTTTCGGCAAAGCCAGCGGCGCAAAAGAGCTTGGCTCTGCTTCAGAAAACCAATTCGTCCTTCTTCGTCACCGGCGGATGCGTCTCCTGTCATGCGCAGAATCTGACCGGAATGGCGATCAGCGTCGCGCGCGCGAACGGGCTGTCCGTAGATGAGCAGGCCGCGGCCGAACAGAATAAGCCAGGTCAACTGCAGTGGGGCTCGGCCGACCAGATCCTGCTGCAGGGAATGGAAGTGCCCGGCGAAATGGACACCATCATGTATTCGGTGCTCCAGTACGCGGTGGAGGGTGCGCCCGCGGATCGTGCGATCGACGCCATGGTCTACAATCTCGCGCGCCTTCAGCGCAGGGAAGGCAATTGGGGCTTTGGCGGAATCGCGCGGCCCCCCATGGAAGACGGCGATTTCTCCCGCACAGCTTTGTGCCTGCGCGCGCTGGTTACATACGAGCCGGCGGGCCGGAAGGCCCAGTTCGACGATCAGATCGCGCGTGCCGCGAGGTGGCTGGAGGCGGCGATGCCTCAATCCACCGAGGATCGCGACATGCAGCTGCTCGGCTTGAAGTGGGCGAAAGCGAGGCCGCAGGACGCTCGCTTGAAGGAACTGACCGCCCTGCAACGCCCGGACGGTGGCTGGTCCCAGACTGCCTACCTGACGAGCGATGCTTACGCCACCGCCATGACGCTTTATACTTTGCACGAACTTGGCGTTCCGCCTGCCGATCCAGCCTACCAGCGCGGCGTCGCGTTCCTCTTGAGAACGCAGCTTCCCGACGGATCGTGGCACGTTGCGAGCCGGGCTCCGAAATTCCAGCCTTATTTCCAAAGCGGCTTCCCGCACGATCACGACCAGTGGATCTCGGCCGCCGCCACTGCCTGGGCCACCATCGCGCTATCTTACGCTGCCGGCGAAACGCCATTGACGGCCCAGGCACGCTAGCCAGGTTCGGTAAAATCAAACCGGCAGCGAGGATAAAATCACCGCCGGAAACCGTATCAGCCGCCGAGAGATCCACGTCCGCGGAGTCGTCCAGGGCGTGGGTTTCCGGCCCTTCGTCTACAATCTTGCGCGAAAGCACGGCCTTCAGGGGTACGTGCTGAATTCTTCGGCCGGCGTGTCGATCGAGGTGGAAGGCGACGAAGCAGTGCTGGACCAATTTACGCGCGACCTCCGCCAGGATGCGCCGTCTTTGGCGCACATAGAGCACGTCAGCATTTCCGCCTTGCCCGCCGCCGGGTACACCGGATTTGTGATTCGAGAGAGCGTCGAAGAGCCGGGAAAGCTAGTACCCGTCTCGCCCGACGTATCCACTTGCGACGAATGCATGCGCGACTTCCGCACGCCCGGCAACCGGCGCCATGGTTACGCCTTTACCAACTGCACCAACTGCGGGCCGCGGTACACGATCACCAAGACGGTTCCGTATGACCGGCCGCTCACCACCATGGCCTGTTTCACGATGTGCGAGCGCTGCCTGGCCGAGTATGAAGATCCGGCCAACCGCCGCTTCCACGCGCAGCCAAACGCATGCCCCGCCTGCGGCCCGTCCCTAGTACTGATGGCGAGCGATCGCCTCTCTCCGCCCGTTTTTGGGCCTGGCCAAGACGGCCTGGCTGCCCTCGCTGAGGTTCGCCGGCTGCTGCGTCGGGGGCGGATCCTCGCGATCAAAGGGCTCGGCGGCTTTCACCTGGCCTGCGACCCGCTCAACGAGCAAGCGGTGCGATCGCTCCGAGAAAGGAAGAAGCGCAGCGACAAGCCGTTCGCCCTGATGGTCCCCGACCTCGCGCACGCAGAGCGCTTTTGCAGCGTGCCGCCCGAAGCCCGCACTGCGCTGCAGAGTCCCCGCCGGCCCATCGTAATCCTCGAACGTCGAGAGGATTCCGGACTCACGGACATGCTCGCTCCCGGCAACCGGACCTTGGGCCTCATGCTCCCGTACACCCCGCTGCACTTCCTGTTGTTCGGCGACTCTTTGAACCAGCCGCCGGAATTCCCCGCTCTGGTTATGACCAGCGGGAACATGAGCGAAGAACCGATCGTGACCTCCAATCGTGATGCCGTCGAGAGGCTGGGCGGGGTGGCAGACGCATTTCTGTTCCACAATCGCGACATCCATACGCGCGTCGACGATTCGGTGATCCGAGTCTTCCAGGGCCAGGAGCGAGTGCTTCGCCGATCCCGCGGCTATGCGCCATATCCGGTGAATCTCGAGTTTCCGTTGACGGAGGTGCTCGCCTGCGGAGCGGAGTTGAAGAACACCCTGTGCCTCACCAAGGAGCATCGCGCCTTCCTGAGCCAGCACATCGGCGATCTCGAAAACTACGAGACACTCGTTTTCTTCAAAGAGACGCTGGAAAGGATGAAGGACCTGTTCCGCATCGCGCCGCGTGTCGCGGCTTACGACTTGCACCCCGGCTACCTCAGCACCAAATTTGCGCTGGAACTGGAAGGCGTGGAAAAGGTGGGCGTGCAGCATCATCACGCGCACATAGCCAGTTGTATGGCGGAAAACGGTGTCCGGGACAAGGTGATCGGCATCGCCTTCGACGGAACCGGGTTCGGTACCGACGGAAAAATCTGGGGCGGCGAGTTTCTGGTGGCCGACTTCGCAGGCTTCGAGCGCCACGCGCATCTTCGCTACATTCCGCTCGCCGGAGGCGATCAGGCGGTGCGAGAGCCGTGGCGTCTGGCGTTGAGCTACCTGCTCGATACATTCGGGCCACGTTTCGACTCCGTCGACCTTCCCTTGCTCGCGCGCGTGCCTCCGAAGAAGATCGCCGCCGTGCGCTCTATGATCGAGCGCGGGATCAATACCGTCGAAACCTCGGCCTGCGGCCGGTTGTTCGACGCCGTAGCATCGATCGCGGGCATCCGGGACGAAGTGAACTTTGAAGCACAGGCTGCGATCGAGCTGGAGATGGCCGCGCTCTCGGGCGTCGACGCCTTGTACCCCTTTGACGTCTCTTCCAGCGAGCCCTGGCAGATCGATGTGCGTCCGGCGATCGAAGAGATTGTCAAAGACGCGCTTGGAGGCAAAGACCGGGGCTGGATCGCCGCAGCCTTTCATAACACGATTGCTGCCATCGCAGTGGAAGTGGCAGACCGGATTCGCTCCGCCGAAGGAATCAGCCGTGTCTGTTTATCGGGCGGGACGTTTCAGAACATGTATCTGTTGACGAAGAGCGTCGCAGCGCTCCGAGCGAAAAATTTCGAGGTCTTTCTTCACGCCCGGGTCCCACCCAACGACGGCGGGATCTCCCTGGGCCAGGCAGTGATCGCCAGTCGCGCGATCCAATCTCGGTGACCGTCATTTCAGCGCGATCGTCAACGGCGGACTGGTCTGTCCCGAAATGCTGATCACCACCGGCACCTGGTTGCCTGGCGTGATCCCGCCCGGCACCTGCGCGTCGATTTGATACAGACCGGTGTACCCCGGCGCTAGGCCCGAGAAAGTCACTGTTGCCGGCTTGCCGCCGATGGTAACAGTGGGCGTGTTGATGGTATTCGCCGGCGGAGATGAGGGAGCGGCAACGCCATCGGGCACTTTTTGATCTACAGGGCCGAGCCCGGTGCAGTAGATCGCCACATAATTTCCTGCGGTGACGGGCGTCCCGGGCTGCGCAACCACGTTCGTTACCGCATTCACAATAGCGCCTTGCGTGGGCGGATCGCCGGGAAGCGGATAACTGTAGATCGCGGGCGCCGAAGGCGCGACGTTTACCGAGATGGGGAGCGAAATCGTGTTGTCGCGCTGCACCAGAATCTGCTGATTCGTGTTGGCGTTGACGCCGGAAATGGCCACCGCGTCGATTTGGCCGTTAAACGCGTGGAAGATCGGGAGCGCCACCCCAGCCATCACCACCGTGGACCCTGCGAGGGTCGTGCCCAATGGAAGAGATGCCGCGACACCGGAGCCGTTCGCCAGGTTCTGCCCGAACAACGAAATGATGGACGACGGCGCCAGCGGGATGTCCTTGGCGAAGCTGGCGTTGCTCACCACGCCGTTCAGCACTGGCGCCGGCGCCGGGTCACCCAGCCCGCCCGTGATTTCCAGCGTTCCCGTGAGGTTCTGAGTTGGATTCGTTGCCGTAACGGTCAGCGTTACCGGGCCGGAGCCGTTGCCCGACAGCCAGGTAGTGTGCCACATTCCACCCTGGACTGCGAGCAAACTCAGTGGCGCATCGCCATTCGAGAACGAGACCTTGACGCTTCCGGAGTCAAATGTGTTTCCGCAATCGTCACGCACCAGCGCCTCGATGGACACGGGCCAGGCAGCCGGCACACCGAAGGACTGTCCCAAGGTCGTGATCGCCGGAACCAGCTGCGTGGGCGTACAGGGTGCGGTCGCAGTCACATCCGAGGGTTTAGCCTGAGTTCCCGCCGGTGCCGGGGTGACGATCGTGCGGATACCGATGCGGCGGATGAATCCGTCGGAGAACTGCAGCGTGATATCTCCGGTGTAGACTCCCGGCGAAAGGGCGCTGGTCAATGGCTGGATGACCATCTGCGTGGGCTGGGACGGGCTCAGGGTCGTGTGCACGGGGATGAACCGGAACTGGTCGCTCGCATTACTTGCCACAGCGCTCGACACGTAGCTCAGCGGGGTGCTCGCGATGTTATAGATGGACACGTTCATGGATCCCGGGGGTGGCTGGCCCTGTACCGCATGAAACACGATCTGGTTGGGCACGATGGCCGGACCTGGATCCTGGCTAGACGGCAGGACCCGAAGCGCGACCGTAAGCACCTGGGGAGTGTTTGCCGATCCAGGAGCGTCGACGCGCACCAGGCCGTAATAGAATCCCGGATTTAAATTGGTTTGATCGACGCTCACCGTGATCAGCGGCCCTTGGGAGCCGGCTGCTACCGAGCCGGAGCTCGGGGTCGCCGAAAGCCACTGCTGGCCGCCGGAGAGCGTCCGCGTCGAGACGGTGAAATTCGCGGTTCCGCGACCGATGTTCGAGACGCTGAAACTGCCCGGCGGAACGATCCCGCCCGAGGCTACGGCCGTGAACGACAGGCCCGCGTGCGACAACTGGATCGCCTGGTCCAGCGAGCTCACGGTCATGGTCACATCAACCGTGACGCTGTCGCCGCTGCCCGAGCCCGTAAGCGTTACCGTGCCGGTGTAGGTTCCCGTAGCGAGTCCCACCGGATTCGCAGTGACGTTGATGTTGACCGGCGCCTGAGGGGTTACGGTTCCGCTTGCAGTTCCTACCTTGAGCCAGGCGCCTCCGGTCACCGTCTGCGTGGTAGCGGTAAAAGCGTCGTTTCCTGTGCCCGCGTTCGCCACTGTGAGCTGCTGCGTTTCCGCGCTGGTGGAGGTTCTTGGGAAAGCAAACGACAAGGAGCCGGTATCCGCCGCCAGCTTGGGACTGGTGGCGGGATTCACTTGCAGCGAAACATTTACCGTAGCGTTCGTCGGCGTCGCAAGCGGCGTGGTGATCGTGATGGATGCCTGATAGGGGCCCGGCGCCAGATTCGATGGATCTGCGCGGACGTTGATGATTTGCGGCGTCAACCCAGCGGTGGTTCCGATGATCAGCCAGGGTGAAGGCGGACTCACGGTAACGGTAAATCCGAGCCCGGTCACCGGACTCGACATGTTGAGCTGTTGCGGAGCGGTGCGGGCGCCGCCCGCCTTCGCGGTGAACACCATCTGCGCGGGTGCGGCCGTGACTGTCGGCGGAGTGGCCAACACCTCGCGGATTCGATTCGCGCTGACGTCCGAGATCAGCAAGTCGCCTTCAGCGTCAAAAAGCAGGCCGCGCGGCGTGTAAATGCTGGCGTTTTTCGCCAAACCGCCGTCGCCTGCCGACGCCGCCACACCGCTCCCGGCGATTGTATTGATCACCTGGTTCGGCGTCACGACCCGGACGACGCTGTTGAACCCGTCGGCAATGTACAGGTTCCCCGCTTTGTCCAACGCCAATCCAGCGCGGTTCTGCATAAAAAGGCTCGCCTGAGTCGCGGGCCCCCCATCGCCGCTGTATCCGGGCTGCCCGTTTCCCGCGATCGTCTTCAGGTAGCCGCCTGGCGTGATGTAGCGGATCAGGTTGCCGGCGGATAGGCCGGTGGGAGACTCCTCGAAATACAGGCCGCCTACGTTGTCGGCGAGCACGGTTGTGGGCCCTGACACCGGCGCGCCGACGGAAAAGGTTCCGTCCGGGGAAAAAGCCGCGTTGCCGTTCCCTGCTATCGAATGGATCTTGCCGTCGGTAGTAATCTTGCGAATGCGGTTCGAAAAGGGATCGGAGAGATAAATGTTGCCGGCGCTATCGCGCGTAAGCCCGCCGCCGCTTTGAATAGTCGCGTCGATAGCCGCCCCGCCGTCCCCGCCGTCGGCGATCGTTCCGGCATTATTCAAGACGATGCTCACGCTGCCGTTCGGCGCGATTTCGACGATCCGCGTCTTCAGCAGCACGTAGACGTTGCCCTTCGGATCGGAGGTGATCCCGTTCAGCAACTCCTGGGCGCCGAGCGGAGGGAAAATCGTGCTGCTCAGTACCGTGGAAATTGTTCCGGAGGGCGAGATCGCGCGCACGCGGGCATTCAGCGTGTCCAGCAAATAGACCGTCCCGTCCGGCGTCTGCGTCATTGCCGTTGGGCCCTCGATCAAGGCGCTCAGTGCCGGGCCGCCATCGCCGCCGAACCCGTAAGCTCCGTTTCCAGCAATCGCCGTGAACGTTCCATGCGTATCGATTTTGCAAAGATACCCGTCCCGGCTATCGGCGACATAAAGGTTGCCCGACGCGTCGAGCGCAATGCCGCTGTTGTCGTAAGCCCTTCGGCCCACAACGTAGGCGCTCGTGGCCGGCAGGTTCGTCTGGAAAACATTCGCAACCGTGCTGGTGAGCAGCGTGGTGCTGCCATTGACGAACTTCATCAAATGGCCGGTATTCGGCGCGAAAACGTAGATCGTTCCGCTCGGATCGACAGCCAGCCCGCTGGCGTAACTCAGGTCCAGAGTGAGCGGGGCAGCGCCGTTCTTGGGGAACGCCGAGCCTCCACCGGCCACCGTGACGATCTTGCCGTCGGTTGCGCCGATGCGGCGGATTCTCGTTGGATTATTCGTGACGTCGCCGTCAGCTACATACAAATTATTTTGCGCGTCGAAGGCCAGGCCGAGCGGCTGCGACAGCTGCGCCGACGTTGCCGGGCCGCCGTCGCCCGAGTATCCGTTCGGTCCGGTCCCCGCATACGTGGTCAGGATCCCGCCGCTCACCTTCCGGATGCGGTTATTCTCGGAAAAATATAGATTGCCGGCGCTATCGAGGGCCAGGCCGTTGACAATCCCCAGCGATACTTGCGTTGCCGGCATCCCGTTGCCGGGCGTGTTCGTGCCGCCGCCGGCCACCGTGCTGATGGTTCCGTCCGATGCGACCAGCCGCACGTAGTTCCCGTCTGCGAAATAAACATTCCCCAGCGGGTCCACTGCGATGCCCCCCAGCGCATCGTTGCCCGGTGGCCCGACATAATTCACAGGATTATCCGTGGCTGCGACCGCCGCCTGCGTTGCCGGACCTCCGTCGCCCGAATACGCGGCGATTCCATTGCCGGCCACCACCGAGAGAATACCGGTGGAAGAAACCTTGAGCACCAGGTGCTCCAGGGGATCGGTGAAGTAGACGTTCCCGCTGCCGTCGGTGGCAACCCCGTTTATGTAACCGATCGGAACGTTGACGGCTTGCTGGCCGTTGCCGGTGAACGAGGGGTCGATCCCGGCAACGGTGGTGATGACGTTCTGCGCGGCCAGCGTCGAGCTCAGAAAAAACACGCTCGCCGTAAGCTGTCGCACCTGACCCCGCATCTTCTGTCCTCCAGACAAGTTACCCCTGGGACACAGCGGGGTGCAACCGGACCAGTACTAAGGCGCGACGAGCCCGGCGGTCGCAGTTCATGTTCGTCTGGCTACGTGCGCGATCAGCGAGACGACAAACAGGATCAGGAAGAGGAAGAACAGTACTTTCGCTATGCCCCCCGCCAATAAAGAAATCCCGGTAAAGCCGAACACCGCCGCAAGAATCGCGATCAACAAGAAAATCAAGGCCCAGTACAGCATCGTTTCGACTCCTTTCATAAGGCGGGTCAAAGGCTCCCGCCCGGCGCCGAGCCAGATGCATCCCGATTGCCATCGATAAGCCCTTACCTGTCATCGTGCTTTGGGCGCATTCGCTTTCCGGCCCCGGAAGAAAGTTCTCGTTAGAGCCCAAATCTTCCGGCGAGTTGTATAATCGCCAAAGCTCTGGCGCGGGAGGTGACGCTGTGCGTTTTATTCTCGGCACTCTGTTGGGCGGTATCGCCATCTTCGTAGGCGGATACGTGACTCACATGCTGCTTCCTTTGGCCGACTATGAGTTGAAGTCTCTTCCCAACGAATATGCATCCATCGGAACACTGAAGACCATCGCGCCCTCACCCGGTGTCTACATTTACCCGGGCATGGAGGGCGTAAATCAACGGGATCAGAAGGCGATGAACGCCTACAACGACCGCATCCGGGACCTGCCGCACGGCCTGGTCGTGATGTCGGCGTCGCCGGGAATCATCACTCCCGCGAAACTGGGGATTCAATTTCTGGGCGATCTTCTCGCGTCGGCGAGCGCCGCGCTACTGCTCACCCTCCTTCCGTTCCGCGGATACTTCCGGCGTCTAGTGGCCGTCATTTTGATGGGCCTTTTCGCCGGATTTCTGGTCGACTTCCCATTGTGGAATTGGTACGGCTACACCGCTGTGTACGCCGCCGGCGACACCATAGATCACGCCTTGCGGGCATTTGCAGGCGGTTTGCTGCTGGCCGCCGTCATCAAGTCCCGCTAGGGCCGAGCGGCCGGCTTGGACCCGGCGTTCTCGCTATCATGATGCTATGTCCACTGCTTCAACGGTCCAAGAATCGACCGCGATCGATGAGCAGATCCGAGCGCTGGAAGGCCGGTACCTGCTGCAGAATTACGCCCGCTACCCCCTGGCCCTCGACCGCGGCAAGGGTTGCTACCTCTACGATGTCTCCGGCAAGCGTTACCTGGATCTCATCACCGGAATCGGCGTGAATGCGCTCGGTCATGCGCACCCTCGCCTGGTAAAGGCTATCCGCGAGCAGGCTGGAAAACTGCTGCACAGTTCGAATCTTTACTACCACCGGTATCAGGGCCCTCTGGCGGAGCGCTTGGCCAAGATCAGCGGGCTGGATCGTACATACTTCTGCAATTCCGGCGCCGAGTCCATGGAAGGCGCGCTGAAAATGGCGCGGGCGCACGGCCGTAAGATCCGCCCTGACAAATACGAGCTGGTCGCGCTCGAGAACTCTTTTCATGGGCGAACTTTCGGCGCCCTCTCGATCACCGGCCAGCCCAAGTACCGCGCCGACTTCGAACCCTTGCTTCCCGGCGCGCGATTTGTGCCCCCCCACGACATCGCAGCGCTCGAAGCTGCCGTGTCCGAACGAACCGCCGGCATCGTGATCGAGTGGATCCAGGGCGAAGGCGGCATTTTCCCGGTCAGCGTCGACTACGCGCGTAAAGCCCGCGAACTCGCAGACCGCTACGACGCTTTGCTGATCTTCGACGAGATCCAATGCGGCGTCGGACGCGTCGGCAAATATTTCGGCTATCAGCTCGCCGATCCGATCGTGATGCCCGACATCATGGTGGCTGCCAAGCCGCTCGCCTGTGGCATTCCGCTCGGAGTCGTCGTGGCCAATGAACGGGCGGCACAGTCGATCGCCTCCGGCATGCACGGCTCCACGTTCGGCGGCGGACCGCTGGCCTGCCGCGTCGCCATTGAGTTTCTGGACGTCTTGGACGGCTTGCTGCCGCATATCGAGCAAACCGGTGATTATTTCCGCGCCCGGCTGGAAGAACTGCGGCGCAAGTTTTCGTTTATCAAGGAAGTCCGCGGCCGCGGGCTGATGATCGGCATGGAGCTCGATCTCCCAGGCAAGCAGATCGTCCTGGACGCGATGGCCGAAGGTCTGCTCATCAACTGTACGCACGACACGGTACTGCGATTCCTGCCGCCCTACATCATCACGGAAAGAGAGCTGGACCGTGCCGTTCGCGTGCTGACCAAGGTCCTGAAAATGGCGGCCAAACGAGCCAAAGAGAACTGAGCCTGCGACAAGTTGAGCCTGGAAGCCTGGAATGAACGTTACCGCGCGGGCGAGCAGCTATTCGACCAGCCTTCGCCGCTGCTGGAGCGATTCGCCGGCCGCTTGGCGCCCGGCGACGCCCTGGATCTTGCCTGCGGGCCGGGCCGCAACGCGATCTATGTGGCGTCTCTCGGCTGGCGCGTCACTGCCGTCGACGGTTCACCCATTGCGGTGGAAATCCTGCGCACGCGGGCGCGCGAGCGGCACGCGGAAATCGAGACCCGGGTGGCCGATCTCGAACGAAACGAGTTCGCGATTTCGCCCGGCTCCTACGACCTGATCTGCGCTTGTCATTACCTGCAGCGAGACCTCCTCGATCCCATCAAATGCGGCTTGCGCCCGG